>Ga0137432_1000304_pt1 | contig 31595 bp, 20 predicted proteins | sample EasRivERMZT820_2_FD_102337 | JGI IMG/M metagenome (GOLD analysis project Ga0137432, IMG submission 102337) | Soil microbial communities from meander-bound floodplain in the East River, Colorado, USA - East River MetaG ERMZT820_2 | ecosystem: Environmental > Terrestrial > Soil > Floodplain ... | reverse complement strand
TTCTGCCGCTTCACGTTCGTCGATTCCGACCTCGACACTGTCTGCGACGCGGATGACTGCGCCGATTTCGATCCGTCGGCCTGGGCGATCCCACCGGAGATCACCGACGACACCATGACGGTTCCCCCCACCGACTACGTTTGGGGATCCCAGGCTCTCATCGCGGGGCCGGGGACGGTTTACGACCTGGCGGCTGACGACGTGCTGGCGCTTCCCGTCGGGCCCGTCGAGCCACCGTTCTTCTTCATCTGCAGCGTCCCTCACATGCCCATCGGGGTGGGCGATCCCCCGCTGGGGCATATCTGGTGGGTGGTCGTGAGAGGGCGTAACAGCTGCGGCCTGGGGCCGTACGGCAACGAGCGGCACAACGATCTGCCGCCGTTCCCGCTTTTCGTGCCGCGCAACACGGCGAATTGTCCGTGAAGGGGATTCCTCCCGCGCGCCCGCGACGCGCGTGGGAATGAAAAAAAGGAGCGCCGATCGGGGGGATGACCGGCGCTCCTTAAGACAGGTCAGGGGTGACCTGGGTTGGGCACAGCGTCAGTCCCGGGTTGTGGCACCGTCCTGTGGGTGACGGTGCCACTCCCGGGTCTCTCGGGCATGAGAGATGATGCCGCTGCCTGATAGAGCAAGTCCCGTTCCAGCGCGCTGCGGTTCTGACGCGGCCCATCGTCCCGCCCCCCTTCGAACCGCAAATCAAGCCGGCGCAAGGGCATGCGTCGAGGCACTGCACGTCCGGGGCGCGGCTGCATCCGCGCGTCGTCGTCGCCCGTCCCGCAATTCCTACGATGACGACATAGCTCCTGCGCTCCCAGACCCACGGGTGCCGGGCGCGCGTGGCAGAATGTCGGGCCTATGAGCCAGCTCGTCTTCACCGACATCCACAAGAGCTATGGCGACACGGTCGCGCTGCGCGGTGTCTCGTTCGAGGTGAGGCCGGGCGAGGTGTTCGGCCTGCTCGGCCCCAACGGCGCCGGCAAGACGACGCTCATGCGGATCCTGATGGACATCATCCGCCCCGACTCGGGGAGCATCACCCTCTTCGGAGAGACGCAGCGCAGGGAGCATCTGGACCGCGTGGGGTACCTGCCGGAGGAGCGGGGCCTCTACACCAAGCAGAGCGTGCTCGACGTGATGACCTATTTCGGCGCCCTCAAGGGGCTCCCGCGCGCCGAAGCGCGCAAGCGCGCCCGCTCATGGCTCGAGCGCATCGAGCTGCCGCACGTGGCGGGCTGGCGCGTCGAGCGTCTCAGCAAGGGGATGGGACAGAAGGTCCAGATCGCGTCGACGCTGCTCGCCGAGCCGGAGCTGTGCGTCCTTGACGAGCCCGCAACCGGCCTCGACCCGCTCAACGTGAGACTGGTGGCCGACCTGATCCGGGAGCGCCGGCGCAACGGCCGCACGACGATCCTCTCCACGCATCAGATGAACCAGGTCGAATCGCTCTGCGACCGGGTGGCGCTGATCGACAAGGGGGCGCTCATGGTCTACGGAGAGGTCAACGAGGTTCGCCGCCGCTACTCCCTCCCCGAGGTGCGCGTACGCCTCGAGGGCCCCCTCCCCCCGCTCTCCGGCATCGAGACCATCGTGAGCGAGGGAGACTCCACCTGGCGCCTGCTGCTCGCCGCGGGCACGTCGCCCGCGCACGTGCTCACCGCGCTCGTGAGCCAGGGGGCCGCCGTGGACCGCTTCGAGACGGTCCTCGCGCCGATGGAGGACATCTTCGTGCGCGTGGTGCGGGGGAAGGCGGCGTGATGCTCAGCGGGAAGTCAGCCACGATCGCGACCTTCGAGTTCCTCTGCGTCGTGCGCAGCAAGGGGTGGCTCATCTCCACCTTCGGCATGCCGGTCTTCCTGCTGATGTACGGGGGGCTGATCTCGATCCCGGCGTTCATGGAGGCGCGGGCCGCCAGGGAGGTGGCCGTCTACGGTGTAGTGGACGAGGCGAACGTACTCGGGCTTTCGAGTGAAGTCACTCTCAGGACCGTGGAGATCCCGCCGGAGATTCGCTCCGCGCTCGATCTGTCGGGGCAGCAGAAGATCGTCGAAGAGCAGATCGCGTGGCTGAACAACACCGTCTTTCGCCCCTTCGCGTCCGAGCCCGAGGCGCGCGAGGCCTTGGTGGCGGAGCGCATCAAGGGCTACTACAGGCTCCCCCCCGACTACGTCGCGACGGGCCTGGTGGAGAGATACGCCAACGAAGGGACCGAGACATCCGGTGCGCGGTCGCGCCAGGCCCTGGAGGGGCTGCTGGCGAAGCATCTGCTTGCGGACCGCGTGCCCCCCGAGATCGCCGAGCGCGCGCGCATCCCCATCAAGGAGGCGAAGCGCTGGACGATAGCGGCCGACGGGACCCTGAAGACCGGCGACATCATGGCGCGGATCCTGCGCCTCGTCGTGCCGATTGGCTTCGGCCTGCTCCTGCTCATCTCGATGATGATGACGTCGGGAAGCCTCATCCAGGCGACCGCCACCGAGAAGGAGAACAAGGTGGTGGAGGTGATCCTGTCGTCCGCGGCCCCGGATCAGATCCTGCTCGGGAAGCTGCTGGGTGTGGGGGGGGCGGGGCTGCTGCAGATTGCCATCTGGTTCGGCATGCTCGGCATCGGCGCGCTCGCCGGGGCGGCGACGCTGGCGGGTCTGGGGGTGGAGATCCCCTGGGGCACCGTCGCCGTGTCGGCCGCCTTCTTCGTGGTCGCCTACCTGTTCTTCGGCAGCCTCATGCTGGGGACCGGATCGCTGGGCTCCAACCAGAAGCAGGCCACCCAGCTCGGGATGATCTGGTCGCTGCTGGCGGTGGTGCCCATGATCTTCTCCGCCGCCCTGGTCATGCATCCCGACGGTGTTCTGGCGAGGGTCATGACCTGGATTCCCTTCTCCGCCCCGGTGACTGTCATCTTCCGCCTCGCGTTCGACCCCAACGGCACCGCATGGTGGGAGGTCGTGGGGCCCTTCCTGGTCCTCATCGCCAGCACCTGGTTCGCGATCCGCCTCGGAGCCCGGCTCTTCCGCGTGGGCATTCTCCTCACCGGCGCCCGCCCGAAGTGGCGCGAGATCATCCGCCAGGCGCGGCTGTCGGCCTGAGGGGGAAAGGGGCCCATGGGACGGCCGTTCGGTTCTCCGAGGAGGCGCACAGTTTGAATGCCTCGAAACGATGGCCGGTGTTGCTTGGGGTCGCGGGTGTGATGGACTGCGGCATGGCGCTCTACCACTCCGTCATGCCATTTCAAATGAAGTGGCAGGACGGGCTTGCCGGGGTGCCGGACAGCATCGTGTGGGCGCTCTTCGCCCTCAACTTCTCATGGAGCGTCCTGGTCTTCCTTGCGGGGGCGCTCGTGATCAGTGCCGCGACGCTGGGGCCCGGAGCGGGAACGTTCGCGAGGCGCACGGTCTTCGTGGTCGGTCTCTTCTGGCTCGTTCACGGTGCCTACACCTGGATCAGCCCGTTGCCGCTTCCCGGTTCGCTTGTGTGGCTCAGGTACGTGCTCGGTCTGTTCCCGGCTCTCATGGTCATTCTTCACTGGCTGCCATTGATCGGCGGCCAGGACAGAATGAGCCGGGTGCCCTGACCGATCTTATGTGCTGGCAACACGCTCCGGCACGTCATCAATTCTCCCGGCCCCGGTTCTGATGATCTCGATGACGCGCGCGCAGATCCACGACCGCGTAACCCGCCGATCCGCTCGTGCGCTCGCCGCCGCGGCGGCCATTGTCGGCGGATCGTTCGGCATCGTCCCGGAGTCCGCGGGTTCCTCGGAGTCCGCGGCTCCGGCCGTCCCTTTTCCGCCAGCGGTGCAGGTCCTGGTGGTACGGCCGGGGTGGCTGCTCGAGGTGGAGAGCGGGCAGAGACGCGAGGGGTGGGCCCTGCGCGTGAAGGGGGATCGGATCGCGGCGGTCGGGCCGGCGGGCGCGATGGAGGCGCCGGACGGAGCGAAGGTGATCGATCTTCCAGGCGCCACTCTGCTTCCCGGCCTGATCGACGCGCACGTGCATCTCACCTGGGACGACGGTCGCTCCGAAGCCACGCGCGAGGCGGCGCGCGCGACACTCGAGGCAGGGTTCACGACCGTGCGCAGCTGCGGCGCGCCGGACGGAGCGGACCTCGTGCTGCGGGATGCCGTCGAGCGCGGCGAGGTGAAGGGACCGCGGATCATCGCCGCCGGGGCTCCGCTCGGTTTTGCCGGCGGCGTGTGCGCGCAGGTCTTCCCTGGACAGGGAGTCTTCTCGAATGCCGCCGAAGCACTGGCGCACATCGGGCGGCTCGGCGCGGCCGGGGCATCGTGGGTCAAGATCTGCGCCGGCGGTGGCGTGCTCCCCCGCCCCGACGACGAGGCATCCGCGGAGGTGCCCCCCGAGATGTTGGCCGCCATCGTCGCCGAGGCGCACCGGCTCGGCATGAAGGTGGCCGCGCACGCGCAGGGGCCGGTGGCAATTGCCGCGGCGACGCGCGCCGGTGTCGATTCGATCGAGCACGGCGCGCTGCTCGACGAGGACGGGGCGAAGCTGATGATCGAGCGCGGCACCTGGCTCGTGCCCACCTTCTACCGGATGCGCTGGGGGAGAGAGCAGGCCGCGGCCGCGGGGACGCCGGCGGCGGCCCTCGAACGCTCTGATGCCTTGACGGAGCGCGCGCGCGAGCGGCTGCGCCGCGCCCTGGCGCTCGGCGTTCGGGTAACCCTCGGCACCGACGCCACCGTCATCCCCCACGGCCTCAATGCCCGCGAGGTGGGGGCGCTCGTCGATCTGGGCATGACGCCGCTTCAAGCGTTGCAGGCCGCCACCACCGGTGCCGCCGAGATGCTGGGGTGGAGCGACCGGGTCGGCACGCTGAAGCCCGGGCGCTTCGCCGACCTCGTGGCGGTCGAAGGCAACCCGCTCGAAGACGTCACCGCGCTGGAGCGCGTTGCGCTGGTGGTCAAGGGGGGCGTCGCGGTGCGCGGACCGCATATCCGCCTCTCAGAGAGTGTCCACGAAACAGTGGCAAGCCCAATCCTGCAGGGTAATAACGTTGAGCGGTGACGGTGAACAAGCGTGCTGCTGACGAAGGATGGTCGTTACGTTCACGAAAGTCCTCTATGGGCTTGCCCCGATTTGGTGGCACGTCACCACTCCGCGTGCCCGTCACCTCACCGTGCACCTCACCACTCTGCGTGCGTCACCACACTCTGATGGTCCGTTTGTAAAAGTTTCATCGACAGCGCGAATCTCTTTGACTTTCGCTTTAGTTTCACTATCATCTGAGCCAGCGCCATCCTGACATCTTGCTCTTCCTCTCCTCGCATCGAGCGGCGGCATGAATCCGGTTCTTGCATCCAAGCGGTCAGAGAGATCCTGCGGACCTGGCCGTGCCGTGCCCGCGAACTCCCCCGCATCCGAGCGCCGCTCATTCCGCTGCGCCGAGAGTGTTGCTCCCTATCGGGTCGAGCGCGACGCCGCCAGTCAGTACCCGCGCGAGACGGCGCTGCTTCGCTGCGATGCGCTGGCGCTGTCTGTGCGGGCGGCGCTGGAGCGCATCGTGCCGGCCCTCGCGCGCGCTGCCGCGGCCTTTGTTGGCGCCGGTTGCTGGCGCAGCTTTGGCTACGCCCGTGCTGGAGACCATGCGCGCGAGCGCTTCGGGCGTTCCGGCCGCTGGCTGCGCGACCTCGCCGCGCTGGGGGCGGCCTTCGAGAAGCTCCCCGGGCTGGCCGATGCCGTCGTCGGTTCAGACACAGACGCCGGCCCGGGCCGTCCCATCGGCCGCGTCGCTGCCACCATCATCGCCCGCGTTGCCGCTCCTGAGTCACTTCAGGCCTGGGTGGAGACGGCGCGCGCGGTGCCGGTGCGGTCGCTGCGCGAGATGGCGGCGCACGCCAGGCTCGAAGACTCGGCTTGGCCGCCACAGCTGGCGGCGGTGGTGCCTGCTGAAGATGATACGGCCCAACGACCAGTCGACGGACGCACTGCTGACGCGCCGCGGGGCGCTACGGGAGTCTCTGCTGCAGACGATATCGCCGAGCCGATGGATGTGGTCGGTTCGAGCACGTCACTATTCCGGCAGCGCGGCGGTGGGAGCGTTGTCCCCGCGAAGCACACTCTCGATTCCGATGCACGTCGCGACGACACCGCCGATGACGACGACGCAAGCCGCGGTGTGCTCGTGCGACTGCTCGTGCCTCGTGCGGTCGCAGCGGCCTTCGACGAAGCCCTCGATTTGTACCGCGCGCTGGCCGGCTCGCAGACCACGGTCACCGAGTTCGTCGAAGCTCTCGTCGCGGACGTCCAAGCCGGCCCCGGCCCGGCCGATGCGCACGCCGAGCCGCTCGGTTCAGGTCATTCTGGCGACGATGGGCTCGTCCGCGCCCTGCGCGAGCAGGCCCTCGCGCGTTCCACGGAAAACTGGAAGCATCTCTCCAGCGATGCGGTCACGTCGCCTGATTGGGCCTTTGCCCTGGCAGGGATGAGCCTCGCCGCGCTCGAAGACGTCTGCTCCCGTGCGGGCACGGGCGGACCGATGGAGCTCGACGCGCAGATCAGCGCGCTCATCCATCTGGAGGACGATCTGGAGCGCAGGCTCGCGCGCCTGCTGATGGACATGGCGGACCAGAACGCCTGGTCGCGGCTCCGGTTCGACAGCGTGGGCCACTATGCAGAGCAGCGCCTCGGCATGTCGCGCTCTGCCGCTCAAGACCGGGTGCGCGCGCAGCGAGGGCTCGCGTGGTTGCCGGTCGTCAACAAGGCCTACCAGCGCGGGGACATCGGCCTGGACGCGGCGCTTCTCATCGTGAGGATCATCGGGCGTGGAGGCTCCATGGGCGAAGAGAGACAGCGCGCATGGGTGCAGCGCGCCCGGGAGGCGAGCCTCAAGAGGCTGCGCGACGATGAGCGCTTGATGAGACGGCTTCGCGCCGTTGGCGCGAGCGACGGCGTCGAAGTGATTCTCGACGCCGACACGGGCGGTCGCGATGCGGCAGACATGCTCGATGACATCCCGGGCGCTCCGAGAGAATCCAGGTCCCACGACATGCCACCTGATGACGAGGCCTGGCAACGCTCCCTGCGCCGAGAGCCGGGCACGGCGCGGCAACGCATCGCCACCTTCGGCAGGGCCGCGTTCGAGAGGCCCCAAGGCGATCACTTCTTCAGGCTGCGGCTCCCGGCCGATCTCGCGGCCGGCTTCCTTTCCTGCATGGAGTCGGCGCGCGCGCGGCTCGCACGAGTCGCCGAGGAGGTTCCCTGGGACCAGCCATGGCCGGGAGAAGCGGGGAATCCTGATAACACCGGGGACCATGGGAACTACGGGGGCCCTGAGACAGCCGCTGTCTCCGCTTCCCTGCTCTGCGCCCGGATGTTTTCCATCCGCTGCCGGCGCACCCCAGCGTGGGTAGGGCTTCTTGCGATGCTGGAAGAGTTCGCGCGGACGTGGGACGACCCTCAGATGTCGCCCAGGCGGGCTTCCGACGCCATCTACATCCGCGATGGCTGGCGATGCACGGCGCCGGGGTGCACGTCGCGCCGGAATCTCGAGGATCATCACATCGTGTACCGCTCACGCGGCGGCAGCGACGAGCCTTCCAACCGCACCTGCCTGTGCCGCTTCCATCACCAGCTCGGCGAGCATGGCGGGCTCTCGACGTGCCGCGGCATGGCGCCGCTGGGCATTCACTGGACTCTTGGCAGGAACGGGGCCGGGGGGCGCTGGAGAAACGAGATCAGGACTCGCTAGCCCCGGCTGATGGGGAGACGGCGCGGGAGGCGCAGGCGACCGGCGAGCCGCCCCCAGGCCGAGGCGGGAGCGAGCCGCCCGGGGACGCGAACGAGATCGTTGAGAACCGAATAGACGACCGGAGTGACGAGCAGAGTCAGAAGGAGGCAGAGGGTCTGGCCGCCGATGACGACCACCGCCACGGCGCGCCGCTCCTCCGCTCCCGGTCCGGTGCCCAGGGCGAGAGGGAGCATCCCGGCGACGAGCGCGAGTGTCGTCATCAGGATCGGGCGCAGGCGATCTCTGTTCCCCTGCATGACGGATTCCATCAAGCTCATCCCCTTGTCCTGGAGCTGGTTCATGTGGTCGATCTGGAGGATCGCGTTCTTCTTCACGACGCCGAACAGCACCAGGATGCCGAGGGCCGAGTAGAGGTTCAGCGTGTTGCCTGTGGCCCAGAGCGACAGCAGCGCGAACGGAACCGACAGCGGCAGTGAGAGAAGGATCGTGAAGGGGTGCACGAAGCTCTCGTATTGCGCCGCCAGAATCATGTACATGAAGATCACCGACAGGAGGAACGCCCACAGAAACTCACGGAACGTCCGCTCCAGCTCGCGTCCGCGTCCCGAGACGGCAGTGGTGTACGCCGGCGGAAGGTCCATCTCGCGCGCCGCGTCGCGGAGCGCCTCGAGGCGATCGGCCAGGCCGTAGCCCGGGGCAACCTGGGCTCGCAGGCTCACCTGGCGCTGGCGGTCGAGGCGGTCGATGCGCGAGGCGGTCCGCGCCGGCGTGATGGCGACGAGGTTGTCGAGCCGCACGAGCTCGCCCGTGCGGCTGGGAACGAGCAGGCGGGAGATAGTGTCCGGATCCCCGCGGTCCTTCTCGTCGAGCCTCAGCTCCACGTCGTAGACCTCGTTGACTCCCGGGTCGTTGAAGCGCGACACCTGCTGGTCGCCTCCCACCATGAGGCGCAGGGCCTGCGAGATCTCCTCGGTGTCCACGCCGAGGTCGGCGGCGCGCGAGCGGTCGATCATGACGCGAAGCTCGGGTTTGTCCAGCTTGAGGGTGGTGTCCGCGTCGAGGATCCCCATCTCCGGCGTCATCGCCCGGAGGCGCTCGGCGTACTCCGCGAGGGTCTCGAGGTTGGGCCCGCGCAGCACGAAATCGATCTCGAAGTTGCCGCCGCCAATGTTGAACCCCCGGGCATTGCGCACCGCTGTGCGCAGATCGGTGAATCGGCGCAGGCGCCGGCGGATCTCCTGCATGACTTCGGTCTGGGAGTAGTTGCCCCTGAACGCGGCCAGCGGTCTGCCATGGAGCGTCTCGCGGAGCAGACGACCGAGCGAGAATGTCCGCTCCTCGTGCGGCGCGATCCGGACGTACGCATTGCCCTGGTTCACGCCGCCCAGAAACCCCCCACCCGCGGAGGCCAGCACCATCGTCACCCCGGGGACACCCTCCAACTCGCCTTCCACCGCGCGCATGATCTCGTCGATGGAGGCCATGCTCGTCCCTTCGGGCGCATTCACATTGACGTCGAACTCGGCTTCGTCCACCTGGCTCGGCACGTACTCCTGTCGGACCATCGTGTAGAGGGGAACCGACGACGCCACGATGACGAGCGCCCCGAGGATCACGGCCCTGCGATGCCCCATGGACCACGACAGCATCCGCATGTAGGCGCCATCGATGTGCGCGTAGAACCCGGAGCGCGAGTGCCCGTGCTTGCTGGCATCCTCGGCCCTGAGGAACCGCGCGCTCATCATGGGAGTGAGGGTGAAGGAGACCAGCAGGCTCACCAGGACCGCCACGGCCGCCGTGATCCCGAACTGGTAGAGGAACCGCCCCGAGATGCTCGACATGAACGACACGGGGACGAAGATCACCACGAGGCTGAGCGTCGTCGCCATCACCGCGAGGCCGATCTCCGCCGTGGCGGCGCGCGCGGCCTCGAAGGGGGGCATCTTCTTCTCGTCCACGAACCGGAAGATGTTCTCCAGCACGACGATGGCGTCGTCGATGACCACGCCGACCATCAGCACGAGCGCCAGCATGGTCACGCTGTTGAGGGTGAAGTCGAGCGCCCACATCATCCCGAACGTCGACACGAGCGACGCCGGGATGGCGACTCCGGCGATCATCGTGGATCGCCAGCTGCGCATGAAAGCCAGCACGACCAGCGAGGCCAGGATGCTTCCCAGCACCAGGTGCACGTCGATCTCGTGCAGCGCGTTCTCGATGTACCGGGACTGGTCGCGGATCGGGACGAGCCGGACGTCCGGGGGGAGCTGCGGCTCGACCCGCGCGAGGCCCGCCTTCGCCGCCTCGATCACCGCCACGGTGTTGGCGCCCGACTGGCGCCGCACGTCGAGCGTGACGGTGGGCACGCCGTCCAGGCGCGACAGGGAGCGCTGCTCCTTGGTGCCATCCTCGACACGGCCGATGTCGCGGATCCGGATCGGGGTGTTGGCCACGGTAGCGACGACGATGTCTTCGAAGCTGCGCGCGTCGGTGAGCCGGCCCATGGAGCGCAGCACAGCCTCGCGGGCGCCGGAGGTCACGTTGCCGCCGGGGACGTCGGCGTTCTGCCTGCGGATCGCGTCGCTCACGGCGCTGATGGGGATCTGATAGGCCGCGAGGCGGTCGGCATCGACGCGGATGCTGATGGCGCGCTCGAGGCCGCCGACGATCTGCACCTCCCCCACCCCGGCCGCGCGTTCGAGCTGGACCTTGACGATCTTATCGGCGATCTCGGTCAGCTCCCTCAGGCTCCTGTCGGCGGAGAGGGCGACGGTGAGCACCGGGGTGGAGTCGTTGTCGAATTTGGAGACGATCGGGGGCTCGACGTCGTCGGGAAGGCCTCGCTGGACCGAGGCCACACGATCGCGCACGTCCTGGGCCGCCACGTCCACGTCGCGGTCGAGATCGAACGTGGCGATCACGAAGGAGCTCCCCTGCCCGGAGACCGAGCGCAGCTCGATGATCCCTTCCACCGTGTTGACGGCTTCCTCGATCCGGTCGGAGATCTCCGACTCGACTTCCTCGGGGGAGGCTCCGGGGAGGGAGGTGCGGACGCTGACGGTGGGCAGGTCGACGCTGGGGAACCGATCCACGCCGAGCTGGAAGTAGGCGGCGGCCCCCACCACCACCAGGGCGAGGATGATCATGGTCGCGAAGACGGGTCTGGCGATGCAGACTTCAGCGAGCTTCTGCACGTATCACTCGACCGGCGTGACCATCTGGCCACCCGTGAGGTTCCCCGGCTCGGCGACCACCATCTCTCCCGGGGCGATCCCTTCGGCGATCGCGACGCGGTGTTGGTCGCGCTGTCCGGTCTTCACCCTCTTCTCGACAGTCTTGCCGTCCTCCACGACGATCACCTTCTCGATGCCGGCGAAGGTGACAATGGCGGTGGCGGGGATGAAAACGGTCGGTTCGTCGGCCACGGTGACGATCTCCGCCGTGGCGAAGGATCCGGGGCGCAAAACGCCGTCGCGGTTGGGAACTTCGGCCTCGAGCATCAGAGTGCGGCTGCGCTCGTCGATGGCGGGGCTGAGCCTTGCCACCGTGCCGGCGTGGACCAGGGGATCCCCTTCCACGGTGAGGCGCACCTGTTGCCCCTCGCGCACGCCGGCTGCGTCCCGCTCGGGGACCGCCAGGCGAAGCCGCAGAGGATGGACGCGGACCACCGTCACCACGGGCTGTCCGGCCGCCACGTATTCGCCGGGGGTGGATTGCCGCTCGCGCACGGCGCCGTCGAAGGGGGAGAACAGCGTGGAGTCCGAAAGCTGCTGGCGCGCCAGCTCCACCTCGGAGGCGCGCTGCGCGAGGATCGCCTGCCGCGTGCGAACTTCGTCCAGCGTGTCCTGGTAGCGTCCGTCGGCGACCTGGAACGCCGCGACGGCCCCCTCGAGCTCGGCCCGGGACACGAGCTGTTGCTGGTGCAGCGCCTCGAAGCGCGCGCGCGAGGCACGGGCCTCGTCGAGCACCGCGCGCGCCTGGCGCACGAGCGGTGTCGCCTCGGGATCGACCTGGGTTCCGGTGTCCTGAGGGTTCAGCCCCAGCCGGGCCCTGGACTGCTGGAGCGCCGCCTCGGCCTGGATGACCCGGAGCTCCGCGTCCGTGGAGGAGAGCTGCGCCAGCACCTCCCCTTTCGAGACGTGGCTCCCCAGGTCGACGGGGATCGCGCTCAGCCGGCCGGCGAGCTTGAACCCCAGGACGACCTGCTCCTCGGCCGCGAGCGTCCCGGTGACGACCACGACTCTGGGGAGGGTTCCTTTCTCGGCAGGGACGACGCGGACTGTCTTGGGCGGGTCTTTACTTGCCCGCGTCGCTGCGGTGTCCCCCGAGCAACCCGCAAGAGACACGATCGCCGCAGTCAGAAGGGATGCCGTCCGCATTCGTCTCATGAACCACCAGGTTCCCGAGGAGCTCGGGATGCGTATAGCCGCACATCTGGCTTCCCATCAGGCGGTAATTTCCGGGATTCTCCGTCTCGAACTGTAGCAGGTACGGTTTGCCCGGTACAGCCAGCTCCGTGACCTCCAGATCGGGGAGATGGAGCGAATAGACGTAGTCGTCGCTGCGCAAGTCGATGGCGATCGCCCGGTGCGCCGGCAGGTGGAGATGGCGTTGCCGCATCACGTCGTCAGGTGTGTCCAGCACTCCGTCGGGGCCCGGATAGAGGATCTCCCAGTGGAAGTCCCTGCCGGTCACGCGCAGTGTGAAGGGGGGCGCGGCGGTGGCCGCCAGCAGAAGAGCCGTCGTGAGGAGAATCACTTTTCGACGATTGACATGACCCGGTTCGTCTCGATCGGCCCCGCCACGACCTGTCGCCCCGAGCCCGGCCAGAGGACCTCCACTTCGTCGACCCTCGCCCCGGCGCCCAGGCCGAAATAGAGCGGCTGGACGCTCTGGCTGAGGTACCCCGATTGCCCGTCCATGAGCTTCGTGAAGGTCTTTCCGCCGCTCTTCACCGTGACGCGCGCCCCGAGGCCGTCGCGGTTGGATTTCCTGCCGGAGAGCGAGATAGCGAGCCAGCGGATTCCCGGCGCGCGCTCCGTCAGGTTGCTCACCAGCACCATCGGCTCGGAGTTGAAGTCGTTCGTGACGACGTCGAGGTCTCCGTCCCGATCCAGATCGAAGACGACGGAGGCGCGGCTCCCGAGCGCGCCGTAGACGTCGTAAACCCCCTTGTTCTCCTTGCAGACGAAGTGATCCTTGTCGGCGCCCGGGCAGTCGAGACGGTACCAGAACGTGGAGGTCCTGCCGTCGCGCCGGGGCTCCACCCCGAGGAGGAACTCGCTGTCGAGAAACTCCCGCCCCTCGTTGTTCAGCAGCACGGTATTGATGGCGTAGCGGTAGGGATAGTTCATCGACGCGGTGATGAAGACGTCGTCGTATCCGTCGGCGTTCAGGTCCCCGACACTCAGCCCCCACGGCCAGTAGGTCTCCGCGCCGATGGCGTCGGAGATCTCGGTGAACCGGCCGCCGCCGTCCTTGCGGAAGAACGCGTTACCCATGACGTGGTTGCCGTCGGTGGCGAGGAACCTGCCGTCGAAGCTCTCCGTCATCTTCATCTTCTCCGCGTACCAGAGGCGCGTCGCCACTTCGGCGTCGTCCACCATGTCGGTGTGCATGTCGGTGATGAAGATGTCCATGTCGCGGTCGTTGTCGAAGTCGAAGCTCTTGATCCCCATGGACCCCCACGGCGTCCTGGGGAAGACCTCGCGGCTCTTCCTGACGAACCGCTTGCCGCCGACGTTCTCGTAGTACTCGTCGTGCCCCTGCATGCTCAGCACGTAGAGGTCCTGCCAGCCGTCGTCGTTGGCGTCGATGGGGCTGGCCGCGCCGGTCCATGCGTTGACGACCAGCTCGGTCTGCCGGGAGACGTCCTCGAAGCGCAAGCCCCCCAGGTTGCGGAAGAGGATGCTCTGCTCGCTGCGCTCCGGGTAGAGATGGCCCGAGAAGCCGTCCACGAAGCCGACGTAGTATTCCCCCGGGCCGATCGTGTCGGTGGTGTAGCGGCCGACGTTGCACAGGAACATGTCGACCAGGCCGTCCTTGTCATAGTCGAAGAAGACCGCCGAGGAGGAATGCCCCTTGTGCCCGAGACCGGAGGCTGCCGTGACGTCGCGGAACCGACCGCCACCGATGTTCTCGAACAGGGTGTTGCCGGCGCGCACCGCGGTGACGTAGAGATCCGCGTCTCCGTCGTTGTCGAGATCCGCGAACGAGGCGGTCACGCTGACGCGATCGGCCAGCGCCACGCCGGCAGCTTTCGTGATGTCCTCGAACTTCCCGCCGCCGAGGTTCCTCACGAGCCGGTTGCCGGAGAGCTGGTTGGTGAAGTAGATATCGTGGAGCCCGTCACCGTCCACGTCGGCGATTGCCACGCCGTTGCCGTGGTCGTAGTGGACCCCCTTGTAGGCACGGCCACCGTCGTCGACGACCTGATTCTTGAATGTGATGCCGCTGTCGGGGAGCCGATCGGTGAACTTGAAGTCATGAAAGACGAGAAAGCGATCGGCGGTCCTTGACTGCGCCGCGGCGCGATCCTTCATCGAGGGGGCGTCCTTGATCTCCCACGGGACGTAGGCGCGCGTTCCGGTGCTGTCGAGCTTGCCGCGATCGATGTCCTTGTTGATGGTGATCGGGCCGGGGGGGTCGTCGAGGACGACATTGATATCATCGCGAAGCCTCGCTACGGCTTTGGCATCCAGCGCGTCGTAGTGCCCCCGCGCGCGGCGCGCGCGGTCCACGAGGATCAGGCTCTGGCTGTGCCCCACCGGCGCCCCTTCGGCGATCGGCAGCTTGAAACCATCCACGCTGAGGCTCCGGATGTCTTCCTTGTCCCCGGTCAGGAAGCTCCAGGTCGCGGTATCGGCGCCGTGGCTGGCCGCGTAGGCGCGCAGGACATCGGGCGAATCGTTGTCGGGGTCCACCGAGATACTGACGATGCGGATCTCGCCGCGGCGCGGGTGGCTCGCGAGGTCCTTCTGGAGCGCCGCGAGCGCGGCGGTCTGCAGCGGGCAGGTCTGCGCGCAGCGCGTGAAGAAGAAAGTCGCGATCCAGACCTTCCCTTCCAGCTCCTTGCTGCCGAACCGCTCGCCGTCCGATGCTACCAGGCGGAACTTCGGCACCGTGTTGAGGACGCGGACGGGGGCTGCCGGGGCCAGGGGGGTGGCCATAGTCAAAATGGCGCAGACGAGGATTGCGATGCGCAGGCGCATGGGGCAACTATATCAGCACGAGCAGGACGCCAACGACGGCCGCCGGAATCGCGATCAGGCCGAGGAACCGCAGCCCGAAGGCCGGACCGCCGGCGGCGAAAGCCAGCGCGCACTTGCTGATCGTGTTGGTGGCCAGCGCGAGACCCGCTGCCAGCGTGGCGGTGCTCAGGTCCATGCCGCCGGACAGCTCGACGGTTGCGACCCCCAGGACGGCGGCGTGGGCGTCGGCGAACCCCGCCAGGGCCGCGGCGCCGGCGGCCCCCGCGGCCCCCAGCGTTTCGCCCGCCCAGCGCGAGGCCAGAACGACCCCGGTCAGCAGCCCCGCCAGGATCATCGCCGGCCAGAAGGAGAAGGGCCTCCCGACCTGCCAGGGAGAATGATCCGCGGACCCGCTCTCCGCGCGTGTGATGAGCCATACCTCAGCCAGGATGACGAGGGTGCCCGCCGCGAGCGCGGGGAGCAACCGCGACAGCATCGCGGCGCTGGTCATCCCCACCACGACCCCCAGCTGCACGAGCGTGGCCGCGCTGGCCATGAGGCTTCCAGCGAGGGCCTGGTCGGGAGACTTCCCGGCCACCCTCCCCATCGCCGCCGTGGTGGCGCTCGCCGAGACGAAGCCGCCGGCGAACCCGGCCGCCATCAACCCGCGGCGTGGGCCCAGCATCCGGACCATGACGTAGCCCACCCAGCCGATCCCGGTGATCATGACCACCAGGAGCCACATCCGTGACGGATTGAGCGCCCCCCAGGGGTCGATGGTCCGATCCGGAACGAAGGGGAGCACCACCAGGGCCAGGACGAGGAACTTCAGGGCATCCTGGACCTCAACCTCCGTGATCACCTCGCGCGCGAGCTGGTGCAGCGGCGCCCTGAAGGCGAGAAGCACCGCAGCGGTCACCGCGACCGCCGCCGCCATACCGGGGCGCGTCCACGACAGGACGCCCAGCAGGAAGGTCAAGAGGGCCGCCACTTCCGTGGTCAGCCCGACGTCGCCCTCGCTGAGGCGCCAGTAGCTGAGGGCCGTGAGCGTCACTACCCCCAGCATCGCGGCGACCACGAGCCATTGTCCGAGGCAGGCGGACGTTGCGCCGGCGAGGGCGAGCAGCGCGAAGGTGCGCGAGCCGGCCGCGGCGCGGGTGTCTTTCTGGCTCCACTCCCGTTCCAGCCCGATGAGCAGGCCGATGCCCAGGGCGGTCGCGAAGGACCGCAGCGTTTCGACGTCCATCGGCTCCTATTGTAGTGGGGTTACGGCGTGCCGTTACAGAGGCCGGCGGAACCAGGAGCCCACGTCGAAGGCGTAGGAGAGCTGCGCCGCGATGGATCGGGCGTCGGGGTAATCTTCACCAAAGTCATGGGCCTGACGGTAGGCCGTCTTCGCGATCAGGCCGTTGGCGATCCTGTAGCCCAGCGCCACTTCGAAGTAGGCGGCCTTCACGGTGCCGGCGTACCATGTGGGAAACGCGGGGTCGTCGAATTCGATATAGGGCCAATCGCTCCACTCGTAGCGCAACGCGGCGAACAGACGCGGAGTGAAGGTGAACTTGGGCTCGATGTACCAGCCCACGCCGTCGACTTCACCGAGGCCCGCGGGGACATCGTAGAACGACCACGACAGCTCGCCGTTGAGCTCGAAGTAGCCCCGGCTGAACCTGACGTCGAGACCGTAGACGGTCTGGTCGAAGTCCTTCCAGCTCTCGTCCGCAGCTAGGAAGTCCTCGCTGTCCTTGCCCAGGTAGGGGCCCATGGTCCCGAAGACCCCGATGCGGGTGCCGACGAAAGGGGTCAGCCCGGCCGCAACGGCCGGACGCGGCGCCGCGGAGGACTCGGGCACCACCCAGGTGTCGTTGACCATCGGGCTGTCGAGCACCGCGACCATGTAGTCGAACATGCCGTTGCGACCGCTCACCGTGATGCCCACAGGGTAAGTGACGAGGAAGTTGAGCTGACCGCCGATCAGGGGATTGTCGCTGGAGAGATACCGGCGCGAGAAGTTGCCGATAGGGTTCACGATTTTCCCGGCGTCGATCATCACGGGATAGCGCTGGAAGGAATAACGGACGAACGCCTGTTCCAGATAGACCTGGGTCTCCCCATCGTAGGTCGCTTCGCCCCCTTCGGCTTCGCCGCGCGCGAACCCCTGCAACCCGGCGAAGAACTCCCCCAGCGCCGATAGACGGAGCCGGCCCAGCGCGGCCGGGGCGTCTTCGTTCACACCGATGTCGTACGAGCCGCCGTCCGTGTTCCAGTACTCCGCGTCGAACAGCCCTTCGATGCGCACTTTTTCTTCCGCGGATGCGAACCCGATGGCGAGCAGCAGACACGCGGCGCCCGCCAGGCCTCTACTGAAGCTCATCGAAAGCCTCCCTCAACACCGAGACGTACTCGCCCATCTCGAATGGTTTCATCAGGCAGCGCTGCTGCTGTTTCTCCGGCACGCTCGGCGCGCCGTTGCCGGTGCCCTCCAGCACGAGGACAATCCCCTGCGACCCTCTGCGTCTGTTGCGCGTCATCCAGTCGTAGAGGGCGGCGCCTGAGACGGCGCCCTCCATGGTCAGGTCGGCCACGATCAGGTCGAAATCCTGCCGCTGCATCTGGGCGATCGCCTCGGCGCCTGACGGCGCGGCGACCACCTTCGCCCCGAGCGAATCGAGGATCGCCATCTGCAGCTCGCGCACGACCGGCTCGTCGTCCACCACGAGGATCGACGCGGGAAGCGGTCGCCGCGAGAGCGGAACGTCCGCCGGCTCGGACGCGGTCGGTTGGACGGCCTGCTGGGCCCCTCGGGGGAGGCTGATCGTGAACTGCGCGCCGCCGCCATCGCGGTTCTGCGCGACGATGCGCCCTCCATGGCTCTCGACGACCGCCCGCGCGATCCCCAGCCCGAGCCCGGTCCCCTGGCCCGGCGGCTTGGTCGTGTAGAAATGCTCGAACACCTGCGAGGCGTCCTTCATTCCCGGGCCGTTGTCGGCGAACACGACCGTCGCCCCGTCGGGGGCGTCGGTGGTCGTGATCCGCAGCTGGCGCGTTTCGGCATGCGGCGTCTCGTGCAGGGCGTCGTAGGCGTTGTTGATGATGTTGATGAAGACCTGCGACAACTCCAGATCGCTGGCCAGCAGCATCACGGGCTTTGGGGAAAGATCGAGCGTGAGCGCTATTCCGGCCCTCTCGTAGTCCCTTTGGCGCAGCGCGATCGTGTCGCGGATGATCTGGTTGACGTCCACGTGCGCGCGGCGTCCGTCGCCGCGGCGCGCCACCCTGAGCAGGTTGCGCGTCAGCGCGACGATGCGATGCCCCTGCTTGCGCACCTCCTCGAGACGCCGGCGGACGTCCGGGTCCAGGGCCTGCATCTGCAGCAGCAGCTCGATGTGGCCGATGACGCCCGTCATCGGGTTGTTGATCTCGTGCGCGGCTCCCGACAGCATCCTCCCGAGGGACGCCAGCTTCTCGGATTCCTTGAACCGGTCGAGCCGCTCGAGGTCTTCCCTGGCCTTGTCGAGGAGGCGCTGCTCGTGCTCCTGGAGCGACGACATCAGGTGGTTGAAGGTGGTCGCGAGGACCTGCACCTCGGCCGCCGCCGCGGGGCTCTCGAATCGCCGGGACCGGTCGCCGCTCTCGGCGGATGATCGCATGAAAGCGACCAGACTCTTCAGGGGGCGCAGGACGGACCGCGACACCAGAGACGCGGAGAGCCCGGTCACGAGAACGACGAGAAGGCCGTAGCCCACCATCGTCACGAGGAGCGAACGGTTGGACCGCGCCAGATCGCTCGTCAGGGAACGCAGCAGGAAGAGACTCACGGGGCGCCCCCGCTCGTCCAGCCCGAGCGTCAGGGGCACGGAGACGAAGTCTTCCTTGCCGACCGCCAGCACCGAGGTCTGCTCGGTCGAGGCCGGAGTCGTCGCCGCAGCCTCATGCTGCAGGCCCGGCAGCGTCGAGCCCAGGATGTCCGCTTCGGTCATCACGGCGACGTGCGTGCCCAGAGATTGCCTCAGCCCTTCGACGTACACCTGATCGAGCCGGTGGCCGATGGTGAGGGAACCCACGATGTATCCCTGCAGCAGGATCGGCACGCACCCGACCTGGAAGTGCTGTCCGTGCAGGCCCATGACGGCGGTGTTCCTGGAGCTGACGGGCGTCTGTTGCGCGAGCGCGTGACGGACGACGACCCGCCCCGACAGGTCCTCACCGACGGCGGGCACCTCGGCAGGGCGGCCGCTGCGCGCGAGGACCCGGCCATCGGGACCGGTGACGACGAGGAGATCGGTCGCGAGCCCCCCCGCGATCTTGTCGACCTCCATCTGGATCGTGCCGAGCAGATCGGCGCGCACGTCCCGCCCATGGTTGAAGGCGGCCTCCTCCCGGTAGGTCTCCATCGCCGCAAGGAGGGTGGGGCTGTCGGACATCAGGGTGGAAGCGCGCAGCAGCTCCCCGAGGCTGCGTGTCTGAAGATCGCCGAGCATCCTCTGATGCTGGGCCAGGGTCTGGGCCAGCAGGTCCCTGGTGTGGCCCCTCACCTCGAGGCTCAGCACCACGAACGTGACCGAGACCATCAGCGCCGACAGCAGGGCGCTGAAGATGACCAGCTTGGCGCCCAGACTCGCCGTTCGCAGGCGCGCCCAGGGGGAGCGAGTGTCCCGGGACGGGACACTACTCACCCGTGGCCTCGCTCAACGGGATCTTGAAGTCCAGCCGCGATGTCTTGCCTGCCTCGATGCGGACCGTCGTCTCGAGGGGGCGCGCCCTTTCGTGCCATGCGACGACGCGGTACGTGCCGGGCGGGATGCGGTCGATCTCGAAGCGCCCGTTGGCATCCGGCGTCGTGAAGTAGGGATTGTCCAGGACCATCACCAGGCCGCTCATGTCCGAGTGAATGTGGCAGAAGACCTTCACGATTCCAGGCTCGTCGAACCGGATCGATTTGGACGCGCCCATCGGATACCGGCCGAGATCGAAGGAGGCTTTCCGCGACAGCGAGAAGACGTTGTGGAAGATCGGATCGCTGTTGGGGAACTCCACCGTGGTCCCCTTCTGCACGGCGATCACGTGCGGCACGAAGGCCAGCCCCTCCTGACGCATCACGCGCGGCGCCGGGGCGGCGGCTCTTGCAGGCGCCGGGATGTCCGCCGCCACGAAGTAGACGACGACGTTTGACACCTCGGCGGTCACCGGATTCGCCGGAATGTCAGCCGACTTCACCAGATCCGGATAGAGATGGAACTTGATCTTGCGGGTGGAGAGCTCTTCTCCGACTTCGACCGTTCCGGCGAGTCTCCCCATGCCGGTGTCCCCGGCGGGAGACGTCACGAGCAGCAGACAGAGAATGCCGAACACCGTGAGGGTTCTCGCCATAGCCCGGCGGAATATAAACTCCGGGGGGGTGGGGTCAACCCGGCGGCAGGGGGCGTGTGGAGGGGCGGAACCGCCCGGAAAGGCTCTTCACGACTGCGGTTCGGATGTCCAGGCTGAGGCTGAACATCGCCGGCACGACGAAGAGAGTGAAGACAGTCGACAGGGCGAGGCCTCCCAGCACGACGCTCCCCAGCCCCCGGTAGAGCTCGGACCCGGCGCCCGGGAAAACGACCAGCGGCAGCATGCCGATGATCGATGCGCTCACGCTCATGAAGATCGGACGGATGCGCGTGCGCGTCGCCTCGCGGATGGAATCGCGCGGGTTCATCCCTTCCTCGCGCATCAGGATCAGCGACTGGTGGACTACCAGGATCGCGTTGTTCACCACGGTCCCCACCAGGATGATGAACCCGAGCATGGTGAGCACGTCCAGCGGCTGGTAGGCAATCGTCCAGTTCACGAGCGCCAGCCCCAGCACGCCGCCGAGCCCGGCCAGAGGGACGCTGAACATGATGACGAGCGGATAGAGGAACCCCTCGAAGAGCACCGCCATGAGAAGATAGGTGATGACCACGGCGAGGACGAAGCTCCACCAGAGGGCCTGCCCTGTCTGCTCGAGCTTGTCGGCGCTCCCCGTCAGGCGCGAGCTGTAGAGGCCGCCGAGGCGGCCTGAGGCCGTAAGGGGGGCGAGGATCTGCGTCCTGATCGCGGCCATGGCCCCCTCCAGGGGCGTGCCTTCGGGAGGAGTCACCTGGATCGTGATCGTGCGCTGGCGCTCGATGCGATCGATCTGCGTCGGCCCCGTCGCGACGGAGATGTCGGCGATCGATCCCAGGGTCACGAGCTGCCCCTGCGGAGTCGCGATCGGGATCTGCTCGATGAGGTGGGTGCGCTGTTCGAGGTCGACTTCAGCCCTCACCACGAGGTCGATCTCCCTCCCCTCGTGCTGGTAGTCGCTGACCTTGGCGCCGTCCACGATGGCGTTCACCGTGAACCCCAGGTCGCGGTTGCTGACGTGCAGCTCGGCGGCCCTTCTCCGATCGGTCACGATGTGCACCTCGGGGTTCCCCAGGTCCAGCCCGGGGATGGGCCGCGCCTGCGCCCCCGGGACGACCTGCCCCACCTTCATGAAGACCTCCGTCCCCAGCGCGATCAGCTCGTTCAGATCGGGCCCGGTCAGCTCCACGTCGATGTTGTTGCCGCGTCCGATCCCACGCTGGAAGATGCTGGCCTGCTGCACCACCGCGATCGTCCCCGGCAGCTTCGCGTTGGCTTTCTGGAACTCCGGGATCAGCTCCTTGACACGCTGCGGATCGTTGGCCCGTGCTCCCATGAATGCCATGTTCCTGAGCGCCACGAAGAAGAAACGCTGCACCCCGCCCCCCGGCAGCGCGTCGGCCTCGGGAGTGCCGGCCTCATGCCCCGTCAGCGGGAGGATTTGCTCCTTGTAGACCTCGTGCGCCGCCATCACCTCGTCGAGGTTGTACCCCGGGGGCGGCAGCATGATGCCGAACAGGAAGTTGTTGTTGCCCACCGGCAGGTACTCGGTCTCGGGCAGCAACATCCCCGCGAGCGCCGCGGGCACCGCCGCCAGCACGACGATCGTGCCGACGCGCCGCGCGGTGGTTGCCATGATCCAGTCCACGGCATCGGTGGCGAGATCGGTGAGCCGCGTGGCGAGCCCCACCCCGCCCCACAGATCGTGGAACCCTCGGCGGTGCGGCTGATCGTCGGCCACGCCGACGATCTTTGCCCCCAGGCACGGCACGACCGTGATGGAGACCAGCAGACTGAGGATCGCCGAGCACGACAGGGCCACGGCAATGTCGCCGAAGAGCTGGCCGGCCTCCTCCTGCATGAAGATCACGGGGACGAAGACTGCCACGTTGACCATCGTGGCGAGGAAGACAGCGCCCCAGACTTCCTTCGTTCCCTCGTAGGCTGCGGTGAGACGTGGTTTCCCGAGCTGTCGGTGCCGGTAGATGTTCTCGAGAATGACGATCGTGTTGTCGATCGACATGCTCACGCCGAAGGCCATTCCCGCCAGGCTGATCACGTTGAGCGTCCGACCGAAGGCCCACATGGCGAGGAACGTCCCGATCACGCTGATCGGGATCGAGAGGGCCACCACCGCCGTGCTGCTGAAGCTGCGCAGGAAGAGCAGCAGGACGATGACGGCCAGGATCCCTCCCTGGTACAGGTTGTCTTCCAGGAAGTCGATGGCGCGGCTGATGTATTCGGTCTCGTCATAGGCCTGGTAGAGCTGCAACCCGCGCGGCCGCAGCAGCTCGGCGTTGAGCAGCTCGACGCGGGCCTTCAGCGCCGTCATGACCTCCAGGACGTTGGATCCCGTCTCCCGCAGGGCGTTGATGGCGATGACCTGACGCCCCTGCGCGAACACCGCCGCGTCGGATTTTCGGTACCCCAGGGAGGCGCGGGCGACATCGCGCAGGTAGATCGGAACGTCGTTACGGGACTCGACGACGATGCTCTCGATCGCCTCCGGCGAGGCGTACTCCCCCACCGTCCGCACGACGTAACGGCGCTTGCCCTCGTCGAAGTCACCGGCGCTGTAGTTGCGGTTCTCGCGCTCGATCGCGGCCGCGAGCTGGGGAAAAGTAATCTGGTGCGCCGCGAGACTTGGCAGGTCGACGAGGACCTGCATTTCCTGCTCGCGGCCCCCGAAGAACTGCGAGGCCGCCACGCCGGGGACACGCTCGAACTCCGGCTTGATGCTGTTGTCCACGAAATCGTAAAGCGTGGAGATGTCTCCCGTGAAGGAGTTCTCGGCCGACGGGGCGAGGATGAACCAGGCGATCCAGTTCATGTCCGAGCCCACGCTGCGGATCACCGGCTTCTCGACGTCGTCGGGGTACGAGGGGACCTGCTGCAGCCTGTTGGACACCTTCAGCAACGCCGCGTCCAGATTGCTCCCCACGGGGAACGTCAGCGTGATGGTCCCCACCGCGTCCTGGCTGGAGCTCTCCATCTTCTGGAGCCCCTCGAGCGACTTGAGCTGCTCTTCCTGCTCGTCGATGATCTCGCGCTCGATCTCGTGGGGGCTCGCGCCCGGCCAGACCGTCGTCACGCTGATCTTGGGCTCCTGCACGTCCGGCGTGAGTTGGACGGGAAGCTCCAGCAGGGCGATGACTCCGAACAGGGTCAGGAGGATGACACCGACGGCCGTGCTGACGGGATAGCGGATCGCGCCGTCGATGATATTCATAGGCTGATGGTGTTCACGGGAGGGCGTACTCCAGAGACTCACCCTTCACGGCCATGCCCGGAAAGACTCTCTCGTTGCCCCGGGTGATCACCTTCTGCCCCGTGGCGATGTCCCCGGTCACGACGATCCATGCGCCCACGCCTTCACCCGTGGTCACGGGGACGACGTCCACCTTGTCCTCGCCGTTGATCCTGTAAACGACCGAGGCTTCCCCTTGTTTCACGATGGCGTCCTTGGGGACGACCGTGGCCTGGTACGATTCCCCCGCGGGGAAGGAGACCTGCGCCAGCATCCCGTCGCCGATGCGACCCCCCTGATGGCCGATCCGCACCTTGAGCGGGAAGGTCCTCGCACCCGGATCGGCCCGCGCGATGATGGCCGTGACGACCCCTTCGATATGAAGACCCGGGATCGCGTCCACGGTCACCTGGGCCTTCGCGCGCAGATTGAGCGACGCGTAGTAACGCTCCGGGACGTCCACGTGCACCTCGAGATCCTCCAGCGACATCAGCTCGACGACCGGCCCCCCCACGGCGAGCCACTGCCCAACCTCGGTCTTCTCCGAGACGACCAGCCCGGCAAAGGGGGCGCGGATGGTGGACAACCGGATCGCCAGCTCGGTCTGGGCGAGCCTGGCCTTCAGATCCCCCTCGCGCGCCTGCCATGCCGCATGCTCGGAGAACGCATTGTCGAGGTCCTGCTGGCTGGCGACCTGCTTTTCGAACAGACCGCGCGCCCGCTCGAGGTTGATCGCCGTGAGCTTCAGCCGGGCCTCGGCCTCCGCGTGCTGCTTGCTGGTGGCCTCGCGCTGAAGTTCCAGCATCTCGGTGCGCAAAATCGCCAGCGGCTGGTCTTTTTTTACGCTGTCGCCTTCGTGCGCCGGGTATTTCATGACCATCCCCTCCACCTCGCTGGCGACGACGCTGAGGGTGGCCGAGCGCACGGTGCCGGTGAGCTTGATCATCCTGCGCACACCGGTCTGCTTCACCTCCGTGTAACGTACGGGGCCGGGAGGTGGAGCCTGGGCGAGAGCGAGAAGCACGATGAGCAGATGCGCGTTCATGGGATGCTTCAGGTTAGCATGCAGGAGTTCAGGGCAACGCCACAGGCCTCTTCTGGATCACGTTGAGCGCCAGCGCCAGCATGCCGGTCACGTCGGCGACGTTGGCGGGCACCACCAGCGTGTTGGACTGCTTGGCGAGCGCACCGAACTGGGTGACGTACTGCTCGGCCACGCGCAGCTGAACCGCCTCGTAACCCCCCGGCGCCTGGATCGAGGCGGCCACCGAGCGGATCCCCTCCGCCGTCGCGTGCGCCACGGCGAGGATGGCCTCGGCCTGTCCCTGGGCCTCGTTGATCTGCTGCTGCTTCTTGGCCTCTGAGGCCTTGATCACCTGTTGCTTCTGCCCTTCGGCGGTGTTGATGGCCGCGTCGCGCTCCCCTTCCGAGGTCAGGATGACGGCGCGCTTCTCCCGCTCCGCCCGCATCTGCTTCTCCATGGCCGCGATGACGTCGGAGGGAGGCGTGATGTTCTTGATCTCGTAGCGCAGCACCTTGATCCCCCACGCTTCGGAGGCTTTGTCCACCTCGGTCACCACCTGCCCGTTGATGTGGGTCCGCTCCTCGAAGGTTCGATCCAGCTCGATCTTGCCGATCTCGCTCCTGAGGGTGGTCTGGGCGAGCTGCGTGATGGCGAAGATGTAGTTGCTGATCCCGTAGGACGCGCGCTGGGGATCGAGGACCTTGAGGTAGAGGACCCCGTCCACGCCGACCTGGACGTTGTCCTTGGTGATGCAGATCTGCTCGGAGATATCGATCGTCTGTTCCTTGAGGGTGTGGCGGTAGCGGATCACATCCACGAAGGGAATCAGGATGTGAAACCCCGCTTCCATCACTCCGCTGAAGCGCCCCAGTCGCTCCACCACGAACGCGTGCTGCTGGGGGACGACGACCGCCGTCTTGACCAGGATGAGGATGACGAGGATGGCCAGGACGATCGCGACGGCAACGGCCCCACCGAACATCTCCATGCGGCTCTCCTATTCGGGACGAACCCAGAGTGTGAGTCCGTCGACCCGCTCCACGATGCAGCGCTCCCCCGCCTTGAGGGATGCCGCTGCGACCGTCCGGGCGCCCCAGGACGACCCGCGCACCTCGACGCGACCCACGCCGCCGGGTGCAATGACTTCCAGGACGACGCCTCTCTCGCCGTCGAGGCGATCCACCGTCTGGCCGGGCATCGCCGGCTCGAACCACTTTCGAAGGGGACGTCGCAGCAGCACGAGGCTGCTCACGCTGAAGATTGAGAAGATGAGCATCTGCGCCCAGAGACTCTCGGCGATACCCGCGGCCGCGAGCACCCCCGCCACGAGCGCACCGATGCCAAAGAAGACGGCCACGAATCCGCCGGGAGTCGCCATCTCGACCCCCAGGAGCACCAAGGCTGCGAGCACCCAGATCCACCAGAGCATGGCGTGCATCGTATCAAAAAAAGCAGACGGGAGCCCCGGCTGGTAGTAGAATTGCCATCGAACCTCCGGCCCGACGCCCCATGAGAGCACTCATCCCATTGCTGCTTTTCTCCCTCGCCTGCGGGGGCCTCTACGCCCAGGCGTTGCCCGTCGGCTCCGAGTTCCCGGTCAACACGTACACCCTCAACGCCCAGGGGGATTCGGCGGTGGCCATCGAACCGAACGGGGGCTTCGTGGTCGTGTGGGAGAGCTTCGGCCAGGACGGCTCCGGGTTCGGCGTGTTCGGCAGGCGCTACGCCCCCGATGGGGCTCCTCAGGGGAGCGAGTTCCAGATCAACAGCGTCACGCTGGGCAACCAGTTCTCCCCTGCCATCGCCATGGATGCAGCGGGACAGTTCGTCGTCGCCTGGGAAGGAGCGGGCCAGGACGGCAGCCAGTACGGGATCGTCGCGCGACGCTTCGCGAGCAACGGGGCCCCGCTGGGCGGCGAATTTCCGATCAACAGCCACACGGCGGACAACCAGCGCTCGGCCGCTCTGGCCATGGACGCAGCAGGGCGCTTCGTCGTGGCATGGAGCAGCTACGGACAGGATGGCGACGGCTACGGCATCTTCGCGCGGCGTTTCAGCGCCGCCGGTGCGCCCCTCGGGAATGAGTTCCAGGTCAACACCACCACGGCGTACGACCAGTTCTCCGGCGGGGCCGCCGTGACGACCGACGCCTCGGGCAACCTGGTGGTGGTCTGGGAGGACTCGAGGCGCGACGGTTCGGCCTCGGGGATCTACGCGCAGCGCTTCGATGCCGCTGACGCTCGCCGCGGCGGCGAGTTCCGCGTCAACACGCACACGTTAGGCCGGCAGGTCGACCCTTCGGTCGTCAGCGACCCCTACGGGAACTTCGTCGTGGTCTGGAACAGCTGGACCCACCCGTCGGACGGGTCGAGCTGGGGGGTCTTCGGCCAGCGCTACTCGGCTGGCGGAGCGCCGCGCGCCGGCGAGTTCATGGTCAACACGGAGACCTACAGCGGCCAGATCACGGGGGGGATCGCCGCGGAGCCCTCCGGAGACTTCATGGTCGTCTGGTACAGCGCCCTCCAGGATGGCTCGAACCTCGGGATCTTCGGCCAGCGCTACACGGGGGACGGATCGCATCTGGGCCCCGAGTTCCAGATCAACACCTTCACGACCGGAGAGCAGAACCTCCCGGCGATCGCCGTCAATGCCTCGGGAGACTTCGTGGTGACGTGGTACAGCTTCGAGCAGGACGGTTCGGACGTGGGGATCTTCGGCCAGCGCTTCCACTGCGATCCGGAGCCCGCCGCGGTGACCGATCTGACCGTCGCCAAGGCGAACGGGACGAGTCTCCACTTCGGCTGGAGCGACGCCACCGGCGCCGACGACTACGTCGTCATGCACGACGCGAGTCCCAGCGGCTCGTTCGCGGGGATGACCGGAATCGCCGCGGACGGCGACATCGGGCTCATGGCTCCCATCCCGCCGGGGACGTTCCGCTTCTACCTCGTCGCGGGGCGCAACCCCGACTGCGGCCTGGGGCCGCTCCACTAGAGCAGCTCGAGGAAGGCGATCAGATCGTCCCGATCCTCCCGCAGGATCCCGAACCCGAAGAACTGATTGTAGTGGTTGATCACGTCGGTGAGCGTCGCCGCCGAGTTGTCGTGGAAGTACGGCGCCGTGTGCTTCAGGCCGCGGATCATCGGCGTCTCGAAGACGTTGAGGTCCTCGATCTTCCCCGTGATCGCCGCGCGCCCCGGATCGGGCGTCTCCACGATGGTCACCGTCTCGTCGGGGTTCAGGAAGCCGAGCTTCAACAGCGGGAGTGCGTTGCGGTTCGCGTCGCTCACGAAGGTCGCGACGAAGAAGGGGTTGCCCGGTACGTCAGGCCGGTGACCGATCTCGAAGCCGTGGCAGCGCGTGCAGTGCTCCTCGAACAGGGATCGGCCGCGCTGCGTCGCGGGGCTCGACGCGGGGACGGAGAACCCCGGGGTGACCACCGTCATGGCGTTGGGATCGAGCAGACCGCGCATCCTGAGCGGATAGAAGACCTCCGACTGGAAATGCGCGATCGCGTCGAGCTCGAACCGTCGCGGCTCGCGCCCCGGCTTCATGTGGTGCCGGATGGCGGAGAGGGCCTGCTCCTGGAGCGTGGCCGCCCGTCCATCGCTCAGATACGGGCCCGTGAGCGCGACGTTCGCGATGCTCGGCGTGCCACGCCAGACGGTGATCGTCCGGGCCGAGGGGGCGTCCACGAGGAACACCCGGGGGTGCAGCGGGATGCTGACCGTCACGAGGGCGTGGTTGAGAAGATTGGAGAAGTCGTTGCCCGCGCCATCGTTGCTGTCGAAGGGGGCGAAGAGCGGATTGGCGGGGTTCTGGGCGAAGCGCGCCTGCACCAGCTCCGGGGAGATGGTGAACTCGTTGATTGGATCGTGGCATGTGGCGCACGTGCGCCCGTTGCCGCGGAAAGTCTCCTCGAAGAAGAGACGATCGGAGCGTGAGGCTGCTGCTTCTGGAGCCTGCCTCCCGGTGGCGAAGGCAGCCCCCAGCCACACGCCCATGAGCGCCGCGACGGCGAGCCCGACTGCCAAGACCTTCATGGTCGACCTTATACAACGAGGTGGGTGCACGGTCAACCCATACTACAATCGAATGATGCGGGCGATGCGGACCATCCTGCCGGTGGCATTTGCCGTTGGACTGCTGGGATGCTCGGCCCCGGATCGCGTCTTCCTGCTGGGCCTCGATGGAGCGGACCCCGACGTCATCGACCAGCTCATGGCCGAAGGGAGGCTCCCCAACTTCGCCAGGCTGCGGCAGGAGGGGGCCTATGGCCGTCTGGACAGCGCTCCCCCCCTGCTGAGTCCCATCCTCTGGACGACCATCGCCACCGGAAAGCCCCCCGATCAGCACCGGATCGCGCATTTCGTCGCCTTCGACGACGCCAGCGGGGAGCGGCTCCCCGTGACGAGCCGCATGCGGAAGACCGAGGCGCTGTGGACCATCGCATCCCAGGCAGGCCGGTCGGTCTCCGCGGTCGGATGGTGGGCGACCTGGCCCGCGGAGGCGGTGCACGGGACGATCGTCTCCGATCATCTCTGCTACCACTTCCTCTTCGAGGAGACGGCCGCGGGGCGCGAGGGAGAGACGGCCGGGGTGACGTATCCCCCCGACCTCATCCAGAGGATCGCGCCGGAAGTCGTGAAGCCGGGGGACCTGTCGCTTCAGGACCTGTCGGGCTTCCTGACGGTGACCGCCGCGGAATCGAGCCGCCCCTTCTCTTTCGATGACGACCTGAGTCATTTCAAGTGGGCGCTCTCTGCGACGATGACCTACGAGGCGATCGGCCGCAAGGTGTGGAATGAAGAGCGCCCCGACCTCATGATGCTCTACATCGAAGGGCTCGACACCGTCTCGCACCTCTACGGACACCTCTACCGCGCTCAGGGGCTGTCGGGCGAGCTGGCGGAGCAGCAGTTGCGCTACGGGCTCGCCGTGGAGCGGATGTACGAGCACGCGGATCGCGTGATCGGCGGGATCCTCGACGTCATCGATCGCCGGACGACGCTCATCGTCCTCTCCGATCATGGCTTCCGCCTCGGGGAGCTTCCCGACGACCCGAGCACCACGCGCGACATGCGCCGCGTGAGCGAGACCTGGCACGAGCCGCAGGGGATTCTCTACATGCACGGACATCGCGTGAAGCCCTACGTGCGCCTCACACAGCCGGAGCTGCTCGACGTGGCTCCCACCGTCCTGTCGCTGCTCGGCATTCCTCCCGCCATCGACATGCCGGGCCGCACGCTCACGGAGGGGCTCAAGGGGCTCGCGGAGCCGCCGCGCGTGGCGACGTGGGAGCGCGCGCGTCAGGGCAACCCCGCAACCGCGCGCGACCCGCAGGTGGACGAGGAGATCCTCGAGAAGCTGGAGAGCCTGGGATATGTGGGGGCGTCATCCCCCGCGGGAGACCGCAACCTCGCCGCGGCGCTCTTCGCGCAGGGACGCTACGAAGAGGCGGCGACGGCCTACGCGCAGCTCCTGGTGGCGAGCCCCGAGGATGGCGCGCTGCACGCCAGCCTGGCAGGTGCGCTCGGCGCGCTGGGACGTTACGACGAGGCGCTCGTGCATCTGACGCGCGCGCTGGCGATCGACCCGCTCTCCGCGGAGGCGTGGCACAACCGCGCGGTCGTGCACGAGCGGCGCGGCGACACGGGCGCCGCCATCGCCGACTATCGCGAGGCGCTGAGATACAACCCGAGTTACGCGCCGTCACGCGAGGCGCTCGGCCGCCTCGGAGAACCCGGCGACTTCGCGCCGCTCCCGGAGCATCAGGTTCGGGCCCGCCTCATCGCCGAGCGGGCCGCGCACGCCGCCCGCAGCGGCGACTACGCCGGTGCGATGCGATTGCTCGATGAAGCGGAGTCGGCCGCGCCCGAGTTCGCGCTCATCCATCAGTACCGCTCCAACGTCGCCTACCTCATGGGAGACCGGGCGCGGGCCATCGCCGCGCTCAGGAAGGGGTTGTCGCTCGAGCCCGACAACGCGCTGTTCCAGGAGAACCTGAAGCGTCTTCTGGCCGCGGCAAAGGAGACTCCCTGAGAGCGGAGCGGTCCGATGGGATGACGGCCGCCGCGCTGGGCGCGACGCTGTTTCTCGTCTACGCGCTGGGGGCGGCGCGCACCATCTACGTCGGCGACAGCGGTGAGCTCGTTGCCGCGGCCGCGTTGCTCGGCATCCCGCATCCGTCGGGGTATCCGCTCTACGTGCTGCTGGGGAAGGCCTGGACGATCCTCGTCCCCGCCGGATCGATCGCCCTGCGCATGAGCCTCTTTTCCGCGGCGGCTGCCGCTGCTGCCTGCGCGCTTCTGTACGTGCTCTGCCGGCGCATGTCGCTTCCGGTCGCCGCCTCGCTGTTCGCGGCCGCCATCCTTGCCTTCGGACGGAGCTTCTGGTCCGAGGCCAACATCCAGCGAACCTATGCCCTCAACGCGCTGTGCCTCATGCTCGCAGCGCTGCTGCTCAACCGCTGGCTCGCGTCGCGCGCGCCGGCGCACCTGGCCGCGGTGTACTTCGTCTGCGGTCTGGGCGCCTGCAATCACCTCTTCATGGCCGTCGCGGCGATCTGCGCCGGCATGGTTGTCATGGTCGCCGCGGGGTTCAGGCCGGTCCGCATCGTCCTGCCCCTCGCGGCCTTCGCTTTGGGCATGCTCCCCTATCTCTACCTCCCTCTGCGATCGCGCTTCGACCCGCCGCTCGACTGGGGAAACCCCGAGACGCTTTCGGGTCTGGCTGCCGTCATGGTGCGGCGCGACTATTGGGGACGTGCATGGATCGAGGGCCCGGCCGACCTGCTTGCCGTCGCAGGGGATTATCTGTGGAGCCTCGGCGCCGAGACGGCGTGGGCGGGGGCCGCCCTGGCTGTTCTCGGGTGCGTCACGCTGCTGAGGCGGCGGACCGCGGATGGCGCGGCAAGGGGGATGCTCGCGTTCGCGTTGCTCACGATGGCGGCCAATGTCGTCGTCCTCGCGGCCCATGGCTCGCGTGAGGATCTCTTCCTATGGCATCGCTACTACATCCCTTCCTATGCGATGGTGGCGCTGCTGGCGGGGGCCGGCTGTCATGA
>Ga0137432_1000303_pt1 | contig 31728 bp, 54 predicted proteins | sample EasRivERMZT820_2_FD_102337 | JGI IMG/M metagenome (GOLD analysis project Ga0137432, IMG submission 102337) | Soil microbial communities from meander-bound floodplain in the East River, Colorado, USA - East River MetaG ERMZT820_2 | ecosystem: Environmental > Terrestrial > Soil > Floodplain ... | reverse complement strand
GGTGCGCACGTGATCCTTGACGAAGCGCCGCAGGCCTTCCTCGTAGGCGAGCTTCTTCTCCGGAGTGAGATCGCCGGCGTCGACCCGGTCCTGCAACTCCTTGAACGGTCCACGGCCGATCGGGATGCCGCGCAGGTCCATCTCGAAGGACATCCCCTCGAGCTGCTCGTAGCGCTGGAGTCGACGCGCTGCGTTCACGATGTGGCGGAAGATGCCGAGCCCCTCGGGGCTGTCGCTGATCGCGTCATCCGTCGCGAGCACGATCCGGTTGCGCGGCAGGTAGATCTCCCGAAAGTCCTGCGGTGAGAGCTGCACGACGCCGGCGACTGTCCCGCTTTCGTCGAGGTCCCACTTCTCGATCGTCTGCTGCGGCCGCGGCTCGACGTCCAGAAATCCAATCATCCCGTCGTCGCGACGCTTCGAAGTCCACTCCTGGATGGAGAAGCCATGGAAGTTGAACATCGCCGCGCGCCTGACCACGCGATACCAGGGCGTTGTCATGTCGAGGAGCGCTTCCTCGACTCGCTCCGCCAGCTCGACCGCGCGGCCGCTCTTGTTGTCCTCCGCCGGCTCGGCGCGCCAGGAGGGCTTGCTGACCGTGTTCAGGAAGAGCCGCACGGCCGCACCAAGGATCGTCGTGTTGACGAGGATCTCGGAGAAGGTCTTGTAACGCTCGCGCCCAATCAGGCGCGCGTCCTTCTCGTTCTGGTGGATGTACCCGCCGTAGACGGCGGTTCCCCCTACTCCGATGCTCTTCGACGGACTCGTGCGCGCGGGGCGCAACAGGCTGAAGAAGGAATCGATGAAGCCGCGCGCCATCAGGTGAAGACCTCGGGGGCAACTCCAAGGCTACGGGTTCCCGCTCCGGTGAGAAACAGGTCCGTCAGCGCCCACACCAGCGCGTCGAGTCGGTCGGGGCTTTCCATTCCTGAAAGCGGCTCCCAGGTCACGAGCTGATCCTCGAGCTCTGGGAGCGGGCCAGCATGATGAATCCGCCCCTGCTCGTACAGGGCAGCGACCGGCTCCGCGCGCGCTGCCTTGCCGCGAGACGCGTGGACGATGCGAACTGGTACATTCGCGTCGACCGTATGGATGGTGTGCCGAACCATCTCGCCGCCCTGGTTTCCCTCGGCGACGATCCGGTCCGCTTCGAAGTGGCGAAGTGCCTCCACAGAGCGCAGCGCCCACTCCCCGGGCGCGAATCGCCCTGAGAGGTCCGCCAGGACGAAGCCCTTGCCGAGACGCGCCGACTGCCGGCCGGCGACGATGATCCCCGTCTCGTTCGACTCGGCCTTCGCGGTGATGGCTGGGTCTATTGCGACCACGATCCGCGAAATGTCGTCCGCCGGCTCGAGCACGCACTTTTCGAGCATCGAGCGCGTCCAGAGCGCACCCTCCGCCTCCTCGAGCATCTCTGCGTGGAGCTCTTGGCGACCGATTCGAGTGCCCTCATATTTCGCGATAATTGTGCTCAGGAACGCCGGCGCAAGGTTCGCTCGGTTGTCGTATGTCGAGCCCTTGGAGATCGTGGTGTTCTTGTCCTTGACGAGCTCGCGCAGGAGGCTGATAGGCTTCGGCGTCGTCGTGACCATCGTCCGCGGGCTCCGCCCGAGCCGCAGGCCGAACCTCGCGTTGTCCCAAGTCTCTCGCGCGTAGCGCCAGGTCGCGAGCTCGTCCGCCCACAACGTGTCGTGCTGCGGGCCGCGCAAGCGCTCGGGCTCGTCCGCCGAGTAGAGCGTCGCCATCGCGCCATTCGCCCACGTGACGCGCCGCTTGGACGGCTCGTAGAGCGGCCGCCCCATGAATTGGCCCGAGTGCGTGTGGTCCTTCTGCCAGCAGACCGCGAGCAGGCCCGACTCCCCCTCGACCATGACGTCGCGCGCGTCGCCGGCGGTGGGCGCGATCAGACCGAGACGACCGAAGCCCTGCTTGATGCGCTCGCGCATCCACTCAGCTCCGGAGCGTGTCTTGCCTGATCCTCGGCCGGCGAGGAACACCCACACGAGCCAGTCGCCTGGCGGCTCAAGCTGCGTCTCTCGCGCGCGAAAGCCCCAGTCCCACAACAAAGCCTCGGCCGCCTCCGGTGAGAGACGGCCGAGGATCTTCGAAAGGTCGGCCGGCGAAAGAGCAATCAGGTCCGCCAGCTTCGCTCGAGACAAGAACTACTCCGATCCGGGCGCAGCCTCTTCGGATTTGGGCACCGGGGCCTCGGCGGCAGGGACCGCGACAGCGGCTTCGGCGGGCACCTCGGCGCGCTTCTTCGCGAACTGCGCTTGCCGTTGCGCGCGCCGAGCACCTTCGGCCGCACTCGTCATGCGACCGTCACGGATGCCGTTGGTGAACGATTCGAGGAGCTTCTCCCCCGGACCGATCGCGGCCTCCATCCCCACACGAAACGGCAGCGGTGGGACGCTGGTCGATGGGGTCAAGAAGACGTAGGCATGCCCGCTCTTCGCGGAGAGCGTGACCGCGTACTTGTTGGCCTCTTCGATGGTCCTGTATCGGCTCATTGAATCTCGCTCCTCGATCTTCGTTCTACCGATGCGCGTGCACGCTACGCGGAGGGCTTGGCCTCCGGATCGTACTTCTTGCCGCTGCGGTACTCCGCGACGGTGGTTTCGCCCGGGGTCTCGGAGCCAGGCGAGGTGACCGAGCGCTGCAGGTCGACGCGGAACGGAGTCTTGCTGCCGTCGCCGGTGTCGAGCACGAAGCGGGGGCGCCCGTCCTTCGAGAGGATGGCGGCATTCTTGCCGGCATCCTCTGCTGTTGCGAACGGCCCAGCCGCTTTCGCAGCGCGAGCCTCAGCGGTTTCGGCCTCCCTCTTGCGCGTGGTCTCGACGCCGTTCGTGAATTCGGCGACGAGCTTCTCGCCGGGCTCTGGAGTTGCTGAAGCTCCGACGCGGAACGGCTTCTCCTTGAAATCCGGAGACGTCGAGGAGAAGACGTAGCGCGGAGATTGGCTCGACTTCGAAACGTCGGTCGCCGACTTGAAGGCGTCCGGTTGGTTTTGGAACCGATCTTGATCCATGGGACCCTCGCCTGTTCAGGGGTTGCTTGGTTGGCTGGTGCTGTGACTCGCTAGCTCTGGCCCTACGACTCGAGGACTTGCGTGCCGACCGTGAGCTCGACCGCGTCGAGCTCGACTTCCGCGACGGTGACCTCGAGCGTGTCCTCGCGCTGCTGACCGTCCTTGCGCGTCAGGCGCGCGGTGATCGTCGCGACGCCGGGGTTGCCGCTGCGCGCCCAGCGGTTCAGGTCGTTGCCGGTGTCCTCGTCTTCCTCGGTCGTGGTGACGTTCTCGTCCGAGGAGATCCACTCGATGCTCGCACCAACCGGAAGCTCGGTTGCCTGGACGCCGTTCTCGTCCTTGAAGGTGAGGCTCATCAGGACCTTCTGCCCGGTGTTCAGTCGTACTGTGCTCGCCATGGTCGTTTCGCTTTCTTGGTCCGAGGTCAGACCGCGGTTTCAGTTACAGGTTTTCCAACTCGAATCACAACCGATTCGATCTGGCTCTCAGGCGCTGGAGTGAGCACCGCTGCGATTCGGTTGAGCGCTCGAACAGCATTACGCAACTGCTTGCGCTGCCCTTCGAGGATGCACTCAACCCGCCGCATGTGTGCGCGCTGCTCGTCGGGAGTTACCTCCCAGTGATGACAATCCTGCTCCATCGCTCCAGGGAGCCTAGACCCGCCGACATCCCCGGTCAATCGGCAGAAATGCGGACCTACGGCTTCGGGCGTCGCCGCGGGCTCGAACGGCCATGGCCGTTCCCGTTCTGGGAGCCGTTCGAGCCCGGAGACCCATTGCTCTCCGAGGCTGCGTCGGATGCCTCCGCTACGGGGATCGCCTGCTGCCGCTCGACGAGTCGCATGAGCTCAGCGCGCGCATCGGTAAGCTCGATCGGGCCACCATCCGCTCCGATGTGCTCGTGCACGGAGGTCTCCTTCCACTGGGCACGCGTCTTGAGCCAGAAGATGCACGCGGTGACCGAGGCGGGACCGTTTCCGATGGCCTTCTTAAAGAGCGCCTCAGCGACCTTCGCGTTGGCCTCGATGGCTCCGGTATCTAGCTCGCTGCGGTAGTACTTGCGCAGCGTCGGCCCGGAGATCTTCATCACGCGGGAGATGTCGTCGGCCTTCGCGCCAAACCCGGTCATCGAGCGAACGTACGCTGCGCGCTCGGCGGTTCGTTTGTGTGCGGGCGTCGGCATCAGGTTGGCTTGGTGAACGGAAGCTCGTGGGTCATCTGTTCCATCTCGGGGTGCCGCGGAACGATGGCCCACGTGAAGCTCTCGTAGTACTTCCCCTCCTCGCGGCGCAGGAAGAATCGTAGCCCCCAGATCAGGAGATCGGGTGGCTCGGTGAACGGAGGGATGGTCTCCTTCGCCACGAAGCCACCGTCGCGGGTGAAGAGCTCGACGTCCATCAGGGCGGCTGGCAAAGCGTCTTGATCTCCTGCGCCGCCGCCTTCACGTCGTCGACGCCGAGGACGGCTTTCACGCCGTCCTTGTGCCGCTCGAGCCAGGCGTTCACAACACGGGGAGAGCGCGGGCCGATCTCGCCGATCTGCTTCTCGCAATCGATTCCGAGGTTGCACACCTCGACGGGCGGTGCCTCCTCGAGCAGGCGCAGCCGCTTCTCGATCCTGTCGAGCCTGTAGTGTGCGGAAGCGGAGTGGTTGGCGACACGGAGCGCCCGGTGAGAGCCCAGGAACGCGAGCACGTCCACGGACTCGTTCGCCGAGATCGCAATCGCAGCCTCGATCGCGCCGTAGTTCTGCTCCCCCGTATCCGTGTCGACTTCGGCAAGCATCGTCCGAAGGAACGCCTGTGCATGCTCGTCGGACGAGCAGTCCTGCGACACGACGATACGTGCGAACTCGCGGGCTTCGCGGAGCACGGCCAGGATGCGCCTGCCGCGCACAATCTGAGCGGCGCAGAGCTCGTCCACTGTTGGCTTGCCTTGTATCTCGCGGGCGTCGGTGGACCAGGTCATCTGCACCCAGATCACGCGCGGTGGCGAGAGCTCCTGCGGCCGCACGTGGTCGCGCGAGATCGCGAGCGGCGCGGGGATCACCTTCAGGAACGTGCGTCGGTCCATGATCAGGCTCCCGGGGCCTGCTGCGAGACGTCTACCTCGCGACGCACGCCGGCGTCGGGAAACGCCTCGATCATCGCGCGCACGGCGCAGTCCTTCGCCTCGAGCAACTTGCGCAGCGCGACAGTGCGTTCGGGGCCGCTCGGGATGGTGTCGCAGACATGGCGTGCAAGCTCGCCGAACGGCTTGCTTACCGCCTGCAGATGCGGGGGGGGCTGACCGAACTCGAACCAGCGGAGCAGTCGATCCATGAGCGGGCTTCCTTCGAAGGTCGGGTGGTTGTCGAACTTGTTCTTGCAGTCCTCGAGCGTTGGGTACATGTCGCCGTCCGGTTGGTGGTACCACGCGTGCTCAAAACGTGGCTCGCACGGCGGGCATCCCCAGATCGACATGCCGCCGTGGTCGTTCACGTGAACGCCGCGCTCAGTGAACGAGCACATTGGTAGCCGCGCCGATCAGAGAACTCCGTCCGACTCGAGAGCGGCCGCGGCTTCCGCCGCCTCCCGCCTCTTGGTCGCAGCCTCGGCCTTGCGGAGCATCGCCTGCTCGCCAGCGTAGGCGCTGGCGATCGGATGGATCTTGTCGCGAGCGATCCGCAGCACGTTGTACGCGTGAGTGATGCGCTTGTAGGTGACCTGCGGGTTCTCGGCACCCTCCACGAGTTTCTCGACGAAGGCCTCGGTGGCGAATGTGGCGGGGGTCTTCGGTTCGCTCATTTTACTGCTGCCTTTCGCGGCTTGGGTTTGCGCTGTCGCTCCTTCGCGACCGTCTCGAACGTGGCGCCCTCCAGGGTAGCAGCCCGACCGGAGTGGTTCTGCCAGCGACCGACGATCACGTCCACGTAGGCCGGGTCGATCTCGAGCCCAAGACACCGCCGGCCCTGGAGGTGGGCCGCGACGAGGGTCGTGCCCGATCCGAGGAAGGGGTCGAGGACGAGCGGCGCGTCGTGGTTCCGCATCGGCCGCCCCATGCACTCGAGCGGCTTCTGCGTCCCGTGCTTCGTTCGGTCCCCGTCGTCCGTGACGTCGATCGCCCAGACGGTCGACTGCTTGCGATCGCCGATCCAGTAGGCCTTCGACCCCTTGCGGATGGCGTACCAGCACGGCTCGTGCTGCCAGTGGTAGTCGCCGCGCGAGAGCGCAAAGCGACTCTTTGCCCAGATGATCTGCGCGCGGATCTCGAGATCGGCCGCGAAGAGATTCGCCGCCACCTCACCGCAGTGACGACCTGCGTGCCAGACGTATGCGACGTCGCCTTGGAAGAGGCGCCAGGTTGCCGTCCAGTCGACGCGATCGTCGTTTCGAACCTTGCCCACGCGCGCGGTCTTCGCGACGCCAGCCTCGTTCCGCCAGTTGGGTTCGTACTTCACGCCGTACGGTGGGTCGGTGACCATCAGGCGCGGGACCTCGCCATCAAGTACTCGCTCCATGTTGGCCGCGACGGTCGCATCCGCGCAGAGCACGCGATGCTCGCCGAGCACCCACAGGTCGCCCTCGCGCGCGATCGGGTTCTCGGGGAGATCGGGAACCTTGTCCGCGTCCTCCTCGAGCTCGTTGCCGTGCTGCAAGAGGCTCTTGATGTCGAGGTCGTCAAAGCCCGTGAGCGACAAGTCGAAGTTGAGCCCCGCAAGCTCGGCGAACTCGATCGCGAGCATGTCGCGGTCCCACCCAGCCTCGAGCGCGAGCTGGTTGTCGGCGATCACGTACGCGCGCCGCTGCGCTTCGGTCCAACCGCGCGCAACCATCGCAGGCACGCTCTCGATGCCGAGCTTCTGCGCCGCGAGGATGCGGCCGTGGTCGGCGATGATGCCGCCCTTCTCGTCGACGAGAACCGGATTCGTCCAGCCCCACTCCTGAATCGACGCAGCGATCTTCGCGACCTGCGCCTTGCTGTGCTTGCGCGCGTTGCGCGCGTACGGAACGAGATCCGCGACTCGCCGCATCTCGATTCGTTGCGCAGGCCATGCCTTCTTCGTCGTGGCCATCTAGCTACCTAGCCATCACGCGGTGTTCTGGGCAGTACCAGCCGGACGTCTTCCCCGTGAGGTCTCCCCAGCAATCGGAGCACCACCACCACTGGCAAGTCCAACACCACCAGGCTGCGTAATTGATCCGTCGCTTGCATCGCAGGCACGTCTTCACTCGTCACTCCCGGAAGACGTGTTTGTCGAGGATGCTGTCAAGCCAGTTCCGCTGCTTCTCGGTGAGCACCCTCTTCTGATCGAGCACCCAACGGCCAATCGAATACACGAACTCGAGCTCGCGTGGCGACAAGCCTTTCTGGATTTCGAGTGCCATGCGAACGTCGCGCGTGTCCTCCTCGAGATCCTCGATTCGCGCGCGTCGTGCGTCGTCGTCGTAGACGGGCATTGGGTTTTTCTAGGTGAAAGGATCAGAGAGTGACGATGTCGAGCCCTGCGATCATCTTGTTGCCACGCTCGAACGCCGTCCGTGCTCGCTCGCGAGTTGGCGGTTCGGTCGTGCGCATCGGACTTCCCTCCGGCGGATCGGGCGTCTCCTCTTCGTGGTTTGCGAACAAGCGAAGCGCGTCGGCGCACGTGCCGGCGAAGTCGTCCGGCAACCGAAAGTATCCGTGGACGAAGAGGGCTTTCATGTCAGTCGAGGAGGTACAGCGCGACCAGCGCACCGGGTTTGCTTTCGTGCGAACAGTAGACCTTGCGCGTGAGAAGCGCCACCACCTGGGCGTCGTCGAACCAGGCGATCGGATCGGCGCCCTTCGGCCAACCGCCAAGCGCATCGAGGACGGCCTTCCCGAGGTTGTCCGGGTCGGGCTTGCCAGTCGGGTGCTTTGGTGCGTCGGCGCGGAGCTCGGTCCGGCTCCTCCACTGGCCGACGGGTCGGGGGAGCTCGAAGGTCATTAGAGCGAGCACGGGAGCGCGCTCGGCGAAGATCGGCACGCGCGGTGGGGTGGGGATCCCAAGCTGCGCGAGGGCTGCCTTGCGCACGGCCTTCTTCCAGGGGGTCGCTCGAGCATCGCGGTGCATGCTGATCTTGCCGCCGGCGCGCGAGGGGTGCGGCCGCGGCTCGCCGACGGGGTCGCCCTCGACGTGGAACTCGAAGGGACCGCAACTGCTCAATGGCACCCAGTTGAGCAGCCGCATCCGCATCGCCTGGTGGACAGTTGCCGCCTCGAATCCGACGCGGAACTGCTCCGGATTCGCCTCACCACTGACTGCATCGAAGAGTGCCTGCTTACACGGCTGGCAGAGCCCACAGGGGGCGTCGAGATAGGTCCTCGTGCGACAGTGCGTGCACTGGCCGGGGATGTCGAAGCGGCTCACGGGCGTGGCCTTTCGTCGAAGAGCCCAAGCTGGGGGCGCTCGAAAATCGAGAGCGCGCGGATGCGGTATCCGCAGCCCTGGGTGATGCCAAAGACGCGCACCAGGCGGCAGCCGCGCGGAGGATTCGGCACGAGGAAGTGGACGAACCCGATGCGGCCACCTGGGCGCACCACGCGAGCGGCTTCGCGCAGGAGGTGGGCCGGGCGTGGGTAGCCGGTGCCGTAGAGGTCGCGGGCGTACTCGACTGACCAGGGCGGGTCGATGAGCACGCCAGCGAAGCACGCGTCGCGAAAGGGGAGCGCGCGAGCGTCTCCCACGACGTCGGGCCGGGCCTCGATGCGCAGATCGAGCCGTACCCCGCCTACGGACGCGTCGAGAGCGCCCGAGCACGCGTGCAGGACCTCGCTGCGCTTTGCCCTGAGCTCGCGGAGGCAGAACTCGAGAAATCCGCGTGGGAAAGTGCCCCAGATCGGCACTGGCTCGGGGTGGACGTGGTGCCAAGCCCAGAGCCTTCCACGCTTGGGATCGGCCTGCTGATCACGCGCCCGGCTGTGGCGGGGGAGCCCGGTGCCCGGTGCTCGCTTGTCCGCTGGCACGGAGAGCGGTTTCGACTCGTCGTTCGATCGCTTGCCGTTCGAGCGGCTCACGGAAGCACCTTGAGTGGCCACTGCAGGGTGAACTCGCCGCGATCGCGGGGCTTGCCGCCACTTGCGACAGAGCCGCCGTCCTGGGTGTTGCCGAGCAGCACAGCGGAGTAGGGATCGGGGCTCTTGTGCATGGCGTGCCAGTACTTCACCGCGCGCCGCCCGTCGCCGCCGAACGCGTCCACGAGGGCGTCGAACTCGGCTGTGCACGCGTCGACCATGCCGCGGACCCGCTCGCGGTGCTTGTCCCAGCACGGGGCACGCAGGGGGCACTCGCTCGAGCAGTAGATCTCCCCGCTCTTGAAGCGCTTCCCCCGGGCCAGGGCCCACCCACCGCCGAAGCCGAAGTAGCCCAGGCAGTGGAGCTGCTCCTCGATCTGGACGGCCTTCACGGGCGCACCGTCCGGCGGGCGCGCCGCGAGGACCGGAGGGGCGTGGTAGGCGCCCGCGCGCAACCGGCGCGAGCCCAGCGCGCGTGGCGGGCAACGGCGCGCCGCGGGCGACGTTCCACGTGGAACGGACCCCCCAGTGGGGGACGAGGGGGACGGCAGGGGGACGGCCCGTCCCCCACTATTTTCGGCCTCCTTGGGCCCGAGAAGGCCGATTTTCGAAGAAAAGGGGACAGGGGGACAAAACTGGGGCCCCCTGTTAAATCACACCACCCCTCCCTCGTACGCGTATTAATCATCATCATCCTTTTCCTTATTATTATACTAACGATATAAGGCAATCGGCGGTGTTGGGGTCAGGAATGGGGGGTGGGGTTAAAAATGAGGGGGCCGATTTCCGTCCCCCTGTCCCCCGTTTCGTTAGGTGTCTGTTCAGCATCTGTTCGGTTCTGTTAGGTTTTTGACGTTTCGTGAACAATCTTGTCCGTGACCGCGGTGTGACCGCGGACGGCGCGCGCCGGTCACGGCCAGGTCACGGTTCAGAGCCCCATCCGTCCGAGGGTTCGGCCGAGCTCGGCCTCAGCCGCTCTGTGTTGCGCCAGGTGCGCTCGGAGCTCGGGATGCGCCAGGTACTGCCGAGCGGACGGGGGCCCGTTCTGGCGCGGTTCTGGGCGCCCCACGGGGCGCAGCCAGCCGGTGTCGACCAGGGCCGCGAGTGGGCCGTTCAGGTCATCGACGCGGCGAACGGGGGCGCTGTTGCCCCCCTTCAGGCCCTTGTAGACGGCCCCCCGGGAGAAGACCGTCCCGGCGAGCTCGCGCACGTCGAGCCAGGAGAGCACGCGCTCGGCCGCGAGGAGGTCTGGGTCGTCTCGTAGGGCAATGGCCACGAGGTCGTTGTGCGCGCGCAGGTAGGGCAGCCAGGCGAGCACGGCCTCCATGGTCTCCGGGCCGATCTGGAGCGAGCCCGGCTGCTCGTGCGCGAGCACGTGGAACAGGAGCGCGAGCCGCAGCGCCTTGCCGCGAAACTTCGCGTTCCAGGCCGAGAGGTAGCTCTCCGCGTCCTCCGAAGAACCCCCGCGCGCGTGATCGAGCTCGCCCTGCCCCCAGGTGACGAAGAGCTCGCGCGCCTCCTCGGAGAGCTGCACCTCGATCGGCTCGCTCGGGCGCGTGCCTCCGAGCAGCCGCAGGATGCTTGAGCGCCAGAAGCCGGCGAGGTCCTGGGGCAGGAGCCCCTCGCGCACGAACTCCTCGGGGAGCTCGGGGGGCACGATCACCGTCAGGAAGCGTGCGAGAAACCCCTTGGCGCCGGCCATCTCGTTCATGAAGAGCGGACCGAGCGCCTGCGGCTGCGTCGCCACAGCGATCGAGACGAGCGCGCGCTTCACGAAGCGACCCTTCGAGCGCGGGTTCAGTGCGTTGCCAATACGGCGCTCGTCGATCGTCTCGCCGCTGTAGGCCTTCAACCAAACATCGAGTCGCGGCGAGCGATTCGCGCCACCGAGCGCGTGGTCGAAGACTCCGCCCTCGGGGTCGGCTACGAGCGCGCGGCCGTGGTGCTCCTCCAGGAACTCGGCGAGCGCCTCGCTCGTGACGTCCGAGATCAGGAGCCGATCGGATTGCGGGCGCGTCGCGATCACGATCTCGCGCGCGAGCATGGCCTGCGTCAGACGCTCGTTCAGCGCCTCGCGAATCGTGTCGTCCTGCGAGGCGACGCGGGCCTTGCCCTGCATATCCTTCTCCGCGCCGCGCACGACGATGTCGGACACGCGCAGGCGTGCCTCGTACGCAGCCCGGTCGCGGTGCTCGTCGAGCGAGGCCTCGAACTCACGAAACGGCGCGATCAGCGGCGCGAACGCGAGCGACTTGCCCATCCCAGAGGGCATCGCGCAAACGAACCAGAGCGCCGCCGGCTCCTTCCACTGCGCGCGTGGAACGGAGACCTCGTACTTGCCGCCGATCGCACCCATGGCCATCGACGCAGAGATGACCGCGGGGAAGTCGGCCGGCATCTGAAACGTCCACGCGAGCGCCTTCACCCACTCGCGCAGCCACCACAGCCGCTCTGGGTAGGCGAAGTCGACGGGGAATGGCGGTGGAGAACTGCGACCCCAGATCCACTCCGGTTTCGTCCAGCCGATCGCTGTACCCGCGGAGAGCGCCGGAGGATTCTGGAGCGTCACGACGACGTGGCCGTTCCGCTGCTCCTCGATGTCTCCGATCCAACCGGCGTCCTTCGCGAAGTAGTAGAGCGTCGAGAGCTGCACCTCCTCGTCGCGCCGGCCGAACGATGCCCAGCGCCGGCGGAGCTCTTGCGTACCTGGGTAGACAGCGTGCTTTCCGTCGCCGCGCATGCGTGTCGCGCGCGAGCTCCACTCGTCCCAGAGCGAGAAGGCCTGGTCGCCTGCGTTCGTCGACTGCAGCGCCATCCCGATGCGGTACCAAGTCTCGTGGTCGCAGTCGGGCGAGATCGACGCGAGCGCCGATCGAATGGAGCGCACCTCGCGTGGTGGCAGCGCTCCCATCAGAATCGTGCTGGAGAGTGCGGCCGCGCGCGGGGGGGAGTCAGCTACAGAGCTCGACCGTTCTCCCAGTGCAAGCTCGAGCACCCAGTCGGGCGCGACCGCGGGGATCATCATACCCGGGTCGCGATCCTCGACCCACGCGTACGTCCCGCCCGAGACATGGCGCGAGGGCGGCACGATGATGTAACCGCCCTCGCCACGCACGTCGACGCCTGGAATGACGTCGATCTTGTTCCTGGGCTCGAGATCGGCGTTCCACGCGAAGATCAGGTGCCGCCCGCCAGAGCCCGTTACCTGCTCGACCGTCACGAGATCGCGAGAACCGGGGAGCGCGGCGAAGTTGGCAATCCCGTTCTCCTTCGTGTCGACGTCGACCACCCAGATCGAAGAGTCCGCGCCGGTTGCCACGCCGATGTTCGCCTCGGGATGTTTTGTCCACCACGCGCGGATCTGGTCCTCGTCGTCGGTCGCGTCCTTCAGCCCGTTCTTCGTGATGGGGTGCTTCGCTACGCTCTCGCAACCGGAGTTGCCGCACGTGCACTGGTCGACGTCAACGACGGAGTGCACAGGGAATACCTGCCAACCGAGCCCTGCGTAGAACAGGGCGTAGTCCCGCGCCTCTGCGTGCACCGGAGGATCGCTTGGCTCAGAAGCTAGCGATCAGTGCGTCCATCTCGGCGCGGCAGATCGCGAGATGCTGTGACGCTCGCGTGTTGCCGATGAGGTTCGTCTGCTCCAGGTAGTCGGCGGACTGCGGGGCCGCGCTCGAGTTGCCCATTCGGTAGAACTCCTCGACGTCGACGCCGCCCTGGAGCCGTCGAATCAGCTTGTAGAGACCGGGCGCGAGCGATACCTCCGGCAGTCGCAGGATGCGCACGTACGCGCGCTCGCGCGACGTGGCTGCCGCCGGAAAGCCGTTCTTCGTGAAGAGCTCGTGGAAGTGCGCCTTGCGTGCGTGCGTCGGAAGTCCAAGGCCTGGGTCCTGGAGCAGCGGCAGGAAGCTCACCGAGTCGCAGGGCTGCGCGCCGGCGACGGCGCTGTAGCTTCCGCCCATGATGTCGATGCACGTTCTCAGGAGGTCCACGTGCACGTCGACGAGCGCCTGGCTCGTGCGCGGCGCTCCGACGCAGAGCGGGCCCTGCACGAAGAGTGGAACGCGCACGCCCGGATCGTAGATCGATCCCTTCGCGCCGGTGTTCTGCTGGTAGTACGCGACGACCGGCTCGCCGTTGTCGTCGTAGAGCTCGGCCGCCCCCAGCATGATCCCCGGCTCGCACCCGTTGTCGCCCGTCGCAAGGATCATCGTGTTCGCGCGAATCGCCGGATCGAGTCCGTTGATCAGGTTCCCGAAGTCCTGGTCGAACGCCTCGCGCATGCCACCGTAGAGCGCCCACGCGAGCACCGCGTTCGTTTGTCCAGCGTCGAAGAGGTTGGTGTAGACCGGGCGCACCGAGTAGCCGGCCGGACGCGGATCGTGAAACGGCGCGTGCGGCTGGTGGAGACAGATGACGCAGACCCACGGCTGGTTCGCGGGATCGTTCATCCAAGCGAGCGCTTTCGCGATCTTCACCTTGTCCGCGTACTGCTCGGGGCCGTTGTAGAGCGTCGTCGTGAGGTCGCCCTTCTCGCGCCCGTACCATCCGCCGTTCTCTCCCTGCGCGCTCGGCACGCCGTAGGAGCCGCTCGCCAAGTTGCCGTCGTAGGGCTGGGGGGGCGAGCCGATCGAGCGCTGCACCGCAAACCAGTGGTCCCACCGACCGACGATATCGAGATGGGCCCAGCCCGAGGGAGGCTGGATCCAGCCGTTCGGGAGCGTCACGAGCTCGGCCACGTTCTTCGAATCGACGCTTGGATCGACCCCCATCAACGCGAGGTGCCACTTGCCGAAGAAGGCCGAACGGTAGCCTGCGGCCGCGGCGAACTCGGCGAGCACGTACTCGCGCCTGGGAACGTAGCGCGGGTCGCCCTCGACCGCGACGTCGACGCCGAACTCGCACAGGCCATCGCCGGCGTTTCCCTTCGTCACGAGATGGCCGACGCCCGTGCGTGAGCTGTAGCGGCCCGAGTAGAGACCGGCGCGCGTCGGGCCGCATAATGGATTCACGCGCGCGTTGTGGAACTTGATCGACGCGCCCGCAAACTCCTCCAGGTTTGGCATTGCAGCGTAGATCCCGAGGTCCTCGAGGTCCTGAGCGGAGAGCGTCGTCTCGTATCCAATGTTGACAGCGTCGTAGGCGCGAATCGCGTCGGCTCCGATGTCGTCCGCAACCACCACCAGGATGTTCTCGTTCATGGGGGACCTTCGTTGAGTGCGGGATGCCACCAGGGCATGATGCCCGTCCCCATCGGGGCGATCCAACGCTCAAGTTGGTTTCTGGTCGTGTGGAGATGTGGAGAGCCTGTGGGGAACTCTAGAAGGGGGCTCCCTCGTCCTTCCACTGGTCGCAACCCTTGCTGCGAAATGGGAGCGGGATCTCCATGTGCTGATTGTTGGCGCAGCAGCCGGCCATCTCGTAGTCGCACGAGTAGCAACTACGATCGGTGGGGTGGGCGTCAAAATGGAGTTTCATCCAGCTCGCCACGAAGTCGCTGCAGAGCTTCTTCGTTGGATCGGAGGCGCTCGAGCTCAGCACCACTTGGACTGTGCGCAAAACCAAGTCTTTCTGCGCCTGGGTTAACCGAGGGCGCTCGCCCGGTCCAACGGACACGAGCCACCCTTTCGTACTTGCCGTCACGCTTCACCTCGATCTGCAGGGGACAACGAAGCTCCTCGATGCGACCAAGCGCATCGAGCACGTTCGCCGGGATCTTGGTGCCACGGAGGCTCGAGTGCTCGAGCCACCAGCGCTGGGCTTTGCGCAGAGCGAAGCCTCCGTGCTCGAGGCAGACGAACTCGCTGAAGACACGCATCCCGCACATGTAGTCCGCGCGGAAGGTCGGCGGCTTGCCATCGCGCCCCTCGTGCCGGCGGTAGTAGACCTCGTCCACGTCAACGCACACAGGCACCGCGGGTTCCATGTCGAGCGGGCGAAGGTCGGTCGCTACGCGCTCGTGCACGGGCCCGCGCGACTCGGGTGCTGAAAACTCGAAGCCGCAGTCGGGGCACGTTCGCACGCCCGCCATCACGTAGGACGCGCACGCGGGGCAGACCTTGATCGGCGGCTCGCCATCGGAGCTCTCGCGTTTGGGCTTGACGCGATTCACGGGCCCGTGGCGCTCGATGTTGCCGCCGAAGTCGAGCACGAGGCAGTCCTTCTTGCCCGTCGCCGGCGAGAGCCGCATCCCCCGACCCATGATCTGCACGTAGAGCCCGGTCGACTGCGTCGGGCGCAGGAACCCGAGCAGGTCGACGTTCGGCGCGTCGAAGCCCGTCGTGAAGACGCCGACGTTCACGAGTGCTGTGAAACGCGACGCCTTGAAGTCCTGGACTGCCTGCTCGCGCTCGTCCTTCGGCGTCTTGCCGCTCACGAAGCGCCAGGAGATCTCGTGGCGCGCAAGCTCGAGCGCGATCGCGCGCGCGTGATCGATCCCGCACGCGAAGAGGAGCCAGGCGCGCCGGTTCTGCTCGCGGCCGTAGCGCACGATCTCCTCGACGGCTGCCTCGACGGCTCCGGGGCGATTCGCGGCCGTTTCGAGATCGTCCCTCTTGAAGTCGCCGTTCTGCGTCGCGATGCCGGACGTATCGATGATGCCGGCGTTCGGCCGCTTGCTCACGAGGGGCGAGAGGAACCCCTCGCGCACGAGCCGCTCGATCGGGATCTCGTAGGCAACGTCGGTGAAGATCCGTCCCTCCCCGCGGTGAAGGTAGCCGCCGTCGAGCCGGTAGTGGGTCGCCGTGTACCCAAGTACTCGCACGCGCGGGTTGATCTCACGCAGCGCCGCGAGATACGTCAGGTAGCGCCCCTCGCCCTTCTTCGGGATCAGGTGTGCCTCGTCGATCAGCGCGAGGTCGAAGTGCCCGAGCTCGCGCGCACGCTCGTACATCGACTGGATGCCGGCGAAGATCACTCGATCGTGCGTGTCGCGCGAGCCAATGCCGGCGGAGTAGATCCCGACCGGAGCGAAGGCTCCGACGTGCTGCACGAACTTGTCGTGGTTCTGCTCGATGAGCTCCTTCACGTGCGTCAGCACGATGGCGCGCGTGGATGGCCACGACTCGATCGAGCGCTGGAGGAACGCCGCGATGATGTGGCTCTTGCCGCCGGCTGTCGGGACGACGAAGAGCGGGTTCCCATCGTCGCACCGGAGGTAGCGCCAGTGGGCCGCGACGCACTCTTCCTGGTAGGGACGGAGCTCGACCACTACGCATCCCCGAGCGCGCAGAGCCTTCGCGCTAACTCCAGGTCGCGCTCCGGAACCTCGCTCCGGTGAAACTCCATGTAGTGCCCCGCGAGCAAGTTGGACAAGTACTCGTGCCCGTCGATCGTGATGAAGAGGGAGCAGTTGCCGCTCGCGACACCGCACCGACAGAGATGGAAGCCACGATACTGCACGCCTTCGCGTGCGCGCGCGAGCGCGGCATTCGTCGCGGCCGTTAGCTCATCGCGTACCGACGGCTCTTTTTCGCCGCGCGGCTCGATCATCATGAATCCGGTAGGGTCGATCATTTCTGGTCCTCGACGCGCTCGGAGATTCTGATCTGCGCCTTGAGCGCCGCTAAACGCTCCTCCGCCAACGCGAGCTTGGCCTTGCATTGGTCCACGTGGAGCTGTGCAAAGTGCAGTTTCCGGCGACGCTCATAGTCGCTAGCGCGCTCGCGTAAGTTCATGCGCTCGGCCTCGACGATCGCCCACTCGCATCCAGCTAAAGCGAACCCAAGCACCCACATCCACCCCTCGGGGTAGACGGTGACTCCGTCGATGACGACGCCTGGGGCGAAGTGCTCGGTCATCCTTCGACGTATAGCTTGAGCCGCGACCAGAACTCAATGGCCCGCTGATCCTCACACGGGATCTCGATACGCTCCACCTCGGACAGCGAAAACCTGCGGTGATGCTCGGGATTGTCGAAGCGCGCGAACATCCACCCATAATAGTGCACGGTTTCGCCATCGCTTCGACCACCGCAGCCCGCGAATGGCACCCACAGGCCGAGGTCTTTTCCGTCACGCAGCAAGCGGCAGACGTCGCCAACACGCGGATCCGGACGGGACTCTGCACGGCCGAGGAGGATGAGATTCATTCAACGTGTCCTCGCCGCCGGAGAATAGCCCTCACGGCCGCCTTGACGAGTACCTTTCGGACCCACTCCGGCGTCGCGAGCCCAGCGAGCTTGGCTGCCCGATCCATGCGCTCCTTGTCCTCTGTGGTGACGCGCACCGCCACGAGCGCCCTCATCACGCGCGATGTGATCAGCTTGTCGATGCGGGACTGTCTCGCCTGCTCTGCCAGCGGGGGGGTGGTCATTGGGGCTCCTCCTCGACTGCGTCGATGCGCTTAAGGATTTTGGCTTCGGTCCTCGTCGCCGTACCACCACTCGTCGCGAGCGCGCGGATCTCGTTCATCAAGTCGATGAGGTCTTGTGGCGTAAACTGACCGTCCTTTCCGGCCGCATCCCGGATCAGTGCAGACACATCCTCGATCGCCGCGCTCCTGGCCGAAGCGAGCCTCACTTCGAGCGCGTGGATTGTTTCCTCGGCAAGAAGCATGCAATGCACGTCTTCCTTGATCCGTTCGATGTTTAGACCGCATTCCTTTTTAGCCGAGGCGAGAGCCGCGAGTGCTTCGTCGCGTTCCTTCTCCAGCGCGGTCATCATGTCGTGCCAGTTCTTCCACTCTTCATTGTGCGTTTTGCGGATCTCTTCGTGTTGTTTCACGATATTGCCGGCGCGCTCTGATTCGTGGTCTCTCTGTGTGCAGACCTCCTCCAGCTCGCGGTGGCTGGCGAGGAGCGCAGCCCTAGTCGAGATCAGCTCCTCACCAAGATCGGTGACGTGCGGGTGATTCATGATCGACATCCACTCGCGCACGCGCTCGTCGGGCAGTTCGCTTTCAGCCACCTTGTACGGAGGGCGGCACTTGAGATCGTGAACCTTCATGCCCCAGGAACCTCCTTCACTTTGACGTGCCCGAGCTCGCGCATACGCTGAAATCCCTCGCCGATCACGCGACACGATGCCGTTTCGAATGCTGTATTCCACCCTTCGAGCCACGCCATCGATTTAGAGCCTTTCTTTGGCGCCGGCTCGCCCAGGAGGTACGCAATCCATCCGGAATGAAAATCGTTGTTCGGTGAGACACTAAAAACCGTCATAGCCATGGCTCTCTGCGTGCAATCTTGATTGCAATTTTCCGCTGGTCCTCCAGCAGTTTCATAATCTTCTCGATCTCTGCTTCGCCATGCTGCGAGAATCGCCGCACGCCCGCGCGCATCCCATCGTAGTAGCTGTCGATCAGGGCCACCGCCTCGTTCGCATCCGATGGCTGGTAGGTCGTCATCGCCGGGGCACCTCGCCACGCAACAGATTCGCGATCCGCGCCATCGTCTCTTGGGTGTACACGTCAGGAAACTCCGCCCAATTCCTGATCAGCGCACGCGCCTCAAGCGCCCAGAGCAGGAGATCGTGCACGTCGACGCCGCGGTCGCGTTGCCACTGTATGACGTTTCCCGGACCAAGGTGGCGCGCCGCCTCACGCATGAGCTCTTCGGTGAGAAGTGTCATTCGGCCTGGGGGATCAAACAGCCCCTGGTATCGAAGGTGCTCTTCTCCGTCGCGGGGCTGCCAGCGCTGGCCCGCAAGGATGCGGTTTTTCCTGGTGGGGCAAGAGTCCGCGTGCTCGCCACCAACGCGGTGCATGCAGCAGCGAGCCTCCGTGGAGAAGCCGGCCGGGGGACCGAAGACCCGAGCAATCTCATCCTCGGTTGGCGGATCGCCCTGCCTCACGGGCTGCTCGCACTCGTCGCAGATCCAATAGGATCGCCCGCCACAGCCAACGAAACGCGTCTGGCATGGGTGTGCGCATCGCCGATTGAACCTGGTGCGCAGGTTCGCAAGCGCGATCAGGACGCAGGACAACGCGATGCTGTCCTCCAGGCAGGTTGAAGCGTTACGGATCTCGATAACGCGACGGATCGCGTCGTCGAGATCCATCGCGAGTTTCGGGTGGTCGCTCATGGCTTTTTCCCAATCTCGAGGCCCTCCGCGTATCCGCGGAGGAATTGCTCGGTGTCCCCTGGCGCCACCGTCATGCGCTTGCCGCGTTTGTCCCCGAAGACATAGGTGCCGTCACTGGTGATGTAGATGACGAAGAGGCCAGCGCGCGCGGCAGCATCGCTCACGCTGACATAAGAATCGCTTTCTTTAGCCATTGTTATGCCTGGCGCGTCACTGATGTCCTCGTCCGGCAGCATCGCGGGAGCCGCAAGGAAGTAGACCCCGCCAGGCCCACCGGACCTCGGCAGAGGGGGTGCCGAGAAGGTGGACCCGGCGAGGAGTCCACACAATAGCCCGCAGGCAATGCCGATAGCGACCGCTACCGGATCGGTGTGGCCGATTTGGGCTTCGTGACTCACTTTCCAAGAGCCTCTCTTGCGTAGCACGACGCACACCACTCGCTTTGCGTCTCTGGCATCAGCGCTGGACACTTCCAGTTGCCGAACCGCGCCGCCTGCTTGTCGCACGGGCGCGCAGCGATCGCCTCAAGGGATCGATCGCGCTCCAGGAGGACGATCTTGATCATCTCGTCGTAGCGATCACCAATGGCAAGGCGGTTGCCAAGGTACTCGTGCGCCCAAGCGCAGAAAGGCTTTCCAAGGCGTACCGATACGCGCAGGATCTCGAGATCGATGGAGATCGTGGCCAGCCTCTCCCAAGTCTCGTGTCCGAGTCCGAGCACCGAGATCGTGCCGAGCCCGCAGGACGCGCTGCTGCAACGCATGAACGGAGCCTGCGAGCGATCGGGCTTCGATCCGCACAAGGGGCACTGGACGCTCACTCGAACACCCGCGCAAACTTCTCCGCACCAAGTGCCGAGAGCAATCGCTCGCGCCCGAAGAACGAGAGCATCGCCTCCTCGACGCCGCCCCATGCCGTCCAGTCGTTCGCCTGCTTGCGCTCGAGGAGCCAGAGTGCCTCGCCGGTCCGGAGCGGCACGGGGACGTTCTCGAGGAGCGCCTCGAGCCACGCGAGGTCCTCGGGTGTGGCGCCGGCGAACTCGCCGGAAGCGACCGCCTGGGAGAACGGGTTGCTCTTCGTGAGCGCGAGCTCGCGCTCGAGCGCGGCTGCGTGCGTGCGCAAGACCTCGAGCTCCGCCTCGAGCTCCTCGCACGGGAGCGGCCGTTCGATAGTCTGGCCGTCGCGCCCTACGACCTTCGTGAGCGGGTACGCGGCGACGGGCTCCTGGGGCAACGGCTCGCGCTGTGGCGGCTCCTCACGCGCGGGCGGGTCCCGGGGGAGCTCCGCGGGCGCCACGAGGAAGTAGGCCTCGCCGGGGCCGCTGCTGGACGGGGAGGGAAAACCGCCCAGCATGGACCCGGCGAGGAATCCCGACAGACCCCCGCACGCGACACCCATGGCGAACACCAGGGACGCGGGCAAGCTCGGTCGCGAGGTCAAGTTCTGATCCTCGCTGTGCAGCCAGGATGAACTTCAATCGTTTGACCTCTGGTCGTCACCAAGATCAGCCCGCTACTTCCGGGGTTGTGGGCCACCGTGTCGGTGTTGTCGGGGAGCTCGATCACTCGCCTGCAATCCGCGACACGACCAACGAATAGTCCGCTGGCCGCGGCGAGGCCGAGCGCTTCGAGGAGTTGCCGTCGAGTGCTCTGAAACATCAGGTGCGAATCCTTGTCTTGCCGCCCGGGTAAACCTCGATCGTGTTGCCGTTGGGGAGGGTCACGACGATTGGCGGATCGCTGTCGGGGTTGCCTTCGTTGTGCACCCGAACCTCGCTCTGACCGGCGAGCGTGATGCTGCCGCCGCGGCCGCGCATCGTGGCGTTCACGTTCGAGTTGCAGGTAACCGTGTCCTTCGGCTCGAGGCCTTCCACTTTGCCGCTGAAGTCGGAGCGGAGCGTGGTCTCCGTTCTCGCCTGGGCGCCTTGCCCGAAGGTTTTGAGGGTTGCCTTGCCGCCAGAATCCGAATCGTTGACGACAGTGGTGCCACCACCAGTGCCGGTCTCTCCGGGCTTGATGGTCTGCCCGACTCCGCCGCCGGTACCTCCGGTTCCCTGCGCGGCCGCCGGCGACCAGGTCGCCACCAGAGGCACGAGGATGAAGAGGGCTGCCAGAAGCGTCCGTCTCGTTTGCATGGTTGGAACTCCTTGAGAAGGGGAAGGCCCCCGGGAGGGGGCACGAACAATCAGAAACCTACCCCGCCGGCTGCCGGCAGGGTGATCGAGTTGGCTTTTTTCAGCGCCCCCGGGCCGGGCCTGGCTTAAATCCGGCAAATTCCCCGTCCCTGACGACGATCTCGTCCATGTTGTTTTCGCTGTCATAGTAGAAGAGCCGCTGGCCGGGGCGGAGCTCGCCCGATTCGAGCAGGCGACGCACTACGTCCTCTGCGTCGTTCGTGATCGTTGGGTGCCGATCCCATGGTCCGACGTCGCGGATGATGAGCGCGTCGCAGAGCAGGATCGGCTCGATCTCGAAGTTGGCGTGCCGCATCAGCCGAGATCCTGCATCAGCATCTCGACGGTGATCCCGCCGACGAGATTGGCCCTCTCCACCATGCGCTTGTAGTCCTCAAGGTCGACGCCGCACTCCGGAAGCGCGGCGATCATCTTCGACTCGAGCGCGCGGAACTGTCCAATCCAGAAACGAGCACCGACCAAGAGCCCCATCATGAGATGCGCGTTCACTTCAACGCCGGCGTTTTCGTCCATCGCATCGATGGTCGGATTAACCGCCGCCTGTAGCGCATTGCTCACGCGGAGAGCTTCATCGCGGATCTTTTCTAAGTCGGGCATTATCCCTTCGCATCGGCGCGTCGTGCCGGTTGTGACAGCGCTGGCAGAGCGCCGCGAGATTCAAAAGCCCCGCTGCCTCGGGCCTGTGATCGAAAACATGCGCAGCCGTGAGCACGACGCGCGATCCGGTAATGGGATGAGGCTCGCCGTTCTTCGCGCCGCACCACTCGCACCGATCCTTTGCACGGACCTTGCGCACGAAGTGCGAGCGCAGCGCCCAATCGGCTGGGTAGCGCGCGCGCATCTCGGGATGGATGGGCATCATTCCCCACGGATCAGGAGCCAGGCGTCCCCGACCAGTTCGTCGATGGCCGCAGGAACCTCGGGGCCATTCGGAACAATGCGAATCGAGACGATCCGCGGTTCCATTTCGAGGTCGTCTGGATCGTTGGAGCATGGAACGTTCCGCTCGCACGTCATCGAGACCGCTCCACTGCGCAGGATCTCAATGTCGAACCAGCAACCGGACGCGATGAGCTCTGCTGCCTTCTTCGCAATCGGATCGGGGCGATCGATCGTCACGCACTCGCGCGTGCCGCGCGGCAACTTGTACTGCGTGAAAGCGATCTCGCCCATCAGTTAGGGCTCTGGATCGGGCCGAGCGGCTCGAGCGGCCGCAGTGGAAGTCCGTCGCGAATACACTCAGCGAGCGCCCTTCCTGGGGCAAGCCGAAATCCCATCTTCGCTCGATTGATCGCTGTCTCCGCGACCTGCCATGGGTCGACCGCTTCGGTGCAGCACTGTCCTGCAGCGAAGCATGTCGCCTCGATGTCTCGATGGGGCAAGCCGATCTCTCGGAGCTGCTTCTTCAACCAGATGCCCGCGCCGAAGACCGGGAGCATGCGCTCCCGCAGTGGCGGCAGTTTGTACGGACCAGGGATCTCGGAAGCCGCATCGAAGACCTCCTCCAGCTCCGCGACGGTCGACTTGAGACGCGTGCGACACATCTCCTCGAGATTCGTTTCGTGCATCATCGCCCTGGCTCCATGTGTCCGAACCGGTGTGGGAGCTACGGTATCGTTTTCGCGGCGAGCTCGATGCGGGCCTCGACCATGATCTTGCGGACGGCCGTTCCCTTGGGTTTGGCGCTGAGGTCGAGCGCGTCGAGTAGGCGCTTCAGCATGTCCTGCAGCCGCTCGATCTCGCGTTGCGGCGAGACGTAGGGGACCTGCGGGTGGTGGAAGGACTCGAGGTAGCGCCGGCAGTAGACGAGCCCCTCCTCGACCGGCATGAGCTGCAGGGAGGGCATGGTGAACCCCTCCAGGAGCTCGCAGTAGAGGAACATCAGGTCTCTCCAGCATCGATCGTCTCCGAACTCGTCGCGCACCTTGCGGATTCCGTCCTCCAACAAGGTCACGCGATCGCGCAGCCGGCGCACCGTCTCGAGCATCCGCGGGAGCAGCACGCGCTGATCTTCCCACCACTTGCCGGCGCCAAGCCCCGCATCGATCTGCTCGCGCTTCTCGAGCAGGTCGCCGATCTCTTCATCCCGAAGCGGGAACGCCATCAGACGAACTCCCTCTCGACCGTCCATGTGTTGCGCCCGTGGATCTTGTACGTGGTCGTCCACAGAGCCTCGCCCCGCGTGAGCCGGTGGACTCCAATGCCGTAGCAGTTGATGTCGATCTCCGTCACGCGCCCGAGCTCGTCGCCGTAGAGCTGCAGGACCTCGCCGCGAATGAAGAGCCTCCCGTTCTGGAGGCGCACACTCTCGCCGACACTCAGGTGATGCATTTGCATCAGTGGTCCGGCGGAGCGTCAGCGTCGGGGAAGAGCAGGTCGGGAGCCGAGACCTCCGTTGGCGTGAGCGTGCCCGAAGCCGCTTCGAACTTCATCGGCGTCAGCATGCGTTCCCGGTCGACCATCACCATGTCCTTCCCGGTCGCGTAGACGACGGCGTGCTCCGCCTCGCGGTACTCGATCGGCTGCCATGGGAGTAGCTTTGGGATGAACAGGTGTCGATCGCAGCCAATGCGCTGATCCTCGACGGAGAGCTTCTTCTTGTGCACCTCGCAGAACCAGGTTCCGTTCTCGTTCGGCGTCGAGCTCGCGCAGGTTCGGCAGTTGCGCTCGAGCTTCGCGACATCGTCTAGGTGGCAGATCGGTCGCGCGAAGCAGAACTTGCACTTCCACCAGGACGGGTCCTCGCTGATCTTCGTCAGCGGCTCTGGAGCGAAGATGATCGTGCTCGCTTTGGCGAGCAGCACCTCGGCCGCATCGGCATCGTAGTGGATCCGCTCCGTGTAGATCCGGTCGTCGTTCTTGTTGACGCAGAAATAGAACGCGCGCGTGAGCCCGAGCCCGTGCATGTAGACCTGCACCTGGGCGTAGTGCTCGGGTTTCGCAACCTTGACGCCTTTCGACTCGAGCTCGGCGAAACCCTTGTCGTTCGACGTCTTGCACTCGAAGAGGTGCCAAGTCTTCGCCGCCTCCGGAAAGTTGAGACCCTTCCCGTCCGCGGACCCGCCGAAGTGGCCGCCGAGGAAGAGCACGCGAAACTGCTGCCCCGTTTGCGGATCGCGCGTGATCAGATCGACGCCGATCTTTCGGAGCTCCTCGGCAATCCAATCCTCCTCGCGATTGCCGCGCTCGAAGAGCCGCAGCATGCGGCCCTCGAACCTGTCCGGCGTCGCCCAGCGCCAGGAGTACCAGAGCCGTCGCGTGCACTCCTCGCCGATCTTGGAGGCGCCCAGGTGCGGGCGCCTCCAATCATCAGCATCCCGCTCGTGCCGCGCAAAGATCGCGTGGACCGTGCGCTGGTGGGGTAGCGGGAGCGCTGCCACTGCTCAGCGCGTCCACGGGGGGGTGGGGGTCTTCGGTGGCGCGCCGACAGGCGCCGTGGGCGCCCCCGTGGGCCCCGCGACCCGCGGTGGGGCTGTGGGGCCGCTCGGCGGACGCGGGGGGCCAGGCGGCGAAGCGGGTGGCATGGGAGCCCCTGCCGCCGCACCGCCCTGTCCCATACGCGCGGAGAGCACGTCGAAGCCCGAGATCTCGTTCGAGGCCTCGTACTGCCCCTCCGCCGCTCGTACCCGCAACTTGACGGCCAGTGGCTTGTGATGGAGGGCTTCTGAGTCCGCAACCCGCATCTCACCAACCGCTCGGCAGATCGCCGAGAGCTCGCGCTGCGCGATCTCCATCGCCTGCTCGTTTGCGTTCCACAGGTTCAGCCGCGCCCAGACTTTGCGGCCCTTGTGCTGGGGGTGGTAGGTCTCGATCGTCTCCAATTCCAACCACAGGTACTGACCATCGGAGCTCTTTGCCTGCTGGACTTCGCTCGCGACGATCTCCATTGCCCACCAGCCGGCGGGGAGCGGTTCGAATGCGACCGCCGGATCGACGTCGCCGGCATTAAATTCACCTCCGAGCTGGGCCATCAGGTCGTCTCCTTCGCCGCGGCCGCGGCGCCTTTGCGGGGTCTCTTGGGGGGCTGCGCAGCCGGCTGCTGTTCTTCTGCGGGCGGCTGCTCGGTTGCTTCGGTCTGTTGAGGTTCAGGAATTTCCGGAGTCTGAATGGGGCCGTTCATCCCAGCAACGATGGCGTCCTGGAGCTCTGGCCACGAGAGGTTCATCTGGAATGGAAGGTTGTAGCGATTCTTCGCCCACCACGCAGGTCGCTCTTCGGTGAAGACGAGACGCTTGCCCTGGCCAACACCACGCGCGGTGGACTTGTTCTTGTCGAACGAGTCCTTGTCGCGAACGATGTGCTCCTCCCACTTCGCGAAGAGCAGCGCGTCCGACCAGTCGTGTATCAGGTTCGCGAACTTGTCCTGGAGGCGCAACTTGTAGCGATCGTACGGTTCGTGGTCGGGAGCGTCGAACTTCTTGGTATCCGCGTGCGCGAGCAGGATCACGGCCATCTTCTTGTCCGTGCGCAGCGCGTCGAGCCATTGGAGAAGCACGCGCGCTTCGTCGCACGCGTGCACGTAACCCTTGCCGTAGCCGAAGGCCTCAATGTCCTCCTTCTTATGCTTGCGGCAGGTGTAGTCCCAGAGCAGCGGCTCCGCGAAATCGAGCGTGTCGATGACGACCGTCATGCGATCGTGCGGGTTGCTGTAGAGCCAGGAAAGGCACTCGAGGATCTCCTCCCAGCTCCGGAGGATCGGGTCCTCGTCGCGCAGTTCGAAGCGCGCGACGTCCATGCGTCCCTGGCCCTCCTCGGTGAAGAGGAAGATTGGATTCGGCGCCTCCGATGCAAACTTGGTCTTGCCAATACCGCCAACGCCGTAGAGCGCGATCTTCGGGGGCTTCAATCGCTGCCCGCTCACGATGTTTTGGAGGGAGATGGCCATCAGGCAGGCTCCTTGATCGGCTTGGTCGTATCGCCCTCAAGTGCTGCGAGGTTCTCGCCGTCGACGATGACCAACTGCTCGAGGCTCACGCCGATCTTTCCGGGCTTGCGAGTCACGAGCGCGCTGATCAACTTCCAGGATGCTGGGTCCTCGGTCTGAACCTGGCGCGCGGCTTTCGTGTCGATCTCGTACACAGAGCGCACCGCCTTGCGCGCTTCTGGCTTGAGTTTTTTTCTGAGCGACGGCCAGCCGTTTCCGTTGAACTTCGTATTGATCGGCTGTTTGACGATGATCCTCGTCACGGATCCCGCGCCACTCTCGGCATCAAAGGTCTCCTGACCTTCAGGCTTCTTGAAGTCGAGGAATACGATGATTTGCTCCTCGACCGCAACGCGCGCAGCGATCGCCGCGTCCTCCGCAAGCTTGGCTGCTGACAGGGCAGCGGCGAGCGGGATCAGGCCGGGTGCAGCCTGGGTACTTGTCATGGGGGCTTCCTTTCCTTCCTGGGCCGAAGCATGGGGTTCGCGCGACGGCCACCGACGGGCGGGATGCTACCAACGGTTCGAACGAAAGCCAACTACGAAGAGGGCCCCACCCCCCCACGTAACCAGGGGATGGGGCCCTCGGATGGCAAAAGCATGAAAGGTGCCCCGCAAGAGCGCCAGGTATCGTAGCCCCGCAGGCTACGTTCGCAAGCTGTGGCGCCTTACCCGAGCAGTTGCAGCGCAGCCTCGCGGCTCTCGGGCTGCCCGAGTGCCCGCTTCTTCTCGCGCTTGCGCCGCTCGAGATCGAAGTCGGCGCGCGTCAGGAGCGCCGTGATGGATGGCCCGTGTGGCGTCCAGGTGAGCACGTCTCCCACCAGGAAGACATCGAGACCCGCTCGCAGCGGGCGCATGCCAACGGCGCTCTCGATGCGATCGCGTACCAGGAGCGCGTCGTCGCGATCGACGTTCGGCAGGAGCACTGCAAACTCGTCGCCACCGATTCGATGCCCGACCTGGTCGCCCGATCGGATGTGGCGGCAGACGTCTCGCAAGAGCCAGTCCGCCTGCTCGTGACCGAGCGCTCTGTTTGCCGCCTTCAGGTTGGCGAGATCGAAGAGCACGACCGAGAACGTGATGCCGGCGCTCGTGCAGGACCCAATCAACTCGCGCCACGCGCGCTTGTTCCAGAGGCCCGTGAGATCGTCGGTGCGAGCCTCGCGGTTGGACTTCGCGAGCGCCTCGCGCGTTTCCAGGAGCTCGCGTCGCATTCGGCGGAGCGCGCGCTTGGTGGCGTTCACTTGGAACCGCCCTTCGCTGCGTTGCGCACCGCGGCCGCGCTCGGCGGGGCGAACATGTGGAGGAAGGCCAGGTTGCCGGCGCTCGCCGCACGGCGGTAGAGCTCCTTCTTCGCCTTCGTCTTGCAGCGGCCGCAGAGGTGGACGCCAGAGATCGACCAGCGGGCCGGTGTGTGCTTCGCGTGCTCGCCTTCGCAGGCCGGCAGCGTCGCGCGGTGCTCGGCGAGCTGGAGCTTGCGGGCCGCGCGGTGCGCGCGCAGGTACTCGTTCCAGCACTCGAAGCAGGAGAGATGGCTGCAACCGTTCGAGCGGTACTCGAAACGCTGGCGATCGGCGTGGTTGCAATCGCGCAGGATCTGCGTCGCGGCCGCGTAGGCGCTCGCGCTGTCTTGGGCTTCCTTCATGCCCACCTCTTCGGAATAGGGGCCCCGAGGACCTGAGCGGATCGTCAGGGAATCTTCGTGGCCCACGGGACAGGGACTGTGCCTGCCGGAACAAAGAGCGGATGCCGGGGCTGCCCGTTGGCGCACGTGCCGAGGCACAGGCGCTCCTTCCCGGTCCCGACGGCCAGATCGACAAGCAACTGCACGCGGGGACGCGCGAGCTCACGGAGCCACTTGTGGCCAATAGCGCCCCACCCAACGATCACAGGCCCGCCGGTGCCGAGCGCGCGCCGGATGGCGGAATCGTTTTCCGGGCCAACCGGATCGGAACAGTAGAGAAGCATGGCTGGTTCGGGCGCGCGGAACGCGAAGAGGTTCGCAACTGCGAAGGATTCAGCGCCGAGCCCCGTGGCGAAGCCGCGACAGCGCCGGATGGTCGGATCGTCGACATGCGCGTTAGCCGTGCTCGGATTTAGGAGAACAAAGGTGCACCAGCCCTCGGGCTTCTTGCTCGCACCGCCGAAGAGCTCGAGCTCGGGCCCCCACAGGTCCCGCCGCTCGAGCCAGTAGCGGTAGAGTCCGTCTTCGGAAATCTCGGCCTCGTAGCCGCGCGGGCTCATGCCGACACCCGCGTGATAACCACCGCGTCGCTCACGGCCCCGTCCTCAGGTGCACCGGGTACCGCCTTTGGCAGTGATCGCAGTCGACGTAGATCGTCGCCTCGCGAATCCCGAACGCGCCAGGCACGAAGCGGACCTCGTGGTCCTGGCCGGCAACGGGGATCCGCGGCGCACGACGGTTGAGCTCTGCGAGCATCTCCTTCGCAAGCTGTACGGCTGCGTAGGCGACGATTTCGGGCGTCGAGGTGAGCATCTGGCCGCCCTCTGCTGGAGCACAGTGCCATGCCCCGTCCTTGTTCCACATCGACACGGCACGAACCGCTGCCGGAAGAAACAGCTCGAGGAGCTCACGGTCAGTCTTCGACGTCTGCATGGATGTTTCCAAGCTTAATCAGCGAGACAATGGATTGGTTGACGCCGAACCACTCGGCGATCTGGTCCTGTGTCGAGCGACCCGGGTCGGTGCGTCGCGCGAGCGAGCGGATGTGGCGGATCGCGCCACTGGTCAGCGGCGCGCGCCACAGGCGGCGAAGCCTCCAGAGCTCCATGTGGAGCTCGTGCTGCGATTCGATCGACTGCTCAAACTGTGTCTCGTCGGACATCGGAGCGCCGACGTTGAGCTCGAGGAGCGCGAGGGCTCGCTGCTCGATCGCGCGCAGCCGGCGACCAAGAGCGCGACGTTCGAAATGGCCAACAGAATCAGGAATCGAAGTCATAGAGCACACAGTCGCCGCGACGGCGCCCCCGAAACCTGCCGTAGTGCCGCTTGGGTGCCGGGATGCGCGCGAGCAAGCGAAAGAACTGCCACGACGCCGGACGGAGCTTGATCGGGCCGCGAACCTTCAGCACCGCTCGCTCGCCGAGTCTTGGTGGTTGGCAGAGATCGGTGTGCGCGTTCGGCCCGAGCACGCGATCGAGCACTGCTCGGCAGACATCCGGTGACGCCGGCTCGGCGACAAGGCTCGCGCGCCACAGGACGAGCTCCGGCGGATCGTCGTCGTCGAAGCAGATGAATCCCTCCGGGAACTCGATCACCGGATCCTCGTACCAGTAGCCGTCGCGCGCGCGAACGTAGGTGGGAACGAGGCTCATTCGGGCCACCTCCCTGGGAAGAGGTGCAGGCTCGCGTACTCGATCGTCTCCTCGTCCGCGTGCGGAAACAGCCGGCGCAGCACATCACGGCGGCGCTTCTCGTGCGATTTCATAGCCGCGGCCGCACCGCGTATTCGCTCGGCACGCTCGCTCCCGACGTTGCTGAACGCGCCGTGCTTGTGAGTCTCGCGATCGAACTCCTCTGCCGGTGAATCGCCGTTCATGGTGCTGGCTCCCTGGTCTTGAGCTCCTCCAGGAGCTCGGACTTCAGTTGATCGAACTGCGCGCGATCCTCGAAGCGTGACGCGCGGCTCGCGATCGCGACGAACAGCGGGTAAGACCACGTCGGCGCGTCGAAGTGGTAGGCGACCGCGAGGAGCGCGAGCAGCCATAGGAAGTCTGCCTGCATGGAGATCCGCCGCACGTCACGGAGGCGCATCTTCAAGGGGTCGCCCTGTTCCTGCGACCGCACCGCCGGCAGTTGATCCTCGCGAACTCGCGGAACTTCCTCCGCATGAGCTGGGCGGAGTCGCCCGGATGGATCTCGAGGTGGGGCGGAAGAGGTTTCTTCTCCATCGCGGGCGAGGTCCAGTCGTGGTCCCAGAAGACGTGGCACTGGATCCAGCCGCCGACCCGTCGAAGCAGGCCGGAGGTTCCAGAGTGAGGTCCGCCTACCACTTCGGATGGTAGCGGGAGCCGCGACGATTGCCGGTCTTCCTGAGCCTGCGCGCGCGCACGAGACGCGCCACGGCGGGCTTGACGGAGTCGGTCGGCACGCGAAGCCCTCTCGCGATTTCGACGACGCTCGCGCCGGGTCGATCGCCCTTGTACGCGATCTGCATGACGTAGCCGAGCACCGTGCTGTCGGTCGGCCGGGCCGTTGGCGCCGAAGCTCCAACGGCCCTGCCACCGCCCAGGGCGGTCTGCACCGCCTCCATAGCCGTCCGGAGAACGATGCCAGCAAGATCGCTCGCTATGGCGTCGACGAGACCGTTGATGGATTTGTCGAGAGTGGTTCTCATTTCTTCGTGTTGCCGCTGAGGGCTTCCTGGAGTTTGGCGCTGAAGAACTCGGCGGAGTCTCGTTCCTGCCCAGCAAATGCTGTAGCCGTGCGAGTAAGATCGCCGGGAGAGAGACGGACAAGGAGCTTGACGGTTCGGTCGCTCGGACTGCCGCGACTGATCGTCCGCTTGGGAGAAGGGGGGCTGCCTGATTCGTGACTTTTCACCATGTTGTCTTCCTTCGCTGGGCAAAACGCCTCTATCAGAACAGTACCCTGGTCTCGGAAAAAAGCCAACTCAATCAGGGCCCTCGCGCCCGAGGAGGCCAACGAGCTCGGCCAGGAGCTCGGCGTGGCCCATCTCCGCCTCGACGTAGGTCCTGTAACGCCGCCCCTCGCCCCAGAAAAACGTCGAGAGCAGGTCGTCTGGCGCGGGCATCCCGAACCTGTCGACGTTCTTCTCGCGGAAGACCATCGTCTCGAAGAGCTCGCCATTTAGATGCATGATCCCAAGGAAGATCGTCGAGAGCTGAATTTCGCCGTAGCGCCCGGAATGCACGATGTCGTTCCGGACTCTTCGCGCGTCCTGGTTTGCCATCCAGCGGGCCCACTCATCGAGGGTGCGTGCCCTGCGGACCGTTTTTCCCTCCAGGATCATGAAATCCAGCTTCTCGGTGAGCATCGGGCAGTCATGCACGGCGTGCCACGACATCTGCTCGTCAAGGACCTCCTGGAAGCAGTACTCGCACTTCATCCGGAACCAGACACATCCTCGTTCGGGAACTTGCGCCGAAACCCACCGCGCCACGCTGCAAAGGCGAACATCGTCACGCAGTTGAGCCGGCAGAACAGCGGGCGCATCTTCGTGTCGATTGGCCAGTGCCGCAGGACGAATCCGTCGACGCGCATGCCGTAACCGCGGAAGCCGTCTGGCGACGAGGCGCCTGGCTGGCGACTCCGTTTGATCTTACGGTCGCACCAGGCGCAGCGGATCTTTTGTACTTCCGGCATCAGTCCATCTCCGCGTCGGGCTCGTTACAGGAAATCCAATTCCAGACGCGCGGCCCGACTGTGCCGGCAGGGTAAGCATGCTCGGATATCAGGTCCGCGCTCTCGTTGGAGTCGGCGCGGTACCAGGAGACGGTGCCCGTGCTGCGATCGTGGGTGCGTCGGTACAGCTCGCCATCATGCCAGCCGTAGCCGTGCTCG
>Ga0137432_1000298_pt1 | contig 32376 bp, 27 predicted proteins | sample EasRivERMZT820_2_FD_102337 | JGI IMG/M metagenome (GOLD analysis project Ga0137432, IMG submission 102337) | Soil microbial communities from meander-bound floodplain in the East River, Colorado, USA - East River MetaG ERMZT820_2 | ecosystem: Environmental > Terrestrial > Soil > Floodplain ... | reverse complement strand
GCCGTCGGTCATCTCGCTGCGACGCGACCTGACGGATGGAACCGCCGTGAGAGCCTCGATTCGTCGCCGAAGGTCGTCGGCGGCATCGGAGCGCGTTTGCGTTCGTGCAGATCGACGAACCGACTCGGCGTTCGTCGTCGGACTGCGAAGGCGTTCCGAGCTCGTGGAAGTCCGGACCCGGCCGGGGGCGTGGCGACGTGGCACTTGCTCGGTTCAGGGACGCTTTCGACGGAGAACTACGACCGACGGAGCGTGCACGGTGCCACGTCCGCAGCACAGCAAGAACGTCGGACGTCGTTCGAGGACCGTGCGAAGAGGCCGCGGGGAGGAAGGGCTTCGTGTCGTCGCGCGACGGTCAGGAACGGTGGTCCAAGGGCGGAGGGGAAAAAGGTCGAGGGACGGGACCGCTTGCGTTCGGCCATCAACAACGGAGCTCCTGCGAGTCGGATCCGAGACCGCCGAACGCCGAGCGAGCCCCCCGTTCAACTTTTGGTTGGGGCGAGCGTGTCCCGTCCATCGAGCCTTTTTCCCCTCCGCCCTCTCGACCCGCTCCCGCCCGTCGCGCGTTCAACCACGCACCCTTCTCCCCGCGGCCTCTTCACCCCCGCCCTCGACGTCCGCTCCTCGCTGCCCCCGCTCGCACGAACTCGCGCCGACGTTCCGATCCTCCGGCCGGCTCCTCGCCGTCGCGCGCGCTACTTCGCCGGCGCCTCGAGGACGCGGTCGCCGTCGACGAAGCGGGGCGTGAAGAACTGCAGCACGACGGCCGGCCCGCTCCCGCTCGGCGTGAAGGCGTGCGGCGTGTTGCGCGGCACGACGACGAGGTCGCCGGCGCGCAGCGTCCGCGTGTCGAGCGCGAGCTGCAGCGTCCCCTCTCCCGAGAGCAGGTAGACGACCTCCTCGCTCTGCAGGTGGCGATGGAGCGCGATCGGTTCGCCGATCCGCAGCACGTTGATCGAGACGTCCGCGTCCTCGTGCACGAGCCCCTTGGCGATCGGCCCGCCCGTGAGGTTGACCGCCTGCGCGGGCAGGTCGAGCTCGATGCGGGCGACGCTCTCGGGTCGCGAGCTCGAGCAGGCGAAGGCGAGCGCGGCGAGCGGCACGAGGAGGCGGGACGTCACGCGAGACTGGCGCATCGGCGCGGCTCTCCGGTCGGATCGGCGCCATCGTAGCTATCGTGGCGCGCCCTCGGCCGCAGCGCGACGAGCGCGACTCGCGGTCGCCCCACTTCGGCGTCCCCGCTTGAAACGTCGCCTGCTGCTGCTGCTCGTGGTCGCCCTCGTCGTCGCGGGCGCGGGCGCGTTCGTGCGGCGGCTGCTGACGCCGCTCGAGGTGCGCGCGGCGGCGGTCGCGCGCGGGCCGGCGCTCGCGACGGTCTTCGCGACCGGCTGGATCGAGGCGTGCGAGCGGCGCAACCTCCGGCCGGCGCGGCCCGCGGTCGTCGCGCGCCTCTTCAAGCGCGAGGGGGACGAGGTGCGCGCGGGCGAGCCGCTGGTCGAGCTGCGCGACACCGCCCGAGAGCAGCGCGAGGAGCGCGTGCGCGCCGAGCTCGACCGGATTTCGGCCGATCTCTCCGACGAAAGCGCGCTGCGCCGCGGCGCGCAGGCGCGCATCCAGGAGGCGACCGTCGCCGAGGAGTGGGCGGCCGAGGAGGTCGTCCGGATGAAGCCGCTGCTCGAGCAGCAGCTCATCGACCGGCGCGCCTTCGACCAGCTCGAGACCAACCGCCGGATGGCCGCCGAGCGGCGCCGCAGCCTCGAGCAGGTGCTGGCCGAGACGCTCGGGAGGCTCGGCTCCGAGCAGCGGCAGTTCGCGGCCGAGCTCGAGGTGCTCCGCGCCAACACCGCCGACGACCGCATCCTCGCCCCGTTCGACGGCGTCGTGCTGCTGCGCTTCGCCGAGGAGGGCGAGTCGGTCCATCCCGAGCGCGACCTGCTCAAGTTCGGCGACCTGCGCGAGCTGCGGATCGAGGGCGACGTCGACGAGGACGATGTGGCGCGGGTACGTGCTGGACAGCGCGTCTTCGTGCGGCTCGCCGGCGACGACGCGGCCGGTACGCGCACGAGAGAGCGGCTGACGGGCGAGGTGACCGAGCTCTTCCCCGACGGCAATCGTGCGACGCGCAGCTTCCGCGTGCGCGTCCGCTTCCTCGGCGCCGAGTTCGTCCCCGACGGCCCGCTCGGCCTGCGCGGCCGGCTGCGCGCCGGCGCGCACGAGATCGTCGCGGGCACCAGCGTCGAGCTCGGCATCGTCGTCGAGGAGAAGGCCGACGCGCTGGTGATCCCGCGCGCGGCGCTCACGGCGCGCGGCACCGTCTACGTGCTGGAGGGCGGCCGCGCCCACGAGCGCGACGTCGCCGTCGGCATCCGCAACTTCGACCGCTGTGAGGTGCTCGGCGGCGTCGTGGCGGGCGAGCTCGTCGCGATCGAGCAGCTCGGGGAGCTGCACGACGGGCGGCGCGCGACGCCGCGCGTCACGGCCGAGGCGCCGCCGTACGGGCCGGGCGCGGGCGCGCCCGACGCCCCGGGGGGCGGGCGGTGACCGCGGCCCGCTCCTTCCTCATATATGGGGGCCGGTACGGGGACCGGCATGGGGGCATGTGCGCCCGGGACATCGGCCCGTGACGCCGCTCCTGCTGGTCGCGCGGCGCCACCTGGTCCACAACTGGTTCCGGACCGCGATCTCGGTCGTGGGCGTCGCGATCGGCAGCTGCTTCATGATCGCCATGTCGGCGCTCATGGCGGGCTTCGAGACGAAGTTCGTGCGCGAGACGATCGAGTCGAGCCCCCACGTCATCGTCCTCGACGAGTTCCGCGCCGCGCCCGACGAGTTCGCGACGTGGCTCTCGCGCGCGGTCGGCGGCGTGGCGGCGGTCGCGTCGTCGCACCCGCGCGACCGGCTGAACCGGATCAAGAAGCCGCTCGAGCTCATCGAGGCGCTGCGCGCCACCGAGCGCGTCGCCGCCGCCGCCCCCAACGTGGTGGGGACGTCGATCCTGAACTTCGGCAGCCGCGAGGTCGGCGCGCAGCTCGTCGGCATCGATCCGGAGCAGCAGGAGCGCGTCGTCTCGACCGACGAGTTCATGACGGAGGGGCGCCTGCTCGACCTCCATTCGGCGAGCGGCGCGATCGTCCTCGGGAGCGGGGTCGCGGAGCGGCTCGGCGTGAAGCGCGGCGACACGATCGGGACCTCGCTGAGCTCCGGCGGGTCGCGCGCGCTGCGCGTGGTCGGCATCTTCCACACCGGGATCGTGCCGATCGACGCGGTGCGCGCCTACACGCTGGTGACGCTCGCGCAGCAGCTCCTCGAGCTCGGCCGCGACGTGAACCGCGTCGTGCTGCGGCTGCACGACCATCGGGAGGCGCGTGAGGTCGCCGCCGACGTCGAGGCGATGACGGGCTACCGCACGGAGAGCTGGCAGGAGGCCAACGCCAACTTCCTCTCGATCTTCACGTTGCAGAGCGTCATCACCTACATCGTGACGGGCGGCATCACGATCGTCGCCGCGTTCGGGATCCTGAACGTGCTCATCATGCTCGTGCTCGAGAAGCTGCCCGAGATCGCGATGCTGAAGAGCATGGGCTACACGGCGGCCGACGTGACCGGCGTCTTCCTGCTCGAGGGGCTCGCCATCGCGGCGCTCGGCGTCGTGCTCGGCTCGCTCCTGGGCTACGGGCTGACCGAGTTCCTCGCCTCGCTGCCGATCCCGCAGAAGGGGCTGATCGAGAGCGAGCACCTCGTGATGGAGAACACGCCGCGCCTCTACGCGATTGCCGCCGCCTACTCGTTCGCCTCGACGCTCATCGCGGCGACGCTGCCGGCGCTGCGCGCGGGCCGGCTCGACCCGGTGATCACCCTCCGAGGCCGGGCGTGAGCGCGGCCTCGATCATGGATCGACGCGCATGAGCGCCGCCGCGACGAGCACGGCAGTCGCGACCGCCGCGCTGCGAACGGTCGGGCTGCGCCGCACGCTCGGCACGGGCGACGCCGCGACCGAGATCCTGCACGGCATCGACCTCGAGATCGGGCGCGGCGAGTTCTGCTCGATCATGGGGCCGTCGGGGAGCGGCAAGTCGACGCTCATGTACCTGCTCGGTGCGCTCGACCGCCCGAGCGCGGGCGCGGTCGAGATCGACGGCGTCGACACGGCGCGCCTCTCCGAGTCGGGGCTGGCCGCGGTCCGCAACGCCAAGGTCGGCTTCATCTTCCAGTTCCACTACCTCATGCCCGAGTTCTCGGCGCTCGAGAACGTGATGATCCCGCAGCTCAAGAAGGGCGCTTCGGCGAAGGAGGCGCGCGAGCGCGGGCGTGCCCTGCTCGCGCGGCTCGGCCTCGAGAGCAAGCTCGCGCGCCCGCCGGCGCGCCTCTCGGGCGGCGAGCAGCAGCGCGTCGCCGTCGCGCGCAGCCTCGCCAACCGGCCGCTCGTCGTGCTCGGCGACGAGCCGACCGGCAACCTCGACACGAAGAACGGCGAGAGCGTCTTCGAGCTCTTCGAGCAGCTGGTGGCCGAGGAAGGGCAGACGATCGTGGTCGTGACGCACGACCCGCGCCTCGCCGCGCGCACGCAGCGGATCGTCCGCCTCCAGGACGGGACGGTCGTCGACGACGGCGCGCCGCGCGAGGTGCTCGTGCGCGCCGGCGAGCGCTTCACCGAGCCGGCGCCGTGACGCCGCGCGACGGAACGGCGCGCCTCGCCGGGGCGATCTTCGACCTCGACGGGACGCTCACCGACAACATGGCGCTCCACCAGCGCGCCTTCGAAGTGTTCCTTTCGAAGCACGGCCTGCCGCCGCTCACGCCCGAGCTGCGCCGCCGCCTCGACGGCAAGCGCAATCGCGACATCTTCCCGATCCTGTTCGCGCGGGAGCTCGACGACGCGACGCAGCGCGCCTTCGCCGACGAGAAGGAGTCGCTCTACCGCGAGCTGTCGCGCGGGCGGCTCGTGCCGCTGCCGGGGCTCGTCGAGCTGCTCGGGAACCTGGCCCGGCGCAACGTGCCGGCGGCGGTCGCGACCTCCTCGCCGTCGGAGAACGTCGACCACACGCTGCGGGAGCTCGCGCTCGCCGCGTCGTTCGCCGCGGTCGCGCGCGCCGACGACGTCACGCACGGCAAGCCGCACCCCGACGTCTTCCTGCTCGCGGCGAAGCGCCTCGGCGTCGCGCCCGAGCGCTGCATCGCCTTCGAGGACGCGCCGGTCGGCATCGAGGCGGCGCGCCGCGCCGGCATGACCTGCGTCGCGCTCACGACCTCGTTCTCGGCCGACGTCTTCACCGCGCACCCGATCGCGCCGCACCACGTCGTGCGCGACTACGCGGAGTTCCTCGCGGGGCCGGGGCGCGACCTCGGGAAGCGCGAGGGACGTCGGTGAGCGCGGCCGCGCCGCGCGCGGCGGAGCTCAGCGCCGCAGCCGCTGCGCCGCCGCCGCCAGCGCGGCGAGCTTGCGCTCCGCCACGTCCGCGACGTTGACCGGCCGCTCGGCGAAGGTCCCGAAGCCGCAGTCGGGGTTGAGGAAGATGCGCGCGGCGCCGAGCCGGTCGGCGACGCCGCGCACGCGCGCGGCGATCTCGTCGGGGTCCTCGACGTCGGGCGTACGCGGGTTCACGGCGCCGAGCCCCACCTGCGACCCCGGCGGGAGCTGCGCGAGCGTCTCGAGCGGGCCGGCGCGGTCGGTCGCGTGCTCGAGCACGAACTGCTTCACGCGCATGCGCCGGAAGCTCGGCATCAGGGGGTCGTACGGGCCGGCGAGGAGGACCTCCTCCTTCGTGCTCCAGTTGCCGCGGCAGACGTGCAGCGCGGTGATCGGGCCCCCCTCGTCACCGATTCCGTCGACGACGCGGTTGATCAGGTCGACGGCGAGGTCGAGCTCGCTCTCGGGGCTGGCCTGCGCGGCGAGTGCGGCACACATGAACGTTCGCGTCGCCGACTTGCCGGCGAAGACGACCTCGGTCAGGACCGGCTCGTCGAACTGGACCATCTCGCAGCCGGCGGCGGCGAGCTCGACGAGCTCCTCGCGCAGGATCTTCACGAGATCCTCGATCAGCTCGGCGCGCGTCGGATAGGCGGCGGCGGAGAGGCCCTTCACCCACATCGAACGCGAGAGGAGGTAGGGGCCCGGCAGCGTCACCTTGACCGGCCGCTTCGTGTGCCGCCGCACGAACTTCAGGTCGTCGAGGACGAGCGGCGCGCGGCGCGAGAGCTTGCCGACGACCGTCGGGTTCTTGATCGCGAAGGCGGGCACGTCGAGCGTCTGCAGCAGCGCCTCGAAGCCGGCCTTGTCCTCGACGTGGTCGAGGAGGTCGGCCATCGTCATGAGCTGGAGCCCTTCGAGCTTCTCGCACAGGAACGAATAGAAGTTGTCGCGCCGCTGCTCGCCGTCGACCACGACGTCGACGCCGGCCCGCTCCTGCTGCTCGAGCGCGAGCCGGACCGCGCGATCTTGCTGCTCGCGCAGGTCGGGGGAGCGGCGCTTCGCCGCTTGCAGGAGCCAGTCGGGGCGCGGCCAGCTGCCCACGCTCGTGACGGGAAAGAGGGGGAGGGACGCCAAGGCTCGAGCTCCGTACGTCAGGAGCGGCGCAGCTTGACGTCGACGCGCGCGCCCCTCAACAGGGACTGGGTGACGGGGCTGCGGCGCAGCGTCTCCTCGAACAGCTCCTGCAGCGCGCCGTCGTCGGCGTCGGCATCGACGTAGACGGAACCCTCGATCGTCTTCAGCCCGGGATGGCCGCTCTCCTCGACGCCGAGGAAGACGAGGATGTTGTCGGCGGAGGCCTTGAGCGAGACCTCGAGGTTGCGCACCTCGATGCCCCGCCGCGACGCCCGCCACTGGAACCCCACGGCGAGGCAGCCCCCGAGCGCGGCGACCAAGAGCTCCACCGCGCTGGGAGCCGCGTCGCTCGTGTCGAAGCTCGCCGGCTGTCCCACCAGGAAGGCGTGGTTGCGTACGAACGCCTTGGCCTGCATGCCCGACGTCCAACGCACCCGCGCGCTCCAGGCGAAGCGGCGCGCCTGCTCGAGGTCGCCCTGGAGCTGCTGCGACTCGTCCTTCGTCTCGCTCGCGGCCGTCGCGTCGAGGTGCTTCGCGATCCGGAAGTGGAGGTAGTTCCCCGCCGCCGGCGCCACCGAGAGCAGCCGATGGCCGACCAGCCGGCACCACGCCGGCAGGTCCTCCTTCACGCTGATCTCGCGGCTGCGCACCTCGAGGATCCCGCCCCTCGCGAGCGGCGCCATCGCCTCCCGGATGATCAGGAGGAGACCGCTGCCGCAATCGAGGTCGCCGCCGTCGCAGACGGCGTCGGGCGGACGGGCATCGTCCGAGGTCATGTCGATGGGTCGCGCGCGCGGGCGCGACCGCCGCTCAGTACGAGACGCTCGGCGCGCCGGCGCTCAGGAACTCGACGAGCTTCGCGCCGCCGACGAACGTCGCGCCGCCGATCAGGTTCTTCTCGTCGAGGCTGCGCTTCTTGAAGCAGGGCGAGCAGACCCAGATCACGCCGCCCGCCTTCGTGAAATTCGCGATGAGCTCCTTCAGCGGCGCGAAGCCCGCCTCGTGGATGTCGTCCGCGAAGCCCTGCTGGGAGAGGCGCACGCCCTCGATGCTGAGGAAGACCATCGTCTCCTTGTCGGAGGCGACGGCGGCGTTGGCGACGACGAAGGCGACGGTCGCCTTGTCCGTGTCGTTCTTCGAGCAGGTGAGCGAGACGCAGAACTTGCCAGGCATGTTCACTCCTTTCGTCGTTGGATGAAGTAGGTCGGAGGCGCGGCGCGCAGCAGCACGTGGCCGGTCAGCGCGCACCAGGCCGGCAGATCTTCCGGAGCGCCGGGGTCGCGCGCCGTGAGGAGCAGCACCTCTCCACCCTTCATCGATTGGAACCGGAATCGGAGCTCGAGGACGAGGTCGCCGCATCCGAGGTCGCCGGCGTCCCACTTGGCGTCGAAGCGCGGCGCGGCCGGGGCGTCGCCGCCGCGCCGGCGCGGCGTCGCAGCCCCGTCGCTCTCGCTCCCGAGGAGGCAGGCGGGCAATGCGCCGGGCGCCGAGCCCTCGAGCTCGTCCGCTCGACGCCAACCGGCGCGCCAGCATTCGCGATGGTCGATGTGCTCGCGGGCTTCCCGCACGAACGATCCGGCGTCGCGGTCGAGCCCGCTCGCGAGGCAGGCGAGGCAGAGCGGCGTGCCTTTGAAGCCGAGCACGTACGACATCACCACCTCGTGGCCGCACACCGGCCGGCCGCAGTCGCGGCAGGGAACCCCGATTCCACGCTCGACTTCGGCGAGGACGACCGGCGTGGAATCGGGGTCTCTTGACGTCATTTCATCACGTCGTCATTTCACTTCCGTGTAGGTGAGCTTGCGCGACCACTGGACGGTCTTGCCGTCCGCGGACTTCTCGGAGTAAGGCTTGCCGTCGACCTCGATGTAGGCCTTCGGCAGGGCGTTCACCGGCCCGCCGGCCTGCGGCGGATCGAGCTTGAGGTCGCGGCCGATCGAGAAGACGACGCGTCTCTCGTCGATGTTGCCGAAGTAGTACTCGACCATCTTCTCGTCGGGGCCGGCGTAGCCGCTCGCCGTCGTGAGCTTCACGAGGGGGGTGTTCTTGTCGTCGAGGGGGAACGTGCCGCGGAAGATGTCGGCGACCGCCACGTCGTGGCTGATCCAGCCGATCCCCGAGGCGTAGAACATCGGCCAGCAGTGGTAGCTCTGGTCCTTGTCCTGGCCCGCGAGCTCCGGCTTGAAGATCGACCCGTAGACCAGGCGGCAGGGGATGCCCGACGCGCGCGCGAGCGCGATCCACAGCGAATGGAAGTCGGTGCAGTTCCCGGTCTTGCTCGAGAGGCAGTACTCGGCGCTCCCGACCGGCGACGCCTTCTTGTTGGCCGGGTCCTTGACCCAGTAGTCGACGTTGTCGAGCACCCAGTCGTAGATCTTGCGCGCCGCCTTCACCGGGTTCTGCTCGTCGCCCACGATCTTCTTCGCGAGCTCGACGATCTCCGGCGTGAGCTGCACGTTCGCGTTGGCGGCGAGGTCGGCCGCGAACTTCGCCTTCTCCTCCGCGCTCAGAGGCTTCGCCTTCGACGCGTCGACCGCGCCGACGACCTCCGTGCGCGTGATCTTGAACGCCTCGCCGAGCGCGATCTCCTTGGCGCCCGGCGGGGCCGCCTCGACGTAGATGTACGAGTTGCCGTGGTCGTCCTTCACGATCCTGTGCGGGACGCTGCACTCGATCTTGAGGTCGGCGATCTTCTGCTCCGGTTGCTCCTGCGGCATCGCGAACCAGGCGCGGACCGACTTCGCGCCCTCCGGAACGGTCACCTTGTATTCGTTGCGGGCGCTGAACGTCGCGCTCTTGCCCGCGCGCGCGGCCGCCGGAGCGGACGTTCCGGGCGCATGCACGACGCACGCCGCCAGCAGCGCGGCAGCGGTGATTCGATGTTGCATCGGGGATCTCCTGGTTTCGCCGGGATCAGAACGCGTAGGAGATGAACGCCTGGAAGCGGTTGTCGGTGCCGTCGCTGAAGCCGAGGTACCGGGTCGTCCATCGCAGGTAGTCGATGCCGAACGAGATCGGCTTGTAGTTGAAGCGGAGCGCGCCGTACCAGACCGTGTTGCAGGTACGCGAGGCGGTCGTCGCGTTGTTGATCAGGTCGTCGTTGTTGGGATTGTCGAACGAGTACCCGACCGAGGCCTCGACGTGCTCGAGCCCCGGCACTTTCGTGCCGACCTCGGCCCATCCGCCCTGCGAGCGGACCTCCTCGCCGTTGACGTTGATGTCCTGGAGGATGCCGCCGCGAACGTCCCCGAGGTTGCGGCCGGTCCAGAGCTCACCCCGGAACCAGACCTGGTCGCGGAAGAGGGGCACCTGGAGGTCGACGCCGTAGGCGCTGCTGTTGAAGTGCGTCGCGTTGGCCGCCGCGGAGACGGTGTCGGTCTGCTCCTTGGCGCGGTGCGCCCAGGCGCCGAACTCGAGGTTCTTCTTCCAGTCGGAGACCGGGGTGATGATCGCCGCGCGACCCTGGAAGGTCGGCACGCCCGCCTGGTCGCCGTCCTTGTAACCGCTGCCGGTCCCGCCCGCCGGATCGAGGTCCTGCCCGTCGATGGCGCCGGTGTTGCCGACCATGCCCTGCACGTTGAACTTGGTCGACTCGCCTCCGCCGATCCACTCGCCGCGCAGCTGCGGGCGACGGTCGCCGAGGTTGCCGGTGTTCCACATCACGTTGTCAGGGTTGACGACCGGGAAGATCGGCGCGATCACGTCCCACATCTGCCCGGCGTAGAAGTTGAACCCGTCCCAGTGCATCTGCAGGTAGGCGACGCGGATGCGCAGCGCCTCGCGCGAGTCGGTGACGGCCGCGTTGTAGAAGTCGGTCTCGAGCTTCCCGGTGAGAGCGGGATCGCCGAGGCCCGAGATCTTGGGACCCGTGAAGTTGATCCCGAAGCGCGTCAGCTTCGCGCTGATCGTGAAGTCGTTCTCGTTCACCGGCGCGCGGAAGCCGGCGGGCGCCGTTTGATCCTCCGACTTGATGAAGGACGGGAGCGTGACGCTGTTGGGACGCGAGTCGTCGTAGTAGGCGTCGGTGCGCAGGAAGCCGTAGATCTGGAAGCGCGAGCCACCCAGCGAGAAGTCGTTCCACTTCATGTCGCCGCCGCCCGCGTCCTTGCCGGCCGCGTCTTTCGGCTGCTTTGCCTCGAGCTCGGCGATGCGCTTCTCGAGCGCCTCGATCTTCGTGGCGTCCTGCGCCGAAGCTCCGGTCGCCGCAGCAGCCCAGACGGCGACCGTGGTCCAGTGAAACGCAGTCATTCCTCGTTCTCCCGTGATTGAGGGGCCTGGACCGCGCATGTTGAAGTATCCGAGGCGCGAATGGTAGGGATGTGGAAAGTCGATTTCTCCTCCCTGGGAGGCCCCGGGGACCCCGACCGGTCCCGCCGTCCCCTCCGGTCGCGGAGTTGCGCCTCCCCGATGTCGCGTGTCGCCGACCGGAGCGTCCGATGGCCCCCTCCGCCTCGCTGCCCCCGGGACCGCGCTCTCCCGCGCTGCTGCAGCTGATCCGGTACGCGCCGCACCCCGCGGAATTCCTCGAGGCGTGCGCGCAGGAATTCGGGCCGACCTTCACGATGCGGCTGGCCGGGTTCGGGAAGTTCGTGATGCTCGCGCGGCCGGCGGCGATCCGCGACGTCTTCCGCGGCGACCCGGTCTCGCTCCATTCGGGCGAGGGGAACGCGTTCCTCTCCGCGACCGTCGGCCCGCGCTCGGTCCTCGTCCTCGACGAGGCGGAGCACGCGGCGCAGCGCGCGATCCTCGTCCCGCCGCTGCACGGCGAGCGCATGCGCTCGCATGTCGACCGGATGGTCCGCGCGACCGCCGACGTGGTCGACGCGTGGCCCGACGGCCGGCCGCTGCGGATCGAGGACGCGATGCGGGCGATCACGCTGCGCTGCATCCTCGAGGTGGTGCTCGGGATCGAGGGGCGCGACCGCGAGGCGCTCGGCGGCGAGATCGCGCGCATGCTCGGCTACACGCGCATGCCCTTCGCGCTCGTCTTCGCGCGCGTGAATCCCCACGGGCTGCTGCGCCGGATCCCCGGGCTGCCCTACTACCGAGAGCTGCGCCGCGTCGACGCCTCGCTCCACGACCACCTGCGGCGGCGGCGGGCCGAGCTCGGCTGCGCGCCCGCGCGCCACGACGTGCTCGACGACCTGCTGCGCGCCCGCGACGCCGCGGGCGCCACGCTGGGCGACGGCGAGATCCGCGACGCGCTGATGACGATGCTGGTCGCCGGCCACGACACGACGGCGGTCGCGCTCGCGTGGGTCTTCCTGCGCGTCCTCGAGCGCCCCGACGTGGTCGCGGCCATCCGCGACGAGGTCGCGCGCGTGACGGGCGGAGCGCCGGTCGCGGCCGACCACCTCGGCCGGCTCGAGTACGTCGACGCCGTGATCCGCGAGTCGCTGCGCCTCTGCACGGTCATCCCGTTCGTGACGCGGCTCACGAAGCGGCCGTTCACCGCCGACGGCCGCGACTACCCGCCGGGCATCCACCTCTGCCCGTGCATCCACCTCGTGCACCTCGACCCGGAGCTCTACCCCGAGCCGAAGCGCTTCCGGCCCGAGCGCTTCCTCGAACGGAAGTTCGGCGCGCACGAGTGGCTCCCCTTCGGCGGCAGCGACCGCCTCTGCACCGGGATGGCCTTCGCGCTGATGCAGATGAAGGTCGTGCTCGCGACCGTCGTCGCGAGCGTCGACCTCGCGCGGCCGGACGGCGCCGCCACCAGGCGCGTGCGGCGCGGCGTGCTCATCGCGCCGTCGGACGGGACGCGGGTGGTCGTCACGGCGCGGCCGCGGCTTGAAACTGGAGCGGACGTCGAGGGCGGGGGTGAAGAGGGCGCGGGGAGAAGGATGGGTGGTTGAACGCGCGACGGGCGCGGGCGGGTCGAGGGGCGGAGGAGAAAAAGGCTCGATGGACGGGACACGCTCGCCCCAGACCAAAGATGAACGGGGGGCTCGCTGCGCTCGGCGCATTCGAATACGACTCGCAGGAGCTCCGTGGTCGACCGCCTCACGCGGCGTCCCGTCCCTCGACCTTTTTCCCCTCCGCCCCTTGAGCACGGCTCGAGACCGTCGCGCGACACCACGAAGCCGTCTCCCCGCGTCCTCTTCGCCACGTCCTCGAACGACGTCCGACGTCGTTGCTGCGCCACGGGAGATTCTCGGCGCGCGCACGATCGGAGGCGGGTCGTAACTGGACGCCGGGAGTCACGGCACCGTTTCGAACGAGAGGTCGCGCCTCTTGCCTTCTTCGCTTTCCAATGCCGACGCACCGTGGACGGGCATCGGACTCGCACGAGCGATGTCGGCGGAATGGATGCCAAGTCGACGCGGCCCGCGAAGGGCCCCGACTCGATGAAGCGCGGTTGAGTCCCGGGATACCCACGACGTCCACACTCGCTGTGTTTCACCGTACCGCGTGAACTTGCCTCACGACCCGTCGCGCGCCGAACCTCTCCCGTGGCGCAGCAACGATGTCAGGACGTCGTGCGAAGTCGATTCGAGGAGGCCGCGGGGAGCAAGGTTTCCGGTCGTCGCGCGACGGTCTGCAACGGTGATGAAAGGGCGGAGGGGAAAAAGGTCGAGGGACGGGACGCCGCGTGAGGCGGTCGACCACGGACCTGCTGCGAGTCGTATTCAAATGCGCCGAGCGCAGCGAGCCCCCCGTCCATCTTTTGGTTGGGGCGAGCGTGTCCCGTCCATCGAGCCTTTTTCCCCTCCGCCCTCTCGACCCGCCCCCGCCCGTCGCGCGTTCAACCACCCATCCTGCTCCCCGCGCCCTCTTCACCCCCGCCCTCGACGTCCGCTCCAGTTACAAGCCGCGGCGTTCGAACCAGAACGACCCCGGCCGCGCCGCCGGGATGCTCTTCAGCAGCGGACACTTCGCCGCGAGCGCCTCGAAGTGGTGGTGCCAGAGGTGGTTCAGCGCGCCGGTGACGCGGAAGTCCCGGTTGCCGCTGAGGAACGCCTCGAGCAGGTACTGCTCGTTCCAGAAGGAGAGGCGGCCGACGAGGAGCTCTTTGGGGTAGTCGCGCGGCGTGTAGATGTCGTGCACGTGGATCTGGACGCCGGGGCGCAGCGTCGGCAGCAGCTCGAGGAATTCGAAGAGCACGTCGCCCTGCGGCCGGATCACGTGGGCCGAGTCGATGAAGAGGACGTCGTTACGGTCGAGCTCCGCGAAGAAGCCGGCGCCGAGCTCCTCGACCCGCTTGCGAACCACGCGCGCGCGCGTCGCGTCGAGCTTGGCCGGCGCGTGCGGGTCGATGCAGACCAGCTCGCCGGCGCGCGCCGGATCCTCGGCGGCGTTCTTGTCGAGCGCGGCGAGCGAGACGCGCGAGGAGTTGCCGCTGCCGATCTCGAAGATGCGGCGCGGCTTGAAGCGGCGCACCACGCTGTAGAGGTACTCGGAGTCGCCGGCGCCGAAGTTGGCGGCGTCGAGGCGCACGCCCGAAGCGGCGCCGTCGCGCGCGAGCGCGCGCAGCTCGTCGGCGGAGTCGAAATCGGCGAGGCGCGCGAGCTGGAAGGGGACGTCGAGGTCGAGGCCGGCGAGCGCGCGCTCGCGCCGGTCGTAGTCGCGCGGCAGGTGGCGCGGGTGGAACTGCGGGTCGTAGAAGTGATCGCGCAGTGGCCAGACGCCGAGGCGCAGGCAGGCGCGCCGCGTCAGCGGCATGCGGTGCGGCCCGGCGAACCGGAACGCCCGCATCCACAGCAGCGAGAGGAGCGTGAACGGGAAGAGGACGACGTCCAGCACGCGGAGCAGGTTGCGGCCGAGCGTCTTCCCGGTCTTCTCCGTGCGGCCCATGGCGCGGATCAGTAGCGGCGCATCGTCGGATCGACGTCACGCGCCCACGCCTCGATGCCGCCGCGCAGGTTCATGAGCTTCGTGAAGCCCTGCGCCTGCAGGTGCGCGATCACGTGCGACGAGCGGATGCCGTGGTGGCAGTAGACGACCGTCTCGGCGTCGGGGTCGAGTTCGTGCAGGCGGGCGGGCAGGTCGCCCATCGGGATCAGCAGGTCGCCCGGCAGAGCGCAGATCGCGTGCTCGCCGCGCTCGCGCACGTCGAGGAGCGTGAGCGCGTCGCCGCGTTCGAGCCGCTGCTTCAACTCGCGCGGCGTGATCGACGTCACGTCCCCCTCACGCCTCCCTCATGTGCGGGTAGGCGTGGTCGCGCGGCGGGACGAAGTTCTCCTTGATCGTGCGCGGCGAGAGCCAGCGGATGAGATTGAGCTGGCTGCCGGCTTTGTCGTTCGTGCCCGACGCGCGCGCGCCGCCGAACGGCTGCTGGCCGACCACCGCGCCGGTCGGCTTGTCGTTCACGTAGAAGTTGCCGGCGCTGTGGCGCAGTCGCGTGCTGAGCGCCTCGATGGCGGCGCGGTCACGCGCGAAGATCGCTCCGGTGAGTCCGTAGGGCGAGTCCTCGTCGCAGCGCGTGAGCGCCTCGTCGAGCTGCGCGTCGGGGTAGACCCAGATCGAGAGGACCGGCCCGAAGATCTCCTCGCGCATCGAGCGGTACTTCGGGTCCTTGGCGACGATCACGGTCGGCTCGATGAACCAGCCCTGGGTGCCGTCGCACTTCCCGCCGACCAGGATCTCGGCGTCGGGGCTCTTCTTCGCCTCGTCGATGTAGCCCGAGATCTTCGTGAACGACCCCGCGTCGATCACCGCTGCCATGAAGTTCGTGAAGTCCTTCGGGTCGCCCATCTTGAGTGACTTGACCGTCGCGACGAGGCGGTCCTTCAACTTCGGCCAGAGCGACTGCGGGATGTACGCGCGGGACGCTGCCGAACACTTCTGTCCCTGGTACTCGAAGGCGCCGCGCACGAGCGCCGTCTCCAGCGCCGCGACGTCGGCGCTCGGGTGGGCGAAGACGAAGTCCTTGCCGCCGGTCTCGCCGACCAGCCGCGGATATCCGCCGTAGGCGTCGAGGTGCTCGCCGCAGGTGCGCCAGATGCCGTTGAAGACCTCGGTCGAGCCGGTGAAGTGGACGCCCGCGAAGTCAGGGTGGGCGAGCGCCACCTTGCTCACGTCGCTGCCCGAGCAAGGGACGAAGTTGATCACGCCCGGCGGCAGCCCCGCCTCCTCGAGCAGGCGCATGATCACGTGCGCCGAATGGATCGCGCTCGACGCCGGCTTCCAGAGCACGGTATTGCCGCAGAGCGCGGGCGCGGTCGGGAGGTTCCCGGCGATCGACGTGAAGTTGAACGGCGTGATCGCGACGACGAAGCCTTCGAGCGGCCGGTACTCGAGGCGATTCCACATCTGCGGGCCCGACTGCGGCTGGTCCCGCTGGATCTTGTCGAGGTAGTGGACGTTGAAGCGCCAGAAGTCGATGAGCTCGCACGCCGCGTCGATCTCGGCCTGGAAGACCGTCTTGCTCTGGCCGAGCATCGTCGAGGCGTTGAGCTCCGCGCGCCACGGGCCGGCGAGCAGCTCCGCCGCCTTCAAGAAGACCGCCGCGCGCGCCTCGAAGGGGGTCTCGCTCCAGCTCTTCCACGCCGCGTTCGCCGCCGCGACCGCGCTCTCGATCTCCTTCGCCCCGCCCTTGTGGTACTTGCCGAGCCCATGGCGATGGTCGTGCGGCTCGACGCAGTTTTCCGTCTTCCCCGTCCGCACTTCCTTGCCGCCGATCACCAGCGGGATCTCGACGTTCTCGTTCCGCATCGACTCGAGGCGGCGCTTGAGCTCGACCTTCTCGGGCGAGCCGGGGGCATAGCTCTTGACCGGCTCGTTGATCGGGAGCGGCGGGGTGAACGTGCCGTGCTTCATGGGGGAGGGACCGCGAGTGAAGAGGGCTTTCGGAGAGACGAGAGACTAGCGCGCGTGCACGACGCGCGACGGCCGTTGCCCCCCCTCGCTCTTTGGCTCATGCTCTCCGTCCCTCACGGCCGTCCTTCGCGGCCGCGCTCGCCGATCCTGGAGCCCGGAATGTCGCGCCCAACCGCCTTCGCATCGCTCCGCGCGCCGCTGTCGATGGGCGTCGCGCTCTTCATGACCGCCGCATTCACCGCGGCCGCGCGCGCCGACGTCCGTCTGCCGTTCGTGATCGGGTCGCACATGGTGCTGCAGCAGCAGAGCGAGGTCGCGCTGTGGGGCAGCGCGGACGCCGGCGAAGAGGTCACGGTCGCGCCGAGCTGGACGAAAGACGTCGCGACGACGAAGGCGGGGGCGGACGGGCGCTTTCGCGTGAACGTGAAGACGCCGGCGGCGGGCGGGCCGTTCACGATCACCGTGAAGGGAAAGAACACGATCGAGCTCGACGACGTGCTGGTCGGCGAGGTGTGGCTGTGCGGCGGGCAGTCGAACATGGAGTGGGCGTTCGCGTACCGCAACGTGCTCGACGGCGAGAAGGAGCGCGCGGCGGCGAACGATCCGATGATCCGGCTGTGCGACGCGCCGAACCGCGCCGCGCTCGCGCCGGAGAGCGACGGCGCCTTCCAGTGGAAGCCGTGCTCGCCCGAGACGGTCAACGGATTCAGCTGCGTCGGCTATTTCTTTGCGCGCGAGCTTCGCAAGGCGTTGGGAGTCCCGGTCGGACTGATCGGCGTCAACTGGGGCGGGACCGTCGCCGAGGCGTGGGTGAGTGAAGAGGGGCTCGCCCGCTTCCCGCAGTTCCTGCCGGCGATCGAGCGCGTGAAGAAGCAGCACGCGAGCGACGCGGCGGCGGGGGGCAGCGAGAAGATGGCGGCCGACGCGACGGCGAAGTGGTGGGCCGCGCTCGATCGCGAGGACCTCGGAGTGCTGCACGGCTGGGCGGCGCCGGCCTTCGACGACGGTGGCTGGGAGACGGCGACGATTCCCGGGGCGTGGAGCGGCGACCTCGCGAACTTCGACGGCGTCGCGTGGTACCGGCGCGCGTTCGAGATCCCGGCGGCGCTGGCTGGCAAGGACCTCGACCTCGGGCTCGGCGCGATCGACGACATGGACCAGTGCTTCCTCGACGGCGAGAAGATCGCCGGCACGGAGACGCCGGGCCACTGGGGCGAGCCGCGCCACTATTGGATCCCGGCGGCGAAGGCGACGGCGGGGCGCCACGTGCTCGCGCTGCGCGTCGTCGACCCGCAGGGCGCGGGCGGTCTCGCCGGCAAGCCGGAGGAGGTGCGCCTCGCGGTCGCGAAGGGCGACGGGTCGCTCTCGCTCGCCGGCGAGTGGAAGCTCCGTGTCGGCCTCGACGCGCGCCGCTTCCCGCCGCTCCCGGCCGATCCGCACGACATCCACCCGAACACGCCGACCGTCCTCTGGAACGGGCTGGTGCATCCGGTCGTGCCGTACGGCGTCCGCGGCGCGCTCTGGTACCAGGGCGAGAGCAATCGCGGCCGCGCCGCCGAATACAGCGACCTGATGCCGGCGCTGATCGCCGACTGGCGCAAGCGCTTCGAGCGCGACTTCCCCTTCCTCTTCGTGCAGATCGCGCCGTTCAACTACGACGGCACGCGCACCGCGACGGCGGAGCTGCGCCAGGCGCAGCTGCAGACGCTGCGCGTGCCCAACACCGGCATGGCCGTCACGATGGACATCGGCGACCCGGTGAACATCCACCCTTCGAACAAGCAGGAGGTGGGGCGGCGCCTCTCGCTGTGGGCGCTCGCGATGACCTACGGGAAGAAGGACGTCGAGTGCTGCGGGCCGCTCTTCGAGTCGGCGGCGGTCGAGGGGGCGGCGATGCGCGTGAAGTTCCAGCACGCGAAAGGGCTGGTCGCGAAGGGGGGGCCGCCGAAACTGTTCGAGGTGGCCGGCGCCGACGGGAAGTTCGCGCCGGCGATCGCGAAAGTCGACGGCGAGACGGTCGTCGTCGCGAGCCCGGTCGTGAAGGAGCCCAAGGCGGTGCGCTTCGGCTTCACCGACGGCGAGGCGACCAACCTCTTCAACGGCGCCGGCCTGCCCGCGACGCCCTTCTGCGTGATCGGCGCGAACGACGCGAAGTGACGGGCAGCGCGGCGCCCCGGCCGCCGCCGCTCACTCCTTCGCCCAGGCGTCGCGGAACTCGTTCTTCGCGAGGTCCCAGAAGGCGAGCCGCTTCGTCTTGCGCAGCTTCCAGGTGGTGCCGTCGGCGCGGCGCCACTCGTGCATCGTGTAGGGGAACTTCTCGCCGAGCACGAAGAGGTCGACCCACTCGCCGCGGACCAGCTCGACGTTGATGTGCTTGTCGTCGTCGCGCCCGACCACGCCCTTGAACGAGAGCTTCGCCGGGACGAGCTTGGGAGGCGGGCAGGCGGTGGTCGCGAGGCGCTTCTCGATCAGCGTGATCTTCTCGTCCCGCGCTCGATAAGGCCGGCGCGAGCGCACCCACAGCGGCACCTGCTCGTAGAAGAGCTGGTCCTCGGTCATCTCCTCGAGCGGGTAGGTCTGGTCGCCCTCGCCGTCGACGTTCGAGTGGATGTGGAAGCCGTCCTTGCCGCGCCGCCACTCGGCGTAGCTCGTCCCGCCCCACGCCTGGCTCGAGAAGGCCGCCTTCATGGAGAGCATGTCGCTGCGCCGCAGGTCGAGCGACGCCATCTGCTGAAGCGTCGAGACGCCGGTCGGGATCGGAAGGAACCAGTTGCACTCGAGGATCGGCGTGAACGACGGGTCGTAGTGGTTCTTCTTGACGCCGGGCTGCGCGTCGACGAAGCCGGCGCTGATCACCGTCCAGCCTTCGAAGCGTCGTACCTCGCCGTCGACGAGCTCCTCGGCGTCGTACTCCGAGACCTCCGCCTTGCGGTCGTCCCACGCATGGTCCTCGCCGAACGAGCCGGTCGGGCCGGGCGGCGGGCCCTGCTGGCGCGCGCCGGGCAGCGAGGCGACGGCAAGCAGGAGGACGAGCGGGATCGGGGCGCTTCGCATGGACGGCTCCTCCGGGCGGGCGACACTACGATGTCGTCCCGCCCGCTCGAAGGGTCGGGACGGCGGGACGGAGCGACCGATTGCGGCAGAACCGGGCCAAGGAGTGGCGCGATCGCGCCGAGGCGCGCGCCGTACGCGGCTTCGAATGGCTGGCGCGCCGCCTCCCGGTCGAGCGGTCGGTCCGCTTCGGCGAGCGGCTCGGCGCGCTGCTGGCGGCGGTCGACCGGCGGCGCCGGCGCGTGGCGCTCGACAACCTGGTACTCGCATACGGCGACGCGCTCGACGCGAAGGGGCGCGCGCGCCTGATCACCGGCGTCTACCGCCACCTCGGCCGCTTCTTCTTCGAGTACCTCGCGCTGCTCGAGCGGAGCGAGCTGCGGCCGCTCTCGCGCTTCATCGAGATCGAGGGGCTCGACGGCGCGCGCGAGGCGGTCCGCACGCACGGCGCGGTGATCTTCGTCACGCTCCACATGGGCCACTGGGAGCTGCTCGGCGGCGCCGTCGCGGAGCTGGTGACGCCACTGCACGCGGTGATGAAGCCACTGCGCAACCCGTTCCTGAACGAGCGCGTCGTCGCGCTGCGCTCGTCGCTTGGAATGTCGCCGCTCGAGAAGAGGGCGGTCGTGCCGGCGCTCTTCCGCTGCCTGCGCGAGAACCGGAGCATCGCCCTCTTGAGCGACATGAACCAGAAGCGCAGGCCCGTCTTCGTCGACTTCTTCGGGACTCCGGCCGCGACCGTCGCGACGCCGGCGCTGCTCGCGATCCGGACCGGCAAGCCGGTGGTGGTCGGCGGCTCGTGGTCGACGGGACCGGCGCTGCGCTATCGCGCGCGACTCTCGGCGCCGATCGTCCCGCGCGCCGGTGCCGACGCGGGCGAGGAGACGCTGCGGATCACGGCCGCGATCAGCCGCCTCTTCGAAGGCCACATCCGCGAGCACCCGGAGCAGTGGAACTGGATCCACCCGCGCTGGAAGACGCGCCCCTCTCCGGGATTGGAGGCGCCAATTCGTGATCTGGATCCGCACAAAATGGGGGTCTGAACGGCTCCTGACGCGTCTCCGACCCCGCCGCCATCGAAAGATCTGTTTAAGAACACATTCACAAGTCCTTTAAACGCAGCTAGATGGAGTGATCGGAGGGCGCTTTTTCATCCCCCTGGACACCTCGGGAGCGGCGGGATACAAAACCCCGCCTTGCAACAAGATGTTGTGGTTCGGCAGTGCGACACCACCATGGACAGCATCCTCGACAGTTCGAACTCCGAACAGTCACCTGGGAAGAAGTGCAGGAAGTGGATCGCGCGGGCCGCACCTCACGCGGCCCGCGGCCGTCTTCGGAAGGGGGAGGGTCGTCGGCTCGGTTGCCGAACGGCCTATGGGACCGTCGGGCCTGAATTGGCCGACGTGAAGGGGGAGGGACCATGATTCAGCCTTCGGCAGCTGCTGCCAATCCGGTCACGACGGACGACGTCCGTCTCTCGAAGAACTCGCTCACGGTCCTCGAGAACCGGTACCTGAACCGCGACGACCAGGGCCGGGTCGTCGAGACGGCGGCGCAGCTGTTCCGACGCGTCGCGAAGCACGTCGCGTCGTGCGAGCCGAAGTGGGGCGCGTCGGCGCAGGCGACGCAGGAGATCGAGGACACCTTCTACCGGCAGATGACCGAGCGCTACTTCATGCCGAACTCGCCGACGTTGATGAACGCCGGCCGGCGCCTCGGGATGCTCTCCGCCTGCTTCGTGCTCCCGCTGGAAGACTCCATCCCGGACATCATGGAGACGGCGCGCCAGATCGCGCTCGTGCAGCGCGCGGGCGGCGGGACGGGCGTCGACCTGTCGCGGCTGCGGCCGAAGGGCGCGATCGTGAAGTCGTCGGGCGGCACCACCGACGGCCCGCTCTCCTTCCTGCGCATGCTCTCGTCGGTCACCGACGCGATCCAGCAGGGCGCGTTCCGGCGCGGCGCGAACATGGGGATGATGCGCATCGACCACCCCGACATCGTGGCCTTCGTCGACATCAAGGCGGACCTGACCAAGGTCACCAACTACAACCTCTCCGTGTCGATGACCGACGAGTTCATGGACACGCTGAAGAAGGACCCCAAGGCGCTGCACGTCGTCCGCGACCCGCACAACGGCAAGGTCGGCTACGTGCGCAAGAGCACCGGCCGGACGCAGTACGGCGAGGTGCCGGCGGAGAAGCGCGGCGAGTTCCTCACGGTGCGCGAGCTCTGGGACCACATCATCGAGCGCGCGTGGGGCACCGGCGAGCCCGGCCTGATCTTCATCGACGAGGTCAACCGCTTCAACCAGACGCCGCACGTCTTCGAGATGCGGGCGACCAATCCGTGCGGCGAGCAGCCGCTCGGCCCGTACGAGGCGTGCAACCTCGGCTCGATCAACCTCGAGCGCTTCTTCAAGCCCGGCGTGCGCGGCGGCCTCAAGGACCGCATCGACTGGGACCGGCTGCGCACGGTGACGCGCACCTGCATCCGCTTCCTCGACGACGTGGTCGAAGTGAACAACTACCCGACCGCCGAGATCGACAAGGCGTGCCGGGAGAACCGCAAGATCGGGCTCGGCGTGATGGGCTGGGCCGACCTGCTGTTCCACCTCGGCGTGCGCTACGACTCCGAGGAGGCGCTGCAGCTCGCGCGCGACATCGGCGGCTTCATGCAGAAGACGTCGTGGGAGATGGGGGCCGAGCTCGCGGAGCAGCGCGGCTGCTTCCACAACTGGAAGGGCTCGGTCTGGGACGTCAAGCGCAAGATCAAGGCGCGCAACGCCCACTACGTCACGATCGCGCCGACCGGCACGATCTCCATCATCGCGGGCTGCTCGGGCGGCATCGAGCCGATCTTCTCGCTCGCCTTCACGCGCCAGGTGCTCGACGGCAAGACCCTGCACGAGGTCAACCCGATCTTCGAGCAGTCGCTGCGCGAGACGATGAAGGACGAGGCCGCGATCGAGAAGGTCATCGACCAGGCCGCCGTGGCCGGCACGATCCAGAACGTCGAAGGCCTCTCGGCGCACGTGCGCGACGTCTACCGGACCGCGCGCGACATCGCTCCGGACTGGCACGTGCGCATGCAGGCGGCGTGGCAGGACCACACCGACGCCGCGGTCAGCAAGACGATCAACCTCCCGCCGGAGAGCGACGTCGCCGCGGTCGAGAACGCCTACCTGCTCGCCTACGAGCTCAAGTGCAAGGGCATCACCGTCTACCGCGACGGCAGCCGGCCGATGCAGCCGATGGCGCTCAAGGACGAGGTCGGCAAGACGCTGAAGGACAAGCTCGCCGAAGGCGCCAAGGTGCCGGAGAAGGCCGTGCCCGCGCCCGTGCCCGCGCCGGTCGGCGGCCCGATCCGCCCGGTGACGCTGCCCGAGATCATGCCGTGCGTGCGCGTCCGCCAGTTCACCCCGTTCGGCAACATGCACGTGAAGATCTCGGTCGAGCCGAGGACCGGCGTCGAGCGCGAGGTCTTCGCGCAGCTCGGCAAGGGCGGCGACCTCGCCAACTCCGACCTCGAGGCGATCTGCCGCATCCTCTCGCTCTTCCTGCGCTGCAACGGCGAGATCATGATGGCGGTGAACCAGCTCGACGGCATCGGCTCGAGCCTCTCCGTCCCGACCAAGGACGGCCGCATCAAGTCGCTCGCCGACGGCCTCGCCCATGCGCTGCGCAAGTACCTCGCGGCCAAGCACAAGTTCGGCATCCGCGGACTGCTGCTCGGCGAGGCCGACATGGGGAAGCTCTACGACGGAGCGACGACCGAGGCGGCCGCGGAGCCCGTGGCGGCGCCGATGAAGCCGAAGGAGATGTTCAAGCTCAAGTGCCCGAGCTGCGACGTGGGGACGCTCGCCTTCCAGGAAGGCTGCGTGAAGTGCCACGCCTGCGGGTACTCGCAGTGCTGAGCGGCTGATCGTCGACAGCAGTCAAATCGTGAAACGGGACGGGCGCCGAGAGGCGCCCGTCTTTTTCGTTTCGCGGCGGAGGGACAAGAGGAACGGACGTCGAGGGCGGGGGTGAAGAGGCCGCGGGGAGTAAGGCTTCGTGGCGGATCGGGGTGCCCTCGGCCGCCCAAATCATCTGGACGGTGGCGGCCTCGGCTGCCTGCGCGGCCTATGGGACCGTGGTCCTCATCTGAATGGTGGCCGACGGCCGCTAGAGCCCCTCTCGCCACGAAGCCTTCTCCCCGCGTCCTCTTCGCCAACGTCCTCGAACGACGTCCGACGTCGTTGCTGCGCCACGGACGATGGACGGCCCACGGGACGGCGCGAGGTCACGATCGGCGATCGGGGCGACGATCAGCACGCATGCACGGTGACGAGTACGCGAGGGTTCGTCGTGACTTCGGTGACAGTGAGTGGAAGGCTCACCGCGGGGCGCCTCCACCACGTGCCATTCGCCACGAACGCGACCCGAACTGGTCGTAGCGACTCGGCTTCGAACGGCCGAGCGACCTCGCCCCACGAACGACCCGCGCGGCATCCCTCGAACGATCACGAACGTCGAGACCTCACGGAGTCATCACCCCGATCGAAGCCTCGCGTCGACGTCTCGAACTTGCCAGACCGGGAGACAGTCGCGCGCGGATCTTCGGCCGAATGCGCAGCAAGGATGTCGGACGTCGTCGAGAACGGCGCGAAGAGGCCGCGGGGAGAAGGTTTCGTGTCGTCGCGCGACGGTCTCGAACGGTGATGAAAGGGCGGAGGGGAAAAAGGTCGAGGGACGGGACGCCGCGTGAGGCGGTCGACCACGGAGCTGCTGCGAGTCGTATTCGAATGCGCCGAGCGCAGCGAGCCCCCCGTTCATCTTTGGTCTGGGGCGAGCGTGTCCCGTCCATCGAGCCTTTTTCTCCTCCGCCCCTCGACCCGCCCTCGCCCGTCGCGCGTTCGAGCACGAAGCCTGGCTCCCTGCGGCCTCTTCACCCCCGCCCTCGACGTCCCTCCACTCTTTCCTCCCGCACTACGGCAACAAATAGATCCCCGAAGTCGAAGGATCGAGCGCCCGCGCTGCCGCGACCGGCGCCAGCGTCGAGATCGGCGGGAAGGCATTGGCGATCGGCTCGGCCTCGGAGTCTCCGCCGCGCCAGACGAGCAGCTCCCCTCGGTCGGTGCCGAGGCCGGCGAGGGTGCGGTCGTGGTCGCGCCAGATCGCGAGCGACGTGATCTCGCCCGACGGGTCGCGCGCGCGGTCGAGGCGGCGCGAGGAGACGAAGTGGAACGAGCGGCCCGCGTCGTCGCTCCAGGCGAGCGGCGAGGGGCCGCTCGGCTCGGGCGGGAGCGCGGTCGACTCGGCGAGCAGGAAGAGGCGGAACGGCGCGCTGCGCTCGAACACGAGCGCGCGTGCCCGCGTGCCCGGCGCGAGCGCGTCGACCGGCCGCCAGGTGCGCCCGCCGTCGAGCGAGCGCAGCAGCCCGCCGTGCACCGCGACCAGCCAGAGGCGGTGGTCGTCGGGGTGGACGGCGGCGCAGCGCAATCCGGTGAAGAGCTCGGCGGGCGAGGGCTGCGACCAGCGCTCGAAGCTCTCGCCCGCGTCGGGCGAGTGCCACACGCCGTCGTCGGTGAAGGCGAGCACGCTGTGCGGCCGGTCGGGGACCGGGAGCAGCTCGAGGTGCGTCGCGCCTGCGCCGATGCGCGGCCGCGCGTGGAACGTCGTGCCGAGGTCGTCGCTCATGAAGAGCTCGCCCCCGCGCAGGCCGGCGAGCACGCGGTTCGTGCCGGGCACGCGCAGCAGCGAGGTGATCGGCTCGCTCGAGAGCGGGCCGGCGTCGGGTCCGTCGCGTCCGCCCGCGCAAAGCTGCAGCACGCGCGACCCCTCCGTCCCGACCAGCAGCCGGTCGAGCGGCAGCGGCAGCAACGCGCAGATCGGGTCGGAGCCGCCGCTGATCGGCGCGACGATGCCGTCCTGCCAGCGGAAGAGGCCGCAGCGCGTGCCGAGGAAGAGGGAGGGGGAGGTCGCTCGCATCGCTCGGTCTAGTCCTCGAACTGCGCCTGGTTTCACGGCGGGCGCCTCCGCGCGGCGGCGCCCGGTGTCGCGGGGGAACTAGACTCCCCGTCCGCTTTCCCCGGATCGCCTCCGCGGCCGCCCGATACGGTCGAATCGCGTGGCGGCTGGATCGGAATCCTGGACCTGAACGCTTCATGACGACGCGAGGTTCGAGGCCGTGAGCTCCGCCGCGCCCCGCAACGACGCCCGCGTGCGTGCGGACGTCGCCGACTTCCTCTCCTCGCGCCACGCCGCGCGCTTCGCGCCGCCGACGCGCGCCGACGTGGGAGCGGTCGCGCGCGAGTTCCTCGACGCCTGCTACGGCGACGTCGGCGTGCGGCCCGACCTCCTCGACGCGGAGCAACTGCGCGAGGTGCTGTTCGAGATCCTGCCGCGCCGCCTCGACCCGAAGTCGCCGACCAGCACGCGCGCACCCGACATTGTTCGCGCCCTGCTCGACCACTTCTTCGAGCAGAAGGCCAACGCCAACGCGTGGAGCCTCGAGTCGGTCTTCGACGACGCGCGCACCCGTTTCGCCGGCCTCCTCGCCGCCGGCGGCGGCCGCGAGCAGCGCGCGGAGGCGCCGGAGCCGCTGAAGCGCCCCGGCAGCAAGCTCGGCCGCAACGACCCGTGTCCGTGCGGGAGCGGCAAGAAGTTCAAGAAGTGCTGCGCGAAGGAGTCGTGAGCCGCTCCGCGCGCGGCGACTCGGCGACTACTTCGGCGGCGGCCCCTGCAGCGCGGCGAGGCGCTCCTGCGACTTCTGCGCGAGCGCCGACTCCTGCGGCGCGAGGTCGAGGACGAGCTGGTACTCCTTCGCCGCGTCCTGCTTCTTGCCCTCGAGCTCGCGCGCGCGGCCGAGGTAGTAGTGGGCGATCGGGTTGTCGGGAAAGAGCGCGGTCGCCTTCGCGAGCGACGCCGCGGCGCTCGCGCCCTTCTTCGCGTCGACGTCGAGCGCGCCCAGATAGAAGAAGGTCTTCCAGTGGCCGCGCGCGACACCGGCCTTCGCCTGCAGCGCGAGCGCCCGCTCGAAGTGGGCGCGCCCTCGATCGCCGCTTCCCCGCGCGTAGGCGACCTCGCCGGCGGTCACCTCGAAGAGCGCCTCGTCGGGCGCGAGCCGGCGCGCCTCGTCGGCGAGCGCCGCCGCCTGCGCGAGCGCCTTCGCGTCGGCCGGCGATTTCGAAAGGAGCCGCTGCGCCTGGTCGTTCTTCTGGTGGGCCGGCGCCCTCGCCTGCAGCGCCTTGACGATTCGGACGAATCGATCGTCGGGGCGGGGCGGCGCGCGGAACTGTTCGGGCTTCTTCGCGAGCACCTCCGGTGCCGTCTTCGCGATCTCGGAATCGATGTCCTGGAGCCGCTGCTCGTTGGTCGGGTGCGAGCGCAGGAACGACGGCGTGCTCGCGCCGGCCTGCCGCTCGAGGCGCTGGAAGTACTCGAAGGTCTTCTTCATCTCGCGCGGGTCGTAGCCCATGACGTGGGAGAAATGGACGCCGCGCTGGTCGGCCTCGCTCTCCTGCGCGCGGCCATAGTGCAGGAGCAGGAGCGGCGCGCCCGTGCCGGCGAGCGCCGAGACGCATTTCGCCTGGTCGGGGTCGAGCTTCAGCATCTCCGTGCCCACGCCGATCGCCGACACGACCGCGCCCGCGAAGAGCGTCTTGTTCTGCTGCAGCATGGCGTGCTTGTGCTCGACGTGGCCGAGCTCGTGGCCGAGCACCGCGACGAACTCTTTTTCCGACTCGAGGTTCACGAGCAGCCCGCGCGTGATGTAGACGTACCCGCCCGGCAGCGCGAAGGCGTTCGGCTCCGACGAGTTCAGGATCTCGAACTGGTAGGCGAAGTCGTCCTTGCGCACCGAGTGGCCCGCCATCTCCTTCACCACCGCGCCGAGGTACTGCTGCGCCGCCGCGTCGGGGAGCGCGCCGTCGAACTGCTGCTCGAGGTTGGGTGCCGCCTGGTCGCCGAGCGCCTGCTCCTCCTGCACGTCCCACTGCATCACGGCGAAACGACTCTCTCCCGTCACCGGGTCGGTGACGCAGGCGGACGCGAGCAGGGCGGCGGGGAGAAGCCCGGATCGAAGGCGGCGGCGGCGCGAACGCTGGGCGAACATGCGGGAGCTCCGGACGGACGGCGGGCCGACGACCGCGCGAGCATATGGTGGGTTGGAACCTCCCGCCGACGGACGCCGACTTGGACGCCATTCGCGCCGAACGCCTCGCCCACGTCTATCGCCGCTTCCCGTGGTCGCGCGGCCGCGCGTCGCTGCGCGACGTGACGTTGCGCGTCGGCATGGGCGAGCTCCACCTGCTCGCCGGCGCGAACGGCGCGGGGAAGAGCACGCTTCTCTTGGTCCTCGCCGGAGCGCTCGCGCCCTCCGCCGGCCGCGTCGAGATCCTCGGCGCGCCGATCGGCGCGCCGGCGACGCGAGAGCGCGTCGCGTGGCTGCCCGAGGCGAGCGACGGCGCCTCGCGCCTCACCGCGCGCGAGGCGGCGCGGCTGCAGGCCGCGCTCTACGGATTGCCGCGTGCCGCTGGCCGCGAGCGCGCCGAGCAGTCGTTGCACGACGTCGGCCTCGACGCGCTCGCCGACCGGCCGCTGCGCACGCTCTCCAAGGGCGAGCGGCGCCGCGCCGCGCTCGCGCAGGCGCTCGTCCCCGACCCCGACCTCCTGCTGCTCGACGAGCCGCTCGACGGCGTCGACCCCGAGTCGAGCGAGCTCCTGCTCGAGCTCCTCGCGCGGCGCGCGGCGGGCGGCAAATCGGTGCTGCTCTCCTCGCACGTGCTGCTCGACGGCCGGCGCGGCGGCGACGTGCTCACGGTGCTCGACGCCGGCCGCGTCGTCGCGAGCGGCCCGCCGGCCGAGCTGCTGGCGCGGCCCGAAGGAGGCGAGCCGCTCTCCTTCGCCGAGCTGCTGCGCCGCCGGCGTGCGCCGGCGCCGCCATGAACGCGCTGCGCCGCATCGCGGCCCTCGCGCGCGCGACGGCACGCGATCTCTTCGCCGGACACGGCGCCGCGCTGCTCGGGATCGCGCTCCTCGCGGCGGTCGTCGCGACGCGCGCGACGCTCGGCCGATCCGAAGAGGAGCTGCGCGCCGTCGCGCTGCGCGAGCGGACCGCCGGCGCCGCCGTCGTCGCGCTGCTCGCGGTCGCGATCGCCGCCACCCAGGCGATCGCCGACGACCGCCGCACGCGCCGCCTCGCGCAGCTCCTCGCCACGCCGCTGCGCCCCTTCGAGTACCTGCTCGGGCGCTGGCTCGGCGTCGGCGTCGGCCTCGTCCTGCCGCTGGTCGTGGTCCAGCTCGCGCTGCTCGCGCTGCCCGAGGCGGGGCTGCTGCGCCACCCCGAGCAGTTCGCGCCGAGCGACACGACCGACGCGACGCGCGTGGTCTGGACGCGCGCCGACGGCTCGGCCGTCGCGGACGGGCGCGTCGCCGTGCTGCGCGGCGGCGACCGGATCGCGTGGACGTTCGACGCGCCCGCCGTCCCCGCCGGCGGCTTTCGTCTCGAGCTGTCGCTGCGCGCCATCGGCGAGGGCGGCGCCGACGCGCCGGCGATCGCGCTCGACGTCGACGGCCGGCCCTGGATCGCGCGCCGCGAGCTGCGCTCGTTCGTCGAGACGACGCTGCGCGAGCCGCTGCCGGCCGGCGCGCGCCCGCGCGAGATCACGCTGCGGCTCGAGGGCGCGGCCGTGCACGCGCGCGTCGAGTCGGACGCGTGCCGCCTGCTCGGCGCGCGCCGCTCGCCGCTCTCGAGCCTCGCGCGCGCGGCCAGCGGCGCGACGCTCCTCCTGCTCTTCGGCGCGAGCGTCGCGGCGGCGCTCGCGGTCGTGCTGCCCGACGTCCTCGCGCTGGTCGCGACGGCGCTCGTCGCGCTGCTCGGCTTCCTGCGGCCGCTCCTGGTCGACGTCGCGGCCACCGTCGCCGACGACCCCGAGCACGCCTCGCTCGCGACGCGCCAGCTCGCGCGCCTGCTCGGCAGCGTGAGCGGCGCGCTGCCGGACCTCTCCGCGCTCGTCGCGGGCGACCGCCTCGCGGCGGCGGCGCCGCCGTTCGTGCGCGGCGACCTTCTGGTGCACGCCTGGCCGCTCCTGCTTTCGCTCGCGGCGCTGGCGGCGGCGGCACTCTTCGTCAAGCCGGCGCGGCGTCGCTTCGCGCGCGCGGCGGCGGGGGCGGCATGAGGGCGCTGCGGTCGCGCGCGCTGCTGCTCGCCGTCGCGATCGCGGGGCTCTGGGCCGCGCAAAGCCTCGCGCCGGCGCGCGCGCCCGACCTCGTGCCGCCGGGCCACCCGCTGATCGGCGCGCTCGGTCCGTTGCGGCCCTTCGTCGCCGAGCTGGTGCGGCTGCGCTTCGAGTCGTCGCGCCGCTCGGCGCGCGTCTTCGGGCAGCTCGACGACGCCTGGAGCGTGCTCGCGCTCGCGCCCGGCGACCCCAACGACTTCATCCACTTCGGCAGCTACTTCGTGATCGACGCGCCGTCGCTCCTGCAGGAGGACGCGGAGCGCGGCGCGCTGGTCCACGCCGGGCTCGAGATCCTCGCGCGCGGGCGGCGGATCCATCCCGCGTCGTGGCCGCTCGCGCTCGCGGAGGCGGCGGCGGTCGACCACGTGCGCCGCCAGCCGGAGACGCTGCGCGCGGCGGCCGGCGCGGGCGACGCCGAGGCGCTCGTGCGGCGCCTCTTCGCGCGCTGCGAGGACGCGCTCGCGCACGCGCCGCCGCGCGGCGCGACGGGGCGCGTGTGGCTGCTGGTCCAGCTCGAGATGCTGGTCGAGCGCGCCGCCGCGCAGGAGCGAGAGCGCGCGTCGATCCGTCCCGATTTCGAGCGATTTGCGGGTCGTCTCCTCGCCGAGCCCGACCTGCCGCCCACGGCGCGCGCCGCGCTGGAGGCGGCGTTGCACTGAGCCGTTCGCGCGGCCGCTACGATCCGCGGAATGGAGCTCGCCGCCTCCCTGCTCGCCGCCTCCTGGTCGTGGACGACGGGCGAGATCGCGCTGGCGCTGGCCGCCGCGGTGGGCGCGGTCGCGAGCCGCCGATCGCTGCGGACCCGGCTGATCGAGGACGCGCGGCGCGCCGCCTGGACCGAGGAGACGCTGCGCGATCGCGCGGCGCTGCGCACCCTCGTCAAACCGGTCGGGATCGTCGCGCTCCTCGGCATCGCAGTCGGACTCCTGCGCGCGCCGGACGCGGCGGGGCGCGCGAGCGCATTCGCATTCGGGGTCGGGATCGCGGTCGCCATGACGGGACTCGCGGTCGCCGCTGCGCTCGAGCGGGCGACCCGTCACCGCCTCCCCGCCGGGTCGGGCTCCGAGGCGGCCGCGGCCGGCGTCGCGAACGACGGGGCGCGCAGCGCGCTCCTCGCCGTCTCCGGCCTGCAGGCGCTCGCGAGCGCGCTGGTCGCGGCCGCGTTCGTCGATCCCGACGCCGCGTGGGGGCTCGCCGCCGGCGCGCTGGTCGTCGCGTGGTTCGCGCTGGCAGCGCGCGCGCCGTCGCCGGCCGCGGCGCGCCTCGCCGGATTGATGTCGGTGCAGGCGTTCGCGCTCGCCGCCGCGACCCGCTCCGCGCCGGCGGAGGTCGCGTCACTTGCGCATTTGCTCGTCGCGTGCGGCGCGGCACTCCCGTGGGCCGTGCGCGCGCGCGGGGCGGACGGGCTCGAGCTCGGCGGGGGGCGCCGCCTGCTCGTCCCGGCCGCCGCGCTCGCGTTGGCGGGCGTGCTGCTCACCTTGTTCGTGCCGCGCGGGGCGTCGTCGCTCGCGCTGCTGGCCGGCGTCGCGCTGACGGCGGCGGCGGCGCGCGCGGGCGCCTGGCGCGGCCGCCCGCCGCGCGCCTCCCTCGAGCTCTCGCCCGCACTCTTCCTGCCGCTGCTCGCGCTCGCGGCGACCCTGGTGGTCGCGACCGCGGCCGGCGGCGGCTCCGGGATCGCACTCGCGACCGCCGCGGCCGCCGCGCTGCTCCCCGCCGTGACGGTCGATGGCTTCGCCGCGGACGTCGCGGCACCCTCCGCCCCGGCTGCGGCCGCGGACGGCGCGCGCGCCGCGTCGTCGACGGTCGTCGTCCTCGCCGGCTGGGCAGCGCTGCACGGGATGACGGTGCCGCTCGACCTGCGCGACCCCGCGACCGCGGGCGGCGCGACGGTCGGCATCCTCCTGGTGCTGCTCGCCGCCAGGCTCGGGCGCGCCGCGCCGGAGGAATCCTCCCGCTCGACGGAGGCGCCCCCGGGCGCGATGATCGGCCCGGCCGTCCTTGCGGCGGCGGTGCCGTGGTGCGCGGCGCGGCTCCATGCCGCGGCGGGCGGCGGGATCGCAGCCGGAGTGCTCCTCGGCGGCGGCAGCGCGGCGCTCTTGGCACCGCTCGCCGCCGCCGCGCCGCTGGAGCGGATCGTCCAGCTGACCGTCGTCGCGCTCGCATTCGCTCCGAAGTAGAGAGGCAAATTGGATTCGCTCGAACTCGCCCACCGCTGCGTCGAGATCGCGTTGGAGAAGAAGTGCTCGGACATCCTGCTGCTCGACGTGCGCGAGCGAACGGTGCTGGCCGACTACTTCCTCGTCTGCACCGCCCGCAACAAGCGGCAGCTCAAGGCGGTGGCTGACGGCGTGGCGCGCGAGGCGCCGCGCCCGAAGGGAAGAGCGCGCCACGTCGAGGGGGCCGACGGGGCGAAATGGGTGCTGATGGACCTCGGCGACGTGGTGATCCACGTCTTCGATCCCGACGCGCGCATCTTCTACGACCTCGAGTCGCTCTGGGCCGACGCGCCGCGCGTCCCGCTGAAGGAGCTGATCGACGCCGCGAAGGCGGGGCAGCCTTCCTGAACGCCGCGGCTTGCAACTGGAGCGGACGTCGAGAACGCGGGTGAAGAGGCCGCGGGGAGCGGGGCTTCGTGGTCGAACGCGCGACGGGCGCGGGCGGGTCGAGGGGCGGAGGAGAAAAAGGCTCGATGGACGGGACACGCTCGCCCCAAACCAACGATGAACGGGGGGCTCGCTGCGCTCGGCGCATTCGGGCACGACTCGCAGCAGTTCCGTGGTCGACCGCCTCACGCGGCGTC
>Ga0137432_1000291_pt1 | contig 32945 bp, 18 predicted proteins | sample EasRivERMZT820_2_FD_102337 | JGI IMG/M metagenome (GOLD analysis project Ga0137432, IMG submission 102337) | Soil microbial communities from meander-bound floodplain in the East River, Colorado, USA - East River MetaG ERMZT820_2 | ecosystem: Environmental > Terrestrial > Soil > Floodplain ... | reverse complement strand
CTGGACCTCTATCTCTGGGGGCTGCTCCCCCCCGGGGCGTTCACCCAGCCGATGTGGGTCATCGCTTCTCCAAGCGAAAACCCCGGACAGGGGCGTTTCTCCTTCCCGCAGGGGAACTTCACGACGCAGGGGACGCGGGTGAGCTTCACGGTGGCCGACGTCATCGACACCAACGGCCTGCGCAGTCCCGCATGGCCTTCGACCCAGGACGTCTTCACGATGGCCTTCGCGCTCGTGGTTCCCTTCGGGACGAACCCCTCATCCGCCGACGCGGCACTCACGACGCAGTTTCGGACCGGGTTCGAGGCGTGGTTCGATCAGCACACGCGGGGGCGGGGTGACATCGTCACGACCCTTCCCCCCATCCCCGTGAGCGGTGACTTCGCGGCCCTGCCGCGCGCGGGCGGCCCCGCGCCCCTGACGGTGTCCTTCAGCAGCCAGCTCAAGGGGAGCGTCACGGGGTTGCTGTGGAGTTTCGGTGATGGCACGACGAGCATCGAGCCGAACCCCGACCACGTCTATGCGAACAATGGCCGCTACGCGGTGAGCCTGCGGATCAGCGGCTTCGGCGGTCCGGTCACCGTGGTGAAGACCGGCCACATCGTCGTGGGGGACTTCACGCCGGTGTTCGCGGACGATGCCGAGGAGCCGCGCGGCTGGATCAAGAACACGGCAGACACGGCGCAGATGGGCCGATGGGAGCGTGCGGACCCCGAGCAGACGAACATCGGTTCGATGCAGGCGCAGCCTGAGGACGACCACACGCCGCCGCCGGGAGTCGAATGCTTCGTCACTGGGGCGCTGGCCGGGCCAAGCGCGGGCGCCAACGATGTTGACGGCGGCTCGACGTCATTGGTCTCGCCCGTCTTCTCTCTTCCGCCGAGCGACGACGCGTTTCTCGGCTACTCCTTCTGGTACACCAACGACCTCGGGCCGGGGCTCCCCGACGACGCGCTCGTCCTCGACATCTCCAACGATGGGGGGCAGACCTGGACCATGGCGGCGACCATCCATTCGTCCGCCTCGCGATGGAGGCAGCAACAGCTCCGCGTCAACGACGTGATGCCGCCGACCGACCTCATGCGCCTGCGATTCACGGCATCGGATCAGGGAGCGGACTCCATCGTCGAGGCGGCGGTGGATGACATCGCCGTGATCGGTCTCTTCGAGACCGACGCGGACGGCGACGGCGTTCCCGACGGGCTGGACAACTGTCCTGCGACCACCAATCCCGGGCAGGGCAACAGCGACACGGACCCGATGGGGGATTCGTGCGACTGCGCCCCGTTCGATCCCCAGGTGTACCGCCTACCCTCGCCGGTGGGGGCGCTCGATTTCGTCGATGCCGGCACGCTCCGGTGGGCTCCCACCGGGCAGGCGACCTCCTACAACCTCTTCCGCGGCAGCTACCAGCCGCAGACGGTGAAGGTCTACAACCACGTCTGCCGCGGCGCGCACCTCACTTTCCCCGAGTTCGTCGAGAACGAAGCGCCGCCCCTACGCGGCATCTATTACTACCTGGCCGCCGGCGAGAACTGCTTCGGACAAGGCTCGCTGGGCGTCGGCAATCCTCCCGGTCTGCGTCCGGCAGCCACCTGCCCCTAGAACCGGTTGCCGGCCTCGCGTCGGAAGCGGCGATCATGTTGCAGCCACCTATCCAGGAATCCAGATCTTCTTCGTCTCGACGACCTGATACCTGTGTGGCAGGGAGATCGGTTCGCGGCTCGCGCAGTGAAACACGAGTCCCTTGTAGCCCATCAGGTACTTGTTCTTTGGGGAATACCAGGTGCCCGCGCCGTGGACGACGAGCGCATCCTGGTTCTGGGCCAGGAGCTTCTGGAATTCTTCCGGCGCAACCCGCACGATCACCCCGGACGCCTTGATCGCCTGCGCAATAACAGCTGCTGCGGCCGCCGCACCTGCTGCACCATTCATGCCGTTCGCTCCTCCTGACGTCGCGTGCCGACGACGACGCGCGAGGGGCAATCCTATCCCGGTTTCCGTCCTCGTGCACATGCGATAATCGGGCATGGCTCCCGGAATGGACGGCGGAGCGACGCAGAGGCTGTACCGCGACGACTCCTATCTGAAGTCGTTCCGGGCGCGTGTCCTCGCCGCGGCAACCGCCGGCGAGGATCTCATGGAGGTGGAGCTGGATCGCACCGCCTTCTACCCGACGGGGGGCGGACAGCCCCACGACACCGGGCGTCTCGGAGATCGCGCCGTCGTCGACGTGAAAGAGGCCGACGACGGCCGCATCCTGCACGTCGTGAAGTCCACCGAAGCCCCGGCGGGGGAGGTGGAAGGGACGATCGACTGGACCCGGCGCTTCGATCACATGCAGCAGCATTCGGGCCAGCACATCCTCTCACGCGCGTTCGTCCAGATCGCGGGTGCGGCGACCCGGTCGTTCCATCTGGGCACGGCCGTCTGCACGATCGACATTGACCTTCAGGACCCGCAGCCCCCGGTCATGCGCCGCGCCGAGCGGCTGGCCAACGAGATCATCTTCGGCGACGCGCCGGTGACCGCCAGGACCGTGCCGGCCGACGAGCTTCCCACCCTCCCGCGCGCGACCGATCTTGTCCGCGAGCTGGGGATGCGTCCGGGAGATCCGATCCGCATCATCCACATCGGGACGTTCGACGAGAACCCCTGCGGCGGCACTCACGTGGCGCGATCGGGCGAGGTGGGATGCGTCGCGGTGCGTTCATGGGAACGGTTCAAGTCCGGGACCCGCGTGACCTTCCTGTGCGGCGGGCGCGTGGTGAAGGAGGTCGAGAAGCTGGGAGGGATCGCCGACGCGTGCGGCGCCCGCCTGTCGGCTCCCCTGGAAGAGGTCCCGGCGACGCTGCTCAGGATGCAGGAGCAGACCGCCGAAGCGCGACGCGAAATCCGGAGCCTCTCCGACGCGCTCGCGACTGCCGAGGCGGCCGCGCTCGACGCCGGAGCCCGGAGCCTCGGCTCCTGCCGCGTCGCCGTCGCGCTGATGCAAGAACGCAGCGCCGAGAGCGTGCAGCGCGTCGCTCAGAAGGTTGCGGCGCTGCCGGGACGCATCGCGCTGCTCGCCGCCGACACCGACGGCATGACGAGCCTCGTGTTCGCGCGCGCGCGCGAAGGGGTGCCGGCGGGGATGGACATGGGGCGGCTGATGAAGCGCGTGTGCGACGCGCACCAGGGACGCGGCGGCGGCCGGCCCGAGCTGGCCCGCGGCGGGGGCTTCGCGGTCGCATCGGCAGCGGCGGCGCTGGAGGAGGCCTTTCATCTGCTCGAGGATCCCGCCGCTTGAAGCGTCAGGCACGGGGCCCCAGGCCCCTTCCCTTCAATCCCTCCTGGATCGTGGCGCCCCTCGTGCTGGTGTTCGTCCTTACGGTCGTCACCGCCGCCGCGCGGAAGTCCGCGACCTACGACGAGTCGGTGCACATCTATTCCGGCTGGAGGATCCTCACGCAGGGGGACTTCGCGATCAACCATGAGCACCCGCCGCTCATGAAGATGCTCGCGGCGCTGCCCCTGATGCCGATGGATCTGAAGGCGCCGCCGACCGCAGTGAGCCGTGAGGTCGATCAATGGCAGGCCGCGCACGAGTTCGTCTACCACGTCAACGACGGCGATTCGGTCCTCGCGGCGGCGCGGCTTCCCATCGCGCTGCTCGCCGCCGCGATGGCGCTGGTTCTCTACCGTCTCGTCGCGTCGTGGTACGGGGTCCGGGCGGGCCTGGTGGCCCTGGCGTTGCTCGTCTTCGAGCCGAACATCCTCGCCCATTCCGGTCTCGTGACGACCGACCTGGGGATGACGGCGATGACCCTCTTCACGGTCGGCTCGTTCGTCACGTGGCTGCGCACCGGGGCGAAGCGATGGCTCTGGAGCACCGGCGCGCTGCTCGGGCTGGCGTTCCTGACCAAGTTCACGGCCGTGCTGCTCGGGCCTGTTCTGGCCGTGCTCGGTGCGGCGTGGATTCTCCTGGGCGAGGATCGAGGCCCCCACGCGGGCGCAGCGCAACGGCGCGGCGCGGCGCAGCGCTGGAAGGAGCTGGTCGTCGCGCTCGCGGTCGTCGTCGCCGTCGGAACGCTGGTCCTGAACCTCGTCTACGGCTTCTCGGGAACCTTCTCGTCGCTGCGCGATTTCACGCCCGAGAGCGAGCGCTTCCGCACCATGGCGGCCGGGCCCTTCGGCGGTGTTCCGCTGCCGCTTCCCGTCGAGTACGTGCGCGGCTTCGATCACGCCGAGGCCTCGGGCCAGCGATGGTGGGCCTATCTGTTCGGGGAATACTCCATGACGGGGTGGCGGCACTACTATCTGGCGGCGATTGCGGTGAAGACGCCGATCCAGCTCCTGCTGCTTGCCATTGCGGGGGTCCTTGCCGCCACCGTGCTCTTCGCGCGGCTCCCGGCCGATGGAGAGTCGATCCCGCGGTTCCATGCGCTGCTTCCGTTGCTGGTCGCGCTGGTCTTTCTGGCCGCTTTCACCTTCTCGGTGAACCTCAAGAACATCGGACTGCGCTACGTGCTCCCTGTGTATCCGTTCCTCTGCATGCTCGGCGGTCTGGCGACGCGACTGCGCGTCCCGCGCATCGCGGCGGCATGGATCGTGATCCCGCTTCTGGTCTGGCAGGCGGCGATCGCCGCGTGGATCTACCCGGACTTCCTCACATTCTTCAACCTGACGGTGGGAGGTCCCGCCCGCGGTGCGGAGGTCCTCCTCGACTCGAACCTCGACTGGGGACAGGACCTCAAGGGCCTGGGTGAGTTCATCCGCCGGCGCGGCATCGACAGGATCTACGTCGACTACTTCGGCCGCGCCTGCCGCCGGTACTACGGCGTGACGAGCACGCCCGATTTCGAGGGGGGCTGGATCGCGGTGTCGGCGACGAACCTGAAAGGGGTCTACGACCAGGACAAGCAGCGTTACAGATTTCTCGATGGCCTTACCCCGGAGGCCGTCATCGGACGATCCATCTTCGTCTACGACGCCCCGCGTCCCGCCGACTGGCGGCCGCGGGCAGGTCAGACGGAGGATTGATGGCGCGCGCCGCGGCGAAGCCGCCACCGGGACAGCCGTCGGGCAAGCGCACCTCGGCCAAGGCGCCGCCTCCGGAACAGCCGTCCGGCTGGAGCGCGGTGCGATGGCCGCTCGTCGCCGTCATCCTCGCGGGTGTCGCGCTGCGCGTCGCGTACCTGCTCGACTACCGGGCGCACAGCGTCTTCTGGGACGCGATGCTCCTCGACGCGGAGATCTACGACGCGTGGGCGCGGCGCATCGCGGAGGGGGACTGGCTCTCGGGGAGTGACGTCTTCACCCTGCCGCCGCTCTACCCCTACTTCCTGGCCGTGCTCTACAAGGTCGCAGGGTCCTCCCATGTCGCGGTCTATGTCCTTCAATCGATGATGGGGCTCGCGAACCTCTATCTGATCTGGTCGATCGGGCGCAAGGTCTTCGCCGGCGCCGTGCCCCTGATCGCCACCGCGCTCGCGGTGCTCTACGGCTCCTTCATGTTCATGGAGTCGAAGCTCCTGAGCACGACGCTCGCCCTCACGCTGGGCCTGTCGCTGATGCGGCTCATGCTGGTCGCGGGTGAGCATCAGACGCTCGCGCTCTGGGGGGCGTGCGGGCTGCTGCTCGGCGTCACCGCGCTCGCACGTCCCGAGACGCTGCTCTTCGCGCCGCTGGCTCTCTGGTGGATCCTGCGGGTCACGCGTGCGCCTGACCGTCTCGTGCGCCGCGCGCGCACCGATCAGTTCGACCTCGCGGGCCGGCAGCCCTGGTTCGCGGCGGCCGTCTTCACCGCATTCGTCATCATCGCGGTCTCACCGGCGACGATGCGCAACTGGGTCGTGACGGGTGACTGGAGTCTGTCGAACCTGATCTCGTCGCAGGCCGGCATCACGTTCCATCAGTCCAACAACCCCAAGGCGCGCGGGCTGTATGTGTTCCTCGACGAGGAGGGCTTCTCGGGCGACCCCACGGCGCAGGCCGCCGAGGAGAAGACGCTCGCCGAGAAGGCCACGGGCCGGCCGATGAAACGCTCCGAGGTCACGCGCTACTGGATGAACCGCGGGCTCGACTGGATCTTCGCTAACCCCGGGAAGTTCCTCCTGCTCGAGGCGAAGAAGCTCCAGCGGTTCCTCGGCTCGTACGAGTACTCGACCGAGTACATCATCTACGTCGAGCGGGAGACGGTGCGCACCCTCTGGCTCTGCAGCCTTCCCTTCGGAGTGATTGCGGCGCTGGGGCTCATCGGCATCCTGGCGCGCTTCCGCGAGAAGCTCGACAGCCCGGCGATGCTCCTCATGGCCTTCGTGGCGGCGAACTTCACGGTCGTGATGCTCTTCTATGTTTCCTCGCGCTACCGAATGCCTTCGGCGCCGTTCCTGATCCTGTTCGCCGGGTCGGCCATCGACCGGCTGGCGCGCGGATTCCGCAGCCCGCTGCGCGCCGACCGCACGGAAGCCTGGATGTTCACGGCCGTCGCGCTCGTCCTGCTCGGCATCTTCCAGTCCCAGGTGGATCAGAGCGCCCGCGTCCAGGAAGCCAACGTGCACTACAACGCCGGGAACAAATACTACGGCAAGCAGCTCTTCGAGGAGGCCGTCGTGGAGTACCGTCGCGCGGTGGCGATGGACGCGTCCAACTGGCGGGCTTACTTCAACATGGGCAACACGCTCGGCGAGCGCCTCAACCGCCCCGCCGAGGCCATCGAGGCCTACCGCGGCGTCCTGCGCAAGAACCCCGGCTTCGCTCCCGCCGAGCGTCAGATCAGGCGCTTCGGCGAGGAACCCTAGCGGGCACTCTGGTGCGGCAGCGCGGTGGCGCATGCCCCCTCGGGGACGCTCGCTGGCCGCAGGTGTCGGCCCTCGTGATTGAGGCCGCCGAAGCCGACGCACCGGCCGCCCGCGACGTTGCCGACGCATCAACGTATCGCGAGCCTGCCGACTTCCGATCGTGGCGGTAGGGCGGCATGTGCCTATATTGAGCGGTACCACATCCCCGCCACTCTGCCCCTCCTCATCTGGAGACACACTCATGCCGGCACGTGACGACATCTACCTGATCCGCGAGGAGGACGTTCCCCTCTCGCCGCAGGAGCTGTTCACGAGGGCCAGCGCGTCGCTCCCCAACGGTGCGACCGTGCGGTACGGTCGCGCGCGTGGCTTCGGCAATTCAATGCCCACGCGCAACGCGGTGTCGCTGGCGCCGCGCGAGACAAGACGTCCGCTCGCTGCGGCGACCCTCTCCATGTTCATCTGCGGTCTGGGCCAGATCTACAATCGCCAGGCGCAGCTCGGAGTCCTCTACTTTCTCACGGAGATCCTGTTTCTCGCGGGGCACTGGGCGCTGATCCGGACCTGGCCGATGATGCGGGATATCGCGGTGGCGGTCGGTCTCACCGAAGCGGGGTTTCTGCTCAGCGTGGCGGCGATCGACGCCATCATGGTGGTTTTCCTGCTGCTGAACGTCTGGCAGGCCTACCGGCAGGCGGAGGTCAACGACGGGGGTTTTTTCGGCGGCTTCGACAGTCCGCTACTCTCCGGCGCCGCATCGCTGCTGCTGCCGGGCTGGGGACAGCTCATCAACGGGCAGCTCTCCAAGGCGCTCTTCTTCCTGTCCACTACGCTGATCACGGCCCACGTGGTCTGTTTCGCCATGCTGACTCCGGTGCTCGGGCTGATCATCGAGAGGGGCCTGGGGACGGTGTCGCCGCATCGTCTGACAGCGGGCGTGATGGCCCTGGTCATCGGCGGCGCGATCATGTGGATCCTGAGCGTGTACGATGCGGTGGTCGTGGCGGGCTGCAGGCGTCACCTGGCCTGAGGCCGCGCGCCCGACTGCTCCTCTGCGAGCTGCTCCCTCATCCATGCGGCGCGAGGATGCAGTGGATCCAGCCTGAGACACTCGCGCATGTGGAAGCGCATCCACTCCTTTTCTCCGAGATCGCGGTAGATCAGCGCCCTCCCGTAATGCGCCGCGGCATGTTCTGACGCGGGGATCTCCCCGCCCGCGGCATCGAGCGCCTCCTCCACGAGCGCGAGGGCTTCGCGCGATTTCCCGGCGCGGTGGAGCGCCTCCGCGCGACGCAGCGCGGCCATGAGGCTCGTTTCCCTGGCCGGTGACCGCGCATGCTCATCCGGCATGCGCGCCTGTTCACCCCCCATGCGCGCATGTTTCTCCCACAGGGACGCTTCGTCATTGCGGCCGAGGCGTCTCAGGATGTTCGCGTGCGTCGCATACGCCTCTCCGGCGATCGCGAGGAAGGCGGGGCTCACGTCGGGACGCGGCGCCGTGTCCGTCAGGTCCAGGCCATGGGCCTCAGGTCCGAGCTTCCCGCCGAGGCCCACCCAGGCCGACTCGAGTGTCGCGATGGCGGCGGCGGATTCCGATGCCGCCTCGTCGAGACGCCCCGCCGAAAGCAGGAGCGACGCGAGCTGCTCGTGTCCCTGACCGATGTGCAGCGGGTCGGTCTCGAGATCCGCGCCGCAGACGAGCCAGGCGATGACGAAGGCCGCGATTCCGGCCGCGAGGCGCAGGAAACGCTTCTTGTCGATGCAGAGACTTGCGCCGCTGATGACGCCCGACGCCAGGACGAGCAGCACGGGGATCATGGGCATGCGAAAGCGCCCGAAGTTGAAGAAGAGCATCACGGCCATGAGGTATCCCGCGCCGACGATCCAGGGGAGCAGCAGCGTGCGCCACCAGGAGGCCGACAGAAGGATCCCGGCCGCCGCCAGCGGCGCCAGCAGCCCGAACGTGAGAAGCGGCGCCCGCAGGATCGGGACGAGGCGGCTGTGATGCGCGTAGCTCTGGTTGTCGGGCAGCTCGTAGTGATTCCAGAAGATCAGCAGCTTGCGCCCCAGGAGCCCCAACCAGTCCACCGGGTGTGATGCGATCCAGTGCAGCCCCTCGCGGAGCCAGAAGCTGGAGGATTCCGCGCGGGTGATCTCATCGCGCGCACGCCCCATGCGGCGCGCGGCCTCGACCCGGAAGTCCTCGTGCTCCACGGTGCTCTCGGGGCGCACGAACGGGGGAGGGGAGTAATAGCCGTCGGCCGCGGGGTTGTTGCCGATATAGAAAACCTCGCCGCCTCCCGCCGTCAGGAGCACCCACGTACCGGAGACCTGGTAGTTGCGAACGGCCACGGGAATCACGATCAGCAGGACCCCTCCCGCGAAGGCCCCCATGGAGGCCGCGACGTCTCGACCACGACGTCTGTGAAGGCGCGCCGGGCCCGCCATCGCGGAGCACCCGATCCAGACGAGCACCACCGGCGCGAGCAGGATCAGGTTGTCGCGCACGAGCGCGGCGAGCCCGAGGCTCAGACCCGCCAGCGCGAGCAGGCCGGTCTTCCACCCTTCGGAAGCCGCCAGCTGCCATAGCACGAGAGTGAAGAGGAAGACCCCGGTCGATTCCTTCATGAGCATCGTGTCGTAGAAGAGGAAGGGGCCGTAGGCCGCGGCCATCAGCCCCGCGGCGAGCCCCGCGCCGGGTGTGAGCAGTCTCCTGGCGATGCCGGACACCATGGCGCAGGCGAGCGCTCCCAGGATGATCTGAACGACCCGGGGGGCCAGAGGCCCCGTACCGAAGAGCCCGTAGATCGCCGCGAGGAAATAGGCGTAGAGCGGGCTCTGCTCGAACACCTCGGCCGGGGCGTTCCCCCCGAGGATGCGAACGGCCCAGTCGTGGTAGTAGCCGAGATCCACGGGCCGGCTCTCCCACATGGGGGTGTCCGCAAGCTGCCTCAGCGCGATGACGCGCATGACGAGGGCTGCGGCGAACACGATCAGCAGGATGGTGCGCGGGTGCCTCGCCAGCAGCCCCGGCTCCTGGTGGATGATCGGCTCTTCGATGCGGGCGAAGTCGCTCATGGAGCATCCACGCGTGGGTGCGGCGCGCCGGATGGGATGGCCGCGAGGCGGGCGCGGATCCATTCCGCGCGCGGATGCTGCGGGTCGAGGCGCAGCACTTCGCGAAGGTGATCCGCGGCGCGTTCCGGATCGGGCCTCTCGGCAAGATAGATGAGCGCCTTGCCGTAGTGCGCCGAAGCGAGGACTGACGGGTGCGCGTTGGGGAACTCGTTCAGCACCCGCGCCGCCGTCGCGAGGGCGTCGTCGGGCCGCCCCGCCTTGTGCAGCGCCTCGGCCAGCCGCAGCCTGGAGTCGATGTCGTTCGGGTCGGCGCCGATCGCTCCCTGCCAGGCCTCGGCCGCACCGGATGGATCGCCGCGCGTCATGAGGACGCCCCCCAGCGCGGCGAGGACATCGTGCCTGAGATCGTCATCGGGGGCCTCCGCCGCTCCCTGCAGGACCGCCAGAAGCTCCTCGTCGCTCACCGCCGCCCCCTCTTCGCGGGCCAGCGCGATGCCAAAGCGCGAGGAGTCCGCCACGCGGCGATGCTGCTCGCCGGCCGAGTCGCCCGGGTAGTCCGCGAGCATCACGATGGCGGCGCGGAACTCCTCCACCGCCTCCTGCGGCCGGCCGGCGTGCAGGAGCATCTCCCCGAGGATGCCGTGATTCTGGGCCTCGAACAGGAGGGTGTTGCCGGGGTCGCGATGCACGAAGAGGAACATGATGGCGACGGCCGGCAGCGACCAGGCCAGCCTCTTCACGTTGCGACCGCGGATCGCGCGCGCCATCCCGCTGAGGCCATGCGCCGCGAAGAGGGCGAGCATGGGGATCATCGGCATCCGGTAACGCGATTGCGTGAAGAAGATGAGGGCCGACAGGAGGTAGATCCCCATGGTGGCGTGCAGCGGCAGCAGGTCCGGCCACCGCCGCGCCGACAGGGCAAGGCCGATCAGGCCCAGCGGGGCCAGCCAGCCGAACCGCACCAGAGGCAGGCGCAGTACCGGGACGAAGCGCTGGAAGTTCTCGTACGAGTAGTTGTCCGGCCGTTCGTAGTCGTTGAGATAGACCCCGAGCTTCTCCGCGACGATGCCGGCCCAACGGACGGGATTCTCGCGGATGAAGCGCAGCCCTTCGTGCCACCAGTAGTCGTCCGACTCCGCGCGGGTGACCCGTCGGCCGAGCCTTCGCTCCGCCTCCGCGCGGAAGTCTTCGTGCTCGAAGAAAGGATCGGGGCGTACGAACGCGGGAGGGCCGTAGCGGCCCGATGCGCTCTCGTTGTTGCCGGTGTAGAAGACCTCTCCGCCGCCGCTGGTGACCAGGACGAAGTCGCCGGACACGTGGAGATTGCGCAGCGCCGCGGGCGCCACGGCCATCAGGAATCCGGCCATCAGCGCCCCCGCGCAGGCGGCGCCGGCCAGCCATGGGCGCGCGCGCCAGAGGACCCAGGCGACGAAGAGCGGAAGCGTCAGCTTCATGTTCTCCTGCGAGAGGGTCGTCAGGCCGAGCAGGAATCCACCTCCCAGGAGCACGCGCCACCGCGTACCGCGCGATAAATAGAGGATGGCCGCCGTCGCGGTGGAGAGTGCAACCGTCAGCACCGTTTTCATGATCTGCGTCTCGTGGAACAAGGACGGCCCATAGAGGGCCAGCGCGAGCCCGGCGAGGATCGCCTCCGCGCGTCCGAAAACGCGCAGCCCCAGCCAGGCGACGAGCGCGCAGGTTCCGGCACCGAGGATCGCCTGCGCCAGGCGCGGCACGAAGAGCCCGTCGCCGAACGCGCCGAACAGGGCGCCGAGCGTCCAGGCGTAGAGCGGCGTCATCTCGTAGGTTCCCGCGCCGAGCACCTCTCCGGCGGCGATCCGGCGCGCCCATTCGTAGTAATAGAGAGGATCGAGACGGATGTAGTCCCACATCCCCGAGCGATGAAGCTGTGCCAGGCAGACGACCCTGAGGAGCAAGGCGGTCGCGAAGACCGCCCCGGGGATGACGACGCTCGCGCCGCCCGTTTCCCGCCCCGGCGCGGTGGTGGAAAGCGTGGCGGGGACCATGGGGCGATGCTATCAGACCGCGGAATCGGTGTCTCGCGGCACACGGGCGATTTGATAGGATTGGCGCGCATGGCCTCCCTGGTCTTCTCCGACGCTTCAGGACGGCAGGTCGTCTACCCGCTGGATCGCGATCGGGTGTCGATCGGCCGCAGCGGCGACAACGACATCGTCTCGATGGATCTGCGCGTGTCGCGCCGCCACGCGGTCATCACCGTGAACGGTGAAGTCTGCAGCATCAAGGACGAAGCGAGCACGCTGGGCGTGTTCGTGAACCGCCGCCGCGTGACGGAGACCACGCTGCGCGACGGGGACGTCATCGAGATCGGCGACTCCAGCTACTCCTTCGTGGATGCCTCCACCGCCGGCGACGCGGTCACCCTGTCGCTCAGCGGTCTCGGCGCCGGCGTCCAGACTCCGAGTGAAGCGGGCCTGCGCGGCCTGGCCTTGGTCGCCGAGCTGCAGGAGGCGATCGGATCGCTGCGCAGCACGATGGGGAAGGACGGAAAGAGAGATGCTCCCGCGCAGTCGGACTTCGCGCTCGTGGACGCGCGGCTCGACTCTCTCCGGCAACGGCTCACGCGCATCGAGCGCGCCCGGACCATGATGCAGACCCTCTACGAAGTCGGCAGGGTCCTGAACTCTTCCTACGATCGCGGCAACCTGCTCGAGATCGTTCTGGACCAGGCGGTCAAGGTGGTGCGGGCGGATCGCGGGTTCCTGACCCTCTACGACCCGGTCACCGGCGCCTTCGAGCGCCGCGCCACGATCAACATGAAGGCCGATCAGGGTTTCAGCACGAGCATCGCCCTGTCGGTCGCGCAGTCGGGCGAGCCGATCATCACCACCGATGCCCTGGCCGACGAGCGCTTCCGCGAGCGACAGAGCGTGATGGACCTGAACATCCGTTCGGCGCTCTGCGTGCCGCTCGTCAACCGGTCGTCGAAGGTCATGGGCGTCATCTACGTCGACACCAGAGCGTCCATCGTGACCTTCCTGCGCGAGGATCAGGAGTTCCTGATGGCCTTCGCGAACTACGCATCCATCGCGATCGAGAACGCCTCCCTGCTGGTGGAGGCGGCAGCCCGCGCCCGCGCCGAGGAGGAGCTGCGTCAGGCCCGCCGCATGGACGAATGGAAGTCGCAGCTCATCTCCATCGTGTCGCACGATGTCCGCACGCCGCTGACCTCCATCATGTCCTACGCCGAGATCCTCCATGATGACCTCGAGACGCTCGAGCCGGCCCGGCTGCGGCACTTCCTGGACATCATCAACCGCGAGGCGGATCGCCTCTCGCGTCTGGTGACGAACTACCTCGACTGGCAGAAGATCGAGGCGGGCCGGATGCAGCTTTCGCTGCAGCGTGTCGACGTCGGCGCGATGATCCAGGAATCGATGGAGGCGCTGGAGGGGGCCGCCATGCACAAGAAAATCCGCATGGAGCAGGACGTGGCGGCGGATCTCCCCGAGGTCCTGGGCGATCGCGATCGGCTGCTCCAGGTGCTCGCGAACCTCCTTTCCAACGCGATGAAGTTCACACCGGAGGAAGGGACGGTGACGATCCACGCAGCCCGCACCGCGATGGAGGAGCGCCGGGAGGCCGTGGCGATCACGGTGCGGGACACCGGGCCCGGTATCCCGGCGGACAAGATCGAGCACCTCTTCCAGCCGTTCTCCCAGCTCGACGAGCAGACGCGCGATCAGAAGCGCGGGACCGGGTTGGGGCTCGTGCTGTCGCGCCAGATCGTCAGCCTGCACGGCGGACGGATCGGAGTGACGAGCGCGCCCGGGCGGGGCTCCGAATTCACCATGGTGCTCCCGGTGGAGGGGCCGTCTGACACTGCAGGGAGCCTTGCGGTATGATGCCCGGTCTGAGCGGCCCCGCCGCGACTTCACGGAGGTGACTGCCATGAACGTCTCAGAGATCATGACGCGCGAGGTCGTGACGCTCCAGGAGGGGCAATCGCTGCGTGACGCGTTCGGCCTGCTTCAGAAGCACCGGATCAGGCACGTCCCGGTCGTGAGCGAAGGCCGGCTCATCGGCATCGTGACGGATCGCGACCTGAGGCGCGCCACACCGTCGCTGCTCACGGGGATCGATCGGGAATCGTTCGACAAGTTCCTCGACGAGACGCACATCGGCCAGATCATGACGCGCAATCCGTACACCGCTACGCCGTCGATGAGTCTCAAGGATGCGGCGAAGGTCCTCATCGACCAGAGATTCAGCGCGCTCCCCGTGATCGAAGGGGGAAAGCTGGTCGGCATCGTCACGGAGACGGACCTCCTCAAGGCCCTCTACGACATGCTCGAATGAATCGCGGGCTACGCGGGTTGCGCGCGCGACGACAATCCAGATGACCATCCCCCTGAAGAAGGGACAGATCCGGGACATCCGGATCGACGATCTCGCTTTCGGCGGCCGCGGCGTCGGCCGCGTGGAGGGGTTCGTCGTGCTGGTGGACGGCGGCGTCCCGGGCGACACCGTGCGCGCCCGCGTGGATCGTGTCCGCGGCAGCTACGCCGAGGGGCGGACCCTGGAGCTCGTCGCCCCGTCCTCCGATCGGGTGGACGCCCGCTGCGAGCACTTCGGGACCTGCGGTGGATGCCGCTGGCAGAACCTGCCGTACGAAGTGCAGCTCGCCTACAAGCAGCGCCAGGTCGTGGAAGCGCTTCGTCGCATCGGGGGTTTCGCCGATCCTGTCGTGGAACAGCCCCTGCCGTCGCCCGACCAGTACTTCTACCGGAACAAGATGGAATTCTCCTTTGGCACGGACGCTACCGGCCGCCTCATGCTGGGCCTGCATCCCGCCTCCAGCTTCAAGGACGTCTTCGACCTGAACCGGTGCCACCTCCAGTCCGATGCGAGCAACGCGCTCGTGAAGGACATCAGGGAGGGGTGCGCGGCCGCCGGACTTCTCGCCTACGACGTGACCGCGCACACGGGATTCCTGCGCTACCTGACCATCCGCGAGGGGAAATTCACGAACGAGACGATGGTCAACATCGTCACGGGGGACGGCAAGGAGCAGGACGAGGCCTGGACCGTGGCGCTCAAGGATCTCGCGGGCCGCATCGCATCGGGGCATCCGCATGTCCGGTCCTTCATACGGAGCGTGAACGCCACGCGCTCGACCGTCGCCTTCGGGCAGCGGGAGGACATCCTCTGGGGTGTGGCGTCGATCCGCGAGGTGATCCTGGGCCGGACCTTCGAGATCACGTCGAACTCGTTCTTCCAGACCAATTCACGCCAGGCCGAGAGGCTCTACGGTACCGTCCTGGATTTCGCGGCGCTCACGAGCGAGGATCGCGTCCTCGATCTTTACTCGGGCACCGGCGCGATCGCGATCCTGGCCGCGGCGCAGGCGGGAGAGGTCCGGGCGGTCGAGTCGCTCGCGGAGTCGGTCCGCAACGCCGAGCGCAACGCTGCGCTCAACGCCGCGGGGAACGTCTTCTTCATCTGCGCGGAGGTGCGGCGCGCGCTCACCGCGATGGCCCGTGACCGGCGGCCGCCCACCGTCGTCATCGTGAACCCGCCGCGCGCGGGGCTCAACGCGGCGGTCATCCGCGGCATCCAGCGTCTCAGGCCGCGTCGACTGGTCTACGTCTCGTGCAACCCCACCACGCTGGCGCGCGACCTCAAACAGATGTGCGAGCGGGAGTACGTCGTCGACCGCATCCAGCCCGTGGACATGTTCCCGCACACGTGGCACATCGAGTGCGTCGCGCGCGTGGAGCTGTCGCCCACGGCGGGCGCCGGCCAGGGAGACGGGCCGGCCGCAGCCTGACGGCGGGCCGGAGGCCCGCGCACCGCCACCGAGGTTGGGTCACCGCGGGGATGTGAGGATGGGCGGGATGCGGGTGCGCGGACCTCGGTCCGCGTACCCAGTGCGTTTTTTTGACTCGCCCCGGAGCGTGTGATTAGATCGGCGCACGATGCCCAACAGCTCCGACACGTGGAAGACGGGGGAGAGGGTCGTCAAGCCCGGCAACTACCAGTGCATCGACTGCCGTGAGCGCGGAGCCTCCACCACGGTGACGCTTGCCGCCGACCAGATCTTCCCCTACTGCACCGTCTGCGACTTCAAGGACAACACCTACAGGTTCCTCGGCGCCCCGCGTTGACCGCCGGCCCCGCCGACTGACGATGCGCTCTCCAGGATCGACGCAGACATGACCGGACCTTCGCGGCGTCTCGTGTTCGCCGCCCTCACCGTCGGGGCCCTGGTCGTCGGGATTGCCGTCCTGTGGCTCGTTCGCGGCGCCGGTGGGAAACGGTTCCGTGGCGACACGGCGGGAGCGAGCGTCCTGCTGATCACGGTGGACACGCTGAGGGCGGATCGGATCGGAGCCTACGGCCACGCGGAGGCCCGCACGCCGGTCATCGACGCCCTGGCGGCGCGGGGAGTGCGCTTCGAGAACGCCATCACACCCGCCGTGATGACCCTCCCGTCGCACGCCTCGATCATGACGGGAACCCTCCCTCCCGCGCACGGCATCCGCGACAACGGCGATTACCGCCTGGCGCCCGGCGCGCTGACCCTCGCGGAGATCCTGCGCTCGCGCGGCATGAGAACGGGGGCGATCGCGGGGGCGTTCGTCCTTGACTCCATGTTCGGCCTCGACCAGGGATTCGAGCACTACGACGACACGATGCCACCGCGGGCGGCGAACGAGGCATTCCTCGCCGAGCGCTCCGCGAACCACGTCACCGACGCCGCTGTGAGGTTCCTGAACAGCGTCGCCGGTTCGCGGTTCTTCATCTGGGTGCACTACTTCGATCCGCACCAGCCCTACGCGGCGCCCGCGCCTACGGCCGCGAGTTTCCCGGGGCGTCCCTATGACGCCGAAGTGGCCTGGGTCGATTCCGAGATCGGCCGCCTTCTGGGAGCGCTCGACAAGGCGGGAGCCGCGGACAGGACGCTCGTAGCGGTGGTGGCGGATCACGGCGAGGGGCTCGGGGACCACGGCGAGGACACGCACGGCGTGTTCCTCTATGAAGAGACGTCGCGTGTGCCGCTGATTCTCTCCTTCCCCCCGTGGATCCCTTCCGGGGCGGTCGTCAAGGGAGCCGTCAGCACGATCGACCTGCTCCCCACGATCCTCGAGCTGGTGCAGATCGATCCCTCGCAGGCCGCCCCCGGGATCCAGGGGAGGAGTCTGTGGGAGATGATCGCGGATGACGAGGGGGCCGACCCCGGACGCGGTGTCTACATCGAGACGATGGTCCCGCTCATGATGTACGGCTGGAGCCCCCTCACCGCCGTGCGCGACGCACGCTACAAGTACATCGACGCGCCGCGCCCGGAGCTCTACGATCTGTCCGCCGATCCGCATGAGACCGCGAACCTCGCCTCCTCGCTCACGGACGTGGCCGCTACATACCGCGCGAAGCTGGAGACGCTGCGCCAGGAAGCGGCGCGCGCGGGCGGGACCGACTCCGCCCCGGCCGGGCTCGACCCCGACGCGCGCGCGCGGCTCGAGTCGCTCGGCTACGCGGCGGGGGGGAAGGGAGCGCCGGCCGGCGCGCAGGGACCGCGCGCGGATCTGCCCGACCCCAAGGACAAGGTCCCCATGCTGGCCAGGATCAACAAGGTCTACGTTCACTTCGGGGCGGGGGAGCATGCGGCCGCCCTCCAGGAGGCGCGCTCGATCCTGGCGGAGGATCCCGGCAACTCCTCCGTGCGCTACTACATGGCGGGCGCGCTGTCCCGGCTGGGGCGGTGGGGCGAGGCGCGCGACGAGCTGACGCGGCTGCTCGAACGGACACCCGACGACACGGAGGCGCTGGCGAACCTCGCCTGGTGCCAGACCAATCTCGAGCAGTTCGAGGAGGCCAAGGCGACGTACCTCAGGATCCTCGAGATCTTTCCCGCCCACGTCCAGGCGGAGGCGGGGCTCGCGAACCTCGCTTTCGTGAAGGGGGATTACCAGGAGGCCGCGCGACTCTACCGGCAGCTCCTCGTCCGCAGGCCGAACCATCTCCCGTCGCTGCTGACCCTCGCCCGGATCTTCGAAGGGGTCGGCAAGACGAAGGAGGCAGAGGTCGTCTACGAGCAGATCCTCCACGTCGAGCCCGATCACGTCGACACATGGCTGAATCTCGGCTGGGTGCAATTCCAGCAGGGGAAGCCCGAGGAGGCGGTCGCATCGCTCCAGAAGGCGCTGGAGCTCGATCCGAACAGCCCCGAGATCAGAGCGGCGCTGGGCGATGTGTTTCTCGCGACCAAGAACTTCCAGGGGGCGGCCGCGGCCTACGAGAACGCGCTGAGACTCAATGGCGCGCTCCCTCAGGCGCACTACGGTCTTGGCCTCGTCACGTTGGAAGGGAAGCGCTTCGATGAAGCGGTGAAGCAGCTGCGTACGGCGGTGCAGCTCAGGCCCGACAGGGTCGAGTGGCGCGAGCCGCTGGCCCTGGCCCTGGCGGGGAGCGGCGATACCGCGGGGGCGGCCCGCGAGCTGGAGTTCCTGCTCGCCGCGGGTGCGGTCCCCGCGGATCGCGTCGCCGAGGTGCGTCGCCGGATCGGCCAGTACCGGGGGCAGGGGAGATGACGGTCACCCCGGCCTAGCCGGCCTCGGGAACCTCGCCGAGCGCCGCGAGATAGTTCCGGTCCCAGGCCGCGACCATGCTCTCGAGCGCCGCGTAGGGGCCGGGCACGTAGGCGCGCGATCCGATCCCGCACTGGCTGCGCTCGCTGATCGCCCAGTCCTGCGCGTTGGTCGTGTTCCAGAACCCGACGGCGTCGGCCGGGTCGAATCCGGAAGCGGCCACGGCCTCCGGGTGGAAGAGCCACTCGCAGACGATCTGCGTCCGGTCGTGCGCCATCGGAGCGATCCGATGGATGAGGACGTAATCGGGGTGGAGGCTCAGGAGCATGTTCGGGAAGATGGTGTAGTAGTAGACGCGGGAGAGGTCCTCTCCCGTCACTCCCGCAAGAGGCGCGGCGCACCGGGCTCCGGTCAGGGTCATGCTTCCATCGCCGCGCGATAGCTGCATGGGGCCGCCGAGGAAGGGCCCCTCCATCAGATCGTTGCTCGCGTCGCGGAAGGGAGTGAGACGGTTCAGGAGAGGGTGCAGGCTCGGGCAGTGATAGCACTCGGAGTAATTCTGGAAGATGAGCTTCCAGTTGGCGTTGACGTCATAGGTGATCCTGTGGGCCGGCACCAGGTCCGACAGCCTCCAGGCATCGAATCTTCCGAGCAGCGGCGCGAACGCCTCCGGAAACGACGGCGCGCGCGGGCTCATGCTCACGAAGAGCCCGCCATCCCACGTGGCGACGGGGACCGCATGCAGCGGGTAGTCCGCCTTGTCGAACCCCTCGACGTCCAGCATGTTCGGAGCGCCGATCAGGCGGCCGTCCAGAGCGTAGCTCCATGCATGGTAGGGGCACCTGATCGGGCCGTCGAAGCGTCCCGAAGGCTCGGCGCACAGGCGGGTGCCGCGATGCCGGCAGACGTTGTGAAAGGCGCGCACCTGGCCGGCATCCTTGACGATGAGGAGGCTGTCGTCTCCCACCGAGAGCGTGAGCCAGCGCCCCTGGGCATCGAGGTCCGACGCGCGCGCCGCGTAGAGCCAGCGCGTCGCGAAGATGCGATCCATCTCGGCGCGGAAGATCGCCGGTGACGTGTAGAGCCGGGCGGGGAGGGTCTTCGCACCGCCCGCCGTGCGGACGTGGGTCATGTGTGGCTCCTGCCATTTCCTGAGACGCCACACTAGCCGTGAAACGCGCGTCGCGTCAACTGCGGGAGGGAGGCCGGAGCGTGGCCGCGATGTAGTCGGCGATGGCGAGCCCCGCGCAGTTGTGGCCCAGGATGTTGGGATGCACCTCGTCCGCGGCGAGGCTCTGACCGTAGTGGCGCTCGCAGACCACAAACGCCGGCAGCAGGTCCAGGTGGTGGAATCCGTGGCGCGCCGACAGGTCCTGAACCCAGCGATGCTGGTCCATCCGCGGTTGGGCGAGGTCCACGAGCCAGGGGAACACGGCCACCACCACCGCGAAGTCGTTGGCACGCGCGAGCTCCTCGAGCACTCCGAAATACTCGGCGACGGTGTCCCGCTGCACGCGATCGATCATCTCCTGAATGCGCGCCTCCGCCTTGGTCCCGCCCGTCGTCTTCTCATCCGTGTCAAGGACGCGGAAGCGCAGAAACCGGTAGAGGGCGCTGGCGCGCAGCCACGGGGAGAGCCGGGCTGCCGCGATGTTCCCGCTGGCGCTCTCCTGCTCGAGCAGCTCCCGATAGAGGTGGTGCGCCGGCCAGTCACGATCGTTCAGGCAGTAGGCCAGCACCACCACGTCCGGGCGGAATGCCAGCCCCTTCTGCCTGAGCATCTCGACCTCCTGCTGCGTGTTGTACCCCTCCACGCCGAAATTGATCACCTCGGCGCGCATCCCGGCCTCGTCGAGCCGCCGCTTCATGACGGAGGTCACGATGCGTTCGCGCTCGGGGACGCCCAGCCCCTTGGTGATGCTGTCTCCCAGGACGAGGATGCGGTAGACCCCCTGAGCGGCCATGAGGGAGTGCTCGTCATCCCGGAAGCCGAGGCTGTTCGGCGCGTCGGAACTCTGCTCCTGTGTTGCGGCGGCAGCGAAGGGTCCCGCGTGACCGACAGGCTCCCATCCGATGAGGGGGTTCGCCGAGATCTGGAACTGCTCTCGCTGGAACCATGCCACCTGCGGCGCTGCGCCGAGGAGGCGGATGAGAACCTCGCCGAAGGCGAGAGCCGCGATGATGCCGGCAAGCAGGAGCGCGGCACGCGGGAGGAGGGCTCGCATCATGAATGATCCCGGATCGATGGATGGGGCTGTCGCCGGCTCAGTCCCTGGCCTCGACGTTGGCGTCGGCAGCGGCGGGGGTGGCGGCAGGGCGCTTCCCCGTGGGCTTGTAGGACCACGCCTTCAACGCTCCTCCCAGCTCGGTGCCGAATCCGACGATGACTTCCGTGGAGCCGTTGTGGTCCACGTCGCCGCCTGTGATGCCCCAGCCCGGACGATCGATCCGGTCGATCGGCGGGGGGCGATCGGGGCACTCGATGAAGGAGCCGCGGCCGTCACCCAGCCAGACCACCACGCTGGGAGTCCTGTGCTCCACCCCCACGATATCCTCATGCCCGTCGCCGTCCATGTCCAGGACCATGACCCCCGAGAAAAGCCTCCGGTAGGAGTTCCCCAGGTGATTGCTCTCCGCCCAGAACGCGGGGGATTCGCCACGATAGACCCGGATTCCCCCTTCGTTGTCGCGATTGCTCATGGCGAAGTCGGGTTTGCCGTCCTCGTCGAAGTCTCCACGGGCGATCCCGAACCAGTTGCCCCTTTCCGGGAACCCCTGGCCCTGCGTCCAGGTGCCTCCTTCTTCCTGAAGCCAGACCTTCCCTGGTCTCGCTCCGTCTTCGCGATCCCCCGGCTTGAAGCCCTGCAGGGTCCCGAAAATGTCCAAACGGCCATCGCCATTGAGATCTTCGAGATGGACGTCCCACCCGAATCCCCGCCGGGGCAGGGTCGATTTGACATAGACGAATTCCCCCGGCCCTTCTCCCATGAAGACCGTGTAGCCACGGGAGAAAGAGCCCAGCGCGATGATATCGATCAGACCGTCGCCGTTCAGGTCTCCGGCCGCCGCGTCGTTGAAGCCTTCCCCCGCGGGGGTGCCCATGCGCGCGAAGGGGTTGAACGTCCCCTTGCCGTCCCCCTTGAAGATGAAGAGGCCGCTGCAATGGTCCGCCACGAGGAGGTCCAGGAGGCCGTCGGCCGTGAGATCGGTGAGCCGAACCCCCACACCGCAGGGGACGCTGCCGAGCGAGACGATCTGCGGCCGCCAGCCGTCAGGGGCGTAGAGAAAGACGGTGGGGTCCTGTCCCTTGCGGGTCATGGCCGCCAGATCGAGGTCTCCATCCCGGTCGACGTCGGCGAGAGCAGGGTTGGTCCTCCACCCGCGCGTGTGGGGAAGACCCTCCACGAACTCCTCGATCGCGAAGCACGTGGTTGCCGCTGCTGCATCCGTCGTGGTCGGCGTCGGGCTGGCGCACCCCGAGGCTGCGAAAACGACGACGATGATCAGAAAGACACCCAGATGTGATCTCAGCATCATGAGTGAAGTGCGCTCCGGCGAACGGGAGCGAACGTCAGATCGGCGGTCCGGGACCTTCCCGAGGTGTTCATGTCATCTCCAATTTGCACTCGCATGGGGAGAGATCGCAACCACCGCATGATCGACTGTCGTCGAAACCGCGCTTATTCATTGACTTTCCGCGTAGTCCGCGTATAAGGTCATCCGGAGGTCAGACTAGGGGTTCCAGAGGGGTTTCCCCATCCCCTCCGCCACTGCATCGGTCATTAAGAAAAGCGAGTCAGGCCTCCGAGTCTGGGCAGGAGGTGCGTTCCGTGCCGGCACGTTGGCTCATCGCCTTCGGCGTCCTCATCGTTGCAGGTTTCGTCGCCATTCTGCAGGCCACGAGCCCGTCCGCGACCCTCGTTTTCCTGCCTCCCGAGGCGCGCACGGAGCATTCGTCGCCGCATGGGGTTGCAGCGGCCGCTTCGTCCAAGCCGGGCGAGTCGGTGCAAGTCTCATCTCTCGTCCTCGATTTCGGGAGCGTGCCCATCCTCTTCCCGTCAACAGAGAGCTTCTATCTCGTCAATCACGGTCGCGGCCCGGTTGAGGTCCGCAGGGTATCGCTCGACGGTCCCTTCCGTGCCGAGACGACCATCGCTCAACTCGACCCGAAGGTCTCGACGAAATTCACGGTCACGTTCGATCCGAAGAAGCCGGGAACTTACGAGCAGCGCCTGCGCCTGACGCTCGATGATGGCACCAGCGCGGGCCAGGAAGTGGAAGTCCTCGTGCGCGGCCGGGGCGTGCTCTCGCCACAGGCGGCCGGTATCGCGATCCCCCCTCCTCCCGATCAGGCGTTGCGCGCGTACCAGGCGCAGAGGACAGCGAAAGAGATTGCCCAGTACCGCGAGGCGACGGAGACCATGGAGCAGGTGAGCCTGGAGGCGGCATTCCCGAAGTTCGTCGGGCCCGCCGCCCAGGGTGGCGATGCCATGGTGCCCGTCGATGGCGGGCCCGAAGGTGCGGTCCCAGCCGGGAGATTCGCACCCGATCATGTGAGGAGCTTCGCCGTGGCCTCCCTCATGGCATTCGGTGAAGAGAGTGGTCAGGACAACAACGACGTTCCGACCCCCATCACGGGTGGTGAGACGACGCCCGAGCTTCCTCCGGGAAGCGGTGACGACGACGATGAAGGCGACGCCAATCCTCCCATCGACGACGACGAGGAGGATGAGGAGGATGGCTCGGGAGACAATCAGGACGATGAGGGCGAGGACGATCAGTCCAAGAGTGAGGACGACGACGCGGGAATGTTCATCATCGCTCCCAACAGCAGCGTCGTGGTCTACAGCAACCGCGTGGCGCTGCCCCTTCAGGCGCACCCCATCACGGTCACACCGGGCTCGTCGCTCATGATCGAGAGCCGGATGGCGTTGCCCGAGTTCATGCTGGCTTTCGGCGAGTTCGTCTCGCTCGAGCAGTGGGGGCCGATCTCGGGAACCCTCGCGCAGGACGGGACGGTCGTGATGAACATGAATCTGCGCGTTCAGGATTCAGGCGGCGCCTCGATCACCCTTCCCCTCCAGCTCACGACAGGGATGGCGGTCGGGTACAGCGCTGCGGGTCGCATGTTCTTCGACAGCGGAACGAAAAGAGATCCTGTCACAGGGAACGTCAGGATGGTCGGCATTGCGAACGTGCCGATGGGGCAGGGGAGCGCGATCGAGAAGGCTCCCGTTTATTTCGAGTTGCTGGGTCGCATTCAGCTCTGACCTGGAGGTCATTCGATGACGTCCGTTGGCCGCGTATTCGTTGTCACCATCCTGGTCCTCGCAGGAGCGGGGGTTGCCGGCCTCGCTGCCTCCAAAGCGGGGCTTCTGGACCGCCTGGACTCGAGGTATGCGGCCTGGTCGCTCGAGTCGCGCGTGGAGGGGCACTGGGACGCGCGCGTCGCGGGGGACCGCGAGGCGGCGCGGAGTTTCATCGCGCCGGACGCGAAGAAGAGGGCGGTTGGAAACGCCATTCGTATCACATCCTATGACATCGAGAGCATCACAATCGAAGGAGATAGGGCGACCGTCAACGTGGGGATCGAGTTCAAGCTGACGGTGCCGGGATTCACGACGGAGACCGATCCTCCGCGCAAGGAAAAACTGGCTCAGATCTGGGTGCGTGACGGCTTCACGTGGTACTGGATGCCCGTGGAGCTGGAGGGGGGCGACGAGCCCGTCTGGAACGCTGTCGATACCGGAACGAATGGCGATCAGCCGTGAGAATCTCGAATGCTCACAATCTCGCTTCCCCGGGCGGCTCACTCATGGTGAGTCATCCGATGAACGTCCCGCAAGTGACGAACCTGTGCGCCACATGGGACAGCGGCAACCGTGGAAAGGGGGTGTCAGTAGCGGAGCCATGAGGGGTCAGTAAGAGTCAGACCGTTCAACCAAACAGAGGGGGATTCAATGCAGTACAGAAAAATCGCAATGCTTGCCTGTGTCCTGGCGATCGCGTCGGGCGCGGCCTTCGCGGGAATCAACTCCAAGGAGGTCGGTGCGGTTCTGATCTATCCGACGTACCAGGCGTACAACAGTAACAACAACAACATCGACACGTACATCAGCGTCACGAACGACAAGAACCTGCCGATCGTTGCGCACTTCGAGATCATCGGCGACGTGGTCTGCGACGACTGCTCGTTCGACCTGCTCCTGACGCCGTACCAGACCAAGAGGCTGCTCCTCGACCGCCAGTCGATCGGCCAGACCCAGTTCACGGCCGTCCTCGATGCTTCGGGCCACTCCGAGACGGGTGACGTCCCCGTCCTGACGGCTTGCTCCGAGCCCGAGGGTTTCGTGGTCGTGACGACCGAGGATCCGAACCAGGTCGATGCCTACACCCTCGGTGAGAACGTGCTCCATGGCGACCTCGTGATCGTCGATCTTTCGGATGGGACGAGCAGCCAGATGGGCGCGATCGCCGTGCAGGCTGTCGGGCCGAACGACGGCAACCGCTGGATCGAGTTCGACGGTCTGGAGTACGCGAAGTTCCCGAACATCGTGACGGGGAACTTCTGGTCTCCGAACGCGTCCGTCGAGCCGAGGCTGGTGCTGTTCAATGTCGACTTCGAGACCGGGGAAGTTCCGGTAGACCTCAACGAGTGCGACATCAATTACGTCAACGCTGAAGAGGACAGGTTCAACGCGGACCACAACTTCGATTGCTACTCGAGGATCAATCTGCGCGACCTGGCCCCTGGCTTCATCGAGGACATCCTCGGGACGGCCAACGGGTTCCTCTGGGCGTACTGCGACGAGGGAACGCACGGCGCGATGATCACGGATCTCGAGAATACGACTCCCAACTACACGTATCCCGACGATTCGCAGCACGCCGACACGCTCTTCCAGAGCACGACGGTGACCAACCGTGACGCGAAGCTGAAGCTGACCAAGTTCGTCCAGAACGAAGAGCCACCAGCCAAGTAGTCGTTCTGCACTCTCTCGAGGGGGGCAGGGCGACCTGCCCCCCTTTTTTATACTTGTCCGGCTTATTGCGGTGCGTTGTTACGAGTCAGCGCGATTGCACATGTAAAAATCGCTTGGTGAACGTTTAAAGGCCGCATGTCTAGCGGTATACTTCCGGCCGCTCCCCTGACAGCAGAGGCGCCACCCCGCTAGTAAGGATGATTCTCAGACCCCCATGAACCGCTACCTGCTGGTCTCCCCCGGCATGGGCGGCGCGAGGGGTCGGCAACGCGGCAGGATCCTCGCACGCGTGTCGGTCGCTCTGGCGCTGCTGGTCACTTCGGTCCTGCCGATCGTCGGCCAGGCACCGCCGACCCTGTTCATCGAGCAGACGAGCGCCTACTACGTTCAGGGAAGCTCCGCACCCTTCCCCAGCGTGCAGAACATCCAGATGACGTCTGCCACTCCGCCGGCTGACTTCAGCCTCGTATCGCCGATCGTGTTCCCGCGCTTCACGGGTCTCGCCTTCGGGCAGTACATCGACATCGCCCAGATCGGGACGGCCGTGGCCACGATGGACGAGGCCACCGGGAGAATCGACCTTGCGATCACGCTCAGGATCAGCGACAGCTCGGCGAACTTCCTCAACATCACGACGACGTTCACGACGGAGGAGACCACGGGGATCAACGCCCAGGGCGTTCCTCTCTGTGTCGCCGGCAACCCGAATGACCCCTCCTACTGCCAGGGTTCCCGCAGGGACCCGGCCACGGGGGATCTCCAGTGGGTCGGGTTCATCAACATGCCCACTCCGTCGCCCCTCATCCTGCAGCAGCGTGAAGCCATCATTTTCGAGATCAACGCGAACATTCCCGCTTTCGGAGATTCCGACGGCGACGGTCTGAACGATCTGAACGACAACTGTCCCGCCAACTCCAACCCCGGACAGGCGGACGGCGATGGCGATGGAGACGGCGACGTCTGCGACAACTGTCCCGCGCTCGCGAACCCGGGCCAGGAAGACCAGGATGGCGACCAGGTGGGCAATGCCTGCGATCTCTGTCCCCTCGATCCGACCAACGATGGCGACGGCGACGGCGAGTGCAACGTGCCCGGTGAACCACCTCCCGCCGTGGAAACCTACTTCAGGGTGCTGACCGGTACCGAGAGGGTCCTGAGCGATGTCGCGACGATGGCGACGCAGCAGATCCTCACGTCCAGGGGCGCGGCCACCAACTCGTTCCAGCTCAATCTCCCGATCCAGTACGCGCGGATCAACTTCCCGTTCAACCAGTTCGTCGACTTGACGCAGATCGGACCCGCGATCGGCACGCTCAATCCGGCCACACGACACGTCACGTTCAACTACACGCTCCGAGTGCGCGACCACGCGGGCACATTCATCAACATCACCGACTCCCTCACGACGGGGACGACCAGCGGTTTCAGCAATGGAACGCAGCTCTGCCCCAACGGTACGACGAACCCGGCCTGCTTCGGGAGCCCCTGGGATCCCAACACGGGCAACCTGAGGCTGGTGGGGATCTTCGAGATCCCGGCAGGCTCAGGGATGAGCATCGACGGCGCGGCGGTGCAGCTCAATATCAACGCCAACCTGACGTCGGGTGACGCGGACGCGGACGGCGTGGCGGACTTCCTGGACAACTGCTGGCTCCATACGAATCCGACGCAGGCCGACACGGACGCGGCGGGCGGCGACGGAGTCGGCGATGCCTGCGACAACTGCGTCGCGGTCCAGAACACGAGCCAGGCGAACACCGACGGAGACGCCAGGGGGGACGCCTGCGACACGTGTCCGGTGGATCCCCAGAACGACGTCGACTCTGACGGCGTGTGCGGCAACGTCGACAACTGCCCGGCTCTCTCCAATCCGTCGCAGCTCGACAGCGACGGCGACGGGGCCGGTGACGACTGCGAGCTGTGCGACTTCGATGCGTCCAACGACGCGGATGGAGACGGAGTCTGCGGCAACGTGGACAACTGCCCGACAACCGCGAACGCCTCGCAGATCGATTCCGACGGAGACGGCAAGGGGAACGTGTGCGACAACTGCCCCGTAACGTCCAACCCCACCCAGGCCAACGCCGACGGCGACGCGCTCGGAGACTCCTGCGACACTTGCCCGCTGGATGCCCAGAACGACATCGACCACGACAACGTGTGCGGCAACGTGGACAACTGCCCCACGGTCGCGAACGCTTCGCAGTCCAACAACGACGGCGACGCGCTGGGGAATGCCTGCGATGCCTGCCCGCTGGACGCGCAGAATGACAGCGATCGAGACACGGTCTGCGGCAATGCGGACAACTGCCCGGCCATCTACAACCCGACGCAGGCCAACACCGACGGCGACGCTTTCGGCAACTCCTGCGACCCCTGCCAGCTCGATCCGCTTAACGACGTGGACGCGGACGGAGTCTGCGGCAACCTGGACAACTGCCCGACCAATTCGAACGGCACCCAGATCGATTCCGACGGCGACGGCAAGGGGAACGCGTGCGACAACTGCCCGACGGTCTCCAACGCCACGCAGACCGACTCCGATGCCGACGGGGTCGGCAACGTGTGCGACAACTGCTCCTCGGTCGCCAACTCCTCGCAGCTCAACAGCGACGGCGACGCCACCGGAGACGCCTGTGACGCCTGCCCGCTCGACGCGGCCAACGACGCCGATGCGGACGGTCACTGCGCCAACCTGGACAACTGCTCGACCATCTACAACCCGAGCCAGCGGAACGTGGACGGGGATTCCGCCGGAGACGTCTGCGACCCGCTCAACGTCAACTACCAGGCCTGCGGGGTTTCCATCCCCGCGGGGTTCGTCGAGGACTGCGGCGAGGTGTTCAGCGAGGCGCGCAGCTGGGGGTGGGACGCCGCCGTCACAGGCCGCGATCGTAATCAGATCTCCGACCAGAGCCTCGACACGCTCGTTTTCACCCTGGCGCAGCGCACCTGGGAGGCGATCGTCCCCAACGGCGACTATCGCGTCGATGTCTCGTGCGGCGACTCGCAGTTCAGCCAGGGGCCCCACCGTGTCGAGGTCGAAGGGACGCTGGTCATCAACAGCGGCGCGACGGCCGCGAACCAGTTCGTCTCGGTCACCACGACCGCGCGGGTGAGGGATGGGCGCTTGACGCTGAAGGTTGGCGGCGGCGCTGGGCCGCTGCCGACGGCGATCAACTACGTCAAGATCATCGCGCTCGAGGCCCAGCCGACTATTCTGAAATCGATCGATTTCCAACCAGCCGCCTCCGTGCTGCCACTCGGCTGGTCGCTTGACTCGGGGGCCACCTACACAGTCGCCAGGACCTATGGCTGGAACGCGACGGTCAGCATGTTCGAGCGCAACATCTCTCCGATCCAGATCCTCGACACCCTCGCCCTCACCACGCCGGAGCGGATCTGGGAGGCCGACGTTCCCAACGGATTCCTCGAAGTGCGGTTCAGCGTGGGGGACCCCGCGGCCCAGGCCGGGCCGCAGCGGGTGATCGTCGAAGGGATCACCGGGATCAGCGGTCCGATCACCGCGCCGTTGAACTACCAGCAGATCACCACCAACGTCAGGGTGACCGACGGAAAGCTCACCCTCCTCGTCGGCGGTGGCGGGGGGCCGACCGCGCTCCAGTACATCGTCATCACGAACGCAGGCCCCGACGTGGACGCCGACGGCGCCCCGAACGTCCCGGACAATTGCCCGCTCATCTACAACCCGACGCAGACCGACGGCGACGGCGACGGCCTCGGCAACGCCTGCGACAACTGCGCGACGGTCTCCAACGCGTCGCAGTCCGACACGGATGCCGATGGTCTCGGCAATGCCTGCGACAACTGCCCGAATCTGAGCAACGCCGCCCAGGCGGACGGCGACGGCGATGGGCAGGGGGACGGGTGCGATGTCTGCCCGACCGACCCCTTGAACGACACGGACCTCGACGCCCGCTGCCATGCTTCCGACAACTGCCCGGCGGTGTACAACCCGACGCAGACCAACACCGACGCAGATACGCTGGGCGACGTCTGCGACACCTGCCCGCTGGACGCGCTCAACGACGCCGACCAGGACGGGCGCTGCGCCAACCTCGACAACTGTCCCACCGTCGCGAACGCTGCGCAGACCGACGGCGACGGTGACGGCGACGGCGACGTCTGCGACAACTGTCCCGCGGTCTCCAATGCCGCGCAGACCGACAGCGATGGCGACGCGACGGGCGACGTCTGCGACACCTGCCCGCTCGACACTCTCAACGACGGCGATCACGACGGGCTGTGCGCCAACCTCGACAACTGCTCGACCGTCTACAACCCCGACCAGAGGGACCGGGACACCGACCTGGCCGGCGACGTGTGCGACCCGACGAACGTGAACTTCCAGTTGTGCGGGGTGCCCATCCCCGCGGGCTACGTCGAGGACTGCGGTCTCATCTATTCCACGGCCCGGGGCTACGGCTGGGACGCGACGGTGCAGGGGCGTGACCGCAACGCCATCGCCGACCAGGCTCTCGATACGCTGGTCTTCACACTCGCGGTCCGGCAATGGGAGATCGCCCTGCCCAATGCGGACTACGTGGTCGAGGTGGCGGTCGGAGACTCTTCCGGCGCCAATGGCCCGCATCGCGTCGTCGTGGAGGGGCAGCTTCTCATCAACAACATCAGCACCATGGCCAACACCTTCCACGTCGCCACGACGACCGCCAAGGTCAGGGACGGGCATCTCACGCTGGACGTCGGCGGCGGGGGTGGGCCGCTCCCAACGACCATCAACTACGTGAAGATCGTTGCGGCGACCCAGCAGCCGGCGTACCTGATGTCGGTTAACTTCCAGCCCGAGGGGAATCCGATCCCCGTTGGCTTCGTCGTGGACTCGGGGCAGGTGTTCAGCCTGGCGCGCACCTACGGTTGGAACTCGGACGTCCTGTCGCGAAGGCGCAATGCGGTCCCCAACCTCGTCAAGGACACCCTGGTCTTCGCGGGCTCGCCGCGCACGTGGGAGATTATGATCCCGAACGGCACCTACGAGGTCACGTTCAGCGTCGGGGACTCGGCCTTCTCGAACGGCCCGCACTACGTGACCGTCGAGGGGACGCCCGTCTACTTCGGCAGCATGACCGCCGCGAACCAGTTCCTGCAGACCACGGTCCCGGTGGTCGTCTACGACGGAAAGCTCTCGGTCACAATCGGCGGCGGAGTGCCGAATACCACCATCAACTTCGTGACCGTCGCCTCGGCGATCGCCGACATCGATTCCGACAGCGTCGCCAACGGCGCGGACAACTGCCCGCTGATCGCCAACCCCGACCAGCTCGACTTCGAGAATGACGGGCTTGGCGATCCCTGCGACGCCGACGACGACAACGACTCATCCGCTGATGCCGCCGACTGCCGTCCGAATGACGGGTCCGTGTTCGCCTCACCGATCGCAGTGACGATGCAGAGCGTCACAGGTGCTTCCCCGACCACCGTGAAGTACCAGGTGCAGAACGTCGGGACGGGGACGACCTACGACATCCTGTCCGGCCTCGTGAGCCGCGTCGGCGCGACGGCAGCCTTCCAGGAGGGGTTCTGCATCGCTCCGGGGACATCGGGCGGGACCTTCGTTGATACGAGGCTCGCTCCGCCGCGTGGTGATGCCTGGTACTACACGATCCGGGCGAAGAACGCCTGCGGCCTGGGCACGCTCGGCACCGCGTTGCGCGATGCTCCCGGTGCCGCCGATGTCTGCCAGACGGGCGTCGTCGACCTCGACTGGGACGGCTCGCCTTCGGATCTCGACTGCAACGACGCGAATGCCGCCATCTCGCCCCTCGTGGCCGCGGATTCCAACTGCAACAACATCGACGAGGATTGTGACGGTTCGGCGGACGAGGACTACGTCGTCGAGGAGACGACCTGCGGCGCCGGCGTCTGCGCCGGGAACACCGGGCTGCGCTCCTGCCAGACCGGCACCGTGATCGACACCTGCAACCCGCTCGAAGGCGCCGCGCCGAGCGATGAGGTCTGCGACGGCTTCGACGACGACTGCAACGGCTCCATCGATGAGGATTACGTCGCGGCGGCCACGCTGTGCGGTGATGGCGTCTGCGCGGGGAACACGGGGTCCCTGGTGTGCGAGGACGGAGCTCTCGTCGACACTTGCGATCCGCTGGGAGGCGCCTCGGCGAGCGACGCGACGTGCAACGGGCTCGACGACGACTGCGACGGCACGGCCGACGATGACTACCTGGCGCCGCCGACGACGTGCGGCGTGGGTGCGTGCTCGGCGAACACGGGGGTGATGTCGTGCCAGTCCGGCGGTTTGGTGAATACGTGCAATCCGATGGGCGGCGCGGCGGCGAGCGATGCGACGTGCAACGGGATCGACGATGACTGCAGCGGTACGTCCGACGAGGACTATGTCGCCACGGCCACGCGTTGCGGTGTGGGGGTATGCCAGGGGAACACGGGGCAGCTCGTGTGCCAGTCAGGGGGGGTTCAAGTGGACACCTGCAATCCCCAGGGCGGCACGGCTCCAGACGACGCGACGTGCGACGGCGTGGACAACGACTGCGATGGCTCGACGGACGAGGACTACGTGGCGACTCCCACGACGTGTGGTGTCGGAGTCTGCGCCTCCACGATTGGCCACATGACGTGCCAGTCCGGCAGCCTCGTGGATACCTGCAATCCTCTGGCCGGCGCAGCGCCCGATGACGCGAACTGCGATGGCATCGACAATGACTGCAGCGGCGCGGCCGACGAGGACTACGTCGCGCCGGCTACCGCGTGCGGTGTGGGAGCGTGCTCGGCGAACACAGGCGTGATGTCGTGCCAGTCCGGGGGACTCGTCAATACCTGCAACCCGATGGCAGGGGCCGCGGCAAGCGACGCGACGTGCAACGGCGTCGACGATGACTGCAGCGGCGCGGCCGACGAGGACTATGTGCCGGTTGCGACATCCTGCGGCCAGGGCTTGTGTGCGGCTTCGGGGGTGATCGCGTGCGTTGGTGGCGCGCAGCAGCCTGACACCTGCTCGCCAGGGTCCCCATCGGCTGAGGTCTGCGATGGGGCGGACAACGACTGCGATGGGACCATCGATGACGGCACGGACGTCCCGACGAGCTGTGGGGTTGGGTCGTGCGCGGCGGCAGGGGTGATCGCGTGCGTTGGTGGCGCGCAGCAGCCCGACACCTGCTCGCCTGGAGGGCCCGCGGCCGAGGTTTGCGATGGCGCGGACAACGACTGCGACGGTGCCGTAGATGAAGGCACCGATGTCCCGACGAGCTGCGGGGTTGGGTCGTGTGCGGCGGCAGGGGTGATCGCGTGCGTTGGTGGCGCGCCGCAGCCCGACACCTGCACGCCTGGAGGGTCCGCGGCTGAGGTCTGCGATGGCGCGGACAACGACTGCGACGGAACTGTCGACGACGGCACGGACGTGCCGACGAGCTGCGGGGTTGGTTCGTGCGCGGCGGCAGGGGTGATCGCGTGCGTTGGTGGCGCGCCGCAGCCCGACACCTGCTCGCCTGGAGGGTCCGCGGCCGAGGTCTGCGATGGCG
>Ga0137432_1000288_pt1 | contig 33052 bp, 27 predicted proteins | sample EasRivERMZT820_2_FD_102337 | JGI IMG/M metagenome (GOLD analysis project Ga0137432, IMG submission 102337) | Soil microbial communities from meander-bound floodplain in the East River, Colorado, USA - East River MetaG ERMZT820_2 | ecosystem: Environmental > Terrestrial > Soil > Floodplain ... | reverse complement strand
GCGCGCCGCCAATCTGGTGAAGGCGCAGGCCATCGCACAGCGGTTTTACGACGAGCGCGCCAATGCCAAGCGCGTGGCCGACGCCGCGGTCCTCGGCGCCGAAGCGGAACTGAAACAGGCCGAGCTCAATGTCGACTACGCCTATGTCAAGGCGCCGATCTCGGGGCGGCTGAGCCGGGTGGAAATCACGGCGGGCAATCTGGTCGAAGCGGGGCCGAATGCGCCCGTGCTGACCTCGATCGTGTCGAGCGACGGCATCTACGCGGATTTCGAGGTCGACGAGCAGACCTATGTGAACAGCATCCGCGCCAACGCCCAGACCGAGGCCGACGAGCGCAAGATCCCGGTCGAGCTGGTGGTCCAGGGCGATAATACGCACGCCTACAAGGGTACGATCCACAGCTTCGACAACAAGATCACTACCGGCTCGGGAACGATCCGGGCCCGCGCGCGGTTCGACAACAAGGACGGCCGGCTCATCCCCGGCATGTTCGTCGCGGTCAGGCTCGCCAGCAGCGCGAGCAGCAAGGCGCTGCTGATACCCGAGCGCGCCATCGGCAACGACCAGAGCAAGCGGTTCGTGTTCGTGGTCGGGGCCGACAGCAAGGCGGCCTACCGCGAGGTGAGCCTGGGCCAGCAGGTGGACCGGCAGCGTATCGTGCTCTCGGGCCTTTCCGCCGGCGAACGCGTGGTGGTCGACGGGCTCCAGCACATCCAGCCCAATGCATCGGTCGCAGCGACCGAAGCGCCTGTGACGCACGCCGCCGCAGCCGCGCAATAGACAAGAGCCAACAGAGCTAACGGGAGAGCCACATGTCGCTCGCGAGATTCTTCATTGACCGCCCGATTTTCGCCGGCGTGATCTCGGTCGCCATCTTCCTTGTCGGGCTGATCGCGATGTTCCAGCTGCCGGTCTCGGAATATCCCGAGATCGTTCCGCCCTCGGTCGTCATCCGCGCGCAGTTTCCGGGCGCGAGCCCCGAGGTGATGGCCGAAACCGTGGCGACGCCGCTCGAGGAGCAGATCAACGGCGTCGAGAACATGCTCTACATGCTGTCGCAGGCGGCGACCGACGGCACGCTGACGCTGACGGTGACTTTCAAGCTCGGCACCGATCCCGACCTGGCGACACAGCTGGTGCAGAATCGCGTCAACCAGGCGCTGCCGCGCCTGCCGGAAGTCACACGGCTGCTCGGCGTGGTGACGGAAAAGAGCTCGCCGGACCTGACGATGGTGGTTCACCTGCTGTCGCCGAACGGCCGCTACGACATGACCTATCTGCGCAATTACGCGCTGCTGAACGTCAAGGATCAGCTGGCGAAGATCCCCGGAATCGGCAGCGTCCAGCTGTTCGGCGGCGGCGATTATGCGATGCGCATCTGGCTCAATCCGCAGCGGGTGGCCGAGCGCAGCATGACGGCCGGCGAGGTCGTCGACGCCATTCGCCGCCAGAACGTCCAGGTCGCGGCCGGCACCGTTGGCGGCCCGCCCTATGACGAAGGCGTCGAGCTGCAACTGCCGGTCACCGCGCAAGGACGGCTGACCGAGGCCGCGGAGTTCGAGGACATCATCATCAAGCGCGACGGCGGCGTGGTGACGCGGCTGAAGGACGTCGCCCGCATCGAGGTCGACACCGCGACCTACGGGTTGCGCTCGCTGATTGACAACAAGCAGGCCGGCGCCATCGGCATCTTCCAGGCGCCCGGCTCGAACGCGATCGCGATCTCCGATGCGGTGCGCGCGCGAATGGACGAGTTGAAGGAATTCTTCCCGGAGGGCCTCGACTACACCATCGTCTACGATCCGACGGTGTTCGTGCGCGGCTCGATCGACGCGGTGATCCACACGCTTCTGATCGCGATCGGCCTGGTCGTGCTGGTGGTGATCATGTTCCTGCAGACGTGGCGGGCGTCGATCATCCCGCTGCTGTCGGTGCCGGTGTCGATCGTCGGCACGTTCGCGATCATGTATCTGTTCGGGTTCTCCATCAACGCGCTGTCGCTGTTCGGACTGGTGCTCGCCATCGGTATCGTCGTCGACGACGCCATCGTCGTGGTGGAGAATGTCGAGCGCAGCATCGAGAACGGGCTCTCCCCGCGCGAGGCCACGATCAAGGCTATGCGCGAAGTGACGGGGCCGATCATCGCCATCGCCATGGTGCTGTGCGCGGTGTTCGTGCCGATCGCCTTCATCAGCGGGCTGTCGGGACAATTCTACCGGCAGTTCGCGCTGACCATCGCGTTCTCGACCGTCATCTCCGCCTTCAACTCGCTGACCCTGTCGCCGGCGTTGTCGGCGGCTCTGCTCAAGGCGCAAGGCGCGCCGAAGGATTGGCTGACGCGGCTGATGGACGGGCTGTTCGGCGGATTCTTCCGCGGCTTCAACTGGGTGTTCCACCGCGCGTCGAACGGATACAGCCGCGGCGTCAAGGGCGTGCTCGGCCGCAAATCCATCGCGCTCGGAATCTACGCGGTTCTGCTCGGGGTCACCTATCTCGGATTCTACGGGGTGCCGATGGGGTTCATTCCCTCGCAGGACAAGCTGTATCTCGTGAGCTTTGCGCAATTGCCGGACGGCGCCACCTTAGACCGCACGGAAAGCGTCATCCGTCAGATGTCTGACATCGCACTGAAGGAGGAAGGCGTCGAGCACGCGGTCGCATTCCCGGGCCTCTCCATCAACGGCTTCATCAACAGCTCGTCGGCCGGCATCGTGTTCGTGACGCTGAAGCCGTTCGAGGAGCGCAGGCGGGCGGACCTCTCGGGCGCGGCGATCGCGCAGAAGCTGCAGCAGAAATATTTCGGCATCAAGAACGCGTTCGTCGCCGTCTTTCCGCCGCCGCCAGCGATCGGTTTGGGCAGCATCGGCGGCTTCAAGCTGCAGGTCGAAGACCGCACCGACCAGGGCTATGCCGCGCTGGACGCGGTGATGAAGGCGGTGGTGGCGAAGGCCTACCAGACGCCGGAGCTCGCGGGAATCTTTTCGAGCTACCGGATCAGCGTGCCGCAGGTCTATGCCGACCTCGACCGCACCAAGGCGATGCAGCTCGGCGTCGACGTGCAGGACGTGTTCAACACGATGCAGATCTATCTGGGCTCGATGTACGTCAACGACTTCAACAAATTCGGCCGCACCTATCAGGTGGTGGCGCAGGCCGACATGGAGTTCCGCTCCAAGCCGGACGACATCCTGAAGCTGCAGACCAAGAATTTCGAAGGCCGCATGGTGCCGCTGGGGTCGGTCATGCAGGTGAAGGAAACCACCGGCACCGATACCGCGATGCGCTACAACGCGTTCCGTGCGGCGGATCTGAACGGCGCGCCGGCGCCCGGCTATTCCAGCGGACAGGCGCAGGCAGCGATCACCAAGATCCTCGACGAGACGTTGCCGCGCGGCATGAGCTTCGAGTGGACCGAGCTGACCTATCAGCAGATCCTCTCGGGCAACACGGCGCTGTATGTGTTTCCGATCTGCGTGCTCTTGGTGTTCCTGGCACTGGCCGCGCAATACGAGAGCCTGTTCCTGCCGGCGTCCATCCTTCTCATCCTGCCGATGAGCCTATTCTCGGCCATCGGCGGGGTGTGGCTGATGGGCGGCGACAACAACATCTTCACGCAGATCAGCCTGTTCGTGCTGATCGGGCTGGCGTCGAAGAACGCGATCCTGATCGTCGAGTTCGCGCGAGACTTGGAGCGCCAGGGGAAGGCAACGGTCGAGGCGGCGGTCGAAGCCGCGCGGCTGAGATTGCGTCCGATCCTGATGACGTCGTTCGCCTTCATCATGGGCGTGATCCCGCTGGTGCTGTCATCGGGCGCGGGTGCGGAGATGCGCCATGCGATGGGTGTTGCGGTGTTCTTCGGCATGCTGGGCGTGACGTTCTTCGGCCTGTTCCTGACGCCCGTGTTCTACGTGCTGATGCGCGCGCTGGAAAAGAAGATCACCGGAAAAGTGCAGGTGCAAAGCCATGCGTAGGATCAAGACGACACTCTCGGTCGCGTTCGCGGCGCTGCTGATCGCTTCGTGCGCGACGACCCCTCCCGGTCCGCAGAACTCCGACGTTCCGGTCGCGCAATCGTGGAGCCAGCTTGCGGAGGCCAATCCCGCGCTCGTCACCAATGCGAGCGCGGCGGTCGAGCACGATTGGTGGCGGCATTTCGGCGATCCGACGCTCGATGCGCTGGTCGTCGAGGCGCTCGCCGGCAACAAGTCGCTGCAGATCGCGGCCGCCCGCGTCGAGGAAGCGCGCGCCAATCGCGGCATCGCACGGGCGAGCCTGTTCCCCGAGATCACGGGCGGAGCGTCGGCCTCACGCGGCAATCAGGGATTCCTCACCGGCGACCGGACGCTCAATCTCGCGGAAGCCAGTATCGATGCCTCGTGGGAAGCCGATCTCTTCGGCCGCAACCAGGCGCGGACGGCGGCAGCGGGCGCCATTCTCCAGTCCGAGGAGGCCGCAGCCCAGGCGGTGCGGGTTGCGCTGCTCGCGGAAGTGGCGCGCAACTATTTCGACTTGCGCAATTACGAGCGCCAGATCGTGCTGACCGAGCAGAATCTCGAGACGCAACGCATGACGCTGTCGCTGACCCAGGCGCAATTGCAGGGGGGGGTCTCCAGCGACTTCGATGTCCAGCGCACAGCGGCGCAGGTTTCGACGACGGAAGCGCTGCTGCCGGTGCTGCGCCAGGCGCATGATGCGGCGGTCAACCGCCTGAACATCCTGCTCGGTGTGCCGCCGGGTACGCGCAATGCCGTGCTCGCGGCGCCGCAGGAATTGCGGCCGCTCGATGCGCGGGTTCTCGTCGCGGCACCGGCGACTGTGCTCGCCGTGCGTCCCGACGTGCGCGCGGCCGAACGCCGTTTCGCCGCGAGCATCTCGGCAAAGGACGCGGCGACGGCCGATCTGTTTCCGACGATTTCGCTCACCGCGTTCTTCGGCTTGCAGGGCGCGTCGGGAGTGGCCGGTGCGACGCCGTGGGGCATCGGTGCGGGTCTCCTCCAGCCGATCCTCAATTTCGGGCGGATCGAATCGCAGATCGATGCAGCCGATGCGCGGCAGCGGCAGGCATTCCTGGACTACCAGCGCACGGTGCTGGAAGCCCTGGAGAACATGGAGACGGCGCTGTCGAGCTATCTGCGCGAGACGACGCGGAACGTGTCGCTCTCGGCGGCGGTTGCGCAGGACCGCCGCGCGGCCGATCTGGCGCGCCAGCAATACACCAACGGGTTCACCAGCCTGCTCGATGTGCTGGTGGCCGAGCGCGATCTGCTGGCGGCCGAAGCCAACCAGGCGGCGTCGGATGCAAATCTGAGGAAGAACCTGGTGGCGATCTACACCGCGGCGGGCGGCGGCTGGCAGGAGTGACGGACTGGCTCGGGGACTCGGAGAAAAGGCAATGAGTGCGATACGTTCTTTGCGCCCGATGAGGCGCGTTCACGAGCAGTTGAGACGGGCTGTGTGCCTGCTCGCCTTTATCGCGATCGGGGCCGTTATCACCTCGGATGCACGGGCCGCCAACTCGGCCGAAACCTTCGTGCAATCCAGCATCGATAAAACCTACGTAATCCTGAATGAAGGCCCCCTGAATGCATCCGAGCGCCAGGCGCAATTCCGTGTGCTGCTGCTGTCAGTCGTGGATGTGAGGCGCGTCGCATTGTTCACGCTGGGCCCTTATGCGCGAGCTGGGGCACAGGCTGATCTCGAGACATTCGAACGCGCGTTCGCGGATTTCTTGAGCGCCGTTTATCAACGTGGGCTCGAGACCTATAACTCTCCCAAGGTCACCGGTTCCACCGAACGAGCGCCAGACGATGTAATCGTCAATGTGACGGCGACCGCACCGAACGGAAAGCGGCCTCCGCTGCGCTTGGCCTTTCGCGTGCGGGGAGCGAGCGGTGGCGGACAGTTGATCACGGACCTTCAGGTCGAAGGCGCGTGGCTCGCCATTGTTCAGCGGGCGGAATTCACCGCCTATTTGCAGCAGCGTGGCGCCAATATCGCGGGGCTTGCGATGGAACTCCAGAAGCGATCGGCGCAAATCCGCTTGGCGCAAAGCGAGAGCGAAATCAACCGTCGCGAGCGCTGAACGCACGCATCAGCCGTGGAAAAAACGGACTTTGAGCCGATTGCGTTAGGTGATTCTTAGCCAAGACTTGCCGCGCATGGCTGTTGCGCTTGGCGTTGTAACGAATCGTCTAATCAAGTCTTGACGGTCCTCCTCGTCTAATGACCACGCGCTGCACATGGCGGCGCGGAAATCGACGGAGGACTCGTCGTGAGCGGAAGAATTTCCCGGCTGCTGGCAGCCGCAATGGTGCCGCTCGGGGCATCCGGGCTGGAGCTGGCGCCCCCTGAGCTGCGCACCGGCACGCCGCCGGTTCTCGAGGCGACGGCGCCACCGGCCGACGTCGCAGACCCGGAAGCGTTGAGCTACATTTCAACCGATAACGCCTTGGGATCGGCCTTGGGCAGCATGCGGCTGAGCTCCACTTTCGCGGCATTCGAACATCACCGGGGCGCCATGAGCCTCGAATATGCCGGTGTCCTGCCGGCGTTTCCGGGCTACCGTATCGCCTCGGAGTTTCTCGCGGGGGCTTCGGTTTATCGCGTCACGAATGCCGAGCAATATTTTCTCGACAATCCGACGATCTGCGGCGGGAAACCGCTCACATTCGTCGTGACGAAATTCACCAGCCTCGCGGACGTCAAGGGCGGCACGATGGCGGTCAATCTGTGGCTCTTGAGCCTAGACGATTACAACGCGTTCCGGCCGACGACATCGGATCCCTGCGGCGGCGACACCTACAAGGCGGCGAAAGTCGACTAAGTCGCGGCAGTATTTGACGCGGCTAGCGTAAGACGTTATCTTACCCACATGAAAACCAGGATCTCGTCAAAGGGCCAGATCGTGCTGCCGGCTGAGATCCGGACTCAGGACGACATTGAGGCCGGCCAGGAATTTGAAGTGGTCCGTCTTGATCGCGGCGAATACCATCTGAAACGGAAAGAACCGCACCGCAACAACGCCGGGCTGGTTAAGCTGCTGCTCGCCTGTCCCGCCAAAGGTTGGTTCCGGCCGTTGGACCGGACCGAGACGACAGACGACATCAAACCGCCCAAACTTGGATGAGCTATCTCGTCGACGCGAACGTCTTGAGCGAACCGACGAAACCCTCACCCAGCAGCAAGGTTGTCGGTTGGCTATCCGCCAATGAGCAATCGATCGCCGTGGATTCAGTGATCCTGGGCGAGCTCTACATCGGCGTTCTTGTGCTCCCGCGCGGCCGAAAGCGGACTCAACTCGAGCACTGGTTTGAGGCCGTCGCGCAGACCATCAATTGCCTGCCATGGGATGCCGCCATCAGCCTGCAATGGGCTTCTCTCGTGGCGGGGTTGACGCAGAAAGGCGAGACGCTGCCGCTTCTGGACGGGATGATCGCCGCCACCGCGCTTCAACACGACCTTACCCTTGTGACGCGAAACACGCGCGACTTCAGGAAGACGGGCGTCAAACTGCTGAATCCGTTCGACTGAGTCCTGCCAAAAGAAAACGGGCGGCGTTGGGGCCGCCCGTTTCGTTTCAAGACGTTGATCGAGATTACTTCTCCAGCGGGTTGTTGCGCAGCTGGAAGTGGGCCGCCAAAGGCTTCGAGCCCTTGCCGCCTTCGATCAGCCAGGGCGTGCGGTCGCCGTTCGCAACCCACAGGCCCCTGCCCTTCCAGCCGGCATTCGGATCGTCGATGCGGCCGTCGAAGCCCTTGGCATAGAAGCCGAGCGGGTACGGCACGCGCAGCACGACCATCTGGCCGCCGGAGTAGGCGATGATGCCGTCGTTCAGATTGCCGGTGGACATCGGCACGTCGTTGCCGAGGCCGAAGGTGTTGTGCTGGTCGCCCCACGAGTAGTAGATCGACTCGACGCTGTTATCGCCGAGGCCTTCAAATCCCGGGCCGGGATATTTGTGCATGGTCCAGCCTTCCGGGCAGTGATCGCCCGTCGCGGTCGGGCCGTTGAGCGGGCCCTTGCACTTGCTGCGATCGAATTCGCCGAGATGGCCGCTGGAGAGCGACACCCAGACGACGCCCTTGCTGTCGATGTCGGCACCGCGAACGCCGAAGCCCGGCGCGGGAACGTTGTAGATTTCGGCAAGCGCCGTCTCGTTCGGGTTGGAACCCGGAGCAAGCCGGACGACGGCGCCGCTGGCATTGCGCCATGAGCCCCAGATCGAGCCGTCGACCTTGTTCGGCATCACCGCATAGAAGCCGGCGAGGATGCGCTTGTCCTTGGTGGGATCAACCGCCTGGTTCGGCTCGACCCATCCGGCATCGCGCTTGCCGTTGCCGTTGGTGTCGAGGACGAGCGGCGTCCAGCCCTGCGACTTCGCGGAATCGCCGGTCTCGTCGAACATCTTGGTGTTGAGCCAGCCGACTACGGGTCCGCCGCCGCTGGTCCACAGCGTGTCGTTCTCGTCATAGGCGAATTGCAGGTGATGGGTGCCGAAGCAGGTGTCGACGAATTTGTAATCCTTGGTCTTCGGATCGAAGACGGTGATGTTGCGGTTGGTCCGATCGATCGGGAACACCTTGGCCGAGGGATGATCCGAGCCCGCTTTGCAGAAGGCGGGATTGTTCGGTGCGCGGAAGGTCGCGGCCATCCACACCCGGCCGTCCTTGCCGATCATCGAATTGTGGTTGTTTACCCGCGTGTCCCAGATGTCCTCCTCGCCCCAATAGGCCGACGGCAGGAGCGCATGGGCGCCCGCGGCGTGGCCGGGTCCAAGCGCGATCGGCGCATCTTCATCGCGCACGGGCGCGGGGAAGAGGGTCGTCGTGTTCTTGACCGGATCGAGGATGGGGATGTTGTTCGAGCTGTATTCGGGCGAGCCGTAGATCGGGCCGTAGGCGTTGACCGTCGGGTCGCGCCGGTCGCTGGCGATCAGATCGTGCAGGTACTGCTTCTCGTTCATCCAATCGCGGAGCGTGACGACGATGTTGCGTTCCGCGCCCTGCGGCCGTTGCGGCTTCTGCGACGGCGATTCGCCCTTGGCGACGCGTTCGGTCCACTCGCCGAAATATTTGAACTGCCCGCCGCCCAGGAGTCCCGCGGCGAGACCGATCATCTGCACGCCGGCCTGGCCGGACTGGATGCGCCGGAGCCACGCGTCGGAATGCACGCCGCCCTGCTCTTTGAGGAACTGCTCGGGAATGGTGCGGGTTGAGAGCTGGCCGAGCTGATGGCAGCCGACGCAGCCGTTGCTCTTGATGGTGTCGAGATAGACGTCCTGCGTGACGTTCGCGGGGAAGGACTTGCCGGGGCCGAACTCTTCCTTGCCCGGGATCTTCATCATCGAGTACCAGTAGGCGGCGGGATAATACTGCGCGGCGGCGTGCTCGCTCGGCGCGGGCTTCGCGGTCAGGTTCAACGTCGCGCCCGGCGCGCTGGTGGTCTTGTCGGAATCGACGAGGCCATAGCCGCGCACCCAGACGGAATAGTTCGCTTGCGGAAGGTCGGGCACGACGAAGCGGCCCTGATCGTCGGTCACCACGATCTTGATGTAGCGGACGTCGAGATCCTTGGTCTCGGCGATGACCCATACGCCGGCTTCGGGCTGGCCGCCGGGGTTCAGCACGACGCCGCCGATGTCGTCGGCATCGATGGCCACGCTCGGCCCGGAGGCCGCGTTGAGGGCATATCCGCCGGCAGCAATCAGTCCGGCCAATCCCAGTGCTGCACCGCCCAGCAAAGCGGCCCGGTTCGTTTTCATGTGTTGCTCCTTTTTGCCCTAACCGATTTACCGCATCATAGCGGGGTTCGGCGGGGCTAAAAAGGAAACCCGGATGGCATGGCCGTCCCCGTGACCCCAAAGGCCGCGGAAATCTTCAATTTGTCGAGATCATCTCGGGGGTTAGGCGAGCGCTGGTCGGTGCAAGATGCGGCACCTCGGCCGCTTGCGGTCTCATGCTAGCCTGTCCCGATGAACGAGCCTCCCGGGAAACCCAGGATGACGGTCGAGCGAGACACGGCGCCGGCGAGCGTGCGCGAGGCGGTGATCGAACTGTTGCGCGGGCTCAAGATGACAACGGTATTCGGCAATCCCGGATCGACGGAGCTGCCGTTCCTCGACCGCTGGCCTGAGGATTTCCGCTACGTGCTCGGGCTGCAGGAGGCGTCCGTCGTCGGCATGGCCGACGGCTATGCGCGGGCGACGGGACGGGCGGCGTTCTGCAATCTGCATTCGGCGGCGGGCGTCGGTCATGGGCTCGGCAACATCTACAACGCCTATCGCAACCAGACGCCGCTGGTGATTTCCGCCGGACAGCAATCGCGCAGCCTGCTGCCGATGAATCCGTTTCTCGGCGCGAGCGAAGCGGTGTCGTTTCCCAAGCCCTATGTGAAATGGAGCTGCGAGCCGGCGCGGGCCGAAGACGTGCCGGCGGCGATCGCGCATGCCTATCATGTGGCGACGCAACGGCCGTATGGACCGACATTCGTGTCGATCCCTTTCGACGATTGGCGGGCGAGGACGCGGCGCGTGCCCGTGCGTACGGTCAGCAGCGATGTCGCGCCCGATCCCGACGCGCTGGATGTGCTCGCGCAGGCGCTGAACGAGGCGCAGCGGCCGGTGATCGTCGCTGGCGCGGAGATCGATCAGGACAAGGCGGGCGATGCGATGGTTGCGCTCGCCGAGCGGATCGGCGCGCCCGTCTGGGCAGCGCCGTTTGCGAGCCGGGTGGTGTTTCCGGAAGAGCATGAGCTGTTCGCCGGGTTCCTGACGGCGGCGCCCGAGGCGGTTTCGCGCGCGCTGGACGGGCACGATGTCGTGCTGGTGGTGGGTGCGCCGGTGTTCACATTCCATGTGCCGGGCGAATGCGCGCTGTTCACGAGCGGCGCGCGCATCTTCCAGGTCAGCGCGGATGGCGACGCGCTGGCGGCCGCGCCGGCTGGAACCGGAATTCTCGGCAGCTTGCGGCAAGCGCTCCCGGCGCTGACCGAGCGGGTCGAGACGCGCGAGCAGAGGTCGCCAGTACGCATGCGCGAGCGGCCGCCGGCGCCCAAGCCGGATCATCCGATCAAGGCGGAGTATCTGCTGCATACGCTGTCGCGCCTGATGCCGCGCGAGGCGATCGTGGTCGAAGAGGCGCCGGTGCACCGGCCAGCGATCCAAGCTCATCTGCCGATTCGGAGCTATGGCGCGTTCCACACGATGGCGAGCGGCGGACTGGGCTACTCGCTGCCGGCGTCGGTCGGGATCGCGCTCGCCGAGCCCTCGCGCCGCGTGGTCTGCATCATCGGCGACGGCTCGATGATGTACTCGCTGCAAGCACTGTGGACGGCGGTTCAGCACCGGCTGAAGCTGACGGTGATCGTCCTCAACAATGCGGGCTATGGCGCGCTGCGCTCGTTCGGGCAGGTGCTCCAGGTCCGGGACGCGCCGGGATTCGATCTGCCCGGCCTCGATTTCGTCGCGCTGGCCAAAGGCATGGGCTGCGACGCGCGCCAAGTGACACAGCCGGAGGACATTGCCGATGCGTTGACGGGCGCGTGGGAATGCACGACCCCGTTCCTGATCGATGTGTGCGTGGAGTCTGCGGTGCCAAATTTGTATTAGGCAGCGAGGAGGAAACAATGGCGTTGAGCGAGGTCTGGGACGCTATCCGTTCTGATCCGGCATGACCGACGCTTCAAGACCGTTCATCGATGTCGGCGAGAGCATCGATGCCGGAGCGTGGACGGGGTTCCAGAAACTCGGTGTTCTGCTCGCCGCACTCGCCATCGTGCTCGACGGGTTCGACGGGCAGCTGATCGGCTTTGCCATTCCAATGATCATCCAGGAATGGGGCGTGACGCGCGAAGATTTTGCCCCGGTGGTCGCGGCGGGGCTGATCGGCATGGGCTTTGGCAGCGCGCTCGCGGGCTATGTCTGCGACCGCTTCGGGCGGCGGCCGGCGATCATCGGCAGCGTGCTGCTGTTCGGCGTTGCCACGAGCTGCATCGGGTTTTCGGAAAACCTCGCGAGCATCGCAGCGTTCCGGTTCCTCGCGGGGCTCGGGATCGGCGGCGCGCTGCCGAGCTCGTCAACGATCTCCGCCGAGTTGACGCCGGCGAGGCGCCGCACGCTGGCGATCACCGCGACCATCGTGTGCGTGCCGCTGGGCGGTATGCTTGCTGGGCTCTATGCCGGATACATCCTGCCGCAATTCGGCTGGCGGGTGCTGTTCTGGATGGGCGGTGCGCTGCCCGCGGTCCTCAGCATCGTGCTGATCGCGCTGCTGCCGGAATCGCCGCGCTTCCTGGTGCGTTGGCCCAAGCGCTGGGGCGAACTGCGCGGATTGCTTAGGCGCATGTCGCGGCCGGTGGTTGACGGCGCGGTCTTCATCGACGCGGCGGAGCAGAAGCTCGAGCGCCGGGCGGGCGTGCGCGCGCTGTTTCAGGCTGACCGCGTGCGCGACACGCTGGCGCTGTGGGTTGCGTTCTTCCTCTCGCTGTTCGCGGTCTACACGGCGTTCAGCTGGTTGCCGGCGATGCTGGCGAGCGAAGGGGCGAACGTCGCGATCACGTCCGGCGGGCTTACCGCCTACAATCTCGGCGGCGTGTTCGGCGCGGTGATCTGCGCGGTGGCGATCACGCGGTTCGGCTCGCGCTGGCCGATCGTGCTGTGCTGCGCGGGCGGCGCGCTGAGCGCGTTCCTGCTCGAGGGCACGCCGGTCGAGAACACGAGCCTGCTGATCCTCGGCCTCGGGCTGCACGGATTGTTCGTCAATGCCGCGCAGACGACGATGTTCGCGCTTTCCGCGCATGTCTATCCGACCAATGTGCGCGCGACGGGGACGGCGTCGGCGATGGCGTTCGGACGGCTGGGCGCGATCCTGAGCGCGTTCGCGGGCGCGGCTATCATCAGCGCAGGCGGCGCCGAGGCTTATTTCGGGATGCTGGGGATCGCCATGACGGGTGTCATGATTGCGCTGATGGTGGTGAAGAACCACATCCCGGCGTTCGGCGGCGGTATCGCCAAAGCGGCGGCCGTCGATCTGCCACGGATGGACCCGATACGCTGAGCGAGCCGCAGGTGGTCAGTTCGGCCAAGCGCGCAGCGCAACGTCGGCGATTTTCTTGAGCTGTTTCGCCTCCGCTCCGGTCGCGCCGGCGACGGCGATGCCGTCGAGGATCGCCATGATGAAGCGCGCAAGATCGGCCGGGTTCGCATGCCGCGGCAAATCGCCGTCCGCCTTGGCGCGTTCCAAGCGCTTGCGGATCGCGCCTTCGGCCATCGCGAGGCGTGAAATGACCACCTTGCGCATCCGGCCGGCCTTGGTGCCGGCCGCGAGCGCGCCGCGCACCAGCAGGCAACCGCCGGGATGCCCCTTGGCCACTTGGAGAGCAACCACGCCCTTCAGCAGATGTTCGACCATGCCGCGTGCCGTGGACGCATCGAGCGCCTCGGGGATGAAGCTCCCCGGGCCGGCGATATAGCGATCGATGACTTTGCCGAACAGCGCATCCTTGTTGCCGAAGGCCGCGTAGAGGCTAGGCGCATTGATGCGCATGGCCCGCGTGAGATCCGCGAGCGACGTTCCTTCGTAACCCTTGCGCCAGAACACATACATGGCGCGGTCGAGCGCCTTGTCGGGATCGAAGCTGCGGGGGCGGCCGAGAGCCATTCGGAGCACCGGAGCGTTAGCGCGGAATTATGTAAGGGCGTTGTCCGATGCCGTCCAGACCCTGGCCGCGTCGTCCCCAGAATGGATCGGCGCAGCTCACGGGCGGCATCGCGGCTTTCTGCGAATGCTTATCACTCGTCGAGTTAACCGCGACCCCGTCAGGCCATGGTTTGGATGAGCGCCTGCGCGGCGGCAGGGGCGCGCAGCTTCGCGCCGGAGATGAAATAGACGAATGCGTCTCCGCGCGCAGCCCAGCTTCGCGCGCGCTGCGCCCATTGGCCGATCTCGGCCGGCGTGTAGCCGGTCTCGACATCCTCTCTGGTGCGCATCAGACGCGCATAGGTGAAATCCGCGGTCGGTTCCTCGATGACCGGGAATTTGTCGTCATCGGCGAAGACGATCGCAACCTTGTGGCGGCGCACCAGATCGTAGAATCGCTCGTCCTTGAAACTCTCGTGCCGGACTTCCAGCGCATGGCGGAGCGGCAGACCGCCGACTTCGCGAGGCAGCAGTCTCAGAAACGCTTCGATGTCCGCGGCGTCGAATTTCTTTGTCGCCATGAACTGCCAATTGATCGGGCCCAGCCGGTCGCCCAACTCGGTGAGACCCTGCCCGACGAAGCGAGCGACCGCCTCGCCCGCACCCGACAGGTCCTTGCGGTTGGTGCAGTAGCGCGAGCCCTTGACCGCGAAGACGAAACCGTCCGGCGTCTCCTCGTGCCACTTGGCCCAGCTCGCGGGCTTGAAGGTCGAGTAGTACGTCCCGTTGATCTCGATCGAGGTCAAGCGGCGGCTGGCATACTCCAGCTCGCGCTTCTGGGACAGGCCCTCGGGATAGAATACGCCGCGCCAGGGCTCGTAGGTCCAGCCACCGATGCCGATGCGAATTTGGCCCGCCACGCGTTCGTCTCCCGGATCGGCGCAATAATTTCACAGGCAGCAACCACGCGCCACTCGCTACATTGTCTCTTGTAGGATCGCCGGGTGGTCGTAGATTGGATCAACTCACAGCGGCGTTCAGGGCAAGCCCGGATCGCAACCGGAAATCGAGGACACCATGGCCAAGACCGATTTCAAGTCCGTGGACGAATACATCGCGACGCATCCCGAAAACGTGCAGGCGGTCCTCCGGCGCGTGCGGGGGACCATCCGCAAAGCCGTGCCGAGCGCGGAGGAGGTCATCAGCTACCAAATCCCCGCCTATAAACTGCAGGGCACGGCCGTGATCTATTTCGCGGGCTGGAAGGAGCACTATTCGCTCTATCCCGCGAGCGAGCGCATGGTGAAGGCGTTCAAGGCCGAGCTTGCGCCGTACAAGATCAGCAAGGGCACGATCCGCTTCCCGCTCTCCGAACCGGTGCCCGTGAAGCTGATCGAGGGCGTCGCGAAATTCCGCGCCAAGGAAGCCGCCGACCGCGTCAAGGCGAAGGCGGCGGTGAGCAAGCGCTAGACGCGACACATTCGGGGGCGGCCCAGAAACGACACGGCATGCGTCAGGCGCTGACACGGCATCCCCAAGCGCGCTGCACGGCAGCGACGCGCATCGACGTTGACATCGCGCGTCCGCGTCCCGGCCAACTGGTGCTGCGCTACGTCGTGACGGGACGAACGAGCGATCTGCGTCTGCCCCCGGTGATCGCGCCCGCGCGCACGGATGAGCTTTGGCGGCACACCTGCTTCGAGGCGTTCGTCCGGGCGTCGCCGGGCGCAGCCTATTACGAGTTCAACTTTGCGCCTTCGACACAGTGGGCGGCGTATGGATTCAGCGCGTACCGAAGCGGGATGCGCGATGCGAACGAGGTCCCAGCGCCGCTCATCGAGGCGCAATCGCGGGACGATGAGTACATTCTGCAGGCCGCGCTGGACTTGGAGCGCTTGCCGAGCGATGCGGCGTGGCGGCTCGGTCTGTCCGCGGTGATCGAGGACAGCGACGGCACCCTTTCGTATTGGGCGCTCAAGCATCCGCCGGGCAAAGCGGATTTTCATCATTCCGATTGCTTTGCGCTCGAACTTACGGGAGCGTCAGGGCCATGAAATTCGGCATCGACCGGCTTGTCGCCGAACCCCAATTGCGCGCGCCGCTGAAAGGCCGGCGCGTCGCGCTGCTGGCCCATCCCGCTTCGGTCACCCGTGATCTGACGCATTCGCTCGATGCGCTAGGGGCATGCGGCGACGTGAAGCTGACCGCCGCCTTCGGCCCGCAGCACGGCCTGCGCGGCGACAAGCAAGACAATATGATCGAATCGCCGGACTTCAGGGATCCGATGCACAACATTCCGGTCTTCAGCCTATATGGCGCCGTGCGGAAACCCACGGATGCGTCGATGGACACGTTCGACGTGATGCTCGTCGACCTGCAGGATCTGGGCTGCCGCATCTATACGTTCATCACGACGCTGCGCAATTGCCTCGAAATGGCGGCGAAGCACAAGAAGGCGATGTGGGTGCTGGATCGTCCGAATCCTGTCGGGCGGCCGGTGGAAGGCTTAACGTTGCGCGCAGGCTGGGAGAGCTTTGTCGGCGCGGGTCCTCTGCCGATGCGCCACGGTCTCACCATCGGCGAGCTGGGCCTATGGTTCGTCAAGATCTTCAAGCTCGATGTCGACTATCGCATCATCGAGATGGAGGGCTGGCGGCCCGATTCCGGGCCGGGTTTCGGCTGGGAACTCGGCGAGCGCGACTGGGTCAATCCCAGTCCCAACGCGCCGAATCTGTCGATGGCGCGTGCCTACCCGGGGACGGTGATGGTTGAGGGCGCGACGCTGTCAGAAGGCCGCGGCACGACCCGGCCGCTCGAATCGTTCGGCGCACCCGACATCGATACGCGCCGCCTGATCAAGGAGATGCAATCGCTCGCGCCGCAGTGGCTCAACGGTTGCGCCTTGCGCGACTTCTGGTTCGAGCCGACGTTCCACAAGCACGTGGGCAAGCTCTGCAACGGCGTGCAGGTCCACACCGAAGGTCCCGGCTACGATCATCAGGCATTCAAGCCGTGGCGCATCCAGGCGCTCGCCTTCAAAGCGATTCGCCGCCTGTACCCGGACTATGAGCTGTGGCGCGATTTCCCGTATGAATACGAGAGCGGCAGGTTGGCCATCGACGTCATCAACGGCGGACCGCTGCTCAGGGAATGGGTGGACGACGCGGCGGCGACAGCGCAAGACCTGGATGCGCTGGCGATGGCAGACGAGCAGGCCTGGCTGAGGGAGCGTCAACCGCACCTGCGGTACTGACATGATGCGCCGCTCGCCGTCCGCCTTCGTCCGCGCCGCGCGGCTGGAGTATTGCTAGGCCTACGGTCGGAGGGGCGCGCCTATGCTCATCGTCTTTTCCGGTTTGCCGGGTACGGGCAAATCAACACTCGCGCGCGTGCTGGCCACTGAACTCCGTGCAGTTTGGTTGCGCATCGACTCGATTGAGCAAGCGATACGCGTATCAGGCGTCGTGGACGGCGACTTGAGGGACGCCGGTTATCGAGCGGCGTACGCTGCTGCGGACGATAATCTGCGGCTCGGGATGACGGTCTGCGGGCTGGCGCACGCGTGGTGGAGATCGAGACGATTTGCTCGGACCTGATAGAGCATGGGCGGCGCATCGAAACCCGCACGACCGACGTGCCGGGCCTCATCCTCCCAACCTGGCAGGCTGTGATCGGCCGAGACTATCATCCATGGGATCGCGAGCACGTCACGATCGACACGGCCAGCCGCAGCGTGGCGGAATGTGTCGATCTTATTCGCGCCAGCCTCTAATCACCGGTCCGATCACTCAGAAGGCCGGGGCGTCCGCGTGCAGGCGGGGATGTTCAGGCCGGGCATTCGATGAGGTTTCCGCGCAGACTTGCGAAACGCGAACGCGCGAAGCAGGAGGAGTGGGCCCGGCTGGACTCGAACCAGCGACCAGACCGTTATGAGCGGCCGGCTCTAACCAACTGAGCTACAGGCCCCAGAGGCGTGCTGTGATAGCAGGAAATCTCAGCCATCCGATAGGCTTCCGCCTTCGCTTCGCTCTTGCCTTGCCAAGGCTTGGTAAGGGCAAAATCAAGCTACGGCGGACACGTGAGCGCGACACGAAACGCCTCACAAACGCCCCGATTGGGATGCTAATCTCAAGCGAACCGTGGGAGCACCTACGATGAGGACGTCGCCTAGAGCCTTGAGGACCAGATTGCAAGGCGCCGTGTTGGCCGGCGCGGTTGCGCTGATGGCCGCAACGGCGCTCTCGAGCGCGCAAGGAGCGGAGGCCATGATGCCGCCGCGCACCATCACCGTGAGTGGCGATGCCGAGGTGGCCTCCAAGCCGGACCAGGCGCGGCTGTCGGCAGGCGTGGTCAGCCAGGCGGAGACGGCGGCCGCGGCGCTGAGCGCCAACTCGACGGCGATGAGCCGCGTGTTCACGGCGCTGAGGGCGGCGGGGATTCCCGAAAACAGGATGCAGACCTCGAATTTTTCCGTGCAGCCGCAATACGCGCCCTTCCGGCAGGAAAACCCGGAGCCGCAGCGGATCATCGGGTACCAGGTGTCGAACAATGTCACCGTCGTGGTCGACGATCTGACCAAGGTGGGGCCGACACTCGATGCCCTCGTCAGAAGCGGCGCCAATCAATTGGGCGGCATCCAATTCACCATCGCCGATCCCAAGCCCCTCGCGGAGCGCGCGCGCACGCTCGCGGTCGTGGACGGCGCGGCCAAGGCGCGGACTCTCGCGACCGCGGCCGGCGTCATGCTGGGCCCGCTTATGTCGATCCAAGAGGTGTCCATCTCGCGGCCGATTCCGGTGTTCGCCATGGCGCGGGCAGTGGCGCAGGAGTCGACGCCGATCGCCGAGGGCGAGGAACGGGTGGGCGTCAACGTCACGATGACCTACGCGATTCAATAGGAGCTTCAGGAGTTGGGGGGTGCGCAAATATGGGGAGCGCACCATGAAGACCACATCTGTTGTCGCAGTGACTGCGTTAGTTGCCTGTACCGGATGCAGTGAACTCCAAAAGATCGAATCGGAGAGAACCCTAACCACCGTTGGACATGCCCGCATCCTGGTGCTTCCCGACCGGGCCAGACTGCAAGCCGCCGTCGTCACCGAAGACGCCACGCCGGTCGCCGCCTTGCAGGCCAATAACGGACTGATGAATTCCGTTCACGATGCGATCGGGAGGCTCGGGATTCCCCGTGAAAATGTCGAAACCAGCGATGTCAGTGTCGAACCCGTCGATCCGAACCAATATGCGGAACGGCCACTGCCGGGACCGCGCGTCATTCGCTATCGCGTGGAGAACACCGTCACCGTAAGAATCGACGACCTTGCCAAGGTGGCCGACATCATGGGCACCCTGGTTACGGCCGGGGCCAACCAGATCCGTGATGTGCGGTTCGAGGTGAAGGATAGCGATCGCTATTCCGAGCAGGCGAGGACGGCGGCCATCAAGGATGCGCTCATACGCGCACAGCGCATGGCGGAGGCGGCCGGCGTGACGCTCGGACCGATCATCCGGATCGGAGGCAGCGGCCGCGGTGGCGAAGAAATCCCCGAGACGGTTCTCATCACAGGAAGCCTGGTGAGCTCGACCACAAGGGTGCCGGTGATCGCCGGCAAACGCGAGATCAACGCGGACATCGCCGTGGTCCACCGAATCCAGTGAGTGCCACGCGCTAGCGCGACGGGACGGCCATTGCTGCGCGCTCCATCGTGAGCTCGGCCTGAAGGCTTTCGGTGTCGCGGTAGATCGAGGCGACGGCCAGCGTCCGGCCTTTGCGATTGAAGCGGAGCACGCAGTCCTTGGCCGCGATGTCGCCCTCGATAACGAGCTCGTCCCAGGTCTCGGCATGGCCGACATAGTTGATCGGCACGTCGTAGTGCTGGCTCCAGAAGAACGGCACGTCGGTGAATGTCTCGCGCTGCCCCAGCATGTTGAGCGCCGCGGCCTGGCCCTGGCGTTCGGCAACCACCCAATGTTCGACGCGGATGGACTCGCTGCTGTGCGGATCGGGCCACCGGGCAATGTCGCCTGCGGCGAAAACCCCCGGTGCGCTGGTCTCGAGATAGGCGTCGACGACGACACCGCGATCGATGGCGAGGCCCGCGCCTTCCGCGAGCGTGAGCCGCGGACGCACCCCTATCCCAGCGACGACAAAATCCGCCTCCAGCGCGCGGCCGCTCTTGAGCCTGACCTGTTTTTCCTCGATCGCCACCGCACTGTCCTCAAGATGGAAGACGACGCCGTGCTGCTCGTGGAGCGACCGGATGAAATCGCCCATTTGCGGGCCTAGAATCCGCTCCATCGGGCGTTTCTCCGGCGCGACGACATGGACCTCGATTTCGCGGGTGCGCAGAGCGGCCGCAACCTCGAGCCCGATGAAGCTCGCACCGATGACGACCGCGCGGCGCGCGGTCTTGGCTCGTTCGATGATGCCCCGCGAGTCGGCAAGCGTACGCAAGGTGCGCAGATGCGGCCGGTCGGCGCCGGGGATGGATAAGCGCACCGGCTCGGCGCCGGTTGCGAGCAGGAGGCGGTCATACGGCACCCTGCCCCCGTCCGCGAGCACGACCTCGCGCGAACGCGTGTCGATGCCGGTGACGTTCGTCTTGAGGCGCAGGTCGATGTTGTTCTCGGCGTAGAAGCTGTCCGGACGCAACGGCACCCAATCCTCGGGCGCGGTGCCGGCGAGATAATCCTTTGAGAGGTTCGGCCGATCGACCGGCGGCGCATCGTCGTTGCTCAACATGACGAGGCTCCCCTGATAGTCGCGGCGCCGGAGCATTTCTGCGGCCGCGAAGCCGGCGGCGCCCCCGCCGACGATGACGATCTGCTTCGGGCCCGCAGCTGTCGGCGCGCCGCGCCGTTTCGGCGCGGGCTGTGCCAGCTTCCGTCCGACGACGATTCTGCCGTCGCCTTCCTCGACCGACCAGCGCGCGATCGGGTCAAAGGCAGGCGTGCGCAGCGCCTCGCCCGAGCGCAGGTCGAAGCAGGCGTGATGCCACGGACACCGCACGGTATCGCCGACCACGAGACCGTCGGCGAGCGGACCGTGATAGTGCGTACAATGGGCGCCGACGGCGAACATTTCGGCCCCACGGCGCACCAGCAGGACCTCATCGTCACCGACATGGCCGAGCAGCTTTCCGCCGTCGGCGAGGTCCGCGTACGCAATGCCCAGTGCCAGATCGGGGCCACCGGGTTTGGCTTGCTCTTCGGCCATTGTCTTCTCCCTTGGCGTTACCGCAGCAGGGCTTCGATGTCGTCCATGATGCGGTTCATGCGCGCGATCAGCGCGCGGTAGGGCGCGGGCGATGCCATGTCGATGCCGGCGTGGTTGTAAAGCTCGTAGGGATAATCCGAGCCGCCGGCGCGCAGGAGTGAGAGGAAACGCTCCGCCGCAGGCTTGCCTTCGCCGATGATCGCATCGGTGAAGCGCGCGGCGCCTGCGATCGAGGTCGCGTACTGATAGACATAGAAATTGAAATAGAAGTGCGGGATGTAGGCCCATTCGATGCCGTAGGCGGGATTGATGGTCATCACGCCTTCCGCTTCGCCGTAATATTTCCGCAGGATCCCGAGATAAAGCTCCGTCATGCGCGCGCCGGACAGCGGGCGGCCGTGCTCGATCTCCTCGTGGATCGCGAGTTCGAACTCCGCGAGCATGACTTGGCGGAAGAAGGTTCCGCGGATCGATTCGACGCCCTCGCCGAGATAGAACAGCTTTTCCTCGCGGGTCTTGGCGTGCTTCACCATGTGATCGTTGAGCAGCATCTCGTTCGCGATCGACGCGGCCTCGGCGACGAAGGTCGAGTAATGCGATTTCTCGTAGGGCTGATACTTCGTCGTGAGCTGGGTGTGGACCGCGTGGCCCCATTCATGCGCGAAGGTCGAGAGCGAATCGTAATCGTCCTGATGATTGAGCAGAACATAGGGATGCACATCGTAGGCGCTGCCGTTCATGTAGGCGCCTGACGCCTTGTGCGTGCGCGGGAACGGATCGGTCCACTTGCCGGCGAAGCCCTGGCGCAGAAAAGCAAGATATTCCTCGCCGTAAGGGACGAGCGCGTCGAGCGTGACGCGCTCGGAATCGGCGACGGTGAATTTCGGCTCATGGATGCCCGGGAACATGATCGGATAGACGTCGTAATATTCGAGCGGCCCGTCGATCCCGAGCAGGCGCTTGCGCAGACGGAAATAGCGGTGCAGCGAAGCCAAGCCCTGATTGGCCTCGGCCACCAGCGTGCGGTAAACGGCTTCGGGTATGGCGTCGGGGAAAAGCGCGGCCGAGAGCGCATTCTTGTGCCTGCGCGCCTTGGCGCGGAAGATGTCGCCCATGATCTGCGCGGTGAGGACGGCGCCGGCGGTGCCTTCGTAGTTCTTCCACGCGCCCCAGAAGGAATCGAACACGAGCTTGCGGTCGGCGCGGTTCTCCGACTGGCGATGCTGGACATAGCCCGACTGATCGAGGCGGACGCTGGTTCCATTCGAGAGCGTGACGGTGGGAAACGGCAGCTCGGAATTGGCGAGCTGGCCGTAGACGGAGTCGGGCTGCTGGAGCACGTCGCCCGCGGCGGCAAGGACCGATTCCGCCTCGAGGCCGAGCGTATGGGGTGCTGCGCGCAGCGTGTTGTCGAGGGAGAAGCCGTGGCGCTCGGTGAGGACTGCATTCTCACGCTCGAAGGCGCGTATTTTCACTTCGCCGAGGGCGAGGATTTCGGGCGCGAGCCACGCCGTCTTCTCGCCGAGGAGCGTGTAGAGCGCACCCGCCTGTTGCCGGCGCTCCTGGCTCTTGGCGAGGCTGATATCCTCGTCCGCCTTGAGCGCGGCATAGGCGTAGAGGCGCGCGGTTTCCTTCGCGACCCGCGAGATGGCGTCGAGCGCCGCGAGCAACGCGGCGGCGTTCGTGCCGAGCGTGCCTTTGTAGGAGTCGAGCGCGATCGCCAGGTCCTTGATGCGCGCGTATTCGACCGCCCAAGCCTCAGGCGTGGGATAGAGGTCGGCGAGGTTCCACAGCGGCGTGGCGTGGCTTTGCGGTGCGGTCATGTCGTTCATGGGCGTTCCAATCGGCTATTCGCGGAGATAACGCTCGAGGCTCGATACAAGCGACTAAGCCGCGAGATTGCAATTGGATGCGACGGCGCGCCGGAAAAAGAAAAAGGGCGGAGGGATGTAAGTCCCTCCGCCCCGCTTAGATCCCGCTATGACGATTAACGGCTGACGACCCGCTGGAACTGGGCGATCGTCGCCGGTGTGCCGTGGATTCCCACAATCTGCTGAACATCCAGCTTCAGGCGCTGGAGGTTTGCATTGAAAGCGCGGGAGTTGGCGTTCGCAGCGGTGGCGGCCGGATTGAAGAGGTCGGCCTGCACCACGATCTTCTCGTTCGGGAAGTAGGCGACCAGCATGCCGGCGACATGCGGGAGGCCCTGGATGTTGTAGAGCTCGACCGTTCTGGTGTCGTCGCCGAGGATGTACTTCTCGCGCACGGTTTCGAAGATGTAGCCCTCGGACCACTCTTCGGGCGGGAACAGGGAGAAGCGATCGGGTTCGAGGTTCCAGGTGCCTGCACGCAGGACCTCCTGATAATAGGGCTTGTTGTTCTCGTGCGTGACGACAGTGGCGCCTTCATGGACGTAGGTGCGGATACCGCCGAGATGATCCCAATGATGATGCGTGTTGACGAGGAAACGGATCGGCTTGTTGGGCACGAGCCGGTTCACTTCGGCGATCACCGCGAGCGAGCGCGCCTCGTTCAACGGCGCTTCGATGACGGCCACGTAGTCCCGGAATTCGACGAGCACGCTGTTATGCGAGCCGCCGGCGATCAGCCACAGGCCCTGGCCAAGCATGCTTGTCTCGACGCGCGGCGGCTGGACGGCGGCGCTGCGCACGTTGTCGGGAACGGTAAGCGCGGCATTGGGCACGTTGATGCGCGCCGCAGTGAGGGTCTCGAGACCAAACTGGTGGTCGCCGCCGCTCGGATTGGCCGTGCCGCCGTCGTCGAAGTCCATATGACTGTGGAAACGCGGCAGCATCACGCCGCCGACGTCGCGATAGTTGGTGTAGACGTATTCCTCGTAGAGATCGCCGACGACCGGATTGGGAATCCAGGTCTGCGTCCGCTGAACCAGGTTCTGCGCGTTGATGGTCCCGTTCACACGGTACTTGCCGACCATGTACGAGACCACAGTGACGCGCCCGCCATATTCATTGCGCGTGATGAAGGTCGGATTGGCGCCGGGCGCCAGCGCGCCCTTCAGGAAGCCGTGCGGCGTCATGTAAATCTCGAGGCGCCGCACCTCCGCTTGATCCGGCTGCGGAACGGGCTGTCCTTGCGCGTTCAGCGTCCAGGCGGAGTTGCCGCTGACGACATTGACGACCTTCTGATCCTGAAGGAACGGAAAGCCGGCGCCGCCGCCTTGCAGCGAATTGCTTCCCTGCGCGCGCGTGTACTCTTCCTTCGAGGACATGGTCTCGAAGTCGATGGTGCGCGTGTAGTCCTTGAGATCGACGCGCGGCCAATCCATCGCAGGGTTGAAATTCTGGCCGACCATGCCCTGCCAGCCCGCGCCGGAATATTGGATGGACTTCATATTGGTGACGCCCATCTTCGCGGCCGCGGCTTGCAGGACCGCAGCACCATTGTTCTGCGCCGCGGCCGATCCGCCGATCAGCGCCGCAGCGGCCAACACCAGCCAAATTCGCTTTGCCATAGTCTCCTCCCGAGTGGATCTGCCCACGCATTTACGGACTGGGCCGAGATGTCAGACCGTGCACCCGTCCCTTGGGCGCCAGTCTGCCGCAAAACTCGCCGAAAAGCACGGGCGCGGCACCCCAAAGGATGCCCCGCCCGAAGCCATTTCACGCCGTTTTGCGCCTCCGAGCCGTAAAACCGGGAGGTATGCCTCGCCCTCGCCTATCGTCTCTCAGAAGAAGGAGTAGGTGTAGCGCAACAGGAATGTCCGGGGCTGGCCAAGATATTGAGCCACAAAGGGCGTGTCCGCGTTGTCGTACATCCGATCGATAAGCGTCACGTATTCCTCATCCAAGAGATTGTGAACGTTGAGGTCGACGCGATGGTGACGCTCGGCATCGAAGAAGAAGCGGCCGCCGATATCCACGGCAATGTAGTTTCCGTATCCTGTTCGTCCGAACGTCCCGATCGTCCGGTGAACGTCGCCAACATAGCGGGCGGCGATGGAGAGCCCGAACCGCCGGTTCAGCGGATGATAGTCGAGCGAGATATTTCCGATCTGCTCGGGAACGCGGTCGATCTGCTCGCCGTCGAGCTCGGCCGCGCTGAAGGTGTAGCTCAATCGTCCTGAGATATCGGTGTTGAAATTGTAGGTGCCGGCGAATTCCACACCACGTACTTCGACCGTACCCGGAACATTGTTGAAGACGCATATCTCCGTCACATCGTCGCAAACATCGGTGATGAGGTCTTCAACGTCGCGCCAGAAACCGATGACTTCCCAGTTGAATACGTTCTGACCGAGCGTGCCGCCGATAGACGCGTTGATATTGGTGCTTCTTTCAGGATCCAAGTTGGGATTGCCGATGTAATTGGGGTCTTCGATCGGGTCGAGAGCGAACAATTCTTCGGCGGTAGGGAGGCGAAACGCGGTGCCGACCGAGCCACGCACGAACAGATTGGGCGTGATTTCCCAGCGGCCGCTGACGTTCCACACCGTGGCACTGGGACCAAAGCTCGGCATGTTGTGCCGGAAGCCCGCGGCGAAGCGCGCGTTCGGGAAGAGGTCCATGGTCGTACCGACCTGACCGAAGATCGCGTGCACGTCTTCTGACTTCTTTTCGATATAGAGAACGACGTCGTTGCCCTGATAGCTCTGGTAATCCCAGCCGCCGTAGAATTCGAACCCGAGACCCGTGGGCGCATAGCGCGCGAGCGCATTCACGCCATAGTCGGTGAAGCCCCAGAACTCGTGATTGGAAATTTCGACCAGTGTACCGGGATTGGCGATGTCGTTGTCGAAGCGCGTGAACCAAGTGTACCACCAATGGTAGTACCCTTTGACGAAGAAGCCGATCTCGTCATTGGGCGTGTAATCCAGCTTCGCGCTTACGATGTCTTCGCGCCGCTCGTTGTAGGACGTGGCGGCAGGTCCCGCGGCGGACGACGAAGTGCGCGCAGGCCGGGCGAAATCCAGTTTCGCGTCGGTGTGCTGATAGCTTGCCCAGAATCTCAGCGCGTTGTTGAAGTCGTAGGAATACTTGCCGCCGATGGTCAGCACTTCGTAGCTGCGGCTGCGGTCGGTTCCGGGCTGGTACACCTCATCCACGAACGGCTGGTAGCCGTCCGATCGGTCGGACGAACCGAAGATTACAATATGGTGTCCGCCAAGCGTGTCGCGGAAATAACCATCGACATGACGGCCGCCATTGGTGTCTGCGCCGACGCTGACATGACCGTCGGGAGTGTCGGTGAAATCCTTGGTGACGATGTTGATGGCGCCGCCGATGGCCTGCGTGCCGTAGAACAGCGATTGCGAACCTTCCAGCACCTCGATCCGTTCGACCATCGCCGCGGGGATGGTATCGAGCGGCGGCGTCCCGCCGTAGAGTCGGTTGTTGATGCGCACACCATCGACGAGCCACAGGACATCCTGGGTGCGGGAGCCCTGCAGAGAGATATCGACATAGTCGAAGGGGCCGGCCTTGGGCGCGATGTAGAGACCCGGTACGTAATTCTGGAGAGCCTGTTGGATGTCGAGATAGCCGCCGTTCTGGATCTCGACCGCGCTGACGATGTCGACCCGGGTGCCGTACTGGGAAAGCTGCTGCGGCAGCATCTCTTCCAGCCGGCCGGTGATCAGCACGCGCTCGACCTCACCTTGGGCGTTGACGATTTCGGTGGTCGTCCCGTCGCTCGTCTGGGCCGTCTGCGTGTCGGTCCGCGTTCCGGTCTGGGCATGAGCCGGCAGGATCGCAGCCAAACTCAGGATGCTCGCGCCGGTAAGGGCGGCTGCACGGATACACTTGAAACGACAGGACATTCATTCCCCCTGGATGAGCTGCTCGGCGAGCACGGATGGGCTCGCTTCGGCATATACGGGGATGAAGCCCGCATCCCTCGCGGAGGCTCGGCGAAGAATATTTGAGGGATGTCGAGTGCTGGAGCGTACGGGGCCGGTCAGCGGGACTGTTTGATGGCCCTCGCGGCGGCGCGGACGGCCTCGACGATCTCGGGATAGGCGGCACAGCGGCAGAGATTGCCGGAGAGATAGTGACGGATATCGTCTTCGCTCGGATCGGGATTCCGTTCGAGGAGCTGGTGGGTCATCAGCACGAAGCCGGGGGTGCAGAAGCCGCACTGGAAGGCGCCGCTGTCGATGAAGGCCTGCTGGACGGGGGACAGCGTGCCGGATTGGTCGAGCGCTTCGACCGTGGCGATGCTCTTACCGTCGGCCGCAACGGCCAGATAAAGACAGCCCGAGACCGCCACGCCGTCGAGAAGAACGGTGCAGCAGCCGCACAGGCCCTGACCGCAGCTTTCGCGCGCGCCGCCGAGACCGAAGCGGTTCAGCAACTCGACCAGAGTCCAATGCGTCTCGATGGCGGCGCTTTCCTTGCGGCCATTGAGGGTGAATTCGATGGTCCGGGAGGCGCTCATTCCTCGGCCTCGATGGGCCGGCCCTCGGCCAGGCGGAGCGCGCGGAGCACGGCCTCGGCCCGGATCGGCAGCTCGGTCAGGCGAATGCCGACCGCGTCGTGGATCGCATTGGCGATCGCGGGCGAAACGCCGAAGGTGCCAGACTCGCCGAGCCCCTTGGCGCCGAACGGGCCGTTCGACTGCGTGGCGGCGACGAGCTCGACGTCGAGCACGGGGATGTCGCGGAAACCGGGGATCTTGTAGTCGGCGAACGACGCGTTGGTGACCTGACCGCCGTCGAACTCCATGGTCTCGTAGAGCGTGAAACCGAGCTGCATGATCGCCGCACCGGAGAGCTGGCTGCGCGCGACCTTCGGGTTCAGCGGGCGGCCGCAATCGGCGGCGTTGACGAGGCGCAGCACGCGCACGTGGCCGGTCTCGGTGTCGACTTCGACCTCGGCCCCGGCGCCGCCGATCATCCAGAAGGGCGTCACGTTGTCGGACTGGCCGGTCTTGGAATCGGTCGGCTTGTAGGAGGGAATGTACGTGCCGGTGCCGATGACGTTGCCGGCCTGCATGCCGTAGCGTTTTTTGAAGATCTCGTTGAACGCGTAGTTGGTGCCGGCGGGAAGCCCGACTTCGGCGGCGAGTGCGGCGAGCTTGGCGCGTGCGTCTTCGGCGGCGCGCTTCACCGCGTTGCCCATGTGGAAGGTGGAGCGCGAACCGAGCGTGCCCATGTCGTAGGGCGCGACATCGGTGTTGCCATGCACGACCTTCACGTCCTCGGTCCTGATGTCGAGCGTTTCGGCGACGATCTGTGCCATTGCCGTGTCGGAGCCCTGCCCCATGTCGATCGTGTTGGTGTAGACGACGACACTGCCGTCGGCGCTGACATTGACGATGGCGCCCGAGGTAGTGGGCGAGATCGAGGCCTTGAAGCCAATGCCGAGGCCGCGCCCGCGACGCAGCGTTCCGGTGCCGCGGTCGAACGGCGCGCTCCAGTTCATCCGCTCGGCGATGGCGTCGAGCACCTTGCCGATGGCGGCGTCCTGCATGATCGTGCCGGTCGCCTGCGGACGGCCGTCGGCGAGGATGTTCTTGCGGCGGAATTCGAGCGGGTCCATCCCGATCTCGCGCGCGAGCAGATCGGTGTGGCACTCGTACGCCCAGACGAGCTGGGGGATGCCGAAGCCGCGAAGCGCGCCCGCGGGCGGGCGGTTGGTATAGACCTCGTAGGAATCGATGCGGATGTTCTCGATGTCGTAAGGACCGGCGGCGGTGAAGCCGGATTTCTGCGCGACGCGGGGTCCGATATCGGCATAGGCGCCGCCGTTCCAATAGACGTCGCACTCGCGGGCGACGACGCGGCCGTCCTTGGTGATGCCGCTTCTGATGCGGAACGTCGTGGCGTGTTTGGTGATGGTGTAGAACTGCTCTTCCATGGTGAGCGCGATCTTCACCGGGCGGCGCACGAGCAGAGCGAGCGCTGCGGCCAACGCTTCCGCCTTGACATAGACCTTGGCCCCGAAGCCGCCGCCCAGGAACGGCACCTTCACCGTCACGCGGTTCTCGGGCCAGCCCAAGAGGCGCGCGATCTCCATACGGACGAAGGACGGCGTCTGGCAGGAGGAGTGCAGCGTGAGCGTGCCGTCGCCTGGTTCGGCCACCGCGACGATGGGCTCAAGCGGGGTGTGCATGCATTGCTGCGTCTTGAACACATGCTCGAGCACATGGTCGGCCGACTCCATGGCGCGTTTCACGTCGCCGCGGCGGAGCTGATAGTCGAGCGCGACGTTGGTGTTCTTGCGGCCGGCGAGATGCTTCAAATCCGCGAAGGTGCCGGCGGGTTTCAGCTCGTCGTGGACGATGGCCGTGGAGGTGACGGCTTCGACTTCGTCGAACACCGGCGGGAGCTCTTCGTAGTCCGCGGCGATCAACTGCACGGCACGCTCGGCGGCATGCGGATCGGCGGCGAGCACGACGGCGACGGCCTCGCCGACGTAACGCACCTTATCGAGTGCGAGGATCGGCTGATCGTGGAAGGCGGGGCCGTAATAGGGATTGGGGATGAGCGTCTTGATGTCCTCGCCGGTGACGACGGCGAAGACGCCATCGGCCGCGCGGGCATCTGAGACATCGATCGAGCGGATGCGGCCGTGCGCGACTGTGCTGCGGAAGATCTTGCCGTACAGCATGCCGGGCAGGCGCAGATTGTGGACGTAATCCGCGCGGCCGGTGACTTTGCTCCGTCCTTCGAGACGCGGCGTGGCGCGGCCGATCTGGTTCATGGCGCGACGGCCCCCCGCGCCTGACGAATCGCACGCGCGAGATAGACGCGCAGCAATTCCTTCTTGTAGGCGCCCGAGCCGTGCGCATCGGAGAGGAAGGCGACCTCTGCCACGGCGGCATCGCCGGCGCGGCGCGCCGTCGTCTCATCGCCGTTCGAGCCGTCGAGCACTTTTTCGGTTTCGGGTAGGCGCGTCACCTTCTCGGTCGCGGCGCTGACGATGACGCAAGGATTGCGGATCGCGCTTGCAGGGCCGACATCCCAGCGCACGGCAAGGCCGAGCGCCGGCCAATCGTCGGCAGAGCGCGAGGTGCATTTCATATAGGCGGCGCGGGCGCCGGTGAGCGGCGGCACCGTGATCTCGGCGATCAGTTCATCTTTGGCCAGCACGGTTTCGTAGTAGCCGAGGTAAAGGTTCTGAACGGCAACTTCCCGCGAACCGTCACGGCCCACGACAAGAGCTTTGGCGCCGAGCGCGGCGAGCAGCGGGGGCAAGTCCATATGCGGATCACCGTGCGCGAGCGCGCCGCCGACGCGCGCGACATTGCGCACGCGGACGTTGGAGAGCGTGAGCAGGGTGCGCGTGATGACGGGGAAGTGCTTCGCTACATCGGCCGATTGTTCGAGCGCGGAGAGCGAGGCCATCGCGCCGATCTTGAGCGCGCCCGAAGCATCGACGCGGATCTGCGAGTATTGCGGTTCGATCCTGGCGAGGCTGACGAGGCGCGAGGGCGCGAACACCCCCGTCTTCATCATCAGCATCAGCGCGGTCCCGCCTGCGATAGGTCTCACGCTCGAATCCTCGGGATCAAGGCAGGCCACGGCGTCCTTCAGCGTGCGCGGCTCATCCCACGCGAAGGGAGTCACGGCGCGGCCTCTTCGACGGCCGTCTGGAGCCCGGTGCGCAGATTCTGCACGAACAGCCGCTCCATCTCCTTGGCTTTCGCCTTCAGCACCGGCTGACCGATGCTGCCGAGACGGCCGGTGAGGTTCGCTTCAATGGCATACTGGATCGCCGTGCCGCCGTCCTTCTCGACGAAATTCGCCGACGAGATCGCCGAGAGACGGCCGACGATGCCGTGCGGCTTGCCTTCGATCTTCGCCTCGATGGCGTCCGGCCGGTCGGCGCGCGTGAGCTCGACGGCGACTTCGAACTTGAACTTGATGTAGGCGATCTTGGTCTCGAAATTGGCCGAGTAGGTGGTCGGCGTCAGTTCTTTCAGATCGCGCACGCCTTCGACGCAGGAGGCGAAGAAGCGCGCATCCTTGAGCCTGTCGAAGACCTGCTCGCGCGGCGCGTTCACGATCAGCTCGCCGGCAAACTTCATGGTTCAGCCGTTCTTCTTGCCGGAAAGACCGAGTTCATTCCAACGCGCGCGGACGGCTTTCTCGTCCTCGGGCGACGGCCAGACGGTGGGCGGAAAGCGCGCGCCGCCGAAATCGGGATCGGGATCGTAGTCGAGGTTGATCGTCGCATCGATCAGCATCCGGTTCCATTTGCCGGTGCCGAACTGCGCGATGTTGCGGTCGCGCTTGCGCGTGGAGGGATCGAGGCCGGCACCGAAGGTGGACGGCATGATGACGACATCGTTCTCGCCCGCGTTCACGCGATAAGCGATGGCCCAATCGACGGCCGCGTAGTCGTGAATGTCGATGTCGTCGTCCACGACGATGAGATGCTTGTAGCGGACATGCGAGGCGGAGCTGCCCCAGATCGCGTTGGCGACCTGCTTGGCCTGATTGCGGTAGGTCTGCTTCAACTGGATGATCAGGTTCATGGTGGCGTGAACCGGCGGTCCCCAGACGTCGGTGACGCCCGGAATGCCGGCGCGGTCGAGCACGTTCCAGGCAATGCCGGAGCGCATGATCGAGCTGTTGATCGCGTTCTCGGAGAAGCTCTTGGGCAGCGAGCCTTCGATCGTGCCGCGCAGCACGGGATCGTTGCGATAGGTGATCGCGGTAACGCGCATGGTGGGACGCGGCGCGCGTTCGCCCGCGACATAGCCGGTGAATTCCGCGAACGGCCCTTCCATGACATAGGTGGAGGTGTCGAAGGGAAGGAAGCCCTCGACGACGATTTCGGCGGTGGCCGGAACGTAAAGATCGTGGCTCTCGCATTTGACGAGCTCGACGGGCGCGCCGCGGATGGAGCCCATCACGTCGTATTCGCACACACCCATCGGCACCGGAGAACCGGAGCAGAAATCCATCGACGGCTCCCAGCCGATGACGTAGGCGATCGGCATCTCCTTCGCGCCCTTCTGCTGCCAGGCGAGCGCGTGATGGCCGATATGCTGGGCGCGGTACATGTAGATCGGGAGGTGATTGCGGTCGGCGACCATGCCGCGATAGACGCCGACATTCATCACGTGCGTGTCCGGATGCCGGGTGACACAGCCGGCATAGGTCATCATGTAGCGGCCGCCGTCCATGCGGTTCCAGTGCGGCACGGGAAAGTCGAACAGATTGACATCGTCGCCGGTGACGATGTTCTCCTTCACCGGACCGGTCTTGACGATCTTGGGCGCGATCGTGCCGGTCATGATGTTGCGGGCGATCTTCACCAGCTCGCGCGGATGGGTGTCGGGGGAGAGGCCGAGCATCATGGCGACGCGGCGATAGCTCGAGAGCGAGCAACCGAACACCTTGCTGCCGCGCGAATTGGGCTTGTTGTAGTCCTTGATGTTGCTGAAGAGCAGCGCCGGCCCTTCGCCGGTGCCCTGCGCCATCCGCATGATGGTGCCGAGCTCGACATTCCAATCCACTTCCGCCGTGACCTCGTGGAGCTCGCCTTGGTCGCGCAGAGCCTTGATCCAGGCGCGCTGATCGCCGAAGGCGACGGGCTTGCGCTCAACACTCATGGACGGTCCTCATATTCGGCTCGTTTTGGCAGGGGACTTGTCGAGCATCAGGCCCGGTTTTGCAATCTCCCCGTTGACGCTCAAGCGTCTGGCGGCAGGTTGAGCGCCTTGTCGACCAGTTTCGTCGCGGCGGCGAAATCGTAGGCCCGCGCCATGTTCTGCTTCACCAGGAACGACGCACCGCCGTAGAACTTCTCGTACTGCTCGTGGCGCCCGGCAAATTCGCTGCCGATGAAATCCCACACCAGCTTCAAAAGCGCGCCGCGGTCCTTCGAGGAGAAACCGGGCGACGCGATGTAGCGCTCGATGTCGGCTGCGGTCGCGGGATTGTGAAAATCCTTGATCGAGGACGGCAGCATGATGATCGAGCCGCCGGCAAGCTCGCGCAGCGTGTTGTTGAGGCGGGGATTGATTTCCGATTGCAGCGACATCACGGCGTAGAGCGCCTTCTTCGAGGGCCACACTGTTCCTTCTTCGTCAATAGTCGCCTCGGTCTCCTGCGCGCGCACCATCGACTCGACGATGGTGGCGTAGGCCGCCATCTCGCCGAGCTGGATCTGCACCGGTGGCATGGCATCGACGCCGGTGATCTCGACGAGCCGCTTGGTGAGGCCCATCAAGAACCTCAGCTTCGCCGAGTAGCGTACCTGCGCCTGATGG
>Ga0137432_1000287_pt1 | contig 33140 bp, 28 predicted proteins | sample EasRivERMZT820_2_FD_102337 | JGI IMG/M metagenome (GOLD analysis project Ga0137432, IMG submission 102337) | Soil microbial communities from meander-bound floodplain in the East River, Colorado, USA - East River MetaG ERMZT820_2 | ecosystem: Environmental > Terrestrial > Soil > Floodplain ... | reverse complement strand
CGCGGTCGAGGACTTCATGCATCCCAACCGGATCGTCATCGGCACGGAAGACTCCCAGGCCGCCGCGATCCTGAGGGACCTCTACCGCCCCCTCTACCTCATCGAGACGCCGTTCGTGATCACCGACGTGGTGACCGCCGAAATGATCAAGTACGCCTCCAACGCGTTCCTCGCGACGAAGATCTCGTTCATCAATGAAATCGCCCGTCTGTGCGATCGGCTCGGCGCCGACGTGCACGACGTCGCGCGGGGGATGGGGCTCGACAACCGCATCGGGCGCAAGTTCCTGCATCCCGGGCCGGGCTTCGGCGGCTCGTGCTTCCCGAAGGACACGGCGGCCGTGCTCGCCGTGGCGCGCAACAACGGCGAGGACTTCAAGGTCGTGCGGGCCGTCATACAGGTCAACGACGAGCAGCCCGAGATCATGATCGGCAAGATCCTGGATGTGATCGGCGAGCCGAAGGGGAAGGTGGCCGGCGTCCTGGGGATCTCCTTCAAGCCCAACACCGACGACATCAGGGAGTCCCCCGCGCTGCGGATCATCGAGGGCCTGCGGAAGCGCGGCGTGACCGTGCGTGCCTACGACCCGATCGCGATGGACAACGCGCGCGCAGTCCTTCAGGGGATCACGTTCTGCCGCGACGAGTACGACGCGGTCACGGGGGCCGACGTGCTGGTGATCGTGACGGAGTGGAACCAGTTCCGCGCGCTGGATCTCGAGCGCCTGCGCAGCCTCATGAAGCGCCCGGCGATCGTCGATCTGCGCAACGTCTACGAGCCCGCCGAGATGGCACGCCGGGGATTCGTCTACCGCTGCGTCGGCCGGCGCACCGTCGATCCGGCCTGAAGGCCCGGAAAGGAGGACGCGCGCCTTGGCTCTGCATCTCGTGACCGGTGGCGCGGGTTTCATCGGCTCTCACCTCGCCGAGCGGCTCCTCGCCGACGGGCACGACGTGAGGGTGCTGGATGATTTCTCCTCCGGGAAGGAGGCGAACCTCGGCTTCGCGCCCCCTGCAAAGGGGGGGAGGCTCGAGGTGATGCGCGGCGACGTCAGCGACGAGGAGGTCGCGCGGCGCGCCGTTTCAGGGGTCGCATGCGTCTATCATCAGGCGGCGATCCCTTCGGTCCCGCGATCGATCGACAACCCCGCGGCCACGCATCGCGCCAACGCCACGGGCACGCTCAATCTCCTGATCGCGGCGCGGGACGCGAAAGTGAGCCGCTTCGTCTACGCGTCCTCCTCGTCGGTCTACGGCGACACCCCCACGCTTCCGAAGGTTGAGAGCATGACGCCGGCGCCTCTTTCTCCCTACGCGATCTCGAAGCTCTCCGCCGAGCACTACGCGCGCGTCTTCCACCGCATCTACGGCCTGCCGACGATCGGGCTGCGCTACTTCAATATCTTCGGCCCGCGCCAGGACCCGACGTCCCAGTACGCCGCCGTGGTGCCGCGCTTCATCACCGCGATCGCGGCGGGGCGCGCGCCGGTGATCTACGGTGACGGGGAGCAGACGCGCGACTTCAACTACGTGGGCAACGCCGTGGAAGCGAATCTGCGGGCGGCGGCGTGCGGCGAGGACGCCTTCGGGATGACCTTCAACGTGGCCTGCGGCGCGCGCATCAGTCTTCTGGACCTGGTCTTCCGCATCAATGGGATCTTCGGGACGCGCGTCGTCCCGGTGCACGAGGAGAGCCGCCCCGGCGACGTGAAGCACTCCCTCGCGGACATTTCCCTGGCAGGGAAACACCTCGGGTGGCGGCCCGCCACGGGGCTCGACGAGGGGTTGAAGAAGACCGCGGACTGGTTCGCCCGGACGACGCCCCGAGAGACCAAATGACCGAGGGCTCCGGCCGCGGGACGCCGTCCGGCGGCTCACTGCGGCTCCCGCGCGACGTCCACTTCGTCATCATGGCCGGGGGATCGGGGACCCGCTTCTGGCCCGTCAGCCGTCGGGCGCTTCCCAAGCAGCTCCTTCCGCTCGCGGGGCGCGAACCGTTGATTCGCCAGGCGTGGGACCGCGCCGCGGCGTTGGCGGATCCCGATCACATCTGGATTTCGGCCGTGAGCGCCCAGCGCGACCTCATCGCGCGCGCGCTGCCCGATCTGCGCGCCGATCGCTTCGTCGGCGAGCCTACGCCCCGCAACACGGCGCCGGCCGTCGGGCTGGTGGCGCTCGCTCTCTCGCGCGTCGATCCGCAGGCCATCATGATCGCCGCGCCGGCCGATCACGCCATCGCCCGTTCCGCCGATCTGGCGCGCGCCCTCGCGGCGGCGGTGGAGGCCGCGCGCCGGGAGGGATGCCTCGTGACCCTGGGGATCGCGCCCGGGCGTCCCGAGACGGGGTACGGATGGATCGAGGCGGGGCCGGCGCTCACTCCCCAGGCGCTGGCGGTGGTCCGCTTCACGGAGAAGCCGGACGCGGCACAAGCCAGGGAATTCCTCGCGTCAGGGAAGTACCTCTGGAACAGCGGCATCTTCGTCTGGCGCGTGGACTCGATCCTGGCATCCCTCCACGCGCACGCGCCGGCGATCGGTGCCGCGCTGGACCGGATCGCCGGCAGCCTTGGCACCTCCGCGGAGCGCGCGGTGATCGACGACGCCTTCGCGGGGTTGACGCCCATCTCGATCGACCATGCGGTGATGGAGAAGGTGCGCACGGTGGCGGTGGTGCCCGCCGATCCGGGGTGGAGCGACGTGGGATCGTGGGACGCCGTGGCGGAGCTGGCGGTGGGAGAGTCGGGTGGTGCCGGGCCCTTCGTTGCCGCGGATCGGGTCCTGCTCTGCGATGCCACCGGCTGCTTCGTGCGCGTGGACCCGAGCTCCAGGCGGCTCATCGCGCTGGTGGGGGTGGAGGATCTCATCGTCGTGGACACGGGCGACGCGGTGCTGGTCTGCCGCAGGGGGGCGTCGCAGAAGGTGGGGCAGGTCGTCAAGAATCTCGAGGAGCGCGGCCGCGATGACCTCTTGTGAGGGACAACCACGGTGCGGGTGCGCGGGCCTCCGGCCCGCATGTTTTTATTGCGGACCAGAGGTCCGCGTACCCACATCCCGCCCGCCTCGGACGGCACGGGCCCTTCCTGCGGCCAGCGAGCTGCGCCAGCGTGTCGCCAGGGACGCTCATTGCGCTGCGTTCCCTTCGGGGATCCCGGGAGTGTTCTAGGTGGGGCCGGCGCGCATCCTCTACATCTGCGACCTCAATGCGCATGGCGGCACGCAGACCCACCTGCTGCAGATCCTGGCCGGCCTCGACCGCGCCCGCTACGCCCCGGCGCTCGCCGCCCTGACGCTGGCCGACGACCTGAAGGCCATCGTCGCCCCGCTCGGCATCGACGTCATCGACATGGCGGTGCACGGCGCCCTCAAGCCCGCGACCTTCAGGAGCGTCATATCACTCGGCAACCTGGCGCGACGCGGGCGCGTCGATCTGCTGCACGGCTTCCTCTACCAGGGGAACGTCGTCACCGCCGCCGTGTCGCAGCTCAGCGGAGCCCCCTTCATCACCAGCGTGCGGAACATGGACCGATGGAAGACGCCGGTTCAGCGCCAGATCAGCCGCCTCGCGCACCTCGGAGCCGCGCGCGTGGTCTTCAACGCGGAGGCGACGCGCGAGGAGACTGTCGCACGCGAAGCGATCCGCCGCGAACGGACCGCCGTGATCCCGAACGGCGTGAGCATGCCGCCGTCCTCGGGCCTCGCCGCGCGCGGCGATCGCCCTCCGACCATCGTCTGCGTCGCGTCGCTGTCCCCCAAGAAGGGGCATGCGCTCCTGCTCGAGGCATTCACCCTCGTGAGACAGGCAATCCCCGCGGCGCGGCTCCACCTCGTTGGCGCAGGCGCGCTGCGCGAGAGACTCGAGTGGCGCGCCCGCGAGATGGGTCTCGACGAGACGGTGCGGTTTCTGGGACACCGGGAGGACATCGACGCCATCCTCGCGGAAGCCGACGTCGCCGTCCTCACGTCGGTCGAGGAGGGGATGCCCAACGCCATCCTGGAGGCGATGGCGCGCGGACTCCCCGCCGTCGCGACGGACGTTGGCGGGAATCGCGAGGTCATCGACGACGGCACGACGGGCCTCCTCGCGCCGGCGGGGGACAAAGAGGCCGTGGCGAAAGCGCTCGTCCGCCTTCTCACCGATCATGATCTGAGACGGAGAATGGGAGAGGCCGGCCGCGAGCGCGCCGCGGAGCGCTTCGGCCTTGCCGCGATGCTGGACGCGTACATGCGCCTGTACGATGAGGTGTTGCGCCGGGGGCAGGGGAGCCGGCCGTGAAGTCGCTCGAGCAGCGCCGGGAGATCTGCGATCGCCTGGGAGAGCGCTACTATCCACCGCCGGCGCGGCGCGAGCACCAGATGCGCGAGACGATCCTGGCGCTGCTCCCCGAGCGCGGGTGCTTCCTGGACGCCGGCGCCGGACCCTGGATGGGGATGGCCCGTCACGTCACGTCGAAGGCGCGCGTCGCCGTTGCGATGGACGTTCAGACGATGGAGCCGAAGATGCTGGCGAGCGGAGCGCGGGGGGTGATGGGGGATCTACGCCGGATCCCGTTCAAGGAGTCGGCCTTCGACGTCGTGTCGCTGCGCTCGGTGATGGAGCATCTCGAAGACCCCCCCGCGGCGTTCCGCGAGATCGCCAGAGTCCTCAGGCCCGGCGGATGGATCGTCGCATTGACCCCCAGCTCCTGGTATTTCGCGTCGATCATCGGGAGGGTTCTCCCCGAGCGCATCGGGCATCGCATCCTGGGGTGGGTCTTCGGCTCCACGGGGATGGAGCATCACGAAGTCTTCTACCGTGCCAACACGCCGCGCGCGGTGGGCCGCGCCGCGGCGGCCGCGGGGCTGCGCCTGGTGGAGGCTCGCCCCTGCCCGCACCCGCCCGGCTATCTCAAGTTCTCGCCGGCTCTCTACAGGATGGGGGTGGCCTACGATCGCGTCGCGGGCCTCACCCCGGTCACGAGAGTGCTGCAGGCGTCGTTCCTCTACGTCCTGAAGAAACCGTGATGCAGCCGCACAACGTGGCGCTCGTCGTCGGGCAGCTCCAGCACGGTGGCGCGGAGCGGCAGCTCTTCGAGCTCGCGGTGCGGCTGGACCGGTCGCTCTTTCTCCCTTACGTCGTGTGCCTCTCCGAGGTGACCCATCCCTATGCCGGCTGGCTGACCGAAGCGGGGATCGAGGTGGCGATCCTCCCGCGAGCCGGCCACCGCGATCCCGGGCGCGTGCGCCGCCTGGCGCGCCTGCTGGCCGAGCGCCGGACCGATCTGTCGCACTCGTTCCTCCTCGCGGCCAACGCCTACACGTGGGCGGCCTCGTGGCTCTCGGGACGCAGGCCCTTCATCGCGTCGAGCCGCACGTGCATCCCGGCCGCCGGGGTGCTCGCAACGGCGATCCACAGGCGCGCGTTCCGCGCGGCAAGGGGGGTCATCGCCAACAGCCGGCGCGTCATGCAGTTCACGTGCGATCGCTACGCGGTCCCCGTGCACAGCGTCCGCGTCGTGCACAACGGCGTCGACCTGAAGAGTTTCCCAGCTCCGTCCGACGACGTCCGCTCCGCGGTGCGCCGGGCCATGGGGATCGCCCCGGAGGAGATCCTCATCGGCACCATCGGCCGCGCGTCGCCGGAGAAGAACCTGGAGATGCTCCTGGAGGTGGCTTCAGCCCTTCCCACCGCATCACCGCGCTGTCGCGTCGCCATCGTGGGGGACGGCCCTGCGCTCGCGGGGCTCAAGGCGAAGGCCGTGGCGTCGGGGCTGGGAGACCGCGCGATCTTCACGGGAGAGCGCCACGACGTGGCGCCGCTGCTGGGCGCGATAGACATCTTCGCGCTCACCTCGAAGACCGAAGGACTCCCCAATGCCGTCATGGAGGCGATGGCCTGCGGCCGCCCCGTGGTCGCAACGGACGTCGGAGGGACCGGGGAGCTGGTGGAGGACGGCGTGAGCGGCTTTCTCGTAGCATCGGGGGATGTCAGCAGGATGACCGACCGCATCGTCGCGTTGGCGCGCAGCGCGGAACGCCGGCGCGCCATCGGGGAGGCGGCCCGGGCGCGCATTGCCGCGGCCTTCACCGTCGAGGGGATGGTGACCAGGACGACGGCGATCTACGAGAAGGCCCTGCGAGGGCCCCTGAGATGACGAGACCGCGCATTGCCCTGGTGTCGGAGGTGATGCATCCCCCTTGGGACGAGGGGATCAGGATCTTCGCCCTCAATCTGCTGCGGCAATGGTCGGCGCAGCTCACCGTGCTCCCGATCGCGGAAGTCGCCTCGACGGTCGATGGGCTCGAGATCGTCGGTGCCCTCACGAACCGCTGGTTCGTCTCGCGGCCCCTCAAGGCGGCGCTCGCCGGGTTTTCTCCCGACGCGATCCTCTACGTCCCGTGGACCAGCGTGACGGCGCGGACCATCGCACGGGCGCGCGTCCTGACAAGCTATGGCGGAGCGCCCGTGGCGGTGCTGGCCCTTCAGCCGCGCCGCGCCGACATGGCGCAACGCATGCTGGCGCGCGTCGCCCCGCTCGATCGCATCCTCTCCTGCGGTCCCGGTGTCGAGGCGCAGGCGCGCGCGCTGGGGATCGAGGCGGTGCGGATTCCCGCAGGGGTCGATTTGGAGCGCTTCCGGCCGTTGCCTGAGCCTGCGAGGGCGGCCCTGCGCTCACGGGCGGGAGTCGCGGCAGGGGAGTTCGTCGTGTTGCACGTCGGACACCTGAAGGCCACGCGCAACGTCGATGCGCTGATCGACGTCGCCCGGATTGCGGGGGTGCGCGCGATGCTGGTGGCGAGCAGCAGCACACCGGCGGACCGGGCGACGGCGGCGCGCCTGCGGGAGGCGGGCGTCATCGTCATGACGCACCACCAGGATCGCATCGAGGCGGTCTACCAGCTCGCGGATGCTTACCTCTTCCCGGTGACCTCGGCGCTCGATGCGATCGAGATGCCGCTGTCGATCCTGGAAGCCGCGGCGTGCGATCTCTCGATCGTCAGCACCCGCTTCGGCGCGCTGCCGGATCTGCTGGGCGGACAGCCGGGCGTCCTGTGGGCCGAGACGCGCGAGGAAGTCGTGGCATGCGTCCGCGACCTCGCGGCGCGGCGCCCCCAGGCGCAGACGCGGGCTCTGGTCGCGGATTTCGGGTGGGATCGCGTCGCGCAGCGCGTGCTCGAAGCGATCGGGGGCCCGAAGAGCCGGAGCGCCGCGTGAACAACGCGCTCCTGGCGGCCGCCGGCATTGCCGACCCGAATACACGCGGGAACGCCGCCAGCGCCGATCCGCGCGCCGTGGTGGGGATCCTGCGCGCCAACAAGATCCCGCTGCTCGATCTGGCGGCCGGGGTCTGTCCCGTTGACATCGAGAGGTCCGAGCCGTGGCGCGAGGCTCTCAGGATCGAGGCCGCGTCGCGTGAGGAGCAGCTTGCGGCGTTCGCCATCGTGACGGCGCGCCTGCGGTCCGAGGGGATCGACCACGTGCTCTTCAAGTCGGCCGGTGGATTCCCGTACCGATCCAGCAACCTGGACCTGCTGGTCGCTCCCGCGCGTTTCCGGTCCGCGGCGGGACTGCTCGAAGCCGCGGGACATCTGCGGATGCCTCACTACCGGGAGGAGCACAAGCTGCTCTTCCATCGTTTCCAATCCGGGAGATCCGTCCTGAGCGTGCACCTGCACGACGCCGTGTCGTGGGGGCGCGTCGTCATCCTGGAGGGAAGCGGGGTGGTGGCGCGCGCGGTGCCGTCTTCGGATGGATCGTGTTCGATTGCGTCGCCGGTGGACAGAGTGGTGACCACGCTCGCTCATGCGCTCTACGAGACCGATCAGGTCCGCCTGGCGGACCTGAGGACGCTGCGGCTCGCCGTCGCGGACCCCGCCTTTTCCTGGGAGGCCGCGCGCGCGCGCGTCGCCGAGCGCGGGTGGGAGGATGGCTTTTTCGCCATCATCACCATCGTCGCCGCGGTGGAGGTGAGCATCCTCGGGTCGTCGTGCATCCCTGACGCGCTTCGCGCCACGGCGTTCGCGCGCATGGAGGAGTCGGCGTGGGCGGGGCGCTACGCGCGACGTCTCGCGGCCACCATCGGCAGGGCGGCGCCACCGTCCCTCCCGCTCCGGCTGTCGAAGATCAACTCGAAGGTGCACTATGTGGAGCGCCTCATGCGCCAGCGCGATCGGGCTCCCGACGAGCGTCTGGCGGACGTGGTCGCGGCGGGATGGAACCTCCTCGAAGGCAGGCTCAAGCTGCGGTGCCGGCCGGCGGTGGTCGTGAGTCTCAGCGGGCTGGACGGTTCGGGCAAGTCGATGGTCGTGCGCGCCGTGCGCGCGGCGATGGAGGTGTGCGAGATCCCGGTAGCCACGGTCTGGAGCCGCGGGGGATTCACCGGATGGATGGCGGCCGTCAAGAGACACGGCCGGAGGGTCCTCCCGATCCCGGGGCCGGGCGCGGCTGAGGAGAAGCGACGTTGGCTCGAAAGGCCGGGCGTGGGGAGCGTCTTCGCGTTCGCCGTCCTGATCGAGCAGCTCGCTCATCACGCCCTGCGCATCGCCGCCCCGCGCGCGCTGGGATGGTCGATCGTGTGCGATCGGCACGTCTACGACACGGCCGCCGATCTGATCGTGAAAGCGGGACCGCGGTGGGGGGTCGTGACGGCGACGCGGCTCCTGATCGGCCTGACGCGGCGCCCCGACCTGCCGCTGCTGCTCGACCTGAGCCCCGCCACCGCGATCGGACGCAAGACGCAGGACGCGGGCGCGGAGCCCGAGCGCCAGGCGGCGGCGTTGACGGCCATCGCGCGCGCGCACGGCCTGGTGCGCATCGATGCGGATCGCTCCGATGCCGAGGTGGTCGACGAAGCGGTGGAGAGAACCCTGCGCGCGGCGTTCGCGAAGTTCGAGCCCACGGATGCGCCGGTTGAGACGCGACCATGAAGATCGCGTACATCGTCTCGCTCTTCCCCAAGCTCTCGGAGACCTTCATCCTGCGCGAGATGATCGGGCTTACGGCGCTGGGGCATCAGATCGCCATCGTCTCGCTGAAGCGGGAGAGCGAGCCGGTCGTTCACAAGGAAGCCTCGCTGTTCCGGGACAGGACGATCCATCCCGGCCTCATGGGGGCGATGCCCGGGGCTGCCGTGACCGCGCTGCGACATCCGGTTCTGGTGATGCGCATCGTCGCCCGCATCGTCATCGCCCACGCCGGTGGCGGGCGGGGGTTTCATCCTGTCGCGATGCTCACGTGCCTGGCGCTCGTCCCTCCCGCGCTGCACCTGGCGCGGCGCCTGCGCGCCATGGGGATCCAGCACGTCCATGCCCACTGGGCCACCTACCCGGCCCTGGTGGCGTGGATCATCGGGCGCGTCTCGGGAATTCGGTACAGCGTGACGGCGCACGCCCACGATCTCTTTCTGCCCAATCCTTTGCTCGCGGAGAAGTTGCGGGACGCGGCGTTCTTCGCGACGATCTCGGAGTTCAACCGGGCGCTCCTGATCCAGGGGTGCGGTCCCGGCGCCCTGGAGAAAGTCCGGCTGATCCGCTGCGGCATCCCGCTCGCGGAGTTCCCGTACGGCGAGCCGCCCCTGGCGGACGCGGAGCCGGCGCATGTCGTCTCGGTGGGGCGTCTGGTGGATTACAAAGGGTTCGACGTCCTCATCCGGGCGTGCTGGATGCTGCGCGATCGCGGCCTGCCTCTCCGGCTGACGATCGTGGGGGACGGCCCCGAGCGCAAAAGCCTCGAGGCTCTGGTCGGTGAGCTGAAGGTCACGGGCATGGTCACCTTCGCCGGCAGCCGCCGGCAGGAGGAAGTGCGCGGGATCATGCGCCGCGCGAGCCTCTTCGCGCTCGCCTGCGTGCAGGGGAAAGACGGACAGCAGGATGGCATCCCGATCGTCCTGATGGAGGCGATGGCTCTCGGCGTGCCGGTCGTCTCGACGAGGCTCTCCGGGATCCCCGAGCTGGTGAAGGATGGACAGACGGGACTGCTGGCGCGCCCCGGCGACCCGCAGCACCTGGCGCTCGCGATGGAGCGCCTCCTCCAGGACGACGCGCTGGCCGCATCGCTGCGGCGGGATGCGCGGACATGGGTCACCATCGAGTTCGATCTGGATCGCTGGGTGGGACAATTGAGCGAAGCGCTGGCGGAGGCGCACAGGCCGTGACGACCTTCTTCTGGATTCTGACGGGGCTCATCCTCTACGCCTACGTCGGATACCCGATCATCCTCATGGGCCTGGCCGCTCTCTTCGGGAGGCGCCCTTCCATGGATGAGTCGTTCACGCCGACGATGAGCCTGCTCATCCCCGCCTACAACGAGGAGCGGGTCATCGCCGGCAAGCTGGAGAACGCCCTCGCGCTGGATTACCCGGAAGGGAAGCTCGAGATCATCGTGGCCTCGGAATCCGACGACGGCACCGACGCCATCGTGCGGCGCTATGCGGCGCGCGGCGTGACGCTCCTGAGCTCCGAAGTGCGCCGCGGGAAGGTCGCCAACCTGGCGCGCGCCATCCCCGCATCGCGCGGGGCGCTTCTGGTCTTCACCGACGCCAACGCCATGTTCCGCCCCGACGCGCTGCGCAAGCTGGCGCGCCATTTCGCCGATGCGCGGGTGGGGGCCGTCTCCGGCAGGCTCGTCTACACCAACCCCGAAGGCGCCGCCGCGGCCGCGGGGGAAAGGGCCTACTGGAGCTTCGAGATGATCCTCAAGCGGGCCTCCAGCCGGCTCGGGTCGCTCCCCGGCGCCAATGGCTCGCTGTTCGCCCTGCGCCGCGAGCTCTACGCTCCGATCTCCGAGCGCCGAGGCGATGATTTCGAGCTTCCCATCCGCGCCATCCTCCAGGGAAAGGACTCGGTGCTCGAGCCGGAAGCGATCTCCGAGGAGATGGCGGGTGGGCGCTACCGCGACGAGTTCCGCCGCAAGGTGCGCATCATCAACTGGATGCTCGTCAGCGCCGTGATCCTGCTTCGCGAGGCGATTGCCGCGCGCCGCTGGCTTCTCGCGTTCCAGCTCATCTCCCACAAGCTGAACCGCTGGGCGGTCCCCTTCTGGCTCATCCCGCTGTTCCCTGTGAGCCTCATCCTCGCGCCCCGCGGGGGTTTCTACCTCCTCGCCGCGGCGGCGCAGGTTTTCCTGTACGCGGGGGCCATCGCGGGCCTGGCCGTCTACAAGCTGCGCCTCGAGGTCCCGAGAATCCTGATGCTCCCGCACTACTTCGTCGTCGTGAATCTCGCTTCGTTCGCCGGGATCATCTCCGCCATGGCGGGGCGCGAGGTCCACTGGCACAAGCGCGCCGACATCGGCGGGTGAGAGCCACGCGAGCGCCCACGCGTGGGCCGCGGTCCGCACCTTGCCATCGACCCGCGCGGGGACAATACATGGTCCAACATCGTGCCGCGGATCGGCCGCGGCGCCAAGAGGATCGCGACGACGACGCATGAGAATGAAGTCGGAACGAACCCGCCGACCGCGATACAACCATCTGCTCGAAGTGCTCGACGGGGCCGCATCGTTGCACATGGCCATCCGCTACGCGGAGGCGGCCCTGCTCGACCCGGAGCTGGGGAGTCGCGAGCGGTCGATGCTCGAGTCGGCCCTGGAGATCTCACGGGAGAGACACGAGCGCGTCCGTGAGGTCCTGACCGGCCGGATGGGCAGCGACGACCATTCCGGGGAGGCCGACCACGACGCCACCGCGGCCCATGCCCATGCCTCCGACGATGACGAGGAGGCTCCCACCGCCGTCTCCGAGCAGGAGCTTCGGGCAGCGGCCCGGGCCGCCGGCGACGGCAGCGAGGAGTCTGAAGCGGTCGCGGTCCAGGCTCTCGACCTGCTGGCCCGCTCCCTCAAGCTGGAGACGCACGATTCCATCGAGCCGCTTCTGGCGCATTCCTCGCCCACTCTGCGCGCATCGGCGATCAAGGTGCTCGCGCTGCACTGGCGGATGGTCGAGTACACCGACCGGGTGATCTGGTCGCTGGTGTCGGACGCCGACCCGGAGTGCAGGCGCGTCGCCGCCCTGGCCCTCGCCAGCCTGTACGAGGGAACCGCCGACAGGATGATCGGGCGCGAGCTGGTCCGCGCGCTGAAGCGCGAGGACGAGGAGCCCGAGGTCCGCTGGGCCAGCTACTATGCCCTGCTCGCCCTCGAGGGGACCGACGCGAAGAGCCGGCCGCTCCCGGTGGAGGACTTCGACCCCGCAGTCCACGTGGACGCCGGGTTGACGGAGCGGTACTCCGACTCCTGATGCGCACGGCACTCCGGCGCACAGAGCGTCGGTGCGCGGACCTCTGGTCCGCAATCAAGTCACGGAGCTCTGCGGGCCGGAGGCCCGCGCACCCACGCCGCGCTTCACGCCCAACGCTGGTATACTGGGCGCACTTCGATGCCCACCGATTTCACGCAGCGCGCGCGCGCCTACTTCAAGGACACCGCTGAGACGATCCGCGGGCTGGACGAGACGATCCTGGCGCGCATCTACGGCATCCTCGGCGACGCCTACCGCGACGACCGCCAGATCTTCCTGATGGGGAACGGCGGCTCGGCCGCGCTCGCCTCCCACTTCGCCGTGGACATGGGGAAGGGGACCTCGCACGAAGGACGCCCCCGTTTCCGCGTCATCTCGCTGGTGGACAACACCCCGGTGATGACGGCGCTCGCCAACGACTTCTCCTACGCCGACGTCTTTTCCGAGCAGATCCGTTCGCTGGTGCAGGCCGGGGACGTCGTGTTCGGCATCTCGGGGAGCGGCAACTCGCCCAACGTCCTCAAGGGGCTCGCGGAGGCGAAGGAGCGCGGCGCGACCACCGTGGTCTTCACGGGGTTCAAAGGTGGCAAGGCGGCGGGCATGGCGGACGTGGCGGTCATCGTGCCTTCGGACGACATGCAGCAGATCGAGAACTGCCACCTGATCCTGATGCACCTCTATATGCAGGCCCTGCGCGAGGTCGTGGGGGAGGCGCCCGCTGTGCGGCGCACCTCCTGACTCCTTGGCACATCCGCGTCACCCGGGTATATTCAAGCCACCCCCACAAAAACCAGGGTGATACCGGGTCGATCATGACTGACTTCTTCAGCGTCCCGATCCGCCGACAGCAGATTCTTCTCTTTGTCGTCGATCTCCTCCTTCTTCTGCTGTCGTTGATGCTCGCCTTCGTCATCGCCCGGTTCGCCAAGTTCAACATCCTGTTCGTCCTGGACCGGTTCACCGTCGGCTGCACCATCTACTTCGGCGTCCACGCCGTGGTCTTCTTCGTCGGGCAGCTCTACGACGTGGAGAACCGCTACGAGGAGATGCGCTCGTTCCTCTACATCGGCGCGCTGATCCTGGTGGCGAATCTCCTGATCTTCATGATGTTCTACTTCCTCCCCGACTACCGCATCGCCCGCAGGGTCATGGCGATTCAGGCTCCTCTGGCCGCCATCACCGTGTCGCTGTGGCGTCGGATCTACCTGCTGGTCCTGAGACGCCTGCTCCCGGCGCGCCGCGTGCTGGTGGTGGGGGCCGGCGGGACGGTGACCGCGCTCATCGAGGACCTGGCGGCCGGCGCGGGGCCCGACTACGAGATCGCCGGCATCGTGGACGACGACCCGGCGCGGGCCGGAGCGGGCGGAGTCAGAGTCCTCGGCACCACCGGAGAGCTGAGAGGCCTCGTGACGCGCGAACGCATCGACACCATCGTCTTCTCGCCGGGATATGCCGTCGTGGCCAACGGCCACACGGTGCGCGACGTGCTCGATCTGAAGGCGCGCGGCATCAAGGTCTACGAGCTGGCGACCTTCTACAAGAAGGTCTCGGGGAAGATCCCGGTGAAGTACATCCAGGACCAGTGGCTGCTGTTCTCGCAGGACTTCGCGGGGATCGCCCGCGCCGACGCCAGCAATCTGAAGCGTCTCATGGACATTCTGATCGCGGCAGGGTGTCTCGTGCTGCTCAGCCCGTTGATGCTGATGCTGGCGCTGCTCGTCGCTCTGACCTCCCGCGGGCCGATCCTCTACCGGCAGGAGCGCTTCGGGCTGGACAAGCGCCCCTACCTACTGCTCAAGTTCAGGACGATGCGCGCCGACGCGGAGAAGGAAGGAGGCCCCGCGTGGGCCAAGGAGAACGACCGGCGCGTCACGCCACTGGGGCTGGTCATGCGGCGTCTGCGGCTCGACGAGATCCCGCAGTTCTTCAACGTCCTGCGCGGCGAGATGAGCATCATCGGCCCGCGCCCCGAGCGGCCGTACTTCGTGGAGCAGCTCGAGCGGACGATCCCATACTATGATCTCCGCTTCGCGGCGAAGCCCGGGCTGACGGGGTGGGCGCAGGTGAACTACGGCTACGGCGCCACGGAAGAGGACGCGCACACGAAGCTCCAGTACGACCTCTACTACATCCAGGAGATGTCCCCTCTGCTCGACCTGGTGATCCTGCTGAAGACGTTCCAGACGCTGCTGTTCCGGCCAGGCTACTGAGGCTGTGCGCCGCAATCTGATCCTCGGCCTCCTGGTGACGGCCGTCTTCTTCGTCTTTCTGGAAGCGGGGCTGCGGCTCTCGGGAAGGGTGCCCACCAACACGCTGCGCTCACCCGATCTGAAGACGCTCGAATCGATCCCGGGCCTGTTCGAGCCGTCGCAGGAGTTCATCGATCGCATCCGTCCCGACATGCCGTATCACGTCAGGATCAACGCCCAGGGTTTCCGGGGCGAGGATCTGAAGACGCCGCTGCCGTACAACTGGAGGCGCATCCTCTGTCTGGGCGATTCCTACACCTTCGGGCATTACGTGGACGATGACGAGGCGTGGCCGGCGGTGCTGGGGCGCCTTCTGAGGGACGACTCCCTGCCGATCGAGGTGGTGAACGGTGGGGCGAACGGCTTCACGATCGCCGACGAACGCATCTTCCTCGAGACGAAAGCCCTGGCGCTCGACCCTGCCCTGGTCGTGCTGGTGTTCAGCCAGAACGACATTCTCGATCTGGCGCGCCCGCGCCCGATGATCGAGACGATGCGGGATCATGCCTCGCTCAAGTCCACGTTCCTTCTGGGCCCGATCCTCAAGGGGCTGCAACGCACGGCGATCTTCAACGGCATGCAGCGTCTCGCGGCGGGGATGCGAGGGCGCAAGCGGGACGAGACGGCGGAGTCACTGTCGACGCGTGAGGACCCGCTCTGGAAAGAGTACGAGGAGCAGTTGCAGGCGGTCTCCGCCCTGCTCGGCTCCCGGAAGATTCCGGGGCTGATCGTCTCCTGGCCGACCGCGGAACAGATCGCCGGGGAGGAGCCCTCGAGCGCCCCCGGCAGGCTCGAGCTGCTGGCGCGCCGGGTGGGGATGCAGTTTCTCGACCTGCTCCCCGCGCTCGACGCGCTGCGCCGCTCGGGGAAGGAGCCGTCGCTGCGGCCGCGTGATGGGCACCCATCGCCGGCCGGCCACGAGGCGGCGGCCATCGCCATCCGCACGGGGCTCGCCGGGCTTGCCTGGCCGGCCCTCGCGATGCGGAGCGCCTCGTGACGACACCGGCCGACAAGCTGATGCTCGAACTGCTGCGCGGCGAAGCGCAGCTTCCCGACCCTGCCGATCCGCTCTGGGAGGGGTGCGCTTCGAGCCTCGCGCGCGAAGCGCTCGCCGGGGTGGGCCTGGGGCTTCTGAAGAAGCGCGGCATGCTCGAAGGGCTGGCGCCGCCGGCGCGGCGGCTCCTCGAGAAGGAGCTGAACAAGGTCCGCACCGAGCAGGTGATCCTCTTCCATCACTTCGGCGCGCTCGCCGATCGGCTGGCGCGGGCCGGCGTCCCGACGATCCTGCACAAGGGAGGCGCGCTCGCGCCGCTCATCTACGACCGCACCGAAGATCGTCCCATGGTGGACATCGACGTCATCGTCCGCCCGGAAGACTGGACACGCGTGCATGAGATGCTGCTCGCCTCGAAGTACCGTCTGCCGCCGGGTGAGGGGACCGACTTCTGGCGCGAGAACTACTACAACATCGCGGTGGCTTCACCCGAGGATCCCCCCGCCAGCTTCGATCTGCACTGGAGCATCACGCAGGAGGGGCGTTACAACATCAGCACCGAGGATCTGTTCCAGCGCGCCGTCCCGTTCACCTGGGATGGAAGGCGTCTGCTGCGCATGGGCAACGAAGACCTGCTGCTGTCTCTCTTCCTGCACCTCGCCTACCACTACTTCGAGGCGCGGCTGCTCTGGCTCTACGACATGAAGCGGCTCATGCAGGCGTGGCCGATCGACTGGAATGTCCTGCGCGAGCGCGCCGACGCCTGGGGTCTGCGGACGGTCGTGGCGCTGAACCTCAGCTTCCTCGCGAAGGTCTTCCCGGAAGCGATCCCTCCCGAGGCCCTCGGCGCAGCGCGCAGCGGGCCGGTGCGCTCCCTGCTTCTGGCCCCTCTGCGCTCGCCCGAGACGCTGCACCTGTTCCGCGCCGATCGCCGGCGCCCGGTGCATTTCGTGGTCGGATTGCTCGCCATCGACCGCCCCTCGCATGCGATGCGCTTCGCGGGGGACAAGCTGGCGCGCTCCTGGCGCTGGATGGGGCGCGCTCCACGCACCAGGTGATTTGACTCAACTCATTCGTGGGACTACTCTTATGCCTTCCAGCGACAGCGGCGACGGACGCACTTCCGCCGGGAGGGATCCGGGCATGAGGGCACAGCGGGGGCATCGGGCGTGCGGGGGGGCGTTGGCACTCGCCGTCCTGATCCTGTCCCAGGGAGCGCTCCTGGCCGAAGATGCCCTGGAGTCGATCTCCCTGGCGCCCCAGGGGCGCCTGCTGCGCATCGATCTGAAGGGGAGCGCGCCGCTGGCGCGCTACACCCTCATGCGCTCGGGGCCCCCCGAGAAGCGCGACCTGGTCGTGCGCTTGCCGGGGTTCGTCAGCCGCGCACCCGCCCCCGACACCGGGGACTATCTGATGCCCGTGGAGGTCGGCGAAGACAACGACCCGAACCAGGGGAAGGGGATCAAGGTGACGCTCGGCATGGTCGGCGACGCCCTCGTGCAGGTGGCGCAGGACGGGGCGACGCTAAGCATCCTGGTGATCCCGCCGCCCACGCGCTCGGAGCAGGCCAAGGCCTACCACATCGGCGCCGGCGACATGCTGCAGATCGACGTCTTTGGCCACGAGGATCTCAACAAGACCCTCAAGGTCTCCCCCAACGGTCTGATCAGCTTCCCGCTGATCGGCAACGTCCGCGTGGAAGGGCGCACCGTGGACGAGGTGGCAACGGACATCACGCAGCGGCTCGACGAGAAGTACCTGAGAGATCCTCATGTGACGGTCTCGATCTGGGAGTACCTCAGCCAGTGGGTGAATGTCATGGGCGAGGTGGCGCAGCCGGGGCGCTATTACATGACCGGCACCACGACCCTCATCGACGCCCTGTCGCAGGCCGGCGGTCTCACCAAGGGGGCGGGGGGGGAGATCCTGATCACGCGCACCCCCGACCAGGTGGACCCCTCCTCGGCGGGGGAGGTGTTCGTGGTCGCCATCGCCCGGCTCTTCTCCAGCGAGGGGGCGGGGCTGAACATGACCCTGCGGCCCGGGGACATCGTCAACGTGCAGGGGACCGCCTCAGGGGCTGCCGGAGCGAAGGCCGATCGTGACTGAGGAGCGTATATTTCCGCGATGAGAACCGGGAACGACGGCGAGCAGCAGGTCCATCTGCGCGACTACTGGCGGACCATCTGGTCAGGCCGTCTCACCCTGGCGGCTGTCTTCATCGTCGTGGTCATCATCGGCATCGCCGCCACCCTGATACAGCCCAAGATCTACCGCGCCACCGCGACTCTCGAGGTCAATCCGCGCAGCCAGCGCGTCGTGCGTGTCGATGACGTGTCGCAGATCGGCGCCACCGGAAGCGGCTGGTCCGCCGAGGACCGCTACTTCAAGACGCAGCTCGAGGTGCTCCGATCCCGCGTCGTCGCGGAGCGCGCCTTCAATGAGCTGGGTCTTTCCGAGCACCCGCTGTTCGCGGTGCGCGATCCGGTCAAACGCTTCATGGGGCTCATGGAGGTGGAGCCGACTCCCGACACGCTCGTGGTGGCGGTGAGCATGGAGGGCTCGGAGCCCGAGGATGTCGCCTCCTGGGTCAACGCGGTGGCGGAGGCCTTCGTCGCGCGCAACATCGAGCAGGCGAACGAGGCGACCGAGTCGGCCGTGAAGTCGCTGCTGACGCAGCTCGAGCCGCTGCGCGGGAGCCTCGTCGAGCGGGAGGCGGAGAAGTTCCGCTACGCGCGCGAGCACGGCGTCTTCGTCCCCGAGACGCAGAAGATCTCCTACCAGGAGCGCATCGGGCTGCTGGAGCGGGACTACACCGCCACGAAGCTCAAGCGGCTGGAGCTGGAGGCGGTCTTCCAGCGGATCGAGGAGATCGACGCCGAGAAGGGGGATTACTTCGTGATCCCGCAGGTCGCCAACGACCAGGTCCTGCGCGGGCTGATCAAAGAGCGGGGTGACCTCGACTCCGAGGCGCGCATGCTGCTGGTGACCTTCAAGGAGGGGCACTTCAAAGTGAAGGAAGCGGAGGTGCGGCTCGAGAAGGTCACGCAGCGGATCGACTCCGAGACCCGCCGGATCATCAGCGCCATCCGCACCGACTACGCCCTGGCGCAGGCGCGGGAGAAGGACCTCGAACGGGAGATCCAGGAGACCAAGGAAGAGGCGCTCGATTCCTCGGAACGCTCGTCCACGTACGAGATCCTCAGTACCGAGTCCGAGGAGACCAGGAAGATCTACGACCTCGTCGCGCAGCGCGTGAAAGAGGTCGATCTCAACGCGAGCCTGTTGCGCAACAACATCGACATCCTCGATCGCGCCATCGTCCCGAAGACTCCCGTGCGCCCCCGGCGGATGCTGAACCTGGCGGTCTCCGTCCTGATGGGTCTGGGCCTCGGGATCGGCATGGTGTTCTTCCTGGAGTACCTCGACAACTCCGTGCGCGGGGCCGAGCAGCTCGAGCGTGAGTTCGGTCTGAGGACTCTCGCCGTCGTGCCGCGACGCCGCCCGGAGACCGAGGTGGCGATGGCGGAGGCCTTCAGCGCGCTGCGCACCGGTGTCCTGCTCTCGAGCATGAACCGCGCGCGGCGGGTGCTGCTGGTTACCAGCGCGGGGCCCGGCGAAGGCAAGACGCACACGGCGGTCGAGCTGGCGCGCGCGATGGTGCGGGCGGGGGATCGCGTCTGTCTCATCGACGCAGATCTACGACAACCGTCGCTGCACGCCCTGCTGCGGCGCGAGGCGGAGCCCGGGCTCACCAGCTTCGTAGCGGGGGACGTGCCTTCCGTGCGCGAGGCGATGCGCGCCGGCGGCGGCAAGGAGCCCGATCTCATCCCGTCAGGCCCGGCGCCGGCCAGCCCGGCCGAGATCTTCGCGTCGGAGCGGTTCGTCGACCTGCTCAAGGAGCTGAAGGGGAGCTGCGACTGGATCGTGGTGGACGCGCCACCGGCGGGCGGCACCACCGACAGCGTGCTCCTCGCGGCGCAGTGCGACATGGTGCTGCTGGTGACGCGGCAGGCGCGCACCGACCGCGATGTGCTGCGCCGGGTGCTCGACGCGCTCCGCACCGCCAACCCGAACGTGATCGGGGCGGTCCTGAACGACGTCGACCTCAACCGCTCGGAGAACCGCAATCTCTACTACCCGAGCTTCCGCCGGAAGAGGGCGGCCGCCAGGAGCGCGGCGAGCCTGAGGAAGCCCGCGGCCCTCTGATGCGCGCCGGTCGTGAGGGGCTGGGTGCCGGTGCGCGGGCCTCTGGCCCGCAATCAAGAAACGACGGTGCGCGGGCCTCTGGCCCGCAATCAATGATGCGCTCTGTCCTCATCGTTCTCGCCCTGTCTCTCACTGTCGGTGACATCCCTGCCGCACCCTCCTGGTCCGGCATCTGGTCCTTCGATCTCTGCCACGAAGACCGCAAGGGGGATCACGAGGCCGGGTCGTACTGCCGGCAGGGAGTCGACAGGATTGTCGTTGCGCTCGGGACGTCGGGGCGCGTGGACATCCAGCGTTGTCCGAGCGACCCATGGGGGGAGAGCCGGGTGAGCCTCGATCCTTCGGGACGGACGCTGCGCTTCACGACGGTCGAGGGACTCGAGATGCGCCTCACGCTCGCGAACGACGGCGCAAGCTACAAGGGGACGTTCCGCAGCAGCGACGGGCACTCGGGACGCGCCTGGGGCCGCCGCGCCGCCGGCTGCGGGTAACCGGGACGCCGGCGGGGGCGCGGTACGGTGGGCGAGCCTCACGGATTCCTGCGCCGTGCGCGTCTGACCGGTGGAGGTTCTGCGCGCTATCGACGATCCCGGGCTGGCCGGATCCCCCCCGGCTGCCCTAAGGGTTGCGGCGGCGCGGCCCCGTCTGCGTTGTCGCCGCTCCTCACCGACCACAACGGTCGCCTTCGTCGCGGCTCCTCGCATCCGGGGCCGCGGCGCTCGCAACGCGGCGTACGGGAGTTTTTCAGCACCCTGCTAGCGCGCCAGAGGAGATCGCGGCAGCAGTTGGCGCGGGTTCTGTACTTCCGTTGTAGTATTGGTCACGCAGGGGTGCTTCAACTTTCCACTCTCGGAAGGCACTACGGAAACTCAACCAAGAGAATGCCCGTTCTGCAACGCAACCGGGCGGTGTAATCGATGCCACGGGACTGGAATCCGTCCCGTCCGACGTCGCTGGTTTCGTTTCGAAAGCCTCACACCTTGTCGGGCATGCGACGGGAGCGGGAAGTGCCAGCTTTGTAGCGGTCGGGGGAGACTGAGTTCGGTTTCCTAGCTGGAACGCCCGGCTCTCCCTGTTGGTCGGAGCCCCGGACTACCGCCTCCGCGTCACTCGTGATGCAGGGCCTCGACCACCTGCGGATGAGGCCCCCTGAGTCCCGGGCGCCCGCGGCCGCGGCCCTCGCAACGAGGACAGCAACTCTGCTAGTTCGAAGGCACCGCAATGGCCCTCACTTGATAGAACCTCAAGGCGCTGCCCGGGACCGGCATCTCGTACTCAGGCCATGAGGGTTGGGCCACGAATACCCAGGGACCTGTCGGGGAATCTGCCTGCCAGAGGCGATAGCCAAAGACGCCGAACCCCGCGGGCAGGGAAGGCCGGCTCCAGCTCAGAAGGAGGCTCCCCACCGAGGGGATCTCGACTTGCAGACTGTCGAGGTCCCAATCTCCGTTCTCTTCGCCGTCTCCCCACGAGCCGCAGGCATTCGCCAGGGACGTCGGGGTCCAGGAGTCCGAGAACGGATCGTAGCGGCCGCCGCTCGTGAAGGACCAAATGTCCGCGTAGTTGGAACCGCCCCAGATCAGCATCAGGGTGCCGGTCCAGACGGCGGTGTGGCGGGAGCGCTCCTCCGGCGCGTTCACGAGGCTCGTGGGCAGCCACGTATCCGTGCCGGGATCGTACCGGCCTCCCGTGTTGGTCTTGCCGAAGCCGAACGAGCCGCCCCACACGATCATCTCCTGACCCGTCCATATTGCGGTGGTCTCCTCGTATGGCTCGGGGGAGTTTGTCAGCGAGATCGGCGACCAGGAGTCGAGCATCGGATCGTACCGGACGCCCGCCGGGACAATCGTGCCGAAATCATCGAACAGGACTCCATACACCAGCACGTGCGTACCGGTCCAGACGGCCGGAGAATATGGCACGACCAGAGGGGAGGGGGAAATCGTCGGTGCCCACGTATCGGTCGCGGGGTTGTACCGTCCTCCCGGCATCTCCCCTCCCAGCACGATCATCTCCGTGCCGGTCCAGACGGCTCCGTGGCCGGAATTCGCGGTGACTTCAATCGTCGACGTTGGCGTCCATGTATCGGTGGCCGGGTCGTACTGGCCACCGGTCTGCAAGGACCCGGAGCTGTTACTGCCACCCCATACGATCATGCGCGAGCCCGTCCAAACGGCGGAATGGGAGGTGCGTGGGCTGGGCGCCCCCTGCGTAGACACCGGCTGCCAAGTATCGGTTGCCGGGTCGTAGATTCCTCCAGAGCCCATGGGATGACCTGTGTCGCCCCCCCAGACGATCATTCGGGAACCCGTCCAGACGGCGGTAGCCCGGATCCGCGGCGCCGGAGCGTTCACCTCGGACATCCTGGTCCAGATTCCGGTCAGGGGGTCGTATCGAAGGCCTGATTGCGAATAGTAGTTTCCCTCAGCCCCCCCCCAAATCAGCATGTGGCTTCCCGTCCAGACGCTCACATGCCATTTTCTGGGCACCAGGCGGTATTCGTTTTCGCACTCTGCCGCGAGACAAGGCCCGGCCATGAGGAACACAAAAGTGGCGGCGGCCATCCACGCAAGTCTCCGGGGCACGGTCGGTGCCATTCCAACGCGACGTTGCATCGTTCTCTCATATTGCATACCACAGACCGTCGGTTCCATCAGAGGAAATCCTTGACACAATGCCACTTGGCGTCTATATTACGGCCAAATGGCAACACGCGAGAGACCCACGGCTACGGCCGTCGAGGCCCCCGATCTCAAGAAACTGCTTGGTAACCTCAAAGCCGGCCGCGTGGTCGGCAACTCGTTCGTCGCTCTCCTGGGGCTCCATACAGCGGAAACCCCTGCTCTGGTCGAATCAATTCGCAAGGGCCTGTCCTACCAGTCTTGGGAGCGTCTCCTCAAGAACTCCGGGCTTGTGGTCTTTGAGCTGGCGGACGCGGTGCATATCACGACGCGAACTCTCAGCCGACGAAAAAAAGAGGGCCGGTTCCAGCCAGACGAGTCGGACCGGATCGCGCGGGTGGCCCGCGTGTTCGCCGCGGCGATCTCTCTGTTCGAGGGAGCCGTCGAGCCCGCCCGGGAATGGTTCACTGTACCGCAGCGCGCGCTTGGTGGTGCGACGCCGCTCCACTATGCCTCGACGGAAATCGGAGCGCTTGAGGTCGAGAGACTGATCGGTCGGCTGGAACACGGCATCGCCTCCTGATGCCGAGGGCATGGCGTATCTGCAAAGCCCGGCATGCCGCCCAGGTTTCAAGCGGGGAGGGAGCGAGACTCCATGGTGGGCGCTGGACCAGCGTCGGCGTTCGTGCTGTCTATGCCTCGGAATCGCTGTCGCTGGCAGTTCTCGAGGTGCTTGCGTACGTTTCCGCTGATGCTCTGGCGAATGACTCGGTCTTCGAGATCGAAATACCAGAAGACGTCGTGACGTCACTGGATCCCGGGTCGCTTCCTGCCAACTGGCGAGACTATCCAGCACCTCAGGAATTGCAGGCAATCGGAGATGAGTGGATTCGTCGCGGTCCGAGCGTCGTCCTGAGGGTGCCCAGTGCGATCATCGTTCATGAGTTCAACTATCTGATCAATCCCGTCCATGAGGCGTTCGAGCGTCTCGCGTTCGGTGATCAGCAACCGCTGGAGATCGATCCGAGGTTGATCCGGGGGGCGCCGAAGAAGTAAGCGAGTTCGTTCCTGGGCTTGCGGACCAGAGGTCCGCGTACCCGCATCCCGCCCGTCCGCACATCCCCGCGGTGACCCAACCTCGGTGCCGGTGCGCGGGCCTCTGGCCCGCGTCACTCGTGATGCAGGGCCTCGACGGGATCCAGGCGCGCGGCCCTGACGGCCGGGTACACGCCGAAGATGAAGCCCACCGCCACCGAGACGCCAAAGCCGAGGACCACGGCCCACAGGGGGGCGGCGGCGGGGAGAACGTTCGATGCGTTGATGGCGGCCAGGAGCCCCACGCCTACGCCCACGCCCAGCAGGCCGCCGATGCCGGTGAGGGTCGCCGCTTCTAACATGAACTGCCCCAGCAGATCGCTCTGGCGGGCCCCGACGGCCTTGCGCAGACCGATCTCGCGCGTCCGCTCCGTCACCGAGACGAGCATGATGTTCATCACTCCCACGCCTCCCACCAGAAGCCCGATGCCGGAGATCAGGATCATGGCGAGGTAGACGCCCGCCGTCACCTGCTCGAACTGCTCGATGATCCGGCGCGGCGTCAGCAGGGCGAAGTCGTTCTCCTCGAAGAAACGCAGACCGCGCCGCTGGCGCAGGATGGCGGTCCCCTCCTCGATGGCGCGATCCACCCATTCAGGCTTCTTCGGGACCGTGGCGATGTGAATGGTGTCGCCGCCACCGTTCTTGATCCACGGGAAGTAGCGGTCGAACGTCGAGAAGGGGATGAAAAAGAAGTTGTCCTGGCTGGAGAAGAAGCGGGTTCCCTTCGGTTCGAGCAGACCGATGACCCTGAAGCGCCGGCCCTGGAGCAAGACCTCCTTGCCCAGGGCGTCCTCGTGGGGGAAGAGCGCCTCCACGAGGTCCGGTCCGATGACACAGACATCGGTGGCGTGCAGCACGTCCGCATCGCTGATGAACCGCCCGTGCGCCACGAAGTGGTTGTTGGCGACCGGATAGTCCTGCACCACGCCGGCCACGGTCGGCGCCTGCGCCTCGCGGCCGCGGTAGCGCAGGGTCATCTGGGCGCCGCCCTGGAACAAGTAGCGCTCCGGGCTGACGGCCGCGATGGAGGGAGCAAGGTCCCGGATGGCCATCGCGTCGTCCCAGGTCAGGTCGCGCCTGCGGCGTTGCTCCTCGGGGATGTCGGGCCCGCCGCCGAATCGGTCGTATTTCTGGAACTGCACCAGTGTGGAGCCGAACGACTGGAACGAGGAGATGACGTTGCGGTTGAAGCCTTCGATCACTCCCACCATGGTGACGACGGTGGTGACGCCGACCACGATCCCGAGAACGGTCAGAAACGACCTCAGCTTGTTGGTTCGCAGGGCGGTGATCGCGAAGCGGACTGCCTCCACGACGGATCGGGCGGGTCGCAGCAGATTCATTCCGACCTCAGCGCATCGATCGGGTCGAGTCGGGAGGCCTTCCATGCCGGCCACAGGCCGAAGACGACACCGACGCCCGTGGCCAGGAGCATGGCGACGATCACCAGCTGCGGGCGCACCAGCGCGGGAAACGGCGCGAAGCTCGAGATCAGCTGCGCGGCTCCCACGCCGAGGAGAATCCCCACGACCCCGCCGACCGCGGCGAGGATGGCGGCCTCCGCCAGGAACTGCATCAGGACGTCGCGCTGGCGGGCCCCGACCGAGAGGCGCACACCGATCTCTCTGGTCCGCTCCACCACCGACACGAGCATGATGTTCATGATCACGATCCCCCCGACCACGAGGGAGATGCCGGCGATGAGGACCATCATCGCCAGCGCGGCCGACGAGATCCCGCGCCACAGGCTCTGAAGCGCCCCGGCGTTGACCAGCCCGAAGGGATCGTCCGCCTGGAACGGGACGCCCCGCATACGGCGCATCAACATTCGCACCTCATCCTGGGTCACCTCGAAGGCCGCCAGGGAGGCGGCCCTCACCCAGATGTCGACCGAGCGGTTGCGGCCGAAGACCTTCTCGTAAACCTTGAGCGGCATGTACGCCACGCTGTCCTGGGACTGTCCGAAGACGCTTCCCTGCTCGCGCAGCACGCCGACGACCTTGAGGGGATAGCCGTCGATGGTCACCACGCGGCCGATCGGGTCAATGGCGGGGAAGAGCTTCTCGCGCACCTCCCAGCCGATGACGATCACCGGGGAAGCCCGCCGCGTTTCGGCGTCGATGTAGAAGCGCCCCATGACGAGGTCCAGGTTGTAGAGATCCGCGAGGTTGGCGGTGGACCCGGTGACCTGCACGTCCGGGATACGGTGGTTCGCGAAGCGCAGGGCCTTGCTCCCCTGGATGGTCCCTCCCACATCGCGGCAGGAGCTGCAGAGATCCCGGATCCGATCCATCTCCCGGGCCGTGAGATCCTTGCGCCTCAACGCCTCCAGGAAGGCATCGCGGCTCGTGATGAGGCCGAACTTGGAGACGATGAAGACGTCGGGGCTGAGGGAGAAGACCTGCTCCTCGACGTAGAGGTTGAGCCCCGCGATGGCGGAGACCACGATGATGATGGTGGCGACGCCGATGACGACCCCCAGGAGCGTGAGCGCGCTGCGCAGCCTGTGGGCCAGCAGGGAGTCGAGGGAGAGCCGGACGACTTCGATGAGGCGGTGCACCGCTATTTGCCCTCCTCCTGCGCCTCCTCCTGCACCACCACCTTGCCTCCGTCCTTGAGCTCCCTGAGGGCGCGGAAGGGCCCGATGACGATCTCCTGCCCGGGCGTCAGTCCGTCTTTCACCTCGATCTCGAGGGATCCCGTCAGGCCGGTCTTCACGGGGACGAAGCGCACGGTACCCCCCTCCAGCAGATAGACCCCTTCCTCGATCTTGTCTCCGAGGTTCCCCTCCGGGTCGTCCTTCGCGGCGGGCTTCTCCCGGGTCACCAGGGCCTGGATCGGCACCACCGGGACGGCATTCGCCTGTCCCGTCTCGATCTCCGCCGAGACGGAGAAGCCGGGGCGGACGCCGCCGGGCGGGTCGAGGATCGTGACCTTGACCTCGAAGTCGATCGCCTCGGTGGTCACGCTGCCGGTGCGTGTGGCCGCATCGGATCCGGGACGGATCGGGCTCGAGCCGACTTCGCGAACGGCCCCCTGGAAGGTCCGATCGGGATAGGCGTCGACGGTGAGGGCGGCCTTCTGGCCCACGCTGAGGCGCGGGATGTCGGTCTCATCGACGGCCAGGTGGGCCTCCATGCTGCCGAGGTCGGCGATGGTCAATAAGATAGTCCCCGGGTTGTTCATGGTGCCGATGACCGCCACCTCTCCCTCGTGAACGGGGAGGGAAGTGACGACCCCCGCGATGGGCGCCCGGATGGTGGTCTTGCTGAGCGAGTCGCGCGCACCCGCGAGCGAGGCGCGGGCCTGCGCCACGCGACCCACGGCGGCCTGGTAGCTGGCCTCGCTCGCCTCCATCAACGACCGGGCACGCTTGAGCTCGGTCTCAGGGATCAGGGAATCGTCGAACGATTGGCGGGCCTTCTCGAAGTCGTACTTGGCCTGCTCGCGGTTGGCGAGCGAAGCATCCCTGTCGTGGAGCAGCGATTGTAGATTTGCTTCGCTCGATTCGGTGGAGGCCTCGTATTGCGCCTTGTCGATCTGGAGGAGGAATTCGCCCTTCTCGACCGCATCCCCTTCGCGCACTGCGAGGTTGAGGATCTGTCCCGCGATGTTGGCCGAGACATCGACCTTGTTGCGCGGCTGGAGCTTGCCGTTGGCCAGGACATGCGAGACGAGGTCCTTCGCCACGACCTTGGCGGTCTGGACCGAGGTGCCCTTCGCCTGCCCGACCCCCGCAACCCTCGCCGCGCCCAGGCCGACGACGATCACCGCGGCGACGCCCAGGCCGACCTTGACCCTCGTTCTCATCGCGTGCCGTCCGTTTCTGTGAGATCCACGCCCCGTCAGGTCGAGGCGACACCGAGCCGGGCGCGGAAGTCGTCCATCGTCTTGCGCAGGCCGTCCTCGAGCGCGACTTCTGCCTTCCAGCCCAGCAGCGACTCCGCGCGCGTGGTGTCGGGCTGACGGACCTTCGGGTCGTCCACCGGGAGATCGCGGTACACGAGCTTGCTGCGGCTCCCCGTGACGCTGAGGATTTGCTTCGCGAGCGTGTTGAGCGTCATCTCGTGCGGATTGCCGAGGTTCACCGGATCGTGCGTGTCGCTCATCAGCAGACGCACGATGCCGTCCACCAGATCGGCGATGTAGCAGAACGAGCGGGTCTGCGACCCGTCGCCGAAGACCGTGAGATCCTCCCCCTTGAGCGCCTGAGCCATGAACGTGGGGATGGCGCGGCCGTCCAGGATCCGCATGCGCGGCCCGTAGGTGTTGAAGATGCGGACGATCTTCGTGTCGAGCCCGTGGAAGCGGTGATAGGCCATCGTGATCGCCTCGGCAAATCGTTTCGCCTCGTCGTATACGCCGCGCGGGCCGATCGGGTTTACGTTTCCCCAGTACGATTCCGGCTGCGGATGCAGCAGCGGGTCGCCGTAGACCTCGGAGGTTGAGGCCAGCAGGAACCGCGCCCCCTTGGCCTTGGCGAGCCCGAGAGCCTTGTGGGTTCCGAGCGAGCCGACCTTCAACGTCTGGATCGGCAGCTGGAGGTAGTCGAGCGGGCTGGCGGGGCTGGCGAAGTGGAGGATGTAGTCCACCGGCCCGGTGACGTAGATGTAGCCCGTCACGTCCAGGTTCATGTAGGTGAACCGGTCATGCCCCATCAGGTGGGCGATGTTGTCCGGCGAGCCCGTCAGGAGGTTGTCCACGCAGACGACTTCCAGCCCCTTGGCGATCAGATGATCGCAGAGGTGACTGCCGATGAAGCCGGCACCGCCGGTGATCAGGGCGCGCTGCGCCAAACGGGCTCCTCTCAAGTGTTGTGAGGCCAGACATTATAATCCGCGGCTGAGGTGTTGATTTGACTCGTTCGCCGCGACGGGCGACCGACGCCGCCATCCCTGTGGTGGCGGCGGTCGTCATCCGGGCCATCCGATGGACCATGCGCCTGCATCACGTCGGGAGGGGGCCGCTCGACGCCCTGAGCGCCACCGGCAGGCCGTACATCCACGCCTTCTGGCACGGCCACCTCTTTCTGATGCGCTACTCCTACGCTGGAAAGAGAATCGCAATCATGATCAGCGAGCACCGGGACGGCGAGCTGATCGCGCGCACGATGCGCCACTTCGGAGCCGGGTCGATCCGGGGCTCCACCACCAGCGGCGGCGCCGGAGCGCTGCGCGCGGCGGTGCGGGCGCTGCGCGACGGAGCCGACGTCGGCTTCACCCCGGACGGACCGCGGGGCCCCGCGCAGAGGGTCCAGGCCGGCGTGATCCAGACGGCGCGGCTCTCGGGAGCCCCGATCGTACCGGTGGCCTTCGCTGCATCGAGGTGCAAAGTCCTCTCGTCGTGGGATGGCTTCATCGTCCCCTATCCCTTCTCGCGCGGCGTCTTCCTCTATGGCGAGCCGATGTCCGTGGAGGAGACGGCGGATCGGGATGCGATGGAGCGCGCCCGGCTCACGCTGGAGGAACGCATGCGCGCCCTTGCCGCGCAGGCCGGAGCTCTGGCGCGGGACGCCGCCGCTCTGCGGCGGGCCGGCGAGGGCGGGCCCGCGGGACGGGCCGCGGATGCAGGCGGTGCCGGACATGTCTGAGCAGGGGGCGAGACAGCCCCGCCCTGTGGACCGGCGCGTGCTGATCGTCGCGGGTGAGGCGTCCGGCGACCGCTACGGCGCCGGGCTCATCGAAGCGATTGCGCGGCGCATGCCGGGGGTGAGCTTCACCGGGATCGGCGGGCCGCTGATGCGCGCCGCGGGGCTCGCGCCCCTGGTGCATGCCGAGAGGATCGCGGTGATGGGCTTCTTCGAGGTCATCTCGAGCCTGCCGCGCATCCGCGAAGCGTTCGACCTCTGCCTCGCCGAGCTGAAGAGCCCCCCGGACCTGGTGCTGCTCATCGACTACCCGGGCTTCAACCTCCGTCTCGCGCGCCACGCGAAGGAGGCCGGCGTCCCCGTCATCTATTTCATCAGTCCGCAGGTCTGGGCGTGGAAGCCGGGGCGCGTGCGCACCATCGCCAGGAACGTCAGCCGCATGCTCGTGATCTTCCCGTTCGAGGAAGCGTGGTACCGCGAGCGTGGCGTCGAGGCGACCTTCGTGGGGCATCCCCTGGTCGAGATCCTGAAGCGATCGGGGCCGCGCCTGACGCGCGAGGAGGCGGCGGCGCGCTTCGGCGTGGACCCCGCGCGCCGCGTCATCGGGCTGCTGCCGGGGAGCAGGATGAAGGAGGCCCGCCGCAACCTGCCGCCGATCCTCGGGGCCGCGCGGCGCCTTGCGGAGAAGCATCCGGGGGTGCAGTTCCTCATGCCGGTGGCCTCCACGCTCACGGTGCAGGCTCTGGCGGAGATGGTCGATCTGCCGGGGGTCGTGTTCACGCGCGACGATTTCTACGAGGCGTTGAATCTCTGCGACATCGCGATCGTCGCCTCCGGGACGGCGACCATGGAGGTCGGCTTGCTCGGGATCCCGATGATCATCGTCTACCGCCTCAACCCGCTGACCTACGCCATCGCGCGGCGCATGACCAGGCTTTCGACCTTCGGGATGATCAACCTCGTCGCCGGCTCGCGCATCGTCCCGGAGTTGATCCAGGGGGACTGCACCCCGGCGCGCATCGCGACGGAGGCGGACCGTCTCCTGAAGGATCGCGTGCTGCACGAGCGGACGCGCAAGGCGCTGCGCGCGGTGCGCGATGGGCTGGCGGGCGAGGGGGCTTTCGACCGCGCCGCGGCGATCGTCGAGGAGACGCTGCTTTGAGCGACTCCGCCGGTTCGCCGCTCCTGGTGGCCATCTGCGATACCGGGGCGCGCCGTTATCCGGCGCGCGCCCCGTTCGACCCGCCGGAATTCTGGCCCGAGACGCGCAGCATCGCTCCACGATGCGACCCCGCCAACGCGATCTACGCCGGCGTGCGGGAGACACTCCGGCTTCTCGGGCTGGACCTGCCGCGCTACGGCACCCCTTCCTGGAGTCCCCTTGCGGGGATCGTGAGGCCGGGGGACAGGGTCGTGATCAAGCCCAACATGGTCCGCCATTTCCACGGCGACGGTGGCAGCCTCGATGCGCTGGTGACCCACGGCTCGGTCGTGCGCCCGTTGCTCGACTACGTGCTGCTCGCGCTCGAGGGACGGGGCACGGTGACGATCGGCGACGCGCCGCTGCAGTACGCGGACTTCCACGCGACGGCTGAGGCGACCGGATTGAAAGACGTGGTGAGCGACGCGCAGGCGCGTACGAAGATCCCCGTCGAGCTTACGGACTTCAGGAAGGAGCGCTCCGAGAAGCGCGGGGGGATCATCGTGACCCGCGTGCGCAACGACGGCGACCCTCGCGGCTACCAGGAAGTCGATCTCGGCATGAGCAGCCGCTTCGCGGGGGCCGACGGCGAGCGCGCCAGCCGCTTCCGGGTGACGCAGTACGATCCGCGGGCGATGGCGCGCGCCCATGCCGGGGAGCGGCACGCCTATCTCTTTCCGCGGTCCGTCCTGGCAAGCGACGTCCTGATCAATGTCCCCAAGCTCAAGACGCACCGCAAGGCTGGCGTGACCGGGGCGATGAAGAATCTCGTGGGGATCAACGGCTCCAAGGACTGGCTGCCGCATCACACCGCGGGCGCCCGGACCGGCGGGGGGGACGAATACCGCGAGCGCAGCGCGCGCAAGGCCGCCATCTCCGCGATCCGCGACCGGCTGGAAGGAAGGCGCTCGGGGTGGGGACGCCGTCTCCTGCACATCTCCCAGCGCGCGATCAAGGCGACCGGCAAGGTGGTGTCCTTCCCCGATCCGTTCTGGGAGGGATCGTGGCACGGTAATGACACGGTCTGGAGGATGGTCCACGATCTGCACCGCGCACTGCTGCACGCGGATGAGTCGGGCGCGCTGCACGCCGCGCCCGTGCGTCGTTATTTCGCGCTGGTGGACGCCGTCGTGGCGGGGGAGGGGGAGGGGCCGATGCGACCCACGCCGCGGGCCACAGGGCTCCTGCTCGCAGGAGTGAATCCGGCGGCGATCGATGCGACGGCGTGCAGGCTCATGGGGTTCGATCCGCTGAGAATCCCCCTGCTGCGCCACGCCGTGGGTGACGGCTTCGCCCTCCCGATCCCCGCGGTCGAGGCGATCCAGGTGGTCTCCAACCGCCCCGAATGGGAGCGCCCCTTCGCGCTGTCGCGCGCGGAGAGTCTTCGCTTCGTCCCGCCGGCCGGATGGGCCGGCACGATCGAGATCGACGGATGATGTCCCTCACGGGAAGGAGAACCGGAGCATGACTCAGGACGCGAGCGCGCGCATCGCAGGGCGGGCCACGATGGCGGGGACGGAGCGCTACAGGCAGAGGCACGCGGGGCGCTGCGCCGAGGATCACTTCTCAAGGGTAGGCGGGCTCTGGCTCTCGTCGATCGGCATCGGCACGTATCTGGGCGAGCCGGACGAAAGAGACGACACCGCCTACCGCGATGCCGTGGCCCTGGCGCTGCGCTCGGGGTGCAACGTCGTGGATACGGCCGTGAACTACCGGTTCCAGCGATCCGAGCGGGCCGTCGGCGCGGGCCTGCGCCGGGTCTTCGAGGCTGGAGACGTGGCGCGCGATGAGGTGGTCGTGGCGACGAAGGGAGGGTTCATTCCGTTCGACGGCGGCTATCCGACCGACGCGGCCGGTTGGTTCCGCACGGCTCTGCTCGAGCCGGGCATCGCGGCCCCCGACGAGGTGGTCGCGAACTGCCACATCATGACCCCGCGCTACCTCGAAGCCCAGATTGAGTGGAGCCGCCGCAACCTGGGGCTCGAGGTCCTCGACATCTACTACGTGCACAACCCGGAGACGCAGCTTTCGGAGATCCCGCGCTCAGAGTTCCTCGTGCGCATCAGGGGCGCCTTCGAGAGGCTCGAGCGCGCCGTCGCCGAGGGCGCGATAGGCATCTACGGGGTGGCAACGTGGGACGGACTGCGCGTCTCTCCCGACCATCCCGGATACCTGTCGCTCAAGGAGCTGCTCGCGGCCGCCGAGCAGGCGGGGGGGCCCGACCATCATTTCCGGGCGCTCCAGCTTCCCGTCAATCTCTTCATGACGGAAGCCTGCCTCGAGCAGAACCAGAAATCCGGCGAGCGCCGGGCGAGTCTCCTGGAGGCCGCGGCCGACGCCGGCATGACGGTGATGTCGAGCGGCTCACTCCTGCAGGGACAGGTGATCCGCGCCATGGGAGCCGGGTTCAATGAAGGGATGCCCTACCTGGAGACCAACGCGCAGCGCGGGCTGCACATGGTGCGCTCGGCGCCGGGGCTGGCCACCGCGCTGGTGGGGATGAGGGCTGCGGCGCATGTGCAGGAGAATCTCGCCACCGCAAAGCATCCTCGGATGCCGGGCCAGGAGGTCCTTTCCATCATGCGAGCCATCAAGCGGGCTTGAGGGGACGGGGTCGATACGTCATAATACGCCCCCATCGCAACTCTCACCTGCCGGGGCTTCTTCTAATGATCAAGAGCATGACGGGATTCGGTCGGGCCCAGGTCTCCTCGGGCCCCTTCCAGACCACCGTGGAGATGCGCAGCGTCAATCACCGCTACGCTGATCTGAGGGTGAAGCTCCCGGCCGACATGGGTGCTCTCGAGGAGGCGATGCAGGAGCGCCTCAAGAAGGTCGTCCAGAGGGGGCGGCTGGACGTGACCATCAACGTGGCCCGCCGAAGCCGCGGCAGCGCCCCGATCGAGGTCGACGCGCCCCTCATCGATTCCTATATTCAGGCGGCCCGGCGGATCCAGAAGCGCCATCGCCT
>Ga0137432_1000280_pt1 | contig 34482 bp, 24 predicted proteins | sample EasRivERMZT820_2_FD_102337 | JGI IMG/M metagenome (GOLD analysis project Ga0137432, IMG submission 102337) | Soil microbial communities from meander-bound floodplain in the East River, Colorado, USA - East River MetaG ERMZT820_2 | ecosystem: Environmental > Terrestrial > Soil > Floodplain ... | reverse complement strand
TCGAGGGACGGGACACGCTCGCAACAATGAACGTTGACCGGTGGCTCGCTGCGTGAGGCGGTCGACCACGGAACTGCTGCGAGTCGTATTCGAATGCGCCGAGCGCAGCGAGCCCCCCGTCCAACTTTTGGCTTGGGGCGAGCGTGTCCCGTCCATCGAGCCTTTTTCCCCTCCGCCCCTCCACCCGCCCTCGCCCGTCGCGCGTTCAACCACGCCCCCCCGCTCCCCGCGCCCTCTTCACCCCTGCCCTCGACGTCCGCTCCAGTTTCAAGTCGCGGCCGCCTTCGACCACTCGCCCCACGTCAGCGCCTGATAGACGCCGTCGTCGCCCACCACGCTCATGGACGGCAGCGGATTCAGGCCGCCGGCGCGCGGCCGCACCGACTCGTGCACGACGTCGGCCGCGTAGAGCTTGCGCACCTCGGTGCCCCCTATCGAATTGTTCACGAAGAGCGCCTCGTCGGGGTCGCGCTTCGCCGACCAGCGCTCGAAGGCGCCCGGCTTCCACCGCACGCCGTTCGCCGCGGCGCACCGCATCATCCAGACCAGCGAAATGCTCGAGAGGCCGAGCTTGCCGTTGCCGCCGCCGACGTCGGAGTGGACGCCGCGGAACCAGACCTCGTAGAGCGGCGGCGCGGTCGCGCCGGGGTCGCGCCGCTTCGGCCGCGTCAGCGGGAAGAGGTCGCGCCGCTCGTCGAGCGCCATGGCGTGGCAGCAGCATCCGACCAGGTCGGCGAGGCGCAGGTCGTGGCCGAGGTTGATCGAGTTGCCGGGCAGCCCGAACGACGCCACCACGTCGAAGAGGGCGAGGAAGCGGACGCGCACGCCGCCGAAGGTCGGGGCGGGGTAGCGGCTCTGCAGCCGGTTGCAGAAGTCGAGCGCGAGCACGGCGCCGCGCGAGAAGCCGACCACGTCGAAGGCCGTCTCCCCCGCCTTCTTCAGCTTCTCGACGGCGGCGAGCGCGTCGTCGAGGCGGTCGTCCGCGCCGGCGCCGGTCAGCCCGCCCACCACCCTGCCGAGGCCGCCGAGCCTGGTGCCGACGCCCTTCATGTACTCGACCTTGCCGTCGTACTCGGCGCACCATCGGGCGACGTTGGTGTCCTGCGTGACGTCGGTCTCGTCCTCGTTCCACGTGCCGTCGAAGGCGATGAGCGCCATGTGCATGGTCCTCCGGACCCGGGAGCGGAGTCGCGGCCCCGAAACGTCGTGAAAAATGCGCGCGCTACGATGCCGCGCCCATGACGCTGCCGCTGCTCGCGCTCGGATTCCTCGTCGTCCTCGCGCTGGGCTACCGCTTCCACTCCGGCTTCGTCGCCCGGCAGCTCCGCCTCGACGCGGGGGCGACCACGCCGGCGGTGCGGGTGAACGACGGCAGCGACTTCGTCCCGACCCCGCCCTTCTATCTCTTCGCACAGCACTTCTCGGCGATCGCGGCGGCCGGGCCGATCGCCGGTCCGATCCTGGCCTGCCGGTCGTTCGGCTGGGCGCCCTGCCTGCTCTGGATCGGGATCGGCGTCGTCTTCATCGGCGCGGTGCACGACTTCGTCGCGCTGGTCGCCTCGGTGCGCCACGGCGCGCGCAGCATCGCCGAGATCACGCGCGAGCAGCTCGGCGGGCGCGCCGGCCGGACGTTTCTCGCCTTCCTCGGCATCGCGCTCGTCTACGTGATCGTCGCCTTCACCGACACGACGGCGCAGACCTTCATCAAGGGCGACGAGGCGTTCGAGGGCGAGGCGACCCCCTTCAATCCGGGCGGCGCGGTCGCGCTCGCGAGCCTGCTCTACCTGCTGCTCGGCGTCGCGCTGGGCGTCACGCGGAAGGTCGCGCCGAAGCTCCCGCTCTGGCTGCTCACGGTCGTCTTCGTGCCGGCGACCTTCCTCCTCTGCTGGTGCGGGACGATCCCGGGCCTCTCGCAGCTCCTGGTGTTCGCGCCGGAGCACTCCTACCGGATCTGGTGCGCCGCGATCCTCGTCTACTGCGGCGTCGCGTCGCTGCTGCCGGTCGGGCTGCTCCTGCAGCCGCGCGGCTACCTCGGAGGGTTCATCCTCTACGTTTCGCTCGCCGCCGGCCTCGCCGGCATCGCGCTCGGCGAGCGCCACGGGCTGAGGATCGAGGCGCCGGCGTTCCGCGGGTTCGACGTCGGCGGCCCGACCGGGATGCTCTTCCCGTTCCTCTTCGTCACGATCGCGTGCGGCGCCTGCTCGGGCTTCCACGGCCTCGTCTGCTCGGGCACGACCAGCAAGCAGGTCGCGCGCGAGCCGCATGCGCGCGCCGTCGGCTACGGCGCGATGCTGGCCGAGGCGTTCGTCGCGTTGATCGCGCTGGTGATCGTGATGACGACGAGGCCGGAGAAGCTCGCCGGCGCGTCGGCCGGCCGCATCTACGGCGACGGCATCGGCCGCTTCCTCTCCTTCGTCGTCGGCAGCGAGCACGAGCGCTTCGTCACCACGTTCGGCGCGATGGCATTCTCGACCTTCGTGTTCGACACGCTCGACGTCTGCACGCGGCTCGGGCGCTACATCGTCCAGGAGCTCGTCGGCTGGAAGGGGCGCGGCGGGATGCTCGGCGCCGCGGCGCTGACGCTCGCCGCGCCGGCGGCGGTGCTCGCTTTCGCGAAACCGGGCGACTCGATGCGCTTCTGGACGCTCTTCGGCGCCTCGAACCAGCTGCTCGCGGCGCTCACGCTGCTCACGCTCGCCGTCTGGCTGCGCCGCTCGGGGCGGCGCTACGCCTTCGCGCTGGCGCCGATGGCGTTCGTGCTGGTGATCACGTTCTGGGCGCTGGTCAAGATCGCGTGGAGCAGCTTCGGCAGCGCCGCCGCGCAAATCCGCGCCCACGAGAGCTTCGGCGTCGAGCTCGCGAACGGCGTCGCGAGCGTCGCGCTGCTCGCCACGTCGCTCGTCATGGTCGCGGCGGCGGCGCCGCGGCTGCGCACGCGCGTCGCGCCCGCCGGGCCGGGGGCGCCGTGATGCGCCTCGCCGCCGGCGACCCGGCCCCGCCCTTCCGGCTGCCGACCGCGGCCGGCGGCACGCTCGACACGCGCGCGCTGCTCGGCCGCCACTGGCTGCTCTCGTTCCACCGCTTCGCCACCTGACCGACCTGCGGGCTCACGACGCGGCAGTTCGCCGCGCGCCACGCCGACTTCGAGCGCCTCGGCACGACGCTGGTGCACGTCTTCAAGTCGCCGGTCGCGGCGCTCGCGCCGCTCGGGAGCGGGGAGGCGCGCGTCCCCTTCGACGTCGTCGCCGATCCGGAGCGCGTCGCCTACCGGCTCTATGCGATCCCGGGCTCGCTGCTCTCGCTCTGGTCGCTGCTCACGCGCCGCGGGGTCGCGCGCTCGCTCGAGGCGCGGCGCGCCGGACTGCGGCCGCGCCTGCGCGACGCGCTACGCGACGGCATCGGCGGCAGCCCGGCCGACTTCCTGATCGGGCCCGACGGCGGCATCCTGCGCGCGCACTACGGAGCGCACTTCGCCGATTCGGTGCTGCCGGCGGCCGCGCTCGGGTGGATCACGGAGGCGCAGCGATCAAGCTGAGGCGGGACGGCGGGCGCGGTGCGCGGCGCGGCCTCGCCGCGCAGCACGGACGGGTCGAGACGCACGGCGAGCCGCGCGTCGCCGAGCTCCTCGCCCGCGCATGGCGCGCCGCCGCGTCGGAGGACGCGCGTGACGTCCTCACGCACGGCTTCCACGCCTATCCGGCGCGCGCCCATCCGCTGCTCGTCCGCGTGCTCGTGCGCGAGCTCTCGCAGCCGGGCGAGCTGGTCGTCGACCCCTTCTGCGGCGGCGGGACGACGCTCATCGAGGCGGCCGCGGCGGGCCGGCGCTCCTTCGGCGGCGACGTGAACGGCGTCGCGGTCCGGCTCGCCCGGCTGAAGACGCTCCGCACGACGCCGACATTCCGCGCTTCCCTGGCTGGCGCGGCGCAGCGCATCGCGGCGCGCGCGCCCGCGGCGGCGCGTGACGCGGGCGTGCCGCCCGCCGCGCTGCGCGACGACTTCGCCCCCCACGTCGCGCGCGAGCTCGACGCCCTCGGTCGCGCGATCGACCGGGAGGAAGATCCGGTGCGGCACGGGGCGCTGCTGCTCGTGCTCTCCTCGCTGCTCACGAAGGTCTCGCGGCGCGAGGCGGAGACGTCGGAGCGCGTGCGCGAGCGGCCGCTCGCCCGCGGCTTCGTCGCGCGCCTCTTCGCGGCGCGCGCGGGCGAGCTCGCGAGCGGCCTCGCCGCACTTGCCGCCGCGCAGCACGCCGCTCGCCCGGGTGCGCGCGGCGCGGCGCCGCTCGTCGCGCTCGCCGACGCGCGCGCGCTGCCGCTGCGCAGCGCGAGCGCGACCCTCGTCGTCACGTCGCCCCCCTACCTCGGCACCTACGACTACGGACGGATCCAGGCGCTGCGCGCGCGGCTGCTGGGGATCGGGCTCGCCGCGGCGGTGCGCCGCGAGATCGGCGGGCGGGGCGCGGCGGCGACGGCGCCGGACCGCGCGCTCGCGACCTTCCGCTCAGAATTCGCAGCGGCGCTGCGCGAGGTCGCCCGCGTCCTCGCCGCCGACGGCGTTGCCGTCGTGATCGTCGGCGACTCGCGCGTCGGTACGCAGCCGATCCGCGCCGACCGCCTCGTCGAGGAGGCGGCGGGCGCGAGCGGGTTGCGCGTCGTCGCGGTCGCTTCGCAGGAGCGGCCCGACCACGCCGGCGAGGGGGCAGCGCGCTTCGAAGGCGGTCGGCGCGAGCACCTGATCGCGCTCGCGGCGGCGCTTCATCCTCCATTCAGGTCGCGCTGATCCGATTGCGCGCCGCGGCGATGGGATCGTGGGAAAGCCGGGAGGAACGACCATGGGGAACGGGAGGGCGCTCGGGCTCGCCGTCGTCGCGGCGCTCGCAGGCGGCTGCGCCGGCCTCGGAACGCCGGAAGAGACTGCGCCGCCGGCGGCGGGGACGACGTGGCGCGACCACTTCGAAGTCGATCGCGCGAAGCTCGCGGCGACCGGCCGCAACGCCTGGCTCACGATGGTGCCGGGCCGCGTGCTCGAGCTCGCCGAGGACGGGAACACGCTGCGGATCACGGTCCTGCCCGAGACGAAGGTCGTCGACGGCGTGACGTGCGGCATCCTCGAGGAGCGCGAGACGAAGAAGGGTCAGCTGATCGAGGTGTCGCGCAACTTCTTCGCGACCGATCCGACGACGCTCGACGTCTACTACTTCGGCGAGGACGTCGACAACTACCGCGACGGGAAGATCGTGAATCACGAGAGCGCGTGGCTCGCCGGCGAGCGCGGCGCGCGCTTCGGCCTGATGGTCCCCGGCAAGGCGGTGAAAGGCGACCGCTGGTACCAGGAGATCGCGCCCGAAGTCGCTCTCGACCGCGTCGAGGTGGTCGACGTCGACGCGACGGTGAAGACGCCCGCCGGGACCTTCGACCACTGCCTCCACTTGCAGGAGACGACGCCGCTCGAGCCCGACGTGAGCCACAAGTACTTCGCGCCGGGCGTCGGGCTCATCAAGGACGACGGCTTCGAGCTCGCGAAGAAGCCGTGACTCTCAGCGGCGGACGCCGTCGACCACGGCGTAGCCGCGGATCGGGCGCACGCGCACGTCCTTGAACTCGGCCGGCATCCGCTCGGCGAGCCAGTCGGGGTGCTTGGTCACGACGTGCAGCCGGCCGCCGGCGACGAGCGCGCGCGCCGCGGCCTCGACGAAGAGCGCGGCGATGCGCTCCTGCGAGTAGTAGGGCGGGTTGGCGAGCACGACGTCGAACGACGCGCGCGCGAGCGCGCGGCCGTCGTCGGCCACCTCGGCCGTGAAGTCGGCGAGCCCGTTCAGGACGGCGCCGCGCCGCGCGCACTCGACCGCACGCGGCATCGAGTCGAGCGCGTGGACGCGGACGCCTGGCGCGCGCAGCGCTGCGGCAAAGCCGACCACGCCGCTGCCGCAGCCGAGGTCGAGGACGCGCGCGCCGGGCGCGAGCAGGTCGCGCTCTTGCGTCGGCGCGACGCCCTCCACCATCTCCATCATCTCCACCGGCTCCACCGGCTCCGCCAGCGACTCGACGAGGGCGCGCGCGCCGAGGTCGAGGCGGCGGTGGCTGAAGACGCCGGGCCGGCTCACGCCGCGCACGAGGTGGCCGCGATCGCGGAACTGGAATTCCGCCTCGAAGCTCTTCACCTTCTTCAACTCGCCCCGCTTCGTCGCGCGGTAGGCCACCGCCTCGCCGTTCGCGTGGCGCGCGAACTTCCTCCCGAAGAGCGCCTCCATACGGCCCGCCACCCAGTGGTCGCGCGGCTCGTCGACGGCGGCGAGGAAGAGGCCGCCGTCGCGCAGGCGCAGATACGCCTGCTGCAGCAGCTCCCACGCGAACTCGGCGTCGCCGCCGGCGCGCAGCGGGATCGCGACGGCGTCGAATTCCTGCTCGGGCAGGTCGGCGCGGCACTCGAGGACGAGGTTTTGCAGCGGCGGCGATGCATTGCGCGCGCGTGCGAGCAGGTGGAGGTCGTAGAGCGTGCAGTCGACCGCGCGCGCCGGATCGCTCCGCGCGAGCTCGACGGCGAGCTGCGCGCGCCCCGTCGTCGTGCAGCCGACGCGGCCGGCGGCCAGCGTCGCCGCCATCTCGATCAGCAGCGCCTCGGACGGGCGCACCGGCTCGGGCCCGTCGTGGGCACGGTCGGGACGCGCGGCGGCCGGTGATCAACGCTTCGGAATCGAACGCTCCTCGCAGCCCGGCGAGCATGGGCGGCGCGGCGTCCCGCGTAAAGGCCGCGCCACCCCGCCGAACTTGTGCCCGCGTCGCAGCGCACCTAGCCTCTCTCCGTCGAAATGAGTCCCCCTCCGAAACACGAAGTCACCAACCTCGTCGAGCTGGAGGAGCGTCGCGAACCGCTGCGCCGGCGGCTGCGCATCTGGCACCTGCTCCTGCCCACGTCGGGCGACGACCTGCGCGCCTACCGGTCGCTGCTGCGCTTCGCGCGGCCGTACCGCGGCAAGATCCTCCTCTCGATCGCGCTCGCGTTCACGTCGGCCCTCTTCATGGGCGGGCAGCTCGCGCTGATGAACGGCGCGCTCGACAAGATCTTCTCGAGCGGCAAGCCGACCCCCGTCGCCGTCGGGCCCGGCGCGACCCCCCCGGGTGCGACCGCGCCGCTGGACCCGGCGAAGCCTCCGGAACCGCCGGCGGCGGCACCCGCCACCACGGGCGAGCGGACGTTCGTCCGCAGCGTCAAGATCTGGTGGGAGGAGAAGCGGACCGCCGCCGAGAACTGGATCTTCGAACGCTTCGGGATCCCGATCCCGGAACCGACGACCCAGGCGGAGAAGCAGAAGCACGGCGACGATCAGCTGTTGCACCTGTCGCCGGACGAGAAGGCGCAGCGCGCCTGCCTGCTCTGGGTCCTGTGCTCGCTGCTGGTGGTCTGCGCGGTGGCGGCGAGCGTCGCCAAGTACGGCCAGTCGGTGATCGTGACGGGCGCGTCGCGGCGCGTCGTGCGCGACGTCCGCAGCGCCGTCTTCGGCCACTTGATGGGCCTCTCGGTCCGCTTCCACCAGAAGAACCACTCCGCGCAGCTCGTGTCGCGCATCACGAGCGACCTCGAGATCTTCGGCCGCTTCCTCACCGAGGCGCTGATCCGCTTCATCCAGGACGGCTTCGAGTTCCTGGTGATGCTGATCTTCGTGGCGGCCAACTCGGGCGGCTTCATCTTCGTGATCGTCGCGGTGATCGCGGTCGCCGTCGCGCCCGTGAACGCCATCGCGAAGAGGCTGCGCCAGAACGACAAGAAGACGCAGGCCGGCATGGCCGAGGTCGCGACGGTGATCCAGGAGGTGCTGACGGGGCAGCGCGTCGTGAAGGCGTTCGCGGCCGAGCAGCGCGAGATGGCGCGCTTCCGCAAGGTGACGCGCACCCACATGAAGAGCCAGATGAAGACGCGGCGGCTGCGCAGCCTCACCGAGCCGATCGTGATCGGCATCGGGGCGCTCGGCGTCGCCGCGATCATCGTGGTCGGCGGCTACCGAGTGCTCGACGGGAAGATGGACGGGGCGAGCCTCATCATCAACGTAATGGCTGTCGTCAAGGCGATGGCGAACCTGCGCGGCATGAGCAAGCAGCTGAGCGACTTCCAGCTCGGGCTCGCGGCCGCCGACCGCGTCGGCACGGTCCTGGAGGCGCGCAGCGAGATCCGGGAGAAGCCCGACGCCAGGCCGCTGCCGCCCTTTGCCGGCGAGATCCGCTTCGCGGCGGTCCGCTTCCACCACGATCCGGAGAAGCCGACGCTCCAGGGCATCGACCTCGCGATCAAGAAGGGCGAGAAGGTCGCCCTGGTCGGGCCGAGCGGCGCCGGCAAGTCGACCATCATCGACCTCGTGCCGCGCTTCTTCGACGTCGAGAGCGGTTCGATCAAGGTGGACGGCCGGGACGTCCGCGACGTCACGCTCGCGAGCCTGCGCGAGCAGATCGGCATCGTCTCGCAGGAGACGGTGCTCTTCCGCGACTCGATCCGCGACAACATCGCCTACGGCCGGCCCGGCGCGACCGACGAGCAGATCGTCGCCGCCGCCAAGGCCGCCAACGCGCACGACTTCATCGTGAAAAAGCCGAACGGCTACGCGTGGCGCGTCGGCGAGCGCGGCCACTCGCTCTCCGGCGGCGAGCGGCAGCGCATCGCGATCGCGCGAGCCATCCTGCTCGACCCGCCGATCCTGATCCTCGACGAGGCGACCTCGGCGCTCGACTCCGAGTCGGAGGCGGTGGTGCAGGCGGCGCTGCAGCGGCTGATGGTCGGGCGCACCGTCATCGTCATCGCGCACCGCCTCTCGACCATCCGCGACGCCGACCGCATCGTCGTGCTCGAGAAGGGGCGCATCGCCGAGGTGGGCAGCCACGACGAGCTGATGCGCCGCCAGGACAGCCTCTACCGGCGCCACTACGAGATCCAGAACCGCAGCCACCCGCCCGACGACGAAGGCACGCGCAAGGCGGTCTGACGCGCGCGGCGTTCAGCGCGCGAGCTCGAGCAGGACGATCGAGCGGGTCGGAGTGAAGGCGAGCGTGCGGACCACGGCGAGCCGCGCGCGCGCCGGCTCGGACAGCTTGCGCAGCGAATAGTCCATCGTGAGGAGGTGGCGCGCGCCCACGCGCTCCATCTCCTCGACGACGCGGTCGGGTGCCACGTCGCGGAGATTCCGGCCCGAATAGAAGGGCAGCACGGCGAGCGTCGTCTCGTCGGCGTCGAAGGAGAGCAGCGGCTCGCCCGCCGGCACCGCGGCCGCGGCGGCGAGCGCGCCCGCGCGCAGCCCCTTCACCGGATCGAGGAGCGGCCGCACCAGCGTGTGGCTCGCGAGCAGCAGGAGCAGCAGCGGCGCGGCGATCGCCGTCGCGAGCGCGCGGCGCGGCCGCGCGGCCGCCGCGGGGTCGGGGCGACGCGCCGCGCGCCACGACCTTGCGGCCAGCGCGAGCGTCGCCGCGCCGGCCAAGATCAACATTCCGCGCGTCGCCGCAAGCTCGGGCGCACCGAGCGGCGCGAGCGCCGGCCAGCGGGACAGGACGTTCGCCTGCGCCGCGACCGCGAACACCGCGAGCAGCAGCCCGGCGAGCCCGACGACGCCGATCAGGACGCGCGCCGTGATCCTCTCGAGCGGCCGCGCGGCGCGGATCGACGCGAGCCACGCGCCGGCGACCGCCGCGAAGGCCGGCAACAGCGGGACGACATACGACCCGCGCTTCCCCGACGGGAGCGAGAGCAGGACGACACCGGCGACGAAGAGCGCAGCGAGCGGGCGCACGCGCACGGCCGCGGCGCCGCGCCACAGCGCCTTCGACGCGAGCAGCGCCGAGAGCGCGACGATCCACGGCGCGATCGAGGCCGGGAGCTGGAGGAGGTAGTACCACGGCGGATTCGAGTGGCCCGAGATCCGGGCGGTGCCGCCGAAGCTGCGCGCGACCACCTGTCCGACCACGCACTCCCAGGCGTTGCGCCAGCCGCCGGGATGGCGCGCGAGCGCGGCGGCCCACGGCAGTCCGAACAAGGCGATCGCGAGGGCCGCCGCGACGCCCGTCCGAACCGCAAGCGATCCCACTCGAGCGGTCGCGACGCCGCGCGGCGTCTCGCGCCGCGCGACGAAGAGGAACGCGATGAGCGGCGGCGCGAGCGCGAGCAGCGGCCCGATCAGCCCCTTGGTGAGGAAGGCGAGGCCGGCGAGCGCGCCCGCGGCGAGCGGCGCCGCCGCCCCGATCGGCGCGCGCTGGCGCCCGCGCTCCCACGCTGAAAAGAGGACCACGTGCGTCCACGCCACGAAGGCGGCGAGCGCGGTGTCGTTGATCGAGCGGTGGCCCACCGACCAGAACTCGCTCGTCGTCGCGAGCACGACGACGGCGTAGAGCCCCGCCGCACGGCCGCGCGCCCGCCGGCCGAGCGCATACGCCGCGAGCAGCGCCGCCGTCGAGAAGAGCGCGGCCGGGATGCGCGCCGCGCCGGCCGATACGCCGAACGCGGCGAACGACGCCGCCATGGTCCAGACGAAGAGCGGCGGCTTCTCGAGGAACGGCTCGCCGGCGAGCGTCGGCAGCGCCGAGCCCCCCGCCTCGAACATCTCGCGCCCGATCTCCGCCTCGCGCGGCTCGTCGGGCGTCCAGAGCTCGTGCTGGAAGATCCCGGCGAAGGAGACGGCGAGAGCGAGCAACCACGGAAGCGCCGCGCCCGCGGCGAAGCGTCGCTTCGCCGCGGGCGCGCTCGGACTCGTTCGCTGCGATCCTTCGCTCACTTGGGCTTCGCGACTCCCGTCGACCCGCCGAACACGCGCGGGTAGCGATAGTAGACCTCGGTGCAGAGGCAGTTGAGCGCCGTCGCGTAGACGCGCCCCCCCTCCTGCGACCACGGGTCGACCGGATCCCACGACCCGTACTCGTCCTGGGTCTTGTCGAGCCGCTGGTGGTCGACGATCGCCGTCTTCATCGCCGCGTTCCACTTCTCCCAGCGCGGCCCGCCGACCTGGAACATCGCGAGCGTGCCGTAATACCAGTAGTAGAAGTCGATGAACGGCGGGTCCCATTTCGGCGGCTGCGCCACGAGCAGGTCGGCGCCGCGCCCGATGCTCGGGTCGGAGCCCGTCGTGCGGCCGTCGAAGATCCGCACCAGCATCCCGACCGCCGTCAGCGACTCGCTGTTCTGCGCCGGGAACTTCTCCATGGCCGGTCCGGTGACGCGCGCCGGCCAGCCGCCCTTCTGCTGGTAGCCCGTCCGGCCGTTCTCCTCGGTCATCTCGTCGATGAAGGTGGCGGCGTGGTCGAGCGAGGCGTGCTCGATTTCGATGCCGGAGAGGACCGCCGACTTGAGCACCATGGTCATCCAGCCGGTGACCGACGTGTCGTTGTCGCCGTCGGCGCAGCCGTAGCGCCACGCGCAATAGGGATTCTGCGAGCGGCCGACCCAGGCGACGCCCATCTGCGCCGGCTTGCGGAGCGCGTTCGCGCCGGTCATCCCGAAGGCCTCCGCCATCGCGAGCGCCGCGCACGCGTGGTTGTACTGGTAGTGCGGGCAGCTCTTGCCGCCGAAGACGCCGTCCTCGTCCTGCACGCTCGCCAGCCAGACCAGCCCGTCCCGCACCGTCTTCTTGAACGGCCCGTCCTGGTTCGTGAAGCCGGCGCCGAGGAAGCAGAGCAGCGCGAGCCCCGTCACGCCGACGTCGTAGGTCGCCTCGCCGCGGCCGTCGCACTTGCCCTTCCTGCACTGCGCGTCGAAGCCGTCGCAGTCCCAGCGCCCGTCGGGCGACTGGTGGTTCGCGAGCCACTGCAGCGCGGCGAGCGTGCTGGCGGTCGTCGTGTCCGGGTGCCCGCGCGTCACGCCCGGACCGTCACTGCCTCGCCCGCCGCGCCCCTTCCCGCCGCCGCCGAGGTAGCGCCCCGACCAGACCGAGGGGCCGTTGCCGACGTGGCCGTTGACGCCGGTGCCGATCGCGGTTCCACCCGTCATGCCGCTCGGAAGGGTCGACAGTGCGGATTCGTCGGGGTTGAAGAGACCGGCCTCGAGCGTCGGGTCGATCGTCTCGCCCGGCTCGCCGCGGAAGGCCTGCTGCTCCTCCGGGATCAGGTAGTCGACGTCGCCGTCGGTGCGGCCGATCTGGTCGGGGACCGGCAGGTCGTCGCGCCGCAGCTCGAGGGGCGGCGGATCGGGGATCGGCACATTCTTCAGGTCGTTGCGCGGCGCGAGCGTGAGCACGGAGACGCCGCTCGCCGCGCTCGCCGGCTGCTCGTGCAGCACGATCACCGTCAGCAGCGTCAGCACCAGCACGTGCAGCAGGACCGAGATCGTGACCCACGGCGACGCGAAGATGAAGGCGCGCAGGCGCGCGACGGTGCCGTCGTCGCGGAGCTCGGGATCGGGAGCGCTCGCGTCGCCCTCCGGGACTTGCGATGCGTGTCTCATGACGGGCCCCCAGGGTCGGGACTTGGATCCACCACGGTCCCGCACGCTGGCCCGTCCGCGCTCCGTGACTCGGGCCCGGTCAACGCGCCCCCGCGGATCCGGTTCGCCGCGCGAGGAGGCGCGCGTCCGCGGCTGGCTCCCCCGCGGCTGATGCGCGCGCGCGATTGCGGCATGATGTCCCGATGCCCCTGCTCCCGCAATTCCTCGCGATCGCCTTCGTCCTCGGCCTGAACGCGATCCTCGCGGCGTACGAGACGGCCATCACGTCGGTGACCCTTGCGCGCCTGGTCGCGCTGGAGAAGGCGAACGCGGCCGGCGCCGCCGCGGCGGTCGCCATGAAGTACGGGATCGAGCGCACGCTCGCCGTCGTGCAGCTCGGGATCACGTTCTCCAACGCGATCGCCGGCGCGTTCGGCGGCGCGACGGTCGAGGAGACGCTGGCGCCGTTCCTCATGGGCCGGCTCGGCTTCTCGCCGGCGGCCGCTCATGCGCTCGCGCTCGCGGCGGTCGTGATCCCGCTCGGCGTCTTGACGGTCGTCTTCGCCGAGCTCGCACCGAAGGTGCTGGCGATCCGCCACAAGGAGGGGGTCGCCTGCGCGCTCTCCCCCGCCATGAAGGGGCTCGCGACGCTGCTCGCGCCGTTCGCGACGCTGCTCGAGGGGGTGGTGAAGCGCGTGCTGCACATCGCGTCGCGCGCGCGCCGGCGCGGCGAGCCGGCCTCCGCCGAGACGAACTCGCTGCACGAGCTCACGGCGGCGGCCGCGCTGGCGCGCACCGCCAACCTGATCGGCGCGCGCGAGGAGCGGATCGTCGCGTCGGCCGCGCTCCTCTCGAGCCGCGACCTCGGCGAGATCGAGCTCCCCGCCGCCGACATCTCGCTCCTGCCGATCGACGCCACGCTGGAGACGGCGCTGGTGCGCGCCCACCTCGACATGCACACGCGCTTCCCGGTCGCGCGCGTCGAGAGCGACCCGCAGACGATCGAGGGCTACGTCACGTTCAAGGACCTGGTCGCGATGCTGAAGATGGCCGAGGGCGCCGTCGGGCTGCGCGCGATCATGCGCCCGATCAAGCGCATCGCCCGCACGACGACGATCGCGAAGGCGCTCGACACGCTGGTGCGCGAGCGGTCGCACATCGCGCTGGTCGTCTCCGACGACGACCGCGTCACCGGCCTCGTGACGCTCGAGGACATCATCGAGGAGCTGGTCGGCGACATCGAGGACGAGTTCGACCGTCTCCCCGCCCACTGCACGCCGGCCGGCGACGGCTTCATCGTCGGCGGCGGCATCACGCTCGAGACCCTCCACAAGCGCCTCGACCTGCCGCCGCCTCCGCACAACGCGACGCTCGCCGATTGGGCCCACCAGCGGCTCGCGAAGGCGCCGACGGGCGGCGAGTCGATCGCGGGCGACGGCATGCAGGTGCTCGTCCGCAAGCTGCGGCGCAAGAAGGTGGCGGAGGCGTTCGTGCGGCGCGCGCCACGGGAGGTCCGCGTCGAGTCCGTCGCGAAGGCGGAGGAGGAGAAGGGACGTCGAGCGCGCGGGTGACGAGTCCGCGGTTCGAAGCGCTCGACGTCAAGGAAACCGGGCGACTCGGAATCCGACGTAGATGCTCTTCTCGTCGGGCTTGAAGTGCATGCGGCGCGCGCAGCGCGTGTCGTCTTGGAAGTTGTACCAGGAGCCGCCGCGCACGACCCGCTGCTTGACCTTCATGACCTTCGGGCCCGTCGGGTCGAGGTCGACCTTCACGTTGCGCGGCCTCTGGGAATAGAACTGGTCGTCGTACCAGTCCGAGCACCACTCCCAGACGTTGCCGGAAACATCGAGAGCGCCGCACCAGGAGGCGCCCTTCGGGTAGCTGCCGACCTTGCGCGTGCGGCGGCCTTCCGCGTCGTCACCGGGCGCGCGGCAGTTCGCGAACTCGGCGGTGATCGCGTCGCCCCACGGGTAGGCGCGCTTCGTCGATCCGCGCGCGACGTACTCCCACTCCGCCTCGGTGAGCAGGCGCAGGTCGGTCTTCGCGAGGAATTCGCTGCGCACGTCGTCGAAGGACACGTTCTCGACCGGCAGGAGCGGATCGTCCTGGAACGCAGAGGGGTTGGCGCCGGTGACGCGTTTCCACTGCTCCTGCGTGACCTCGTAGCGGCCGACGTAGAAGGGATACCTGATCTCGACGGCGTGCGCCGGCGCCTCGTCCTTCGGCAGCTTCCGGTCGGTCGAGCCCATCTCGAACGTGCCGTTCGGAACCAGGACCAGCTCGATCCCGGTCTGGCGGTCGCGCACGAGCCACGGGAGCGCGACGTTTGCGAGGCGCGCGCGCACGTCGGGGTCAGGGACCTCCTGGTCGGTCGGAGTGCGGCGCACCTCGTCTGCCCAGGCGGGGACCTGCTTCGCGGGGGCGGGGTCGGGGGCGGGGTCGGGGGCGGGGTCAGGGGTCGGGGGCGCGACCGGGATCTGCTTCGAGTCGTCGACGGCGCTGCGCACGCGCTCGCGCGCGCCCTTCCAGTCGGCGGCGGCGAGCAACTCCTGGCGCCGCGTGCCGAGGAGCGCGTCGGCGCGAACGTCGCGCTCCCACGCGGAGGCAGCGCTCTCGAATGCCTCGCACGCCGCGCCGAGCTCGGCGCCGCGCAGCGCTTCGAGGTTGGCGGCGGGCGCGGGCCGCCGCTCGCCGAATCGGCGCACGCGCGCGGCCAAGTCGTAGAGCTCGACGGAAACGTCGAAGCGCGCCTCGTGCGCGCAGCGATCGCGCGCGATCACGTGCAGCGTGCGCGGCGCCGGGTCGGCGGTTGCGCCGCCCGGCAGCTCGAGCGTGAGTTCGGAGGCGCCGGCCGGCGCGCTCCCGAGCGCGCGGCGGCTCGTCGCCTCGAAGAGCCCGACCGGCTCGCTCGCGTCGAGCGCGACGACGAAGCTCTTCTCGTCGGAGCTGCGCGCGCGCGGCTCCTTCGGCCGCGCGGTCACGCGCGGCGGCGTGCGGTCGATCTCGATCGAGCGGCGCGCGAGCTCGCGGCGCAGCGCGGTCCAGACGACGACGACGGCGGGTCCCTCCTCCTTCGGGAGCGCGACGGTCGCCTCGACGGCGCCGCCCTCTCCGACCGCCACGGGATGTCGCAGGTCGCCGAGGAGCCCGACGTCGACCTCGGGCGTCGCGGGCGGGGAGACGGTGCCGCGTACGACGAGCTCGCCGCGGTCGGTCGCACCGCCTTCCGCGAGGAAGCCGGGGTCGAAGGTGAAGCGCTGCTCCGCGTCGACGACCGGGCCCACGTCCAAGCGGGGCGCGTGGAAGCGGTTCCAGGCGAAGACGCCGCCGAGCGCGACCGCCGCGAGTCCCACCGTGACGGCGATCGCGCGCGACTTCGAGCGCCCCGCCGGCAGCGGCGTCGGCACGGGGGTCGGTACGGGAGTCGGCGTTGGGGCGGGAGGGGGGACGGGCGTCGGCGGCGCGGCCGCGCCGGCGTGCGGCGGCTCGGCGGTCGTCTGCGAGACGACGCGCGTCTCGGCCCTCGTGAAGTCGGTCGGCGGATTCACCGGCGCGACGCCGGTCACCGCGCCGCCGAACGCGGCGGCGAACGCGCGGCACGACGGGAAGCGGTCGCCCGGCCGGCGCGCGAGCGCCCGCATCACGACCGCCTCGACCGGCGCGCTCACCTGCGGCGCGGCCTGGCGCAGCGGCACCGGCGGATCGACGGTCCGCTTGAGGATCACCTCGAGCGCGGTGCGCCCCTCGTGCGGCAGCCGGCCCGAGAGCGCCTTGTAGACCACGCAGGCGAGCGAGTACTGGTCGTAGTGGGGACCGAGCGCGTCGGGCGATCCCGCTTCCGGCGCCATGTAGCTCGGCGAGCCGGGGCTCGCGCCGGTGCTGGTGAGCCCGGTCTCCTCGCCGCCCAGCGCCTTGGCGATCCCGAAGTCGGCGAGGAACGCGTTGCCGTAGCCGTCGAAGAGGATGTTTCCCGGCTTCACGTCGCGATGGATCACGCCCTGCGAATGGATGAAGTCGAGCCCTTCGGCGACCGGCGTGATCCAGGGGATCACCATCTCCGCGCTCATCGGCCGCTCGGTGCGCTCGGCGAGGCTGCCGCCGGCGAGGTACTGCAGCACGACGACCGGCACGTCCTTCAAGTGGGCGACGTCGAGCACCTTGACGATGCGCGGATGGTCGAGACGCGTCAGGCTCTGGATCTCGCGCTCGAAGCGGTCGAGGAATCCCTCCTGCTCGAGGAAGGACGCGCGCGGCACCTTGACCACCACGCGCCGGCCGTCGACGCGCTCGTCGATGGCGAGCCAGACGGTGCCCATCCCGCCGTGGCCGAGCAGTCGTTCGACGCGGTAGCGCCCGTCGACGACCTCCCCCACGAGCCGGACTTCGTATGAATTCGACTTCATCATGGAAGGGCGGAGCATCATGCCAATGGGAACGCCGGCCGGCACGAAGGCCGCACACGCCCGCGGAGCGGCGCCTCGCCGCCGGCGATCGGCCACGGCGATGGAGGACGTCGGGGGCCGTCGCACGGCAAGAGGACGACACCGGAAAGCTCTGCACGCTTCCTTGGGTCAGGAACGGCGGTTTTCCACCGGTCCAACGCATCGCGCGAGAGCCGCAGAAGGGCGGGCGAACCTCCTGTCGGGAAACCCCTGATCGATGCGAGTTTCGCCGATTGAATCTTCGGCGCGTGCGATTACGTTTCGTGGGTCGTCCACCTCTCCGTCACGTCGGACCTCGGAATACCCCTTCGAATCCGACCGGGCAGACCGGAGAGGTGGGCGGCACTGTTTCCGGCCGATGTCGATGGGCGTAGGGTCGCCCGCGCCCAATGATGCGAGCATGCGCCTCCCGGGAAGGCGGTTGCACTGCGCCCGTCGCGGCGTTTCCTCTTGCGGAACTGCGGTGAGAATCCGCTGTAGGCGCCAGTCGCGGAGCATTGGGGATACAGAGGACTCGACTGACGACGGATGGCGTTCGACCGACACGACCCCGACGCAGCAGTACCCCGCCCGGATGATTCGGTGCGCGCGGTCGAGCTCTTCGCCCGCCTCCTCGAGAGCGGCGACGACCCCCTCCACCTCGACCCCGCGCGCTTCGACGAACTGCTGCGCAGCCATCCCGAGCTGCGCGACGAGCTGCTGCTCATCCGCGACGGAATGGAGAAGTTCGCGTCGATCCGTGGGCGATTGCCGCGGCTCGCAGTGGTGCGGAGCGGGCGGCGCTGGCGGTGGGTCGGCGGTTGGATCGCGGCGGCGGCCGTCGCGGCACTCGCGACGTTCTACTTCGTGAAGGACCGGACGCCGCGCGAGCACCGCGCACCGACCGAGACGACGTCGACGCCTCGACCGACTGGCGACGCCGAGCTCGGCGCCGTGAAGGTCCTGCTGGTCGAAGCGGGGATCCGGTACATCGAGGAGATCTACCGGAGCGGCGGCGACCTGGCTCCGAAGGTGGATCCCGATCCGGTCGTGCTCGGACGCGACGATCACCGTCTCGACACGGTCGTGAACGTCCTCACGGCGCTCGAGAAGATCGAGGAGCTGCCGAGCGACGGCGCGAACTCCGGCGGCGCCGACCGTCGCGAGCGCATTCGCGGTCTGGTCACCGCCGCGCCCGCGCGCTGGCAGGAACGAGTCGGGGACGCCTTCGCGAATCGGGACGGATCGATCTCCGATGCCGCGCCGCTCCTCCTCGCCCTCACGCGCGATCCGAAGCTGCAGGCGATCCTGCTCGCGAAGCAGAAGGACGGCGCGCTGCCGCAAGTGCTCGCGGAGCTCGCCGCCGCCGCCACGGTGCCGGCGCGGCTGACGTTGAAGGCGATCGACCTCGAACGCGGAGCGGCGGAGCTCGCTGGAGCGTCCGTCTTCGCGCAGGCGATCGACCCGGTGACCGGGCTGCTCGGGACTCCCATCCCGCTGGGGGAGACGCCGCTCGAGGACCGGGACCTGCTCACCGGCGACTGGCGGATCACGGTCGTCGAAGCTGCGCAGGCGGGGGCGGCGCGCCATTCGGAGCTGCGCCTGCTGGCGATGCCGAACGAGGAGCTCGCGCCGCGAGTCGCATTCTTCCGCGCCACTCTCGACCTCGAAAAGAGCATGGCCCTCCTGCCGGCGACCTCGGCTCGCTTCGGGGAGCCCGCCGACGCGAAGACGCACAGCATGAGCCACCTGCCCTTCGCGACGGAGTCGGTCGCGGAGTTCTGGCTCGACCGCAACGAGGTCACCTGCCAGGAGTACTCCGACTTCTTCCTCGAGGCGAAGGCGCATCCCGAGTGGTTCGGCGGGACGCTCCCGCTCCACCGCCCGCGGGTGCTCGCGAGCGACGGCACCTGCCCCGCCCGGCTCGCCCGTTTCCCGATCGTCGACGTGACGTGGGAGGAGGCGGTGATCTACGCGAACTGGGCCGGCAAGCGCCTCCCGACCGAGCGGGAGTGGGAGAGGGCGGCGCGCGGGTCGCTCGACGAGGACCGCGACTACCCATGGGGAGACGAGTACGCGCCCGAGGGCAGGCACCCCGTGAAGTTCGACGCGTCGATCTCCCACATCCTCGAGCAGTCGATGCCCGCCGGCGCCCGGAAGCCGGACCGGATCGACCTCGGTCACCCGGAGAAGACCTTCGTCAGCCTCGATGGCTGCGACGTCGACGATCCCGCCTACGCCGACGGCGCGACCCCCGGCCCGCCCGAGGCGCGCCTGCAGCGGCTCGGCGACAACGCGTCGGAATTCGTCGAGGACCTCTACGTCCAGATGCGTGGAGAGACGCCGGGACTGCTCCGCTCCGCGAGCGTCGCGCGCGTCTTCAAGGGCGGCAATTGGCAGTCGATCGACCCCGCCAACTCCAAGAACTGGAGCCGCGGCGCGTTCTTCCCCGACTGCAGTACGGCGATGATTGGCTTGCGCTGCGCGAAGACGACGAAGCCGTTCACTGCGTCGAAGTGAAGCGCGTGTCCTGGCCGTCTCCCGGTACGATCGCATTCGTCGTCGCGACGCCCCCATTCGTTGCCCGGGAGACCGCTGTGCGCAAGCGTGCGAGCCATTCCAAGCGAGTCCGCATCTCGCTTCCGGCCCGATTCAAGATCGTGCCCCTGCGAGCCCCGAAGAAGGCGAGCCGCAAGGTGCGCAGGCTGACCGACGGCGGACCCAATCCCTGCCCCGACGGCTGCACGTACCAAGGCACGATCAGCATCGGCGAAGTCTCCTATTGGGTCTGCCTGACTGCCGACGGGTCGACCATCCTGATCCGGATTCCCTGAGAGCCTGACTCGGCAGGCTCCAGGCGCGGTCACGCCCCGCCGAGCGCCCGGTAGAGCCGCGCGAGTCCGCGCGCGAGGCGCATGCGGACGGTCGACTCCCCCACTCCGAGCTCGCGCGCGACGTCGGCGATCCGCTCGCTGCGCAGCGCGATACGGCGGACGGCGGCCGCCTCGTCGGCGGGGAGGCGCTCGAGCGCGACGAGGGCGCGTCGCGCGAGCTCGCGCTCGCTCACCGTCTCGTCGGGCGTCGGCGCCTTCGACGCGAACGCGGCGGGCTCCTCGCGGTCCTCGCCGTCCTCCCCGCCCTTCAGCAGGTCGCGGAGCGAGACGCGGCGCCGCGGGTCGCGCTTGGCGGCGCGCGAGTGGTAGTCGTGCAGGTCGCAGATCCGGTGGTGGACGATCCGCTGGATCCACCGGTGCAGCTGCGACTCGCCGCGCACCTGCAGCCGCGGGAGCTCGCCCTGGATCGCGAGCAGCAGCTCCTGCACGACGTCGTCGAAGCCGACGTCCCGAAGGAGTTGCGGGCCGAGCTGGACGCGGACGGAGCTCGCCACCAGGGCTTGCAGCCGCCGCGCGAAGAGGTCGCGCGCCCGGGAATCGCCCCCCTGCGCGGCGCGGGCGAGCGCGTCGAGAGGCACGCCCGTGCCGTCGCCGGCCACACCGGGCGACTTCGATCCCTCTTCGGCCACGTTCCCCCTCCGGGACCGCGCCGGCAGGGGGGCGCAGGCGCAGACCCGGTCCAGTCTATTCGCTCCCGTCGTTGCGGTTTCGCACCCGCATTCCGCTGGTAGCGCCGTCGCCATCCGCCACCGACGGGAGCGGGTCCTGGATCGAGCGCGAGCCGAAGGAACGGGTGCCCCCGACCCCTCGGGAGAGTGGGTGGTCGTCGCCTTCGATCCCGGGCTCGTCCGGGTCGGTCGGGTCGTCGCGCGCGAAGGGTCCGCGCTCGACGTCGAATTCCCGCGGCGCCAGCAGCAGACGCTCGCCGTCGGGACGCGCGTGCCGATCGCCCTGTGCGACACGTGGCGCGCCGCGCCCGCGGAGAACGCGATCCCCGACCGCTCGTGCGTCGCGACGGAACGCTCCGAGCAAAGTGACGTGCGGCGCTACCGGCTGCTGCTCGACGACGCAACGGACGGCGCCGATCGGCGCGTCGTCGCGGGGGCGCGCGACCGCACGCCGCCGCGCGGGCGCGCGCTGCGCGTCGACCTGCGCTTCGGGACGCTCGACTTCCGGGCGGAGGTGGCGGCGTGGCCCGGCGGGGTGATCCTGCTGCGCGTCGCGCTCGAGACGGAGGCGATGCTGCGCGCGACCGACGCGATCGAGCTGGTGCACCGGCGCCACGTCGACGACCTCGAGATCCGGCTCGGCGGCTGGATCGAGCGGCGCGTCCTCGAGGGGCTCTTCGTGCGCTACGACTTCCGCATCGACGACCAGCTCGCCGAGGACGGCGCGTTCCAGCGCGTCCGGCTGCGCTCGCTGCTCGCCGGCGAGGAGGGCCGAGGCGCGTCGCAGGCGTGACGCACGCGGCGCGCGGTCACTGCTTCGCGGTCGGCTCGGCCGGCGCGGTCTCGATCGGCGGCCAGCCGCCGCCGAGCGCCTTGTAGAGGCGGATCACGTGGGTCGTGACCGCGGCGTCGCTGGTCGCGAGGTCGTCCTCGAGCGACGCCACCTCGCGCTCCGAGTCGAGCACGATCTGGAAGTCGGAGAGGCCGTTGGTGTACTGCGTCTGCGCCAGCTCGACCGCGCGGCGCGCCTGCGTCGCCGCCTCGAGCAGCGACGTCCGCCGCACCTGTTCGCGCACGAACGCCGTCATCGCCGCCTCGCACTCCTCGAGCGCGTTCAGGACCGTGCGCTCCCAGCGGAGGCGCGCCTGCTCGGCGCGCGCGTCCTGCGCCTCGACCAGCTCGCGCAGCCGGCCGGCGTCGAAGAGGTTCCAGCGCAGGTCGGGGCCGAAACCCCAGAACATGCTGCGCCGGTGCAGCAGGTCGGCGATGTCCTCCGAGGCGAGCCCGAGCGATCCGCTGAGCGAAAGCCGCGGATAGAGGTCGCCCTTCGCGACGCCGATGCGCGCCGTCTCGGCGGCGAGCACGCGCTCGGCGCGGCGGACGTCGGGGCGGCGCCGCAGGAGGTCGGCGGGCAGCCCGACCGCGATCTCGAGCGGCGCCACCGGCACCGGCCGGACCTCCTTCAGCTCCTCGGCGAGCGCGCCGGGCGGCAGCCCGATCAGCACCGCGAGGCGGTTCTCCGTGATGCGCACGCCCGCCTCGAGCGCCGGCACGTTGGCGCGCGTCGACTCGACGACGGTCGACGCCTGCGCGACGTCGAGCGCGCCGACCATTCCCGACTCGAAGCGGCCGCGCACGACGGAGAGCGTCTGCTCCTGCAGGTCGACGTTCTGGCGCGCGATCGCGAGGCGGCGCTGGAACGAGCGCATCTCCACGTAGCGCAGCGCCACCTCGGCCGTGACCGACAGGGCGACGTCGCGCGCGTCCTCGTACTGCGCGGCGAGGTCGGCGTCGGCCGCCTCGACGCCGCGGCGCACGCGGCCCCACAGGTCGATCTCCCACGCCGCGTCGAAGCCGACGCTGAAGACGCCGTTGTCGGGCACGAAGCTGCCGAAAGGCGTGTTGTCGGACTCGCCGCTCCGGCGGTACGACGCGGCGCCGTCGAGCGTCGGGAAGCGGTCGGCGCCGACGACGCCGCGCAGCGCGCGCGCCTCGCGGATGCGCGCCAGCGCCTCCTTCAGGTCGAGCCCCTGGTGCGACGCCCTGACGACCAGGTCGTCGAGCGTGGGATCGTGCAGGCGCGACCACCACGCGTCGAGGTGCGGCGCCGCGGCGTTCGGGTCGGCGGAGGCCTTCTCGACGAGGCGCGGGTCTTCGGTCTCCCGCCATCCGGCGGGCGTCGCCATTTCCGGCGGCTGGTAGTCGGGCCCGACCGCCATGCAGCCGGCCAGCGCTCCGGACGCCAACGCGCCGAGCGCCAGCGCGATCTTCGCGAGCGGGACGGTCGAGGCGGGTCGCGACGCGGCTCGGGAGCTCATGCGGTCACCATCGGGGCCTTGGGGGAGTGCAGCGAGTTCGGCGGGACGAGCGCGCCGTTCTCCTCCAACGCCCCCTCCTCCGCGTCGCGCCGGCGCTTCTCCGCGATCAGGAGGTAGAAGACGGGGACGACGAAGAGCGTGAAGAGCGTGCCGATCGTCATGCCGGTGACGAGCACCGTGCCGATGCTGTTGCGCGCCTTGGCGCCCGGCCCGGTCACCAGCACCAGCGGGAAGTGGCCGAAGACGGTCGCGGCCGACGTCATGAGGACCGGCCGCAGGCGGGTGAGCGACGCCTCGCGGATCGCCGCCAGCTTGGAGAAGCCGCGCGCCTGCAGCGTGTTGGCGAACTGGACGATCAGGATGCCGTTCTTGGCGATGAGCCCGACCAGCGTGATCAACCCGACCTGCGAGTAGATGTTGATCGTGGTGACGTCGAGGAAGCTGAAGATCAGCGCGCCGGAGATCGCGAGCGGCACCGAGCCGAGCAGCACGATCAGCGGGTCGCGGAAGCTCCGGAACTGCGCCGCGAGCACGAGGTAGATCAGCACGACCGCGAAGCCGAGCGTGACGGTGAAGGCCGATCCTTCGCGCCGGATCTGGCGCGACTCGCCGGCGTACTCCTGGACGACGCTCGTCCCCGCCGCCTCGGTCGCGGCGTTCTCGAGGACGCGCAGCCCCTCCTCCTTGGTCACGCGCGGCTGCACGCCGCCGAAGATGCGCACCGCGTTCTTCTGCTGGAAGCGGTTGAGCGTGCGCGGCGCCGTGGTCGCGACGATGTGCGTGAAGGTGGAGACCGGCACGAGGTCCCCGGCCGGCGTCTTGATCTTGAGGTCGAGCAGCGGGCCGAGCGTCGCGCGGTCCTGGTCGCCGATCTGCGGGATCACCTTGTAGCTGCGGTCGAAGTAGTTGAAGCGGTTCACGTAGGCGCCGCCGAGCAGCGTGCCGAGCTCGCGGCCGACGCCGGCGAGGTCGAGGCCGAGGTCGGCGATCTGCTCGCGGTCGATCTCGACGCGCGCCAGCGGCTGGTCGATCTTCAAGTCGGTGTCGACGTAGAGGAACTTGCCCGACTTCCAGCCGGCGCCGACGACGGCGCCGACCGTGCCGACCATCTGCTCGAGCGGCTGGTCGCTCTGCAGCACGAGCTCGACGTCGTACTGGCCGGCGTTCGGCAGCGGCGGGTCGAGGCGCGGGAAGGCGCGCAGCCCCGGCACCTGGGAGACGGCGCCGAACAGCTCGCCGTAGATCTCCTCGGTCGACCGCTTCCGCTGGTGCCAGTCCTTGGTGACCATGCCGCCGTAGCCGCCCCACGACGCCGTGAGCGACCACATGAACTTCGCCTCGGGGAACGCCGTGACCTGCTTGACGATCTTCAGCGACTCCTGGTGCGCCGCCTCGAGCGTCGAGTCGGGCGCCGACTCGAGGAACATCGCGATGTGACCCTGGTCCTCGACCGGCGCGAGCTCGCGGCGCGCGTGCGCCTGCAGCGGCCAGATCGCCGCCATCACGAGCAGCGCCGCGACCACGATCGCCCAGCGGATCGAGAGCGCGCCGTCGAGCAGCCTCGCGTAGGCGCGCCGCACCATCTCGAAGCCGGCGTTCACCCAGCGCGTGAGGCGGCCCTCCTGGCCGTGCGCGTGGACGAAGCGCGAGCTCATCACCGGCGAGAGCGTGACGGCGACGAAGCCCGACACGATGACCGCCGCCGCGAGCGTGATCGCGAACTCGAGGAAGAGCGTGCCGGTCAGCCCGCCCTGGAAGCCGATCGGCGTGTAGACCGCCGCCAGCGTGATCGTCATGGCGATGATCGGGCCGACCAGCTCGCGCGCGCCGACCAGCGCCGCCTCGACGCGCGAGCGCCCCTCGCGGACGTGGCGCTCGACGTTCTCGACCACGACGATCGCGTCGTCGACGACGAGCCCGACCGAGAGGACGATCGCGAGCATCGTGAGCAGGTTGAGGCTGAAGCCGAAGGCGTACATCACGATGGCCGCGCCGATCAGCGAGATCGGCATCGCCACCAGCGGCACCAGCGCGGTGCGCACCGAACCCATGAAGAGGAAGACGACGAAGCCGACGATCGCGATCGTCTCGGTGAGCGTCTTCGAGATCTCGGTGAGCGCGTCCTCCATGAAGACGGTCGCGTCGTAGGCGAGGCGCATGTCGACGTCGGCCGGCAGCGTCGGCCGCAGCCGCTCCATCTCGGCGTGCAGGCGGTGCGCCACCTCGATCTCGTTCACGCCGGCGAGCGGCCAGACCGAGAGGTAGACCGCCTCCTTCTCGCTGAACTTCGCCACCATGTCGGCCTCTTCGGCGCCGAGCTCGACGGTGGCGACGTCCTTCAGCCGCGTGATGGCGCCGCCGCGCTCGGCGACGATCAGCTCTTCGAAGTCGTCGACGGAGCGCAGGTCGGTGTTGGCCAGCAGGTTGACCTGGACGAGGTTGCCCTTGGTGCGGCCGACCGCCGCGAGGTAGTTGTTGCGGCGCAGCGCCTCGTGCACGTCGCCGGGCGAGAGCCCGAGCGCGGCGAGGCGGTCGGGGTCGATCCAGATCCGCATCGCGATCGGGCGGCCCGCCTCGACGCCGACGCGCTGCACGCCGGGGAGCGTCGTGAGCTGCGGCTGCAGCGTGCGCGCCAGCCAGTCGGTCATCTCCGGGACCGTGCGCTGGTCCGACGTGAAGCTCAGATAGAAGGAGGCGTAGGGCCGGTCGGCGCGCTGGATCTCGACGATCGGCGGCTCGGCCTCGGCCGGCAGCTCCGAGCGGACCTGCTGGAGGCGCGCCGAGACCTCGGCCAGCGCCGTCGTCGCGCTGTGGTTCAGCTTGAGGCGGACGGTGACCAGGCTGTAGCCGGCGCGGCTGGTCGACTCGATGTAGTCGACTCCGCTGATCGCGGAGACGACGCGCTCGATCGGCGTGGTGAGGAAGCCGCGGGCCGTCTCGGCGCTCGCGCCGGTGTAGATCGTCGTGATCAGGAGCGACGAGCTCTCGATCTTCGGGTACTGCTGGACCGGCAGCGTCGTCGCGGCCCGCCAGCCCACCAGCAGGATCACCAGGTTCACCACGATCGCGAGGACCGGGTGGCGGATGAAGACGTCGGTGAACGAGTGCTTGGGCGTCTCCATCTCAGCGCCCTTCCTCGACGACGTTCACCAGCCCGCCTTCGTGCAGCTTGAACGAGCCGGACGCCGCGACCGCGTCGCCGACGGCGAGGCCGCCCTCGACGACGATCTCGTCGCCGAGCAGCGCGCCGCCCTCCACCTTGCGGACGTGCGAGCGCATCTTTCCGTCGGCGTCGGGGCTCACCAGGAAAACGTGGTCGCCGTCGGGGCCGCGCCGCAACGCGCTGACCGGGACGACCACCGCGTCACGCATCGGCCCGACCGGCACGCGCACGCGCACCGACGAGCCGGGCGCGAAGGCGCCCTTGCCGACTTCGACACGCGCCCGTACGAACGCGTTGCGCGTGGTCGGATCGACGCGCGCGTCGACCGCGACGACCGACGCCGCGACCGGCTTCGTGTCGCGCGCGCCGACGATCTCGACCGCGTCGCCTGGCTGGAGCGCCGCCGCCACGCCCTGCGCGACCGAGAAGTCGACGTGCACCGCGTCGTCGACGCCCTGGAGCGTCGTGATCTCGGTCCCCTCCTTCAGGTACTGGCCGAAATGGACGTCCGACATGCCAATACGGCAGCGGAACGGCGCCTTCAGCGTCTTGCGGGCGATCACCGCCTCGGTGCGCGCGATCTGCGCGGCGGCCACGTCGCGCTCGGCGCGCGCCTTGTCGACGTCGAGGTCGGAGGCGCCGTGGTTCTGCGCCGCCTTCTCCATGCGGCCGACGACCGACTGCGCGAGCGCGAGCTGCGCCTGCTGCGCCTTGAGCTCCGCCTCCTCGACCGAGACGTCGAGCGCGACCAGCAGCGTGTTCGCCTCGACCACCAGGCCCGGCGGGAGCGCGATCTGGCGCACCGTGCCCGCGATCTCGTTGCTGAGCATGATGGACGCGAGCGCGCGCACCGTCCCGATCGCCGTCGTCGACCGGCGGTACTGGCGCGCCGTCGCCTTCGCGACGGTGATGGATTCCATCGGCTCGGGCATCCGCGCCGCCGCCGCGTTCGCCTCGGCGATCGAACGCTCCTTCCAGACGGCGAGACCGCCCCCCGTCGCCACGATGGCGAGCAGCAGGACGATCGAGGCGAACCATTGGCGACCACTCATGGGCGGGGATCTCCGCAACTTCCGGGATCGGAAGTAGACCAGTCGTCTAGGGGGCGGTCCCGGACCGCGGCGCGGGCACGGCGAAGGCGCTGGGGCGACGGGACGGGGTCATCGGTGGAACTCAGCCCGGCTTGCTCAGGAGCACGTCGAACACGAAGGCGAGAAAGGCCTCGACCGGGTGCAAGCTGCGATCGATCTGCATGCGGATCGTCGCCCCCTCCCAGAGCATGACCAGCACGTTCGCGAGCCGGTCGGGGTCGTGGTCCTTGGCGATCTCGCCGGCCGCCTGCGCCTCGCGAATGACGCGCGCCAGCATCGCCGTCCACTGGTCGTAGGCGCACTTCACGGCGGCGTGGACCGGCTCGCTCAACTGCGACGTTTCGAGCGCCAGCTTGGGAATCAGGCACTGCCGGCCCGCTCCGTTCGCGAGGCACTCGTCGCGGCCGAGCTCGAAGATGGCGCGCAGCCGCCTGAGCGGGGAGCGGCGCCGATCGCCGACGATCGGGCGCAGGATCCCCATGAACTCCTCGCTCGCGCGCTCGATCAGCGCGACGCCGAAGTCCTCCTTCGACTCGAAGTAGTGGTAGAAGGAGCCCTTCGGCACGCCGGCGAGCTGCAGGATCTCCGTGAGACCGCAGCTGTTGAAGCTCTTGCCGGCGATCGCCTGCGCCCCCGACTCGAGGATTCTGTCGCGAGTCGATCGGTCGGGCGCGGCGGGAGAACGAGGCGTACTTTTGCGGGAGGTGGTCGCCATGAGGGGCGGAAAAGTAGACCGGTCGTCTACTACCTGCAAGCCCGAAATCCCGAGCTCGCCGGAAAAGGGCAGCGGCGGCTAGGCTCTCGCCCCTTCGACTCCGACCCGAAGCGAGAACGCCGTGCACCTGCGCTCCCTCCGCCTGCACCTTCCCGCGCTCCTCGCCCTCTCCGCGTGCTCGCAGCCGGCGACTCCTGTGCCGCTGTCGGCAACGAGCGACACGACGCGCGCCGCGCCCGCTCCGGAGACGCCGCCCGCGCCGCTCTTCGACGGCCTCGGCAGCTTCCACCGCGAGATCGCGACGACGTCGCGCGAAGCGCAGCGCTACTTCGACCAGGGGCTGCTCCTCACCTACGCCTTCAACAACACGGAGGCGGTGCGCTCCTTCTCACAGGCGTGCGCGCTCGACCCCGACTGCGCGATGGCGTTCTGGGGCAAGGCGCTCGCGTCGGGCCCCAACATCAACCGGCCCAGCCTCGACGAGGCGACGACGCGCGTCGCCGTCGAGTCGATCGAGCGGGCGGTCGCGCTCGCCGGGCGCGCTTCCCCTCTCGAGCGGGAGCTGATCGCCGCGCTGCGCAAGCGCTACGCGTGGCCGCCGCCGGCGAGCCGCGCGCAGCTCGACGCCGCCTACGCCGACGCGATGCGCGAGGTCTGGCACGCCCACCCCGACGACCCCGACGTCGGAGCGCTCTTCGCCGAGGCGCTGCTCGACGTGCGGCCGTGGGACCAGTGGACGCCCGACGGGAAGCCGCAGCCGGGCACGCTCGAGGCGGTCGCCGCGGTGGAGGCGGTGCTGGCGAAGTTCCCCGACCATCCCGACGCGAACCACATGGCGATCCACGCGCTCGAGGCGTCGCCCTTCCCCGAGCGCGCCCTCCCCGCCGCCGACCGGCTGCGCACGCTCGCGCCCGGCGCCGGCCACCTCGTCCACATGTCGGCGCACATCGACATCCGCGTCGGCCACTACGAGACGGCGATCGAGGCGAACCGCCGCGCCCTCGCCGCCGACCGCGCCTACTTCGAGCGCGCCGGAGCGCCGACCGGCTACGCGACCTACCGCGCCCACGCCGGCCACTTCCTCACCTGGGCCGCGATGTACGACGGGCAGAGCGCGGTCGCGCTCGAGGCGGCGCGCCAGCTCGTGCGCGACCTGCCGACGGATCTCGTCGCGAAGTCGGCGAAGCCGTGGGAGGCGTTCCTGGTCGTCCCCTACCACGTGCTCGTGCGTTTCGGGAAGTGGGACGAGATGCTCGCCGAGCCCGAGCCGCCGGCCGGCCGGCCCGCGCAGTCCGCCTTCTGGCACTACGCACGCGCCATGGCGTGCTCGTCGCTGCGCCGCGTCGACGACGCGGAGCGCGAGCTCGCCGCCTTCGACGCCGCCGTCGCCGCGACGCCGCCGACCTACACGCTCGCCCACAACCCGATGCAGGCCGTCTTCTCCGTCGCGCGCGGCTTCGCGGCGGGAGAGATCGAGTACCGGCGCGGCCGCGTCGACGCGGCGTTCCAGCAGCTGCGCGCCGCCGTCGAGCTCGACGACGGATTGCGCTACGGCGAGCCGTGGGGATTCATGCAGCCGGTCCGCCACGCGCTCGGCGCGCTGCTGCTCGAACAGGGGCGGTCCGAAGAGGCGGAGGCCGTCTACCGTGAAGATCTGAAGCGCCACCCGGAGAACGGATGGTCGCTGCACGGGCTCGTCGAATGCCTGCGGCGCCGCAGCCAAAACGACCCCGCCGCCGCCGCCGAGGCCGCCGAGGTCGAACGCCGGTTCGCCGTCGCCTGGGCGCGCGCCGACGTGAAGCCCCCGGGTTCCTGCTACTGCCGGATCGGCAGCTAGGCCCTCCCCTTCCGTTTTCCCGTCCGATTCGCTTTGAATCTCCGTTCCCAGGGGAACGCGACGCACGACCGCGGCCAGGAACCGGCCGCGTCTGCACGTCGCGCTGGAGACGAAGGATGGAAGTGTCGCCCGCCTTCCGGTCCGGGATCTTCGTTCTCGCGCTGGTCGCGATCGCTCCGCAGGAAGCTCCGCCGGCGAAGCCGGCGCCCGCGAAGTCGCCCGCCAAGGTCCAGGACGAAAAGGCGTTCCTGAAGTCGTTCGCCGCGCTGACCGACCTCGGCGACGCGGGCAAGTGGGCCGAGGAGAAGAAGGCGCTGCGCCGCCTCCTCGACGACGCGGGCGATCAGCCGTGGGTGCAGACGCACCGCACCGAGATCATCGACGAGATGCGGCGCGCGTCGATCCGCGCCGCCGTCCCGCAGCCCGACCCCGCGACGCTGATCGAGGGCAAGCTCGCGCGCTGGGATCGCAAGTCGGGCGACCTGACCGTCACGTACGGTCCCGGCCAGTGGAACGACTTCGCGAAGGTCGACCGCTTCCTGATCCATCCCGCCGTCTTCGACGAGGTCGTGACGGTCAAGTTCGCCGGGGAGAAGTTCGACTTTTCCGGTTCGAGCGCGCTCCACGTGCTGGTCGGGCTGCACGACGACGAGCTCGTCGTCGTCTCCCTCGGCGCGCGCCAGGACACCGGAAACGGGCGCTACCTCCCCGCGGTCTGCGTGTTCCAGCGCTTCGTCGGCGCCAAGCACGAGGTGCTCGCGACCTTCCCGCGCGCCCCCAACTACGGCGACCGCTACGAGATCGAGATCGCGATCGGGGTGCGCGAGATCGCGGTCAACTGCAACGGCACGCGGCTCGGCTCGGCGAAGCGGCCGGCCGGATCGCACGGGTGCATCGGCTTCGCGACGCGCGGCCCGTTCAAGCACATCTCGCTGCGCGGCCGCGCATCGACCGCGTGGCTGCAGGGAAGGATGGACGCCGCCACCCACGACGCCGAGGAGAAGTTCCTCGCGAAGTGGAAGGTCGAGGACGAGCTGCCGGCGTGGCTCGTGACGGGCGCGGCACCGGAGACCGCCGCCGGACCGGCCGCCGCGAGGCCGCCGCGCAAGCTCCCGTGGCCGACGACCGTCGGGCAGGCGCGGCTCCTCGACGGCTTCGACCACGACCTCGAGGAGGGCCATCCGGAGAAGGTGCTCGCCGCCGTCGACCACGTCCCCGCGTCCGAGCTCCCGGCCGACGTACGCGACTACTACCGGCTGCGCGCGAACGCGGAGATGGGCTCGCTCAGCGACGAGGCGGCGCGGCTCGACGCCTTCGTGAAGCGCAACCCCGATTTCGTCGAAGGCGGCTGGTTCCACGCCTGCCTGCAGGTCGAGCGCTACGCCTTCGACGACGCGGCGCGCGAGTTCACGGCGCTGCGCGGCAAGTACGAGCCGGCGGACGAGCTGCTCGAACGGCTCGCGCTCGTCGACCTCCTGCGCGGGAAGCGGGACGAGGCGCAGCAGGTGCTCCGCGACGCGCGCGCCGCGGGGACGTCGTCGGCGAAGCTCGACGCGCTCGAGCAAGTGGTCGTCCACCTCCAGCGCGGCCCGAACTTCCCGCGCCGCTTCGAGCAGGAGTCGCAGCACTTCATGCTCGCGACCGACCTCGACCACGACACGGCGCGCGCTTCCCTCAAGGTCCTGGAGGAGTCCTACGCGATCTGCGAGCAGATCTTCGGCAGGAGCGACGGTCCGGCCGTCCGCTTCCCCGTCTTCCTCTTCTCCGGACGGACCGGCTACGCCGAGTTCGCGGGCACCTACTCCAAGATGGCGCACAGCTCCGCCGGCATGTACTCGCCGGTCTTCAAGCACCTGCTGGTCTGGAACCTCCCCGACCGCGCCGAGATCGCGCGCACGCTGCGCCACGAGGCGACCCACCAGTACCTCGACATGCTCGGCTACCACGTGCCGGTCTGGTTCAACGAGGGGCTCGCGACCTACGTCGAGTACATCGCGTCGGCCAGCCCGTCCGACGTGAAGAGCGGCGCCGTCCACGCCCCGATGGTGCGCGGCCTCCTCGAGCACCAGAAGGACGCCGTCCCCCTCTCGCGCCTCATCCACTACGGTCCGAGCCAGTTCTACGGCCGCGCCTCGATCACCTACGCCGAGGCGTGGGCCTTCGTCCATTTCATGCGGCACGCGTCGACGTTCGCGTCGGGCGGCAGCGGCAGCGGAGTAGGCAGCGGCGGCGGCGCCGCGGGATCGAGTTCCGCCGCGGCCCCCGATCCGACCCCCGAAGAGATCCACCGCCGGCTCATCGCCGCTTTGAAGGAGAAAGTCCCACCCGAGGAGGTCGTCCGCCGAGCCTTCGACGGCGTCGACATGAGCCGGCTGCAGGTCCGGTTCTGGGGGCACGTGGCGGCGATGGAGACGTCGACCAAGGGGAAGTGAGCGGCGCGATCCGCGCGAACGAACCTGCCCCGACCCTTGATCCCCCCTCGGGTCCCCCGTACTGTGCCTCCCCCTTGATCGATCGGCCTCGCGCCGTCGACCCAGGGCACCGGATCGGCCAGATCCGGCGGAATGCACCTACCGCGGGGTGGAGCAGCTGGCAGCTCGTCGGGCTCATAACCCGGAGGTCGCAGGTTCGAATCCTGCCCCCGCTACCACAGAGCAAACTCAGGGCTGACAAGCACTTGTGCTTGGCCGCCCTGTTTTCGTTTTGGGCCGCTTGCGGGATCCTGTGCCAAGTTTTGTGCCAGGATTCCTCCGCAGGGAGGCTCGACGCGGGCAGGACGGCCGGAAAGAGGCCCTGCTGTGCGCGTCTCGATGTTCCGACGTGGCAAGACTTGGTGGGCGCGGTACTCCCAGGCAGGCAAGGACGTTCGCCGCTCGCTCAAGACCGTGTGGGGTGTAACAAAACTCTTTCGCTTCTGACGTGACCAAGCACGAGCCCTCTCCGCCTCGGCAGGAGCCGAGGAATGGAGCCTCCCGCGACATCAGGAACCTCCCCACCGCCTGCCGCGACGTGAGGAGATCCCGTCCGACCCGCGTCACCTCGAACCGCATGAGCGCCTCCTCCGGGCCCTGTACCCGCGGACGCTCAGAATCGGCGGAACAGTTCATTGATACACGGTCAGTCGAAGTACGACTCCTCGGTAGTGGGTCATTTTGAACCTCCCGGGAGCAGCGCCACAAGATCCTCGATCGTCCACGCACGGTCGGCGAGCTTGGCAACCTGAGCGGGCGTCGCCTTGAGCGTCTGATGCGGGCGAACATAGTTGTAGTACATGAAGTGGATCGCGACAGCATAGCGGAGGTTCGCGAGCTTCTTCGAGAAGGCGTTCGTCAGGCGGGTGAAGCGGCGCATGCTCATGCGCATCGTGAGGTTCTGGCGTTCGACGAACGAAGTCGAGACGTGCTTCGGGCTCGGCTCGCCCGTCACGTCGTACTTGTTGCAGGAGACGAACCGGCCCGGCGAGTAGCGCGCGGCCGGACCGGACTCGCCGCCATAGACCTTGTGAAGCTGCGCGAAGTCCACGTCGTCGCCGAAGGCGTTGTCCACCGCTTGAAGGTAGGACTTGTGGCCGTCCGTCGTGAGCTGGACGCGGTTCGCGAGGCGCTGCGCCACGTCTTGCATGAAGTCGATCGCCGTCGCCGTGTCGTGCTGGCCGACCATGTAGCCGATGCAGAGCTTCGAATCGGCTTCGATCGCCGTCCACGTCCAAGCGTCGCCGTACTCGCCGACCCTCTCGGCCGAGACGTTCTTCGCCTTCGCCCCGACGAAGCTCCAAATCTCGTCGCACTGGACGCGCTTCGCCGTGACGTTGCGGACGTGCGCGTCGTGGTACTCGACGCACGCGGCGCCAAGGTCCGCGATGAGCTTGAGAACAGTTCCCTTCGCGGCACCCGTCATCCGGCACGTCGAACGGACCGAGTTTCCTTCGACCAGCGAGCGGACGATCGCGGCGCGGCGGGTGGTGTCGAGGATGTTCATGCGCCCGATGATACTTGAGCGCTCACGCATGTCAACCATTTCGGGGCAGAATCCGAGGGATTCCTCCCGGGGGCGGTGCCGTGTCCGCGCCTCTTGCATGGCTGGTTATGGTTTCCACCGCGCCCGGGCGGCCCTACGCGCGATTTCGCTGCGCCGCTTCTTCGAGAGCTTCTTCGCCCGCGCCGGGCCGCCCTTGAGGCCGCCCAGCTTCCCCAGCGCCACGGCGGCGGGGTTCTTCGCGGACGCCTTCGGCTTGTCGGGCGGAGCTTCCTCTGCTTCCTCCGTGGCCTTCTTCACGATGTCAAAGGCCGCTTCGTTTACGTCTTCGTCAGACTTGGGGGTTCGCTTGCGCATTGCGGTCCTCTTCGAGTTCTTTCTTGAACTCATTCCAATACACATCCTTTCCGAGGGGAGAATACCTCACGACGACTGATGCTCCATTTCTTCCATGTCTAGTCGATTCTTCTGCAACCTTTACGACACATGTAATGAACTGAATTATTTGACGAGCGATCTCTCGGTTTTCATCGGTTTGCGGATCAATTCGAAGTTCATTGCATATGTGTATGTGATAATCGGTCGTTGGAATACCAGAAACAGAAAGGAGCCCATCCAGCTTCTTCAGGATCTGCATTCCACCGATGCCGCCAATTACGGTCGTCTTGAGCTTTGCGGCGGCCAGCGCAGCTGGAGTTACTAACTGAGCTGCTGCAACAGATCGCGCCTCATCGCGATGCCGTCTCCAAACGAATGGGGCATAGAGAAGGCCAGCCACCACCGGAGTAGCCACCGCAACTAGGGCGCTCCATCCAAGATCGCTCCACCTGAACGAGCTGTCGGTGCGGAACCATTGAAGCCCCGCGGACGCCACGAATCCGGCGACCGCTAGCATGATGTTGACGCCGACGCCGATGTCTCGGCGCACGCGCTCGTACGTCGTTTCTGCGAGGTTTGGAGCTTCCATCCCCGCATTATGCCGATGCATGAGCGGACATGCAAGCGGCAGCAGGCAT
>Ga0137432_1000276_pt1 | contig 34671 bp, 30 predicted proteins | sample EasRivERMZT820_2_FD_102337 | JGI IMG/M metagenome (GOLD analysis project Ga0137432, IMG submission 102337) | Soil microbial communities from meander-bound floodplain in the East River, Colorado, USA - East River MetaG ERMZT820_2 | ecosystem: Environmental > Terrestrial > Soil > Floodplain ... | reverse complement strand
GGACGCTCTAGCTTTCCCCCACGCATCGGAGCCGACAACCACTGCTCGGCGGTCTGTACGCGTTCTTGACGCGCCAATCACAAGACGCGCACGCAGCGTGCACGGAACGTAGACGATCGTCGCAGTGTGAAGCGCTACAAGAAAAGTCCAGACGCCAAGACGCCAAGTTGCAAGTGGCTCCAAGTTCCAAGAGACAGATGCAAGGAAAGGCTATCGGTCGCGTGAATCTGGTTCCCAGCAACGCTGCGGTTCGACCCATCTTCCCGCATGGGTCACTACAAGAAGCTGAAGGCTTGGCAACACGCACGGGCTCTGGTACTCATCTCGAAGCCGCTTATCGATCGCCTCCCCTCGACTGAACGGAGCAATCTCGCCGATCAGTGGCGACGCGCTGCTTCTAGCGTGGTCTTGAACATTGCAGAGGGTGCCAGCCGCCGAGGCCCCAGAGAGTTCCGGAAGTACCTCGATACCGCCCGAGCATCACTGGATGAGATCGAAGCGATCATTGATTTGTCGATAGGGCTCAACTACCTGCGTCGAGAGGAGGTAGCCAAGGTGAGTTCGGTTCGAGACGAGTGTGCTCGGACGGTCTTTGGCCTCATACGGAAGGTTGGTGTTCCTATTAACTCGTAACTTGCACTTGCAACCACTTCGCAACTTGGCGTCTTGGCGTCTTTCTGAGCCACTTCGCCGTCTGCGCAACTTCGCAACGCCGTGTTGGCGTCCGGTAGCCGAGCCTCACTCCCAACTGTACGAGTAGCCCACCGACACCACCTGGAAGTCGCCCCCAAATCGCGTGTAGGCCCCGAAACTCACCGCGGCCCTCAGGGCGTGGCCATGCCCGAGGAACCACGCGCCGGTCCCGCCGAGGCGCGCATTGTTCTGGAAGTTGGTTTGTTCTGCGCCATCCAGCTTGGTGGTTCCCCCGCGGACCATGGCGGCGTCGAACGCCAGCCAGCCGCGCCGGCCCAGGAGACGGATCACGTGGCCCTGCAGGACAGCGAGCGGCTCCTGCGTCACGGTGCTCGTGTCCAGATACGCGGTGTTGTGGCCGAACAGCCAGACGCCGGCGTACGCTTCGACGGCCCATCCTCCGCCCAGCGGTTGCACGAGGCCGAGTTCTGGCTTTACCGCCCAGCGGTTCGCGCCGACGTTGACCAGCCGGTCGTTGTCGTAGTTGCCGAGCGGCAGCGAGAGGGTGAGCGACGCCCCGACAATGGTCCCAAAGCGCACGCCAGCCAGTTGTGCGCGGCGGCGGGCCGGACCGCCCATGAGATTGACGGCAAAGCGGAGCTGCGGGTCCGCGAGGCCCCGCAGGTCGCGACTCGCCTCCTGACCCGAGACGAGGCCGCGCGCGTTTCCGGACACGATCGGCGCGACCGCCTGCACCTGCGCCGATCGCCCCGCCAGCCCGAACGTCCGCACAAGCGCTACCACGCCGTTGTGCATCGTCACATGAACGTCCGTCACGACCGTGGTGCCGTCGAAAACCACGCTGCCGGTCGAGTACCCGTACGACAGGGCGATGGCGTTGGCGCCCGTGGGCTGCGGCAGGTAAAGCCGCGGCTCGAGGCTCTGCGCTCGGGCCAGTGACGGCGCGAACGCGATGAGTAGAAGTCCGACCCCTCGAGTGTTCATCGCCACTGGCTACTTCGCGCTTCGGCTCCACGTCGCGGTGTGGAATTGCTCCGACCTCGGCGCCAGTTTCCCCCTTCCCGCAGCATACTCCTTCCAGGTCACGGGCGCGTAGTCGTTCGGAACCTGGCGCATCGTGATGCAGCCCTGCACCGGGCACACTGCCGCGCACAGGTTGCACCCGACGCACGCTTCCTCGATGATCTCGACGACCGGGCCCCCCCCGCCGTTGTCGCGCGGCAGCCGCCGGATCGCCTGATGCGCGCCGTCCTCGCAGGCCGTCCAGCACAGCTCGCACTTGATGCACGTGTCCTGATCGATGTGCGCGAGCAAATGATAGTTGAGGTCCAGCTGCTCCCATTTGGTGACCCGTGGCAGCGCTTTGCCGCGGATTTCGTCGAGGGAGCGGAAGCCTCGTTCATCCATCCAGTTCGACAACCCGTCGATCAGATCTTCGACGATCCGGAAGCCATAATGCATGACCGCCGTGCAGACCTGGAGCGTGCCGGCGCCGAGCGTGATGAACTCCGCCGCGTCGTGCCAGCTCGCGATGCCTCCGATTCCGCTGATCGGAATCTTGACGCTCGGATCGGCGGCCACCGCGGAGACGAGGTGCAGTGCGATCGGCTTGACCGCCGGCCCGCAATAGCCGCCATGGCTCGACTTGCCTGCGACCGAGGGTTGTGGCTCGAAGGTCGCGAGGTCGACGCCGACGATCGAGTTGATCGTGTTGATCAATGAGAGCGCGTCCGCGCCCCCTTTCACCGCCGCCCGCGCGATGTAGGTGATATCGGTGACGTTGGGGGTGAGCTTCACGATCACCGGAATGGTTGCGACTTCCTTGACCCACTCGACGATCTGGCAGGTATAGTCCGGTACCTGACCCACCGCGCTTCCCATGCCGCGCTCGCTCATGCCGTGCGGACACCCGAAGTTCAGCTCGATCCCGTCGGCGCCCGTATCCTCCGTCTGCTTCACGATCGCGTGCCACGACTCGCGCTTCGACTCGACCATGAGCGACGCGATGATGGCGTGCTTCGGATAATTCCGCTTGACCTCGGCAATTTCCTTGAGGTTGTCGGCGATCGGCCGGTCACTGATCAGCTCGATATTGTTGAATCCCATCATCCGGTTCTGGCCGAGGTCCACCGAACCGTAGCGCGAGAAGACGTTGATGATCGGCTCACCGATCGTCTTCCAGACCGCCCCCCCCCAACCCTGGTCGAACGCTTTGGCGACTTGCCCGTAGGTATTCGTAGGCGGGCCGGATGCCAGCCAGAAGGGATTCGGGCTTTGGATACCAGCGAAATCAGTTCGCAAATCAGCCATACCGCCTCCTACCGCCCGTTACCGCCCGTTACCGCCCGTTACCGCTCGTTACCGCCCATTACCGCACGACACCGCCCAGGAACTCATGAATGCGCTTCGCCGCGGTCACGCCTTCTGCCGCTGCATTGACGATCTCGGCGCCGCCGTTCGCGCAGTCACCGCCCGTGAATACACGCGGGTCCGACGGCACCTTCAGCTCGGTACGCGCACCCTGTCCGATGGCCAGGATGATCATGTCGCAGGGGATCGTCTCTCCGCCGGCCAGTTCCAGCCCAGCGACGGCGCCGTTTCCGACAATTCGCTGCGGTGCGGCGTTGAACCGGAAGACGCAGCCATCCTTCTTGGCCAGCTCGTACTCATAGTGATACGCCGACATGTCGGCCTCACCGCGCCGGTACACGATGGTCGCCGAGGTTGCCCCGAGCCGTTTGGCTTGCGTGACGGCGTCGATGGCGGTGTTGCCCGCGCCGATCACGACGACGTGCCGGCCGACCGGCGTCTCGCGGTACGGGTGCGTTTTGAGGTGCTCGATGAACGTGAGCGCGTCGATGACGCCGGGCAGCTCCTCGCCTGGAATCCCGAGCTTTTTCGTGCTGCCGAGCCCGACGCCGACGAACACCGCGTCGAATTCCCCGAGCAGCGTATTGATCGATGTCACGGTGACGCCGGTCTTCAGCTCGATCCCCAAATCCACAATGTCCTGTACCTCCGCGAGTGCGACGTCGGCCTTGAGCTTGTATTCCGCGATGCCGTAGGTATTGAGGCCCCCCGGCTGCGGCTTCGCCTCGAACACCGTCACGGCATGACCGGCGCAGCGCAGGTCGCGCGCGCACGCGAGACCGGCGGGTCCCGCACCGACGATCGCGACGCGCTTGCCCGTGGGCTTCCCGGGCGCGAACAGCTTCAGCTTCTTCTCCAGCACATAGTCGGTCGCGTGGCGCTGCAGCAGCGCGATCTTGATCGGCTGCTCGTCGCGCTCGTTCAGGACACACGCGCCCTCGCACAGTACTTCGACGGGACAAGCGCGCGCACACGAGTGACCGAACGGATTGGCCGACAGAATCACGCGCGCCGAGCCGCGGAGATTGCCGCTGGCGATTTTCTTGATGAACGCAGGGACGTCGATGTGGGTGGGGCAGGCGATCGTGCATGGAGCATCGTGGCAGAACAGACACTTGTTCGCCTCGAGCAGTGCCGCGTCGTTCGTGAGCGGCGGCGCGATGTCGGCGAAGTTCGCCGCCAGTTGCTCGTCGGTCAGCACCGTACTGCTCCCTGCTCCGTGCTCCCTGCTCCCAGTCGCATCCCGACCACATAGACAGCCGCCGAGAGCAAGAAGCCCACAAACCACGCCCAATTGTAGATCGTGCCGAAGACGCCGGTCTCGGGGACGCCGCGGAGCGCGGCAAGGAACCCGGGCAGGCTGGGCGCCACGCCGATTGCCAGCGCGCCGATGGCGGTCCTGTTGAATCCGCGCGAGTACTCATAGGCGCCATGGCGTTTGTAGAGATCGTTCACGATCAGCGTGCCCGAGCGCACGAGGAAATAGTCGGCGATCATGATCCCCGCGACGGGACCGAGCAGCGCCCCGTATCCGATCAGCCAGGTGAAGATGTACGTCGCCGCGTCGTTGTAGAGGCGCCAGGGCATCATCAGAATGCCGATCACGGCCGTGATCATCGCGCCCTGCTTGAACGTGATCTTGTGCGGCGCGAGGTTCGAGAACCCGTTCGCCGGCGCGACGATGTTGGCGGCGATGTTCGTCGTGAGCGTGGCGACGATGAGCCCCGCCATCGACAGCATGATCATCAGCGGTCCGCCGATGCGTGCCAGCAGCGCCACGGGATCCGCGATCCGCGTGCCGAAGATCACCACCGTAGCGTTGGTCACGGCCGCACCGATGAACGCGAACAGCGCCATCGTGGCGGGGAGGCCGACCGCCTGGCCGACGAGCTGATCGCGCTGCGACCGCGCATAGCGCGAGAAATCGGGGATGGAGAGTGCCATCGTGCCCCAAAACGCGACCGCGGAGGTGAGACCTGCTCCCCATACACTGCCGACGGCCGGGCGGCCGGACGGCCCGGCCGGATTCTCCAGCATTAGGCCGATCCCTCCAGCGCGGACCCAGGCCCAAATGAAGAGCGCGGCGCCGACCGCGAGGAGAAACGGTGAGCCCCACGTTTCCAGGAACTTGATCGACTCCATGCCCCGCAGCACGATCCACACATTCATCGCCCAGAACAGCATGAAGCAGAGAAACTCGCCCGTGTTGAGCCCGACGAACGCGGGAAGCAGTTGTGGAAGCGTCGCGATGCCTGGCCACATGACCTCGATCAGCTTGTAGATCGCCCAGCCGCCTATCCAGGCTTGAATGCCGAACCAGCCGCAGGCCACGAGTCCGCGCAGCAGGGCCGGGATGTTGGCGCCCAGGACGCCGAACGACGCGCGGGCGAGCACGGGGAAGGGAATGCCGTACCGCGTCCCCGCGTGCGAGTTGAGCGCGATCGGGACCAGGACGACGACGTTACCGAGGATCACCGCGCCCACGGCCGCCTGCCACGTCCAACCCGAGGCCATCAGGCCCGACGCGAGCGTATACGTCGGGATGCAGATCGCCATTCCGATCCACAGCGAGGCGATGTGCCACCAGGTCCAGGTGCGCTGCTCCGGCGCGACGGGCAGCAGGTCTTCATTCGCCAGCGACGTCCGTGCCGGCAGCGTCATCGAACCTCGGAGAGGGCGCGCTCCAGCCGTTTGCACCCGTCATCGATCTCGGTTTTGCTGATCAACATCGACGGCGCAATGCGGAGCACGTTGCCGTAGAGGCCGCCTTTGCCGATCAACAGCCCCTGCTGCTTCGCGGCCTCGAGTAGCGCTGCGGTTTTTTTCGGTGACGGCTCTTTGGTTTTGCGGTCCTCCACTAGCTCCATGCCCTGCATCAGCCCCATCCCCCGCACGTCACCGATGAATTCAAAGCGTTTCTTGAACTCCTCGAGCGCGTCCCGCAGCTGCTTGCCGCGTTCGGCGGAGCGCTTGGGCGTGTTCTCCCGCCGCATGACGTCCATTGTGACATCGACGGCCGCCATCGAGACGGGATTGCCGCCGAACGTGGACAGCGACAGGCCGGTGAACGCGTTCGCGACCTCTTCGTTGGCGATCGTGATGCCGACGGGGAAGCCGTTGGCGGCCGATTTCGCGAACGTCATGATCTCTGGATCCACGCCCCAATGCTCGATGCCGCACCATTTGTCGCCCGTGCGACCCCATCCGGTCTGCACCTCATCGCACACGAACACGCCGCCGTACTTGCGGACGATGCCCACCGCGATTTCGAAGTACTCCTTGGGCGGCGTGATGAACCCACCGGCGCCCTGAATCGGCTCGGCCATATAGGCGGCAGGTCGACCGTTCGTCGTGGTCTTGATCAGGTCTTCGATGTCGGTGGCGCAGCGGATGCCGCAGTCAGGATACTCGAGCCCCAACGGGCAGCGATAGCAGTAGGGCGAGAGCGCGTGCTTGATCCCGGCGATCTGCGTCGGCAACACGCGCCAGGGCTGCTGCCCCGTGATCGCGATCGCGCCCTGGCTCCGGCCCGCGTAGCTGTGGCGCAGCACGATGATTTCCTGCTGGCCCGTATAGATCTTCGCCAGCATCACCGCGGTCTCGTCCGCTTCGGTGCCACTCGTGGTGAAGAAACTCTTCTTCAGCTTCCCCGGCGTGATCTGCGTCAGCCGTTCGGCCACTGTGACTTGCTCGACCGTCGGATAGACGCTCGAGGTATGCACGAGCCGCGCCACCTGATCCTGGATGCGCTTCACGAATTCGGGATGCGAATGCCCGATCCCGGCTGTCAGAATCCCGCCAAAGAAGTCGAGATACTCGCGGCCGTCGAGGTCCTTCACCTGCGAGCCGTGGGCTTCCGTAATGACCACCGGTTCGGCGTAATAGTTGGCTACGCACGGGAAAAGGAACTCCTTGTGCTTCGCTCGGACGGTATTCGAGTCCATCAGTGGGTAGGCTCCCGTTTGAGGAATTGGCCGCGGCCGATATCGCCGACGAACTCGCCATCCCGTGCTTGCACCTTGCCGCGCACCGTCACCGCCGCAGCGCGGCCCTTCTGCTCCCAGCCTTCGTAGGCGCTGTAGTCGACCTTCGAGTAGCTGCATTCCTTCGAGAACGTGCCACGGTAGCTCGGGTCGTACACGACGAGGTCCGCATCGCTGCCGAGCTGGATCGCGCCCTTGCGCGGATACAGGCCGAAGAGCTTCGCGGCCTGCGTCGAACACGCGTCTACCATGGTCTGCAGGTTCAGCCGATTTGCCGTGACGCCGCAGCTGTGCACGAGATCGACGCGCTCCTGCACCGACGGGATCCCGTTCGGGATCTTGGTGAACGCATCGCGACCCATCACCTTCTGATCGGCGAACCGGAACGGCGCATGATCGGTGGCGATCGTGCTGATCTGCTTCGTCTTCACGCCGTTCCAGAGGACGTCCTGGTTCGCCTTGGCGCGCAGCGGGGGTGACATCACGTACTTCGCCCCTTCGAACTGCGCCCGCTCGACAGAGGACTCGTCCAGCACGAAATGGGGGATGACCGACTCGATCCAGACATTCACGCCGCGCTGCCGGGCGGCGAGCGCTTCGCGCAACGCGGCCGCGCAGGACGTGTGCACGATGTACACGTGCGTGCCCAGTAGCTCGGCGAACGTGCAGAGATGGTGGACGCCGTCCGCCTCGACGACGGGCGGGCGGGACGGGCCGTGCCACTCAGGGCCGGTCTTGCCCGCGGCGAGCAGCGATTTCTGGAGCGCGTCGATCGCGTCCGCATTCTCGCAGTGCGCGGTCACGATGACGCCCAGATCTTTCGCGAGCTTCATGGCGGCAAACAGGTGCTCGTCGGAGAGATTGAGCGCGCCCTTGTAGGCGAGAAACACCTTGAATGACGCCACACCTGCTTTCACGATTTCGCGAAACTGATCGCGGATATGCTCTTCGAACCGCACGACGGACATGTGGAACGTGTAATCGACCGCCGCGAGCTGCTCGGCCTTTGACTTCCACAGCTCGAACGCGGCGACCGGCTCGTCCGCGGCCCCGGGGCAGATCATCTCGATCAGCGTCGTCGTGCCGCCCACGAGCGCCGCCTTGCTCGCCGATTCATAATCGTCGGCGGCGTACGTTCCCATGAACGGCAGGTAGATGTGCACGTGTGGATCGATGAATCCAGGGAAAACGCATTTGCCGCGGGCGTCGATGATTTCGGCTCCGGGAGCCACGAGCCGGGGATCGATCTGCGGCTCGATCCGCGTGATGGTCTCGTGCTCGGCGTAGATGTCGCCCGTGAAGTCTTCGGTGGGCGTGATGATGCGGCCGCCGCGAATCAGGAGCGCCATGAGAACCTACAACGCAGGGAGCAGAGCCGGGAGCCGGGAGCAGTCTCCGCCCACGACCTTCTGCTCCCGCTCCCTGCTCCCTGCTCCGGTTCTCATGGCAGTTGCCGCACCATATCGTCGTACGTCTCCGGCCGGCGGTCGCGGAAGAACTGCCAGGTCCGCCGGACCTCCTCGATCATGTCGAGGTTCATCTCCGCCACGACGAGCTCGTCCTTGTCCTCGGTTCCTTGCGCCAGGAAGTTGCCGCGCGGGTCCACGAAATAGCTCGAGCCGTAGAACTGCCCCACGTTCCACGGAGCTTCCGTACCGACGCGGTTGCTGCAGCCCATGAAGTATCCGTTCGCCACGGCATGCGCGGGCTGCTCGAGCTTCCACAGGTACTGCGACAGCCCCTTTACGGTCGCCGACGGATTGAACACGATCTCGGCACCGTGCAGGCCCAGCAGGCGCGCGCCCTCCGGGAAGTGACGGTCATAGCAGATGTAGACGCCGATCGTGGCGTAGCGCGTCTTGAAGACAGGGTAGCCGAGGTTGCCCGGCTTGAAGAAGAACTTCTCCCAGAAGCCTGACGTCTGCGGGATGTGGTTCTTGCGGTACTTGCCGAGGTAGCTACCGTCGGCGTCGATCACGGCGGCGGTGTTGTAGTAGACGCCGGCGATTTCCCGTTCGTAGATCGGGACGATCATCACCATCTGAAGTTTCTTGGCGATCTTCTGCATCAGCTCGATCGTCGGGCCGGGAATCGGCTCGGCGATGTCGCACCACTTGGCGTCCTGGCTGGGGCAGAAGTAGGGGCCGTTGAAGACTTCCTGCAGGCAGAGGATTTGCACGCCCTTCTTGCCTGCTTCCTCGATGTACGGAAGGTGCTTGTCGAGCATCGCCTTGCTGATCTTCTCGACCGATGCCCCCGAGTCATTAATCGGGTTCGACATCTGAATGAGCCCGCCAACGACTGTTCTCATCACCACCTCGAGATTACGACCTTCTTGTCGGTATAGAACTCGATAGCGTCCTGGCCATGAGCCTTCAGATCTCCAAAGAACGATCCCTTAGTCCCTCCGAACGGGAAGAACGCCATGGGCGCCGCGACCCCGATGTTGACGCCGATCATGCTGACGCCGACGCGATAGCGAAACTCGCGAGCGGCCTTGCCGCTCTGCGTAAAGATCGACGTCGCATTCGCGAACCCAGACGCTCGCACCATCTCGATTCCTTCGTCCAGGTTGCCGACATGGGTCACGGCCGCCACCGGACCGAAGATCTCCTCTTTCCCGATCGTCATATCAGGCTGCACGCCGTCGAAGACGGTCGGCCCGACGAAATGACCGCGCGGATGCTTCTCGACTTTCGTCCCCCGGCCGTCGAGCAGCAGCGTTGCGCCGTCTTTGCGGCCCGCCTCGACGTACGACAGCACCTTCTCTTTGTGCTTCGCCGAGATGACGGGGCCCATGGTGACGTCGGGCTCGAGCCCGTAGCCGAGCCGCAGATCCTTCGCGGCACTCAGGAGCTTGTCGCGGAACGGCTCATAGGCCTTGCCGGCGGTGACGACGACGCTCCCTGCGAGGCAGCGCTGGCCCGCGCAGCCGAAGAGCGACTCACTGATGTTCGCGACGGCGCGGTCCATGTCGGCGTCGGGCATCACGATGACGTGGTTCTTCGCGCCGCCCAGGGCCTGCACGCGCTTGCCGTGCTTCGCGCCTTCTTGATAGACGTACTTGGCCACCGGCGAGGAGCCGACGAACGAGATGCCGGTGATGCCGGGATGGGCGAGCAGCGCGTTCACAACCTCCTTGGCGCCGTGCACCATGTTCAGCACGCCGGCGGGCACGCCGGCCTGCTGCGCCAGCTCGAGAATGCGGGTCGATGAGAACGGGACCTGCTCGCTCGGTTTGAGAATGAAGGTGTTGCCGGTGGCGATGGCGTACGGCCAGAACCAGCAGGGCACCATCGCGGGGAAGTTGAATGGCGTGACCGCGGCGAACACGCCCAGCGGCTGCCGCACGTACTCGCAATCGATGCCGCTGGCGACGTCCTCGAGGGTCTTCCCCATCATCAAGGCGGGGACTCCGCAGGCGTGCTCGACATTCTCGATGCCGCGGCGCACAGACCCCCGGGCTTCGTCGAGCGTCTTGCCGTGCTCGCGCGTGACCGTCGTCGCGAGCTCGTCGAAATGCTCTTCCATCAGATACTTCAGCTTGAACAGGTAGCGCGCGCGAACCACGGGCGGCACTTGGCGCCATTTCAGGAATGCAGTCTGGGCTGCCGCGACCGCGGCGTCTACGTCCTGGGCTCCGGAGAGCGGCACTTTGCCGAGCGGCTCGCCCGTGGCGGGATTGGTGAGATCGAGATACTCGGCGGCTTGGGGGGACAGCCACTCACCGCCGATGTAATTGCGCAGCGTCGTTGCCATGGCACCGTCCAGAAGTGAAGAAACCGGCCACGACGAGTGTCGGAAGGCCGGTTTCAACGTAACCTATGAACGGGCACGAGCTTGTCAACCAAGCGGAGACGAGGCAGGGCACGCAGGAACCGGCACCATTACAAACCGGCGGGTGTCCGGTTCCTGCTACCCTTATGTCTCCGACCTGCAACAGATGGGGAGGTTTCCGGACAGGCGGTGCACCCCCTTCCGGCGACCGGCACAGGCCCGCGAGCACAATTGGGCCCGTCTTAGCCGGCTTGAACCTCCCGTACGCCTTACGCTGCCTTCTTATCTAGCAAAATCAGTGCCGGATGGAGAACTGCTCTTTCTCCGTCGACCCTTCCAGCGCGACGGTCGAGCTGCGGCCGCCGTGCACGATCTGCGTGATCTCGTCGAAATAGCCGACGCCCACAAACTCCTGATGCTTCGTCGCCTCGTAGCCGTCGCGCTCACCCGCGAATTCCTTCGACTGGAGGTCGGCGTAGGCTGCCATGCCGCGTTCCTTGTACTCGCGCGCCAGCGTGAAGATGCTGTGATTCAACGCGTGGAAGCCGGACAGCGTGACGAACTGGAATTTGTAGCCCATCGCCCCCAGCTCTTTCTGAAAGCTGGCCAGCTGCGCTTCGTTGAGATGGCGCTTCCAGTTGAACGAGGGCGAGCAGTTGTACGCGAGCAGTTTGCCGGGATACTCCTTGTGGATCGCCTCCGCGAATTGCTTGGCTTCGGCGAGATCGGGCTTCGACGTTTCGAACCAGAGCATGTCAGCGTACGGCGCGTAGGCACGCGCGCGCGCGATCGCCGCTTCGACGCCGTCCTTGATCACGTAGAAGCCCTCAGGCGAGCGCTCACCGGTACACCAGCGCCGGTCGGACTCGTCGATGTCGCTCGTCAACAGGCCCGCGCTGTTCGCATCGGTGCGCGCAATCAGAATCGTCTCGACGCCAGACACGTCCGCGGCGAGCCGCGCCGCGAGCAGCTTGGTGATGAACTCACTCGTGGGGACCAGCACCTTACCGCCCAGGTGCCCGCATTTCTTGACGGACGAGAGCTGATCCTCGAAGTGCACGCCCGCGGCGCCGGCCGCGATCATCAGCTTCATCAGCTCGTAGGCGTTGAGCACACCGCCGAATCCGGCCTCAGCGTCAGCGACGAGCGGCACATACCAGTCGACCCCGTGATCGCCGTTCATATGGTGGATCTCATCGGCCCGGCGCAGCGCATTCTGGATCCGGCTGACGAGCATGGGCACGCTGTCGGACGGATACAGGCTCTGGTCGGGATACATCGTCATCGCGCAGTTCGCGTCGGCGGCGACCTGCCAGCCGCTGATGTAGATCGCCTTGAGTCCCGCCCGCGCCTGCTGCACCGCCTGATTCCCGGTGAGCGCCGACAGGACGGCGACGTAGGGGTCTTCGCGCATCAGGCGCCAGAGCCGGGCCGCGCCGTGACTGGCGAGCGTGTGCTGGATCGCCAGCGTCCCGCGCAGGCGATAGACGTCCTCGGGCGTGTAGGTGCGCGTGATCCCCTCCCACCGCCGATCGCTGCGCCAGCGCCGATCCAGCTCCGTCACAAATGAATGTTTGTTCATGTCTACTCCAGGTGCTCGTACGCCGCGAGGGTGAGGAACTCCGGGAATTCAGAACCGGTCATCAGCTGCGCAAACAACTCGGCGGCAAGGTCGAACTTGCCGCCCTTCAGCTTCTTTTCCTGCAGGACCTGTGCGATCATCGATTCCACGAGATCACGCGTCACCGCCCGTCCGTTCGCGAGCTGGGCGCCGTGACGGACCCATTGCCACACCTGCGAGCGCGAGATCTCCGCGGTCGCCGCGTCTTCCATGAGGTGGTAGATCGGCACGCAGCCGACGCCGCGCAGCCACGACTCGAGATACTGAATCCCGACGTCGACATTCGTGCGCAATCCGGCGTCGGTGATTTCGCCGTCGGGTACGGTGAGCAGATCGCGCGGCGTGACGCGCACGTCGTCGCGCCGCACCGCGAGTTGGTGGGAAGCGGCCAGTGAGGCGAAGGCCTCACTGGCGACCGGGACGAGGCCTGGATGTGCGACCCAGGTCCCGTCGTGGCCGGCATGCACCTCCCGTAACTTGTCCTGCCGGACTTTGTCGAGGGCCCGCTCATTCGCCGCGGGGTCGCCCTTGATCGGAATCTGCGCCGCCATGCCGCCCATCGCGTGGATGCCGCGGCGGTGGCAGGTCCGAATCAGCAGGTCGACGTACGACTTGAGAAAGTGCCGGTCCATCGTCACGCGCGCGCGATCCGGCATCACGAAGTCAGGGCGGTTCCGGAATTTCTTGATGACGCTGAAGATGTAGTCCCAGCGCCCGCAGTTCAGTCCCGCGGAGTGATCGCGCAACTCGAACAGGATCTCGTCCATTTCGAACGCCGCGGGAATCGTCTCGATCAGAACCGTCGCGCGAATTGTCCCGCGCGAAAGCCCGAGCGCGTCCTGCGCGGCGATGAACACGTCGTTCCACAGCCGCGCTTCGAGATGGCTCTCGAGCTTGGGCAGGTAGAAGTAAGGTCCCGAGCCGTTGCCGATCAGCGCACGCGCGTTGTGAAACAGAAAGAGCCCGAAGTCGAACAGCGACGCGGACACCGGCTCGCCGTCGACCAGCACATGGCGCTCTACCAGGTGCCAGCCCCGCGGGCGGACCATCAGCGTCGCCGTGGTCGGATTGAGCCGATACTGCTTCTCGGCGCTCTTGAACTCGATCGTGCCCGCGACCGCGTCGCGCAGGTTGATCTGGCCCTCGATCGTGCCCTGCCAGGTAGGCGAGTGGGAGTCCTCGAAGTCGGCCATGTAGACCTGTGCGCCCGAGTTGAGCGCGTTGATCACCATCTTCCGGTCGACCGGGCCCGTGATCTCCACGCGGCGGTCGAGCAGATCACGGGGGATCGGCGCGGCGCGCCAGTCGGCTGCGCGCACGTCGGCCGTGCTCTCGAGGAAATTGGGCAGATCGCCGGCATCGAAGTCGCGCTGGCGCTCGGCGCGCCGTGCCAGCAGCTCGCGGCGGCGTGGCTCGAACCGGCGCGCTAAGCCGGCGACGAAGGTGAGCGCGGCGTCGGTCAGGATTTGGGCGAATGAATGGGAGACCGGGGCGCGGAGCGTGCCCCCCGGCGAAACGCGGAATGGGGTTTCGAAGGTGGTTGGCATCTTCTCGTCACGACGATTGGGCAAGTGTCGTGCCTCCGAGCCGGGGTTGTCAGAGCCCCGGCCAACGTTCCTATTACCCAGCTATGGTAAGTCGTTCTCCCATCGGCCAATCCGTCCCCAGGCGCGAAGGCGCCGAAAAGGTGACCGGGGCCGCCAAGTACACGGACGACCTGGTGTTTCCGGGGGCCTGGTACGGCAAAACCGTGCGCTCCACGATCCCGGCCGGCCGGCTTCGGTCGATCAGCCTGGACCCAGCCTTCGACTGGAGCAGCGTCGTGGTCGTCACCGCCGACGACATCCCGGGGGAGAACGTCGTCCACCTGATCCGGGACGACCAGCCGGTCCTGGCGCGCCTGGGTGGTGAGATCCGTCACAAAGAAGAGCCGGTCTTGCTGTTGGCGGGACCCGACAGGGCCTCAGTCGAGGAGGCTGCCAGGCACATCCGCATCGAGTACGACAAGACCACGCCGGTCTATGATCTCGACAAAGCCACCGAGGTTTATAGCACGATCGAGATCAGCAAGGGCGAGGTTGTCGAGGACGTCGAGGATGTGGAGGTTGTGCAACGCACCTTCAAGGTCGGGTTGCAGGAACAGCTCTACATCGAGCCCCAGGGAGCGATCGCGGTTCCGGAGGCCGGTGGGACAATCCGAATCGTCGGCTCACTGCAGTGTCCGTACTACGTCCACCGCGCGCTCAAACGGGCGCTGAAGCTGACCGATGCCCAGGCGATCGTGGTCCAGGCCGAGACGGGCGGTGGCTTTGGAGGGAAGGAAGAGTACCCGTCGATGGTCGCGATTCACGCCGCCTTGCTCGCGCGCAAGGCGGAACGCCCTGTGCGGTTGATCTACGATCGGCATGAGGATCTCGCGGCGACGACGAAGCGCCACCCGGGCGTGATCACGCACAGGACCACCGTCGGTAAGGATGGAACGCTGCTGGCGCAGGACATCGAGATTGTGCTCGATGGGGGCGGTTACTGCACGCTCACGCCCGTGGTGTTGTCCCGCGCCGCCATTCACGCAGCCGGGCCCTACTCCTGTCCCAACGTGTGGATTCGCGCGCGCGCCGTCGCCACGAATACGCCGCCGAACGGCGCATTCCGCGGGTTTGGGGCGCCACAGTCGCTGTTTGCGGCTGAGCTGATGGTGGAGCACGTCGCCGAGCGGCTCGGCATGTCGAGCGTGGATCTGCGGCGGAAATGGATGTTGCGCCTCGGCGACACCACCGCGACAGGTCAGAAGCTGACCGAAAGCGTTGGAAGCGAGATGGTGTTGGATGCTGCCCTGAAGGCCGCTGCGACCGTCCGACCGTCAGACCGTCCGACCGTCCGTCGCGGTCGGGGCCTCTCCCTCGTCTTCCACGGCTCCGGCTTCACCGGCAGTGGTGAGAAGAAGCTGCAGGGCACGATCGGGTTCGAAGCGTTGGCCGACGGGACGTTCCGGATTCTCACCGCGTCCACGGAAATCGGGCAGGGCACCAAGACCATCTTTTGCCAGCTCGCGGCGGACGCGCTCGGTGTGCCGCTCGAGCGGATCACGCTGGCGCCGCAGGACACGTCCCTGGTTCCCGATTCCGGGCCGACCGTCGCTTCACGTACGGCCATGATCGTGGGACGTCTCGTGCAGGACGCCGCCGCTGAAGTGAGGGAGCGCCTCAAGCGCGAAAAGCTCCCGATCCGCGTCCAGAAGTCCTACGTCCAACCCGAATCACTCCACTGGGATGAAACCACGTATCGTGGCGACGCATATCCGATTTACGCCTGGGCGTGCACCATCGCGGACGTCGACGTCGACATGATCACGGGGGAGGTTCGGGTTACCGACTTGATTACCGCCGTCGATTGCGGCAAAGCGCTCCATCCAGTCATGGCCGAGGGACAGATCGAGGGAGGCAGTCTGCAGGCGGTGGGTTGGGCCACGATCGAAGAGATCAAAATGAAGGACGGCGGCTATCAGAACGATCGGCTTGCCACATATTTGATTCCCACTGCGCTCGACGCCCCCCGGATTCGCACTATTTTGGTTGAGAACCCCTACTCTCGGGGTCCCTTCGGGGCGAAAGGCATCGGCGAGTTGCCGATGGATGGCCCCGCTCCCGCCATCATTGCCGCAATCCACGACGCCACCGGCGTCTGGCTCGACGAAATCCCCGCGACTCCAGAGAAGGTGCTGGCCGCATGCGCTTCACGCTGAACGGCCAGCCGGTCTCCTATGGCGGCTCGGGCGCCCGTCGGCTCCTCGACGTCCTCCGCGAGGATCTTGGAAAAACGGGCACCAAAGAAGGATGCGGGGAAGGCGAGTGCGGTGCGTGTTCCGTCATCGTCGACGGAGAGGTCGTCGATAGTTGTCTTGTGGCTGCCGGGCAGGTTGAGGGTTGCAATGTTACTACGGTCGAAGGGCTGGCTGACGGCGGACGGCTGACCGCTCTTCAGCAGGCGTTCATCGCGTACGGCGCGGCGCAATGCGGAATCTGTACGCCGGGAATGTTGCTCGCGGCCCACGTTTTGCTACAGCGCACAAGACGCCCGGGCGCCGATGACGTTCGGGAGGGGCTCGCCGGCAATTTGTGCCGGTGTACCGGCTACACGAAAATCATCGAGGCGGTGCTGTCATGCGCAACGTGACCTATCTCCGCCCCGAGACTCTTGATGACGCCGTGCGGTTATATCGAACAACTCCTGGATGCCGCGCTCTCGCGGGCGGCACTGATCTGATGGTGATGCTTCACGCAGGGACGATCCGGCCCGAGCCTCGGTCGGTGCTCGACGTGTGGTCATTGCCGGAGCTCAAGGGCGTGCGCCTGATCGACGACGCGCTCGAGATCGGTGCCGCCGAGCCGTATACCGGGATCATTCGATCTGCTGAGGCGGGTCGGTACGTTCCTGCGCTCGTCGCGGCCGCCCGGACCATCGGCGCTGCGCAGATCCAGAATCGCGGCACTTTGGGCGGCAACCTTGCGAATGCATCGCCCGCGGGCGATACGCTGCCGGTGCTGCTCGCCTACGACGCCGTGGTCGTGACGGATCGCCGCAGTATCCCGATCGACCGGTTCTTCACCGGCTATCGCACGACCGCGCTCGAGGCCGACGAGCTCATCAGAGCGGTGCGATTCCCGCTTGATCGGCAGGTCCTGTTTCGCAAAGTCGGCACGCGCGCGGCGCAGGCGATTTCGAAAGTGGTGTTGGCGGTGAGCCGGACCCCGGCGCGCATCGCCATCGGCTCGGTGGCCGAAGTGCCCATGCGGGCGGCGCGCGCGGAGCGGGCGCTCGAGCGGGGCGATGTCGCAGGAGCCGTTACGGGCGTCGCTGCCGACGTCCGTCCGATCGACGACGTGCGCTCGACTGCTGATTATCGACGAGCCGTTACCCAGAACGTGCTGCGCGAGCTGCTCGATGCACCCACGCGCTAGCGAGCTGCTCAACACGCTGAACATGCGCCCGCACCCCGAGGGCGGGCATTACGTCGAACTGTATCGCTCGGCGCGGCGAGTAGAAGTGCTGGAGCGCAGCGTCGAGCGCAGCGCGCTCACGGCGATCTACTTTTTGCTTGCGACCGGTGAATACAGCCGGTGGCATCGCGTCATGTCCGATGAGATGTGGCACTATCACGAAGGGGACGCGATCGAGCTGGTGCTGTTCGATCAGCACGGGCTGCGCCGCGTTCGGCTCGGACCCGTCGCCCGCGAGACCAGGCCCACTGCCATCGTCCCTGCCGGCACGTGGCAAACGGGGCGTACGACCGGTGCCTACTCTCTCATCACGTGTACGGTAGGGCCAGGATTCGAATTCGGGGATTTCACGCTTGCGGTTGACCATCCTGAAATGGCGGCGAAGATCGCGAACGCCGGCTCAGACCTGGCCCGGTTCATATAGTCCCCACAGCGACATATCCATAATCGTTGATATGTCCGCGCCCTGACATATCGACGATTTTGGATATGTCCGAGGTCAGGAGGTCGCCGCCGCCGCCTTTTCGATCCTAGTACGCGATTATTTGCAACGCTTGACGCAAGACGTTGGTCCCGAGCTCGAGGTGCTCGGGGCTCGTTGATTCCTCAGGGCAGTGTGATCGTCCGCCAATACTCGGCACGAATAACATGCCCACCTTGCAGCGCGCAGCGAGAATCTGCGCATCGTGTCCAGCGCCGCTCACCAGTTCCGTCGCCTGAACTCCGGATTCCCTTGCCGCGCGAGCAAGAACGGATTTGACATCTGGGTGCATCGGGACCGGAGACTTCTCCTGGCGCACGCGCATCTCGAGCGTCAGCCCGCGCTCTGATGCCACGGTTCCGCAGATCGACCGGGTGCGCTCCTCCAACGCGCGCCGGGCGCCGAGGTCGGTGTGGCGGAGATCGGCCGTAAACAGAACGCGGCCTGGAATCACGTTTATCTGATCGGGCTCTGCCCGGATCTTTCCCACCGTCGCAACAGCCGGCGCCCCGAGCGAACGGGCAATGGACTCGATGGCCTGGATCATCGCAGCGGCCCCAGCTAAAGCGTCTTGCCGCATTGCCATCGGGGTGGTGCCGGCATGGTCCGGCCGACCCGTTACCGTGATCTCCAGATGGGCCGTTCCGACAATGGCGCTCACCACCGCCAGTGCAACCCCTGACGACTCGAGCACCGCGCCCTGCTCGATGTGCAGCTCCACGAACGTGTCGATGTCATCGCGCGCCGCGCTGGCGACTCGCGCGGGATCGAGGCCGCGCTCCCGCATCGCGGCCGCAATGTCGGCATCAACGAGATCGATGCTTCCAGTGATCGCTCGTGAACCCCAGAAGGTCGTCTTGAAGCGCGAGCCTTCCTCTTCACAAATCGCCACGACTTCCAGCGTTCGCCGAGGTTTGCCTTTCTCCTTCAACAACGACTCGACCGCCGTCAGCCCGGCGACGATGCCCAGGGCGCCGTCGAGTCGTCCCCCACGCCGCACCGTGTCGATATGTGACCCGGTGACGATGCTCTTTCCTTTGTCTGTGCCTTCGACTCGGCCCCACAAATTCCCGACCGCGTCGCGCCGGGTTTTCAGGCCGGCATCTTTCAACCAGCGCTCAACACGCTCGACCGCCGTGGCCCACGCGTCGTCATACAAACCCCGGTAGGTGCCGCCATCGGGCAGAGCGCCGATTGCGTAGAGCTCGTCCAGCCGGCGCTCGAGCAACGCGCGGTCAATTGCCATGCACGAAATGTCCCCAACCAGGTGTTCCGGTGATTTCGTTGTCGGCGAAAACCGTTTTCCCACGAACGATTGTCCGCACGACGCGCCCTTTGAAACGCCGTCCCACATACGCGCTGATGCCACTCCGAGTCTCGAGCTCGCCGCTCTCGAGCGTCCACTCCTGCTCCGGATCCACAAGCGCGAGATCGGCGTCCGCGCCGACGGCGATCGCCCCCTTGCGCGGGTAGAGACCAAACGCCTGGGCCGGTGCCGTGGCCGTCAGATGGGCGACACGCTCGAACGACAGGCCACGAGCATGTACCCCGTCGGTCATGAGCACTGGCAACGTTGCCTGGATGCCCGCGATGCCACCCCACGCACGCCAGATATCGTCCTCCCCTTTCTGCTTGTCGGCCGCGGGGCAGGGCGAATGGTCCGAGCCGATGAAATCGACGCGGCCCTCGAGCAGCGAATTCCACAACGCCTCTCGGGTCGCCGCATCCCGAATCGGCGGCGCGCACTTTAACGCCGGTCCAATCCGCTCGAAATCCTGTTCATCGAACGCGAGATAGTGCGGGCAGGTCTCAGCCGTGATCGCCACCCCCTTGTGACGCGCCACATCCACCTCGGCGAGCCCCTCCCCACAGCTCACGTGTACGACATGCGCGCGCACGTCCTTGCCCGCGCCTCGCATGCACACCAGCAAGCGCTGAATCGCCTCGACCTCGGCCTCGGGTGGGCGCGCGCGACACCAGGACAGGCGATCCGGACCCGGAGCGCCGGCGTGGCGATCGAGCAGCTCCTGACTCTCCGCGTGCACGCCGACCAGCGCTCCCAGGCGCGCGGTGACCCTCAACCCAATCGCGAGCACGCCGTCGGGGACCCGATGAAAGTCATCGATCCCGCTGTGGCTCATGAATGCCTTGAATGCCACGACACCCCGCTGGTGCAGCGCTTCGAGATCGCCGAGGTTCTCCGGCACCAGCCCACCCCAAAGACCGAAGTCGACGAGCGCTTTCTTCGAGGCGACGGCGAGCTTGGCATCGAATGCGGCCGCGGTCGTCGTGGGCGGGTGCGCGTTGAGCGGCATCTCGAGAACGGTCGTCACGCCGCCGCGCGCCGCGCCACGCGTCCCCGCTTCCCAGCCTTCCCAGCTCTCGCGCCCGGGTTCATTGAAGTGCACGTGAGGATCGACGACGCCGGGAAGGACGACCAGGCCGCGCGCGTCGATGGACTCGGCGCCGTCCTTCACTTCACTCCCAATGGCGCTGATGGTCCCGCGGGTGATCGCGATGTCGGCTGGTCGTTGGCCGGTGGGCAAGATGACTGTCCCGCCGCGAATGACGAGGTCGGGAAGGGAGCTCAGGGAGCTCACACTTCTTCGATCGTGATGTCCTGCGCCCCTTCCCACAGCGTCAGCCGGCCGATTTCAGGAAGCTGCTCCTGCCCCCCGGTCAGCGTTGCGAAGTGGTTCCCCGCGAGCTGCCCGACTTTCGACGCGAACATCGTGGAACCGTAGGGAAATAGCAGCTCGGTCTCACTGATCCCACCTGGGTACAGCAGGAGCATCCCGGGCGCGGGATGACTGGTATGGTTCTCGAAATCGAGGCCGAGTTTCCGCTCGCCCATGGGGATCCACGTCGACTCGCCGCTCCAGCGACAGTGGACTATTTTGGACTTGAGCGGCAGCATCTTCCGAATCACGGCCACGGTTTTGGGCGCGGCTTGCTCTTCCAGGCGCGCCATGAACGTCAGGGCTCCCACGCGGATCTTGAGCATGCCCAACACTAACCGTCCAACGATTTCGACGCACGTCCTCGACACCACGCGCGGGGAGCCCGCCGCCGGGATATCGGTCCTGCTGTTCCGGCTCGACGCGCACGACCGCTCGTTGCTCGGAACGCGGGAAACCGACGCCGACGGACGGATTGGGGACATCGGCCAAGGGCCGCTCGCGCCAGGACGCTATGGCCTGTCATTCGAGATCGCGGCGTACTATAAGAAGAAGGGATCGCCGTCGTTTCTGGAGCGCGTGACCGTCGATTTCGAGATCTCGGACGCGACGCGGCGGTATCACATTCCTCTTTTGATGTCGCCGTTTTCGTGCACGAGCTACCGGGGCAGCTGAACCTCTTCGAGCACGCGGGACCGTTGCTGGAGCGGCTTCGAGCTGAGGAGCCGTTCTCCAGCGGCCCGGCGCTGCTGCAACGCGCGCGGGAGATCCTCGACGAGCTCTCGGAGGCCCAACAAATCGCGGTGATCAACGCCCATCCCCGCATCGGCGAGCGCGCCGACAAGATCTCGGCGCTGTCCTTCAAAGAGCAGGGGTATGACCGCGAGACGACGCCGCCCGAAGTGCTGCTACGATTGGCGCGGCTCAACGACGACTACGAGCAGAAATTCGGCTTCCGGTTCGTGGTTTTCGTGAACCGCCGGTCCAAGGAAGCGATCATGCCGGTGTTGGAAGCGCGGCTGCGCGGTTCGCGCGACGACGAGCGGCGCACGGCGCTGCGAGAAATCCTCGCGATCGCCGCGGACCGGCTGAAACGGGAGGAAGGCTGATGGAGATATCGCGGAGGGAATTCGCGGAACGTCTGGCTCTGGTCGCGGCAGCGCCGTGGTTCTTGGAAGACTTCAAGCCACCACCGCAGCAGCAACAAACCCAGGAGCCGTCTGCACTCGCCAAAGCCCTGGCCGAAACTGTCCGCCTCCGCTATCCCGACCGCTTCACGGCCGAAGACCTGATCACGATCACTCGCAGCATCGACACTCGGTTGCGGCAAATCGAGCGCCTGTATGAGACCACGCTCACGAATGCCGACGAACCAGACTTTGTCTACTCCGTGTACCGGGGAGCCGACTGATGCCCTCGGACGATTTCGCGTTCGCGACCCTCGTCGAGCTGGGCCGGGCGCTGCGCCAGAAGCGCACGACGGCGACCGAGCTCGCGAACTATTTCCTCGAGCGCCTGGAGCGCATCGGCCCACGCTACAACGCGGTCGTCACGGTGACGCGCGAGCGCGCACTCGCCGAAGCGGCACAGGCCGACCGCGAGATCCGCCAGGGCAAGTGGCGCGGGCCGCTGCACGGGATTCCACACGGTGTGAAAGACCTGCTCGCTACCAAGGGCTACCCTACCACGTGGGGCGCGCAGCCGTACCGCGAGCAGATGATCGAAGCCGATGCAACGGTCGTCGAAAAGCTCGGCGCCGCCGGGGCGGTGCTCGTCGCCAAACTGGCGATGGTAGAGTTGGCGGGCGGCAAGGGCTACACCCAGGCCAACGCGTCGTTCACCGGTCCCGGCAAAACTCCTTGGAATCCCAACTACTGGAGCGGCGGCTCGTCGAGCGGCCCCGGTGCGGCTGTTGCCGCCGGCATCGTGCCGTTCGCGATTGGTTCCGAGACATCGGGCTCGATTCTCACCCCGTGCGCGTATTGCGGCGTCAGCGGGGTGCGGCCCACCTATGGGCTCGTGTCCCGCCACGGTGCGATGGCGCTCGCGTGGACCATGGACAAGCTCGGACCCATGGGTCGCACGATCGAGGACTGCGCGATCGTACTCGAGGTGATTGCTGGCAAGGATCCGAACGATCCGTCGTCGGTCGCGCGCGGCTTCCGCATGACGACGTCACGCGAAGCGAAGTTCAAGATCGGCGTACCCAAGGGTGCCGATAAAGACATTCAACCCGAAGTCGCGGCGAACTTCAGGCAAGCGTTGAAGGTGCTGGAAGACAAGCTGGAGATCGTCGAGGACGTCGAGTTGCCCGACCTCCCGTACGGGGCGGTCGCGGGCATGATCATCGGCGCAGAAGGCGTCAGCGCGTTCGATGACCTGTTGAAGGACGGCCGGCAGGCGCAGCTGACGGCTCCTGAAGACCGCATGGGCGGTTATCCCGCCCTCGCCATCTCGGCTGCCGACTACATCCGCGCCCTGCGCGTCCGTCGGCCGATGCAGCGCGCGCTCGACGATTTCCTCAAGAAGTTCGACATGTTGGCCGTCCCGACCCGCACGACCGTCGCGAGCCCCATCGACAAGCCATTCCGCGAGGCCTGGCCCGGATTCACCGGCGGCGCCAACGTCATCGGTCCGACGAACGTCGTCGGCGTTCCCGGGGTATCCGTACCGAATGGATTCGGTGTGGAGAATCTCCCTACAGGCCTCAGCTTCACCGCCCGCGCCTTCGACGAGGCGAAGCTGGTGACACTGGCTCGGTTGTATCAGAATCGAACGGATTGGCATACGCGTCGTCCCCCAGTCCCGACCCCCTAGCCCCGAGCCCCTGTGTTCGCACTAGTCAAGCTGATCCAGTCATTGATCGGGGCGCTGCATTCCGAAGGCACGCCCGGCCAGCTCGCCCTCGGCATCGCGCTCGGCTCGATCATGGGGCTGACGCCGCTGATGAACATCCACAACGCGATCGTGTTTGGCGCGATCGTCCTGCTCAACGTGTCGTTCGCGGGCGGCATGCTGGGCTGGGCGCTGTTCGTGCCCATTGGGTTCCTGCTCGATCCATTGTTCGACTGGATCGGCCATCAGGTATTGATGGCAGAATCGCTGCGAGGAGTGTGGACCTCGCTGTACAACACGCCGATCGTGCCGCTCACCAACTTCAACAACACGATCGTGTTGGGCAGCCTGGTGTTCTCGCTGCTGCTGCTCGTGCCGCTGTTCTTCGCGACCCGGTGGGCGGTGGCGCGCTATCGCGTCACGGTCGGCGAGCGCGTGCGCCAGTCGAAGTTCTATCGCGCGGTGATGGCGTCGAAGGTCTACACCGTCTACAAGATGTTCCAGCCATGACCGCGCCCAGCACTGCCCGCATCAAGATCTTCCGCTGGCGCGCGGTCGGGCCGCTGCTCGTGCTATTCATCATTCTCGCGATTCTGTGGTGGCTGTTCGCCGACACGATCGCGCGGCGTGAGACCCAGAAGGTCGGTACGCAGCTGCTGGGCGCGAAGGTCGAGATTCAGGACCTGCATCTCGATCTCAAGAACGGCGACGTCACGATTCGCGGGCTCACGATCGCCAGCCCGCACGAGGCCTTCAAGAATCTGCTCCAGGCCGACGAGCTCGTCGCCGAGATCGACGTCATCCCGCTGACAGAAAAGAAGCTCATCATCGATCGCATCGCGGCCAACGGGCTTCGCTTCGGCACCCCGCGCGAGACCGATGGGCGCGTCGCTGCGAAATCGGACGGGAAGGGCAGTGGGGCGGGGATCGCCGAGCGCGTACTCGCCGAGACGCGCGAGTGGGCGAGCCAGTTCCAGGTACCGATATTGCAGCTGGCTACTGGAAAACTCAGCATCGACTCGCTCGATCCGCGCCGGCTCTCGACGCTTCCCGCGGCCGAAGCACTGGGCGCGCGCGCCGACTCGACCCAGAAGGCGTGGCAGACCGCGTACAACGAGCTCCAGCTCGGTCCGACACTCGATTCCGCCGCCGCGACGCTCGAAAAACTCAACAAAGCGCGCGCGACCGATCTGGCGACGTTGAATGAGGGGCGCCTCGCGCTCGAGCGGCTCAAGCGCGCGAACGACCGCGTGACCGCGCTCGAACGGGGCGTGAAGACGGGGCTCGCCGGGCTCCAAAGCGGGCTCGCCGGACTCGATAGCGCCCGCCGGCGCGACTACGCGTTCGCCCGCAGCCTGCTCAAGCTGCCCAGTCTCGATGCCCCGGAAATCGGCACCGCGCTGTTCGCGCCCAGCGCGATCAGGCCGTTCGAGAAGGTGCTGTACTACACGCAGCTCGCGCGCCGCTACATGCCCCCGGGCCTGTTGCCGCGCGCGAGCACGGGGCCCCAGCGCGCGCGCCGCGCCGGCGAGGACATTCGCTTCCCCAAAGAACAGGCACTCCCCGGCTTTCTTCTCCGCAGTGCCGAGCTGTCGTTCCTGCTCCGGCCGACGTCGGACCAGCCGCAGCGCTACGCGGGTCGGCTCAGCGGGCTGACGAGCGATCCGGCACTGTACGGGCGTCCCATGGTGGCCAGCGCGTCGGGTCCGCAGCTCGTGGCCGGAGCGATGATCAATCACCTGCGCGGCGTGCCGGTCGATACCGCCGGCGCCACGGTCGGCGGAATCCCGCTGCCGTCGTTCGCGGTGCCCGGCCTGCCGCTGCGCCTGGACCCCGGTGCGGGGACCACGGAGCTCGGCTTCAACCTCAACGGCGATACGATCCATGCGCGCTTCGAGCTGCGCTCGAGCAATGTGACGTGGGCTCGGGACACAGGGGCGGCGGGGCAGAACCTGACCAACACGACGATCGGCGATCTGATTTGGCGCACGGTGTCGGGGATATCGAATCTCGAGCTGGAAGCACGGCTGTCCGGCGCGCTGCACAGCCCCCAGCTCGCGGTGCGCTCCAACCTCGATCAGGCGATCGCGTCGCGGCTGCGCGCCGTGGTGGGCGAGGAGGTGGCCGCCGCCGAGCGCCAGGTGCGCGAGCGCGTGGACGCGCTGGTGAAGGCAAAGGTCGACCCCGTGCGCGCACAGGTGAACACCCTGCAGACGCAGGCGAACGCCCAGATCGCTCAGCAGCGCGCGCGGGTCGATGAGCTGCAGAGACAGCTCGAGCAGCGGCTGCGGGAGCTCACCGGGATCCGGCTGCCGGGCTCCCCTTCTAAACGTTGAACCGCCGAGCGGCGTCCTAATCACGTGGCTCCCCCGGACGATCTCGTCGCCCGCGCGCAGGCCGGCGACCAGACGGCTTTCCGGGACCTGTATCGCCAGCACGCCGGGCGCGTCTATGCCTTGTGCCTGCGCCTGACCGGCGACGCGCGCGACGCGGAGGAGCGGACCCAGGACGTCTTCGTCCGTCTCTGGGATAAAGTCCAGTCCTTCCGCGGCGAGAGCGCGTTCAGTTCGTGGCTGCACCGGCTCGCGGTCAACGTCGTGCTGAACGAACGTCGCACGACCGGCCGGCGCGAGCAACGGGTCATGACGATGGAAGATCCCGGGGCGCTCGAACGGAATCGTGGGAGCACGACAGAGGGTCTCAGTATCGATCTCGAGCGCGCGATTGCAGCGCTGCCCGATGGAGCGCGGGAGGTGTTCGTGCTGTACGACATCGAAGGGTATGGGCACGCGGAGATCGCGGGGCTAGTGGGGATCGCCGAAGGCACGTCCAAGGCGCAGTTGTTTCGCGCGCGGCGACTCCTGCGGGAGAAGCTGGAACGATGAACGAGAAAGAACTACACGACGCCGTCGGGCGGCTGCCGAAGCGCATTGAACCGCCGCGCGACTTGTGGCCGGATATCGAGGCGCGGATCAAACGCACGTCGTGGCGGCGCCGCTGGTACTGGATTCCGCTCGCGGCCGCGGCGGTGCTGGCGGGCGTGTGGCTCGTCCGCAGCCAGCCGGCATCGTGGGACGTGACCCAGGTGAGTGGCCGGCCCGTCGTCGGCACGACACCGCTCACGGCCACGGGCAGGCTGCGCGTTGGCGAGGTGCTCGAGACCGACGCCTCCTCGCGCGCCCTCATCGCCGTCGGGCGTATCGGCCAGGTCGAAGTGCTCCCCGGAACTCGCGTGCAGCTCGTGGCTGCGCGTGCCGACGAGCACCGGCTCGCGCTCGCCCATGGCACCATCGACGCGAAAGTCGACGCCGTGCCGCGCCTGTTCTTCGTAGACACACCCGTCGGCACCGCGATCGATCTCGGCTGCGCCTACACGCTGCACACCGACTCGCTCGGGAACGGGTTGCTGCACGTGACCGGCGGTCAGGTCGAATTCCAAACCGGGCAGCGCTCGGCGCGCGTGCCGCTCGGCGCCCTGACCCAGACGCGGGCCTCCGTCGGGCCCGGCGTGCCGTACGTCGAAGACGCACCCGAGCCGCTGATCCGCGCGCTGGTGGCGTTCGACTTTGCTAATGGCGGCGCGCGCGCTACACGAACCGCGCTCGCCATCGCCCGCGCGCAGGACGCGCTGTCGCTCTGGCATCTGCTCCAGCGCGTCGATCCCGCGCTGCGCGGGCTCGTGTACGACCGCCTGGCGGCGCTCGTCCCGCCCCCGCCTGGTGTCAGACGCGCGGCGGCGATCGCGCTGGATTCCGGGGCGCTGGAGAGCTACTGGACGAAGATTCATCGGATTCATTTCCGGCGGATGATACTGAAAGGTGTACGCGACATCGATCCACGCACGGGCACCACAGTTCGCTGACATTCGCTTCCAAACCAGCAGTGCTCAGGTGGCATCCTAGTTAGTGAACCTCTACGAGGAGTCACCATGATCACCGCTGCTACCCTTGCCGTCGTTGCCGCCCTGTCGGTCGGTCCACCCTGGATCTCGATCGAGTACCCCGCCAATCCCCACGACCGCTCGAACACCGGCACGATGCTGTACGTGCACGTGTTCCATCATGCCCAACCCATTGCCTATCCCATCGAGGGGACGGCCGAAGGGTTCGTGAATGGCGAGCGACGCAGCATCAAGCTGAAATTCACCGAAACCGCGCGGCCCGCCGTGTACGGACTATCGCGGCAGTGGCCGACCGAAGGCGTGTGGACGCTCGTGATCAAGATGAGTCGCGGTGAGAATAGTGAGGACGGCGCCACGGCGGTCGTCGAGCTGGGCACGGACGGCGAGATTGCCTCGGTCCGCGTGCCGACACGGCAGCAGGGTCAGTGGACGATCCCCGTCGATGTCTCGATGACGGAGATCGATCGCGCGCTGCGGGCGCGGGCCAGCGCCCTCGCCGTGCGGCGTTAAGCCCGTGAGGGAGTCAGGAGCTGGGAGTTGGGAGTCAGGGAAATCCCAACTCCCAACTCCTAACTCCCTTCTAGATCACCTTTCCAATCGGTAAGTCGCGAATCCTCTTTCCAGTAGCAGCAAAGATCGCATTGCACACCGCTGGCGCTGTCGGTGGCACCGAGGGTTCACCAATGCCTCCCAGCGCATCGGTGCTCGGAACGATGTGCACCTCGACCACCGGCATCGCGGGCATGTGGAGCATCGGGTAGTCGGTGAAGTTGCTCTGCTGCACGCGCCCCTTCTCGATTGTGATCTCCCCATAGAGGGCTGCCGAAAGCCCGAACACCACGCCGCCCTGCATCTGCGCGGCAATCGTGTCCGGGTTCACGACCGGCCCGCAATCGACCGCGCACACGACACGATGCACGCGCACCGTGCCGTCGGCAGCGACCGAGACCTCCGCGACTTCCGCGCAGGTGGTCGGCTCCCATTCCGCGAGCGCGATACCGCGGCCGCGCCCCGGAGGCAGGGGAGTACCCCATCCCGCTTTCGTCGCGGCGAGCTCCAGCGTGCGCAGGTGCCGCGGCTTCGCCTGCAGCAGCTCGCGCCGCAGCTCGTAGGGATCGCGGCCCGCCGCCGCCGCGAGCTCGTCCATGAAGCACTCGACGACGTACGCGTTCTGCGATGCACCCACCGAGCGCCAGAAGCCGAGCGGGACCGGCAGGTCCACCGCCAGCTGATCCACGAACAGGTTCGGGAACGAATACGGAAGCTCGGTCGCCCCGTCGATCAGCGTTCGGTCGATGCCGTTCTGAAGCGGCCCGAACTTGGTGAGTATCGGCGGCGCGACGATGTGATGCGTCCACGCGACCGGTCGATTCTGCGCATCGAGTCCGGCGCGCAGCTTGTTGTACGTCGCCGGCCGGTAGAATCCGTGTTTCGTGTCGTCTTCACGCGACCAGATGACTTTGACCGGCGCGTTCACGGCTTTTGAAATACTCACCGCTTCCACCACGAAGTCCGATTCCAGCCGTCGTCCAAACCCGCCGCCGAGCAGCGTGGTATGGACACGCACGGCGGCGATGGGCACACCGGCGGCCTCGGCCGCAACCTGCTGCGCGCGCGTCTGGTTTTGCGTGGGCGCCCACACCTCGCATTCACCCGCGCGCACGTACGCCGTGCAATTCATCGGTTCCATCGTGGCGTGGTGCAGAAACGGAACGGTGTAGACGCCCTCGATCTTCTTCACGGCACCCGCAAGTGCGGCAGCCGCGTCGCCCACGGTCTGCGCGGTGACGCCCGCCTGATCGGCAAGCGCGGCGAGCTTCGCCGGAATGGCGCCGAGCGTGGCGTTCGCTCCCTCATCCCAGGTGATTTGCAGCGCCCGCCGGCCCTGGACGGCGTGCCAGTAGGTGTCCGCGACGACCGCGACGCCGCTCTCCGTGCCGACACCCCACGCGCCGTTCGTACCGGTCCAGGGGATACCGGTCAGCTCCACGACGTGGCGTACGCCAGGCACCGCTTTCGCGGCCGTCGCATCGAAGCTCTTCACCTTGCCGCCAAACACGGGCGCGCGCTCGATGCTGGCCACGAGCATGCCGGGGAGTCGGACGTCGATGCCGAACTGGGCCGAGCCGTTCACTTTCGAAGGCGTGTCGAGCCGTGGCACGCGCGTCCCGAGTATGCGGAAGTTCTTCGGATCCTTGAGCGGTGCATTCTCGGGAACGGGCAGCGTCGCCGCTCTTGTGGCGAGCGCGCCGTAGGTCAGCCGGTGATTCGCGTGCGTCACTGTGCCGTTGCTCGTGCTGCACGCGGCGGCATCGACGCCCCAGGTCTGCGCCGCGGCGGACACGAGCATCGCACGCGCCGTCGCGCCCGCTTTGCGCAGGATGTCGTACGAGGTCCGCACGCTCGTGCTGCCGCCCGTCACCATGCCGCGCGACCAAGCCGCAGGATTGACCGGTACCGCGCCGACTTTCACCTTCGACCAGTCGGCGTCCAGCTCTTCGGCGGCGATCATCGCGAGGGCCGTGTGATTCCCTTCGCCCATCTCCGATTTGTCGCTGATGACCGTGACGGTGCCATCGGTGTCGACTTGCAGCCACGCATTCGGCGCAAACGGGACGACCCCATGGCGATCGGGAATGCGAAAGGCGACGATGAGTCCCGTGGTCGCAGCCCCCGCCACCTGCAGGAAGTGCCGGCGTTCCATCATGCCTCCTTTGCGGCGCGATGAATCGCGGCGCGGATGCGCTGATAGGTGCCACAGCGGCAGATGTTGCTCATCGCGGCGTCGATATCCGCGTCCGTCGGCTGCGGCTTCTTGGCGAGCAGCGCCGCCGCGGTCATCACCTGGCCCGACTGGCAATAGCCGCACTGGGGCACGTCTTCGGCTATCCACGCCTTCTGCACGCGGTGCGTTGTCGTCGGACTGAGCCCCTCGATGGTCGTGATGCGCTTGGATCCCACGGCGGCGACGGGGAGCACGCACGTGCGCACGGGCTCGCCGTCGAGATGCGCCGTGCAGGCGCCACATTGCGCGACGCCACAGCCGAATTTCGTGCCGGTGAGTCCGAGGTTGTCGCGGAGAATCCAGAGCAGCGGAGTATTGGCTTCAGCTTCGACGGTGCGGCGTCGACCGTTCACCAGGAGCGAGTAGGATGGCATGCTGCTACCTCTAAGGAAGGGTATCGGAAACCTGAAGCGAAAAACTGACGGACGGAAGGGAGCAGGGTGGCGGCGCCGCCGCCTCACGGTAGGTTAAGGCCATGATCATTCCATTTCGCGTCGCCGCACTCCTCCTCTCGGCTCAAGCCCACCAACACGGTTCCGGCGAGCAGCTCGGCAGCGTGACGTTCCCCATCTCGTGCAATGCCGAAGCGCAGCAGCGCTTCACCCGCGCGGTCGCGGGTCTGCATTCCTTCTATTGGGAAGCGGGCCAGGCCGCGTTCCAGGCCGTCGCGGACGCGGACTCGACCTGCGCCATGGCGTATTGGGGCCTCGCGATAAACGCGTGGGGCAATCCGTTCGCCGGCGGACCGGGTGGCAACGCGGGGAAGGGCGCACCGCTGCGCCGCGGCGCGGCATTCGTTGACCGTGCGATTGCGCTTGGCGCGCCCACAGCGCGAGAGCGCGGATTCCTGGCGGGGGCCGCGGCACTCTATCGTGGCTCGGACTCGATTCCCAACAGCCGCCGGCTCCAGGCCTACTCGGACACGCTGGCGCGCGTCTATCGCGATTTCCCGGGCGAAACGGAGATCGCGATCTATTACGCGCTGTCGCTGGTCGCGACCGCACCGAAGACCGATACGACCTACGCGCGGCAAAAGCAGGCCACCGCGATCCTCAATCCGCTGTACCGGAAATTCCCGCAGCATCCGGGACTCGCGCATTACATCATCCACGCGAACGACTCGCCACGCCTCGCGACGCTCGGCCTCGAGGCGGCGCGCCGCTACGCGTCGATCGCGCCGTCGGCCCCACACGCGCAGCACATGCCGTCGCACATTTTCATTCGGCTCGGGCTGTGGGATGAAACCATCACTGCGAACAAGCGCGCGTTCGAGGCCGGTCTGCAGTACGCGATCGAGCATAACCAGCCCGTGGCGCCCGAGCGGCTCCACGCGCTCGACTACATGGTCTACGCCTATCTGCAACAGGGTCGCGACCGTGAAGCGCGCAGCACCGTCGATTCGGCACGCAAGCTGCTCACGGCCACCAACGCCAACGACGCCGTGATCGCGAACTACAACAGCGTGGCGATGGAAGCGCGCGTGCCGCTCGAGCGTGGTGACTGGGCGGGCGCCGCGCGGCTCCCGGTGCGAGTCGCGGAGCTCACGATCGGCGCCGCGCTCGACCATTTCGCCCGCGGGATCGGGTTCGCGCGCATGGGGGATACGGCGCAGGCGCGGGTCGAAATCGCCGCGCTCGCGGCGACCGAGGCCGACCTGACGCGCCGGGGTGATGTCGACTGGGCACGCGTCGTCGCGATCAAACAGCAGGCGGTACGGGCCTGGGTCACGCTCGCCGCCGGCGACACCGCGGCGGCGCTACGCGAGGCCGGCGCAGCCGCCGATCTCGAGGACGTGACGGAGAAGCAGCCCGTCACACCCGCCGAGCTGCTGCCGGCGCGCGAGCTGCAGGCCGACATGCTGCTGGCGGTGGGACGGCATCGCGACGCGCAGGCGGCGTACGACGCGACCCTCAAGCGCGAGCCGAATCGCGCGCGCAGCCTGTTCGGCGCCGCCCGGGCCGCCGAGCTGGCGGGGGATCGCGAGGGCGCGCGGAGGCGCTACGACCAGTTCCTCGCCCAGATGAAAACCGCCGATGGGGACCGGGTTGAGATCGCGCGCGCACGGGAATCAATGCGCTAGATTAGACGGCTCGTGAGCACCAGCGCCACTCTCTGCCCCCGCTGCAGCCAGCCCCTTCAGCCGGGGGCTCGGTTTTGCCCCAACTGCGGGGAGGACACCTCCGGCCCGCAGACCGCGCTCTCCGCGAAGGGAGATCGTCCGGCGACCCAGATCAGGACCAGTGATGTGGGCGTGATCGACACGCTCCGTAAAGCGACGCTGGGCGAATACGAAGTCATGGGCCTGCTGGGGCGCGGCGGCATGGCGACGGTGTATCTCGCGCACGACATCGCGCTCGACCGCAAAGTCGCGATCAAGGTGATGGCGCCGCATCTGTTGTCGGGTGAAGGCATGGCGGAGCGGTTCAAGCGCGAAGCCCGCACGGCCGGATCGCTCAGTCACCCCCACATCATCCCGATCTACGCCGTCCGGCAAGCGGGCGACCTGCTGTTCTTCGTGATGAAGTTCGTCGAAGGACGTCCGCTCGACGGCATCATCCAGGAGGTCGGCGCGCTGCCGTTCGCGATGACGCAGACGATCATGCAGCAGGTGGGCTCCGCGCTCGGCTACGCGCATCGCCGCGGCATCATTCATCGCGACATCAAGCCCGCCAACATCATGCTCGACGTCGACGGCTGGGCGGTGGTCACTGACTTCGGCATCGCGAAAGTGGCCGACAAACGGGGACTCACGATGACGGGCGCGACGGTGGGGACGCCGTCGTACATGAGCCCCGAGCAATGCGCCGCGACCGGGGAATTGACCACCGCCTCGGATCAGTACTCGCTCGGCGTGGTGGCGTACGAGATGATCGCCGGCCGGCTGCCGTTCAACGCCGACTCCGTCATGGCGATCATGTACGCGCACTACAACGATCCGGCGGTGCCGATCGCTTCGGTGCGACCCGACTGCCCGCCCGCGATGGCTGCCGCGGTGATGCGCATGCTGGAAAAGGAGCCGGCGAAGCGCTGGCCCACGGTCGACGCCGCGGTGGCCGCGTTCGGAGGCGCCCCGCTCGCGCCTGATGATCCGATTCGCACGCAGATGATGACGCTCGCCAACAGCGGGGTTGCCTCGCAGCTGGTGGCGAAGTTCAGCACGCCGCCGAGTCCGACGCCGGCAGGCAAGAGCCCGATCTCGAAGTCGCGGAAAGGCGTCGCGGAGCACACGCCCGGCGAGCCGACCATGACGTCGGGTGGGGTCGTGGGACTGACGTTGGTGCCCGATCGCGTGTCGGTGGCCGTCGGCGGCGCGGTACAGCTCACCGCGCGACCCAAGCGGGCGAGTGGCGCGACCCTGTTCGGCCGCGTCATCACCTGGGCCTCGACCGACACCGATGTGGCCACCGTTTCAGATGACGGGTTGGTCGCGGCACACCAACCTGGCACCGCGACGATCACGTGCATGTGCGAGGGGGCAAGCGCGACGGCGATCGTCGTCGTCACGGCGCCAAAGAAGTCGCGTGTGCTCGCCTATGTGGCCGGGTTCGTGGTACTCGCGCTGGCGGGCGCGGGCACGTGGATCCTCAGTCCGTGGAACACGCCGCCCGCGGCGCCGCCGCCAGCCGTGCAGCCGGCGCTGGTTCCTGACTCGGTCATCGTCGCGGCGCCGCCACCGGCTCCGCCGCCCGTGCCGTCACGTATTGCTGGTCGCCCCGTGACCGAGCGGCGCCCCACGACGCCTCCAGCTCCGCCGCCTGCACCCCCGCCGGCGCCCGTGGTCACCGACGTGCAGCCTACCGTGCCGCCGCCCGCAGCCGCGCCGGCCCCCGCCCCCGCCCCCGCTCCCGCGCCGGCTCCCGTGCCTCCGCCGGCACCGGAGAATCCGCGGCCGCTGATCGAAGCGGCGATCCAGACGTACGGGCGCGCGCTCGAGTCGCGCGACGTGCAGCAGGTGCGTCGCGCCTACCCCGGTCTGTCGGCACAGCAGGCCCAAGTCTGGCGTGACTTCTTCGGAATGGTGAGCGATCTCAAGGTCGATCTTGCGATCACGCAGCTGCAGATCACGGGCGACGGGGCCGAGGCGCAGGTCGAGGGGTTCGTCACGCAGAACCGTCGGCCGCCGCGGCAGCCAATGACCTTTCACGCCACGCTCGAGCGCGTGAGCGGAACCTGGCGCATCGCTTCGATCAGATGAGGCCTGCGCCGCCCTTCGCCGCCGCAGTTATTCGCCGCCCTTCGCCGGCGCTTCTCAGAAGTTGTACTCCAATCCCCCCGTCCACACCACCGTCGGCTGCATCCCCGAATTCCGCAGCGGGAACAGCGCGTTCGTCACCAGCAAGATGCCGCGGGGCGTCTGGAACTTGAACCCGATCGAGGCGCTCAAGAGATCATCGCGCTGATCGGGGATGTTGGTGGGAGTCACCGCGTGCGGGTAGGGCAGCTGATACTGCACCGGCCCCGGGATCTCGAGCTTGCTCTCTCCCAATTGCCATTCCGACAGCAGGTCCACCGCCAGCGTCGTCGACGCTGACACCGCGTTATCGAATCCCAGCACCGCGATCACGGAATTGTTCGACAGCTCTGCGTCG
>Ga0137432_1000267_pt1 | contig 35487 bp, 29 predicted proteins | sample EasRivERMZT820_2_FD_102337 | JGI IMG/M metagenome (GOLD analysis project Ga0137432, IMG submission 102337) | Soil microbial communities from meander-bound floodplain in the East River, Colorado, USA - East River MetaG ERMZT820_2 | ecosystem: Environmental > Terrestrial > Soil > Floodplain ... | reverse complement strand
GCCGCGAGAACGAAGGCATAGAGCCCGCTGCGCACCGGGCGGTCCTGGGTCGACATGTCGAGCCCGACGGTGCTGTTGCCGAAATTCGTGCTCGCGGCGACGTAGAGGTACTTGCCGTCGCGGCTGAACGCCGGTGCGCTCACCTCGGCCATCCCGTCGGTGACCTGATGGGAGGTCTTCTTCCCGAGGTCGTGCAGAAAGAGCGCCCGCAGGTAATTGGGGAGCGCCCGCACGTAGGCCACCCATCGTCCATCGGGGGAGAACGTCGAATCGAAGCCGCGACCGAACAGCCGGCGGGTGTTGGTGTCGAGCTTCCGGGTGCTCCCGGAATCGAGATCGATCAGATAGAGGTTCAGATGGGCGTCCTCGTAGAGGATCGACTCACCATCGGGAGACCAGGCCTTCAGGAAGTAGTAGACGCCGTCGCCGAGACTGATGCGCCGCCGCTCGCCGGTGCCGTCCTGCGCCGCGATGATCAGCTCGAAGCGGTCCGTTTCATCGGAGACCCAGGCGACCTTCTGCCCATCGGGGGACCAGAGAGGATCGCGATCGTTCGCGCCGGTGCTGCGTGTCAGGTTGCGCGCATCGCCGTGCTTGAGGGGCACCGTGAAGATGTCGCCGCGCGTCGAGAACGCGGCGCGGGCGCCCTTGGGAGACAGCACACCGGTCGTGATGCCGCGCGAAGCGTCCTTCCACTGGGGGTGGAGCTGCGGCAGGTCGGGTCTCAGCGCAAGGGTAAGCGCTCGTTCCTTCTTCGGCGCGATATCGAACAGATGGAGACGTCCCCCAAGGTCGTAGATGATGGCGTCGTTGGTCGCCGCGGCGCTCTCGATGTCCCAGTCGTCGTGATGCGTGAGCTGCGTCACCGCGTGGGACGCCGTGTCGTACATGAAGAGGTTCACCCGGCCGGCGCGATCGGAGAGGAAGTAGACCGCGGAGCCCACCCACATCGGGTCGGTGTCGTTGACCCTGTCGTGGGGGATCTTCTCGATGCCGTGCGCGGTGAGATCGAAGATCCAGATGGGGGGAGTCCTGCCACCGCGGTAGCGATCCCATCCGCTGGTGCCCCACTGCGCGGGGGTGAAGAGCTGGTAGGCGACGCGCCGTCCGTCCGGCGAGAACGAGACATCCGACGCCTGCGGCATCGGCATCGCTGTGGGGAGCCCGCCGTCGATGGACACGGCGAAGATCTGCTGTCCCCCTCGCGTCATCACCTCGCGGTTCGAGGTGAACAGAACGGACTTTCCATCGGGCGTCCACCCGCGCACGGAGTCCTCGTAGGGATGCCAGGTCAGGCGGCGCGGCTGGCCTCCTTCGCTCGGGACGATGTAGACGTCGGCATTGCCGTTGTACCCGGCGCTGAAGGCGACCCATTGTCCGTCGGGCGAAAGCGACGGGTCGTTCTCGGTGGCCGGATGCGAGGTGAGGCGCTGGGGCTGTGAGCCGTCGCGCCGGGCGGTCCAGATGTCTCCGGCGTAGACGAAGGCGATGCGATCGCCCGCGATGCTCGGCTGCTCGAGAAAAAGGGTTTCCGTCGCGGCGTGAGCCGCGGCCAGAAACGTCAGCGTCTGGAGGAAAGAGGTCACAAGGAGCCGGAGACCTTGCCGAAGACGTATCACGCTACCTCCTCGATGGTTCGGTTTTTCACTCATCATCTCAGGACGGCCCGCCCGGCGCACTGGTGAAGGATCCCGTGGCGAGAACACGCCCCTGCTCGTCGCGGGCCTCGACCGTCCACGATCCCGTGTACCAGATTGTCTTGCGGCTGTGCGTGCGCCAGTCCGCCCCGCCAATCTGCAGCGGGATCGACTGCTCGACTCTCCCGTCGCGCATCCAGACATGACGGATGCGCTGCCCGGGCCTGCCGCCCATCACACGCGTCGAGAACCAGACGGCATCTCCCCGGGAGAATTCGTCGTCGAGGTCCGCGAGACGATGATTGACGATGCGGCGTCCCACCCCGGACTCCGTCACCGTCAGGGCGCCGCGGGGCGCAGCCTGCTCTTCCCGGATGGGAAGCGCTGGAGCAGGCGGGTTCGCTGGCTTGGGTGGTGCCGTCTCGGGCTCGGGCGTGGCCGGCGGTGAAGTCTCGAGCGCCGCTGGCTCTCTGAGTGGCAGGCGCTCTGCGGATGCTGGCGCTTTGGCGGCCGATTCACCCCCATCGGCATTGATCCTGACGATCAACCGGACGCCGGCGAGCACGACGATGAGTCCGACCATGAGCGCTACCGCGACACGCGCCCGGCTGCGCGGGGGGGGCGCCTCTTCGCGATAGGGGTGATCCGACGCGGGGCGTGATGCCGCATGCTCCGCCTCCGGCGCGTGAGCCTCGCGCGCGCCGGCTTCGATCAGCGGCTCGGCCGCACGGGCCGGCACAACTGCGTCCGGCGAGGGGTGCCGGATCGCCGGCTCGGCATCGAGACGCGTCACCGGGGGTCTTGCCTGCTCGATGGCATCGGCCTCGCATTCGATCTCGTCGTCCGGGTCGTCGGCGTCGAAGCCGTGCGGGTCCGCGGCGTCCATCCCGGCGTGCGAGGCCATCGCAGTCTTTCGCCAGCGCGCGAGCGCGGCCTCGACGGGACGCGGTGCTGCACGATCAGGCTCCGCCGGCGTCTCCGCAGCGGGTGCCATCGCCTCGCGCTCCCGGTCGTACCGATCGATCATCGCTCGCGGATCGAACCCGAGGGTCTTCGCGTACGCCCGGACGTAGAACTTGGCGCGGCCGGGAAGGGCGTTGTAGGCGTTGGCCTCGAGCGCCTCCAGATTCCCGCACCCGATCCCCGTCGCGGCCGCGATCTCCTCGATCGAGACGCCGCGCGCTTCGCGCTCTTTGCGGAGTTGTTCGCCGATCGCCATCGCAGCAGTTTAGCAGGGTGGCCGCCCGCGGCCGAAGGCTTCCCGGCCGAGGCGCGTCGTTACTTCGGTAATGCCGAGGTCCAGTTGGTGACCAGTGTCAGCACGGGGCCCGTGTCGCCGCTGAGCTGGGCCGCCCCGAGAAAGCGCTTGCCATCGGGGGTGAAGGCTCCCGTGCTCACCGGCAGCGCCTCCCCGCCAAACAGGGGGCGCGGCGCGCCGATCTCGAGCCCCGCCCCGCTTGGCTTCACGGGAACGGCGTAGGCCTTCCCGTCGAGGTCCTCGACGTAGATCTCCTCCCCCGTGCCGGTCCATTGCACGGTCAGGGCGCCCTGGGCGGAGACCTGCCATTTGCCGCCGGTTTCGGGGAACGAGCGCACGTAGACCTCGGTGCGACCCGACTCATCCGAGACATAGGCGACCCAGCGGCCGTCCGGCGAGAAAACGCCCAACTCCTCGTTGGCGGGCGTAACGATGAAGGGCACAGGCTTCGCCTCCCCCGTCATCGGCATGAGCATGATGTCGCTGCCGGTCTTCAAAGATTGCGTCGTATAGAGGATGAACGAACCATCCTTCGACCAGTCGGTCGGAATCAGAGTCGAGTCCACGGAGGAAACCTTGCGCTCGGGCGTTCCACCATCGATCTCCTTCGCCGAGAGGGTGCCGCCGCCATCGATGAACGCCAGCTGCCGGCCGTCGGGTGACCAAAGAGGAATCAGCGCGTTGGTCTCTCCCAGCGTGAAGCGCGTGCCGATGCCCCGGGACAGGTCGTACGTCCAGATGTCCGAGCCGCCATCCGGGTGACGCACCGTGGCCGCCGCCCGGCGGCCGTCCGGCGAGATCTCCATGAAGAGCCAGAAGATCGCCGGCTCGCCGACCGTGCCGAGCTTCTTTCCGTCCAGGTCGTACCAGGTGAGCTGGTTGTTCCCCTGGATCGCGCCGCTCTGGAACAACAGCAGCCCACTCGAGACCGTGTACGTTCCTGTGTAGCGGAAGGTGTTGAACTGGACGTTCTCGGCAATCGGCACCGCCTCGCCGGACAGGCGCAGAGCCTCGGGGTCGAATGCCTGCGCCATGAGGTTGCCATCCCTCACGAAGACCAGATGCCCCGAATCGACCGGGATCCCTTCGCTGTCGGCCTTGAGGACGAGGTCGATCTTCCTGGACGCGATCTCGAGGCTGTAGATCCCGTTGACCTCATCACCGGCGTTGTTCCCCGAGAAGAAGAGCACCCGCTTCCCGTCCGGCAGGAAGTGCGGGTTTCGGTGCGTGAGGACCTTGTTTTCCGGTGAGGTGATGGAAGCTGCCGCCCCACCGGATGCGGGCACCGCGCTGAGACCTCCCCTGGGGCGAGGCGCGAAGACGATGGTGCCGTCAGCCCCCCAGCTGGCGCCGCGTCCATCTTCCGCCTCGCAGATCGTCAGCACCGCTCCGCCGGCGGCCGGGACCTTCTTCAGCTTGCGATCGGCGAAGAAGCCGATCTGGCGGCCGTCGGGGGACCAGAAGGGATACGTGGCCCCGTTCGTCCCCGCCAGCGGCTGGGACGTCAGGCTGTCGAGCTGTCGGACGTAGAGGGTCCGCGCGCCTCCGCGCTCGCGCCCGGCGTAGACGAGCATGGTCCCGTCGGGGGAGAGGGCGAGGGAGGCGTTGTCGGTGTCGAGGCTCGTTCCCGAAGGCACGACGATGCTCGCGCGCATCAGCCTCGCCGGCGCAGTTTCGGGGCGGTGAAGCATCCATCCAAGACCGAAGGCGGCGACAGCGGCCAACGCGGCGATCGCCGCGGCTGCGGCTGTCCGGGCGCCGCGGCGCCTTCCGGCGGTCGCGGAGCGCGCCGCCGCCCGCGCCGTCCCGCTCTGCGTTGCGATCCACTCCAGCTCACTCTTGACGTCGAGGGCGCTCTGCCAGCGCTCTTCGGGATCCTTGTGCAGGCACCGTCCGATCGTCCGGTCCAGCGACGGCGGGCTCCCCGCGATGATCTCAGACACCGGCCGCGGCTCACGCTCGAGGACCGCCGCGATCACGCTCGCCTGGCTGGCCCCCTCGAAGGCGCGCTTCCCCGTGACCATCTCGAAGAGCACCGCCCCGAGAGAGAAGATGTCGGCGCGATGGTCCACGGGTTTTCCCTCGAGCTGCTCGGGAGCCATGTACTGCATCGTGCCGACGATCGCCCCCTGCATCGTGAGGGGGGTCGTGCGCGTGGGAGCGACCGTGGGGAGGATCCCCGTGCCCGACGTGGTGCCGAAGCGTCCCTCGCTCAGCTTCGCCACCCCGAAGTCGAGCACCTTCACGCCGGTCTTCGTGAGCATGAGGTTGGCCGGCTTCAGATCGCGATGGACGATCCCCTTACGGTGCGCCTTGTCGAGCGCGTCGGCGACCTGCGCTCCATACCGCATCACCTCGTCCGTCTTCAGCGGGCCTTTCTCGAGGCGGGCCGCCAGGGACTCTCCCTCGAGCAGCTCCATCACGAGGTAGGTGACGTCGTCCTGGGTTCCGATGTCGAACAGCGTGCAGATATTCGGATGGGAGAGCGACGAGATGACCTTCGCCTCGCGCTCGAATCGTTCGCGGGAATCGGCGACTCCGGCCAGGTGCGCCGGGAGGACCTTGAGGGCGACCTCCCGCCCGAGCCGCGTATCGGTGGCGCGGTAGACCTCCCCCATGCCCCCCGCGCCGAGCGACCCCACGATGCGGTACGAGCCGAGCTGCGTTCCTGGGGAGAGCGCCATGGGGCAGAGGTTATCAGACAATTCACCGCCCGGTTCCTGCCCGTTCAGGGGCCATGAGAGGGGCCCTGAGTGCCGTCCCTGGCACGCGGCATGCAACTCCCCTGGTGTGGGAACTACTGGAAAGAGCGGGAGGCGATTCTCGCCTACGTCCAGGGGGCCACGGAGGACAAGGTCGACATGGCGGTGCGCACGCACACGCGGGACCTGCGTGATATGACTCACCGCCCGCAGGGCGGCATGGGGGATAGGAGGAGGTGGATATGAGAATTCGTCGAGTGATTCTGGCAGCCGTCATTGGCCTGGTCGTTGCCCTGTTTGCAGGTGTGGTGTTGGCCGTCGAGACAGCGCCGAAGGCGAAGAACTTCACCGGACAGATCGTGGCGCTGGACCTCAAGGCGCTGTTGATCACGCTCCGGGAGGACATCGACAAGTCCGGGGCCGACGAGACCGTGTTCACGATCGACCCGAACGCCTTGGTCCGGATCCACGGGCCGAAGGGGAAGCTCGACCAGCTCAAGGCCGGCGACATCGTGACGGTGAAATACCAGGTGCAGGAACGCACGTGGCTCGCGATCGAGATCGCGCATTTCTAGTGTAGGATGGCTCGGGTGGGATCCGGCACACCCACCCGGGGAGCCTGGCCGGCGGCCCGGATGCCGCCATGGGAGCGAGTATGAAAGCCCTGACACGGGAAAAGGCCATCGCGGCGATTCGTCGCAAGCTGCTCGAGATCGTCGACGACGAGCACTCGATGTGCGCGATTGCCGCCGAGAAGGGCATCTACTGCCATGGATTCGCGCAGTACACGGACGAGCAGCTCAAGGAGCGCTACTCCTGGCTCATGCGGAACCGACCGGACCTGAAGCGGGAGGAGTTGGAGGATCTCGCCAACAAGTGGCAGCTCGCGCGTCAGATCGTCCATAAGGTCCCTCTCGCGTGCGACGCGCAGCAATGCGAGCACGACACGTGCCTCGGATGGGACACTTTCGACAACCCGACGCTCGCCCGTTTCTATCGCGAGATCCTGGGCCACGAGATCGCCATCGCCGGCTGAGAGGTCCCCGGCCGATCAGTGGCACGTCGAGCAGGCGTCCTCGATGAGCGTGAACGCGCCCCCTGGCGCGGCCTGATGGCAGGTGGCACACTCGGCGCCGGCCTCGATGTGGAACGCGTGGTCGAACTCACCGAGGGGAGAGTCCACCTTCCGCTTCAGGATCGACGCGTGGCAGGTGGCACAGTCCACGCCCGCCGTCTCGGTGTGATGGCACGAGGCGCACCCCTCCTGACCGAAACGCAAGCGGCCGTGCCCTTCCGCGGTGGATCCCACCGCTCCCTGGCCCTCCTGGTGGCATGCCAGGCAATCGATGCCGGCATCGATGGCGTGCCGTTCGTGCGGAAACTTGATCTCACCGAACGGAACGGTCTGCGTCTCGATGCCGATGTGGCACGAAAGGCAGGCCGACGCATAGGGAGCGGCCTTCCAGGGACGCGGAAGCGGCGCGAGGCCCCGCAACGCGCGCGCGGCGTTCATATCGTCGTGCGACTTCTGCAGAAGCGCGGCGGAGTAGGTCACGTTGTGCACCGCGTGCCCGCGTGCGACGAGATCCTGGTTGTAGCGCGCATCGGCGAACGCGGGCGGCGTTGTGCCGCCGAGCGCCGCCGCGGTCCGGACGATCTGATCGCCGAGCGCGTGCGCGCGCTGTCCCACCGTCTGCCACGACTGGTAGATCCTCAGGTAGGCCGGCCCGTGGCACGACATGCAGGAGACTTCCGAGGCGCGCCGGGTGGTCCCGCCGTGGCCGGGGATGTCGATGTGGCACCCCTCGCAGCGCACGCCGGCGGAGAACATGGGATCGGGCATCGGATCCACCCCCCGGCCGCCGATGCCGGCGTAGAGGTTCGACTGCGGGGAATGCCCCTGGCTGTGGCAGGTCTCGCAGCCGGTCTCGATCATCCGCGCGGGGCCCACGTGATCGATCTCGAGGTGACAGTTGAGACAGTCCACCTTGTGCTCGCTGACATGCGTGCGGTGGATGTGCTCGGTGTCGTCATACTGCGCCAGGCGCGGCGGGTCGTTGTGACAGGTCATGCAGCGCTCTCGCGGCACGGCCCCGTCGCTCCCGGCGGGGCGGGCGTGGCACCAGGTGCAGTTCATCCCTAGGCGCCCCACGCTGGCATGATCGAAGGCGTGCGTTCCGCTGGCGACGATCGTGTCTGGCACGGCATGGCACAGGGTGCAGCGGGCGGTCCCTTCGCCGGCGGTCTGGCCCTTGAAATGGCAGAGGATGCACGTCGATTCCGTCACCGCGATGTGGCTCCCCTGGACGATCTGCGAATGGCATGAGGTGCATCGGAGGTCCTTGCCTCGGCGCATCCCGGACAGGTGCGCGGTGTGGTCGAAGAGCACGTTGCCGTAGAGCTCGCGGCCGGCGAGCAGCCGCCTCTCGTGACAACGCAGGCAGGACGCGTCGTCGACCTCGGCCCAGGGGTTCGTCCCGTAGGTCCCCGTGAAGTAGCTGGTGACCATCGACAGGGCCTCATACTTCTTGCGGATCGTGGCCCCTGCGCCGGGGGGAATGTGGCAGTCGACGCAGGCGATGTTGGAGTGCGATGACGTCTTCCACGATTCGTAGTAGGGGCGCATCACGTGACACGAGCCGCAGAAGTCCGGCTGGCTGGTGACCTCCAGGGTGGTCCCGAGCGCGACGAACCCCACCCCGGCCACGAGCCCCGCGATGAGGACGAGCGCCGGAATCTTGACCAGACCGATCGCGGCGCGTCGCCGCGCGGCGTCTTCGCCCTCCTCGGGGGGATTCCTTTCACTCATGCCCGGCTCTCACGCGCGGCGCGCGCCCGCAGGCGCACGAGGATCGCCAGAGTCAGGATGAGGTAGAACCAGAAGATGATCAGCCCCATCCGACGCCAGAACTTCTCCCCGAGCTTCGAGGCGACCTCCGACTGGACCTGCTGCGCGATGGCGCGGGAGCGCTCGGTGATCGCCGCCACGCGCTCCTGATCGAGCGCGTGCATCACGGGGAGCGATTCGCGCAGGATGGTCCGGGCCTCGGCGAGCCGCGCCTCGAAGTCCTCGACGTAGATCGGGATCGCCGCCGCCTGCTTCACCCGATCGTCGGCCAGGACGAGATCCTCCTCGGCCGCCGTGAAGAGCGTCTTCATGCGGGAAGCGAGCGCCGCCTGGTCGGAGCCTTCCGCGTGGCACTCGAGGCACACGGTGTCGAGCCGCTCGATCCCTGCCCGCTCCACCGCGTGGCTCCCATGACACGAGGCACACTCGCCGAGCCCGGCCGCCTGCATTGCGCCGTGGTGGGGTCCATCGAGAAAATGAGCCCGGGTGGTGAGGTGGCATTGGCCGCAGATCTTCTCGACGTCGCCGACACCCGGCGGCGCAGCCCCATGGGAGCCGTGGCAGCGCGCGCAGGTGGGAGCCGATGCGTTCCCTGACTCGATCACCGCCCGCCCGTGCACACCGGCGGCCCAGGCGGCCTGAGGATCCTCGGCCCAGCCGTAGCGCGCCGCCAGGGTCGCGTCCGCGTGGCACTTGCCGCACGTCGCGGCGATGTTCTGCGCGTGCGTGGGACTGGATGGATTCTGCGGCGAGAGGATGTCGTGGACTCCGTGACAGTCGGTGCACACGGCGACGTTGCCGTCGCCGCGCGCCAGCCCGCGGCCGTGCCCCGACGTCTCATAGAGCGCGAGCTGGTCGGTCGGGAGATTGTAGGGACGCATCACCGCCGCGTCGGCGTGGCACGAGGCGCACAGTGCCGGGATCTCCTCCCGCCGGAACGCTCCTTTGAAGCTCCCGCGATGGGCGCCCGCGACGGTCGCCGCCGTCGGGTCACCGCCGTGACAGGAAACGCAGGCGATCTCCTCGCGGTGATGGACGCTGGTGTCGAACGCCACGCGCACGTCCGGATGACAGAGCGTGCAGAGGTTGCCTGCATCCCCCCCCCCAGCCATGGCAGCCAGCAGGATGAGGGAGCCGATCGCGGCCGGGGTCATGGAGCCCCCTCCAGCCACCATCCGTAGACGGAGAAGGCGAGCCAGCCCATAAGGACCATTGCACCGAAGATGGCGCGCCAGCCCGTTTGCCATCCCGCCGCCGGACGCCGCGCACGATCGAGGAACGGCCACAGCAGCGCAATCAGAAGGATCCCCTCCAGCAGGAGGGCCCGGGCCCACCGGGGGACCCCTGCCGGGAAAACCTCCAGGAAGCCGTGCGCGGCGAGCAGGTACCAGGGGGGACGCGCCCCTGGGGGCGTCACGAAGGGGTCGGCGCGGTCCTCGTAGGGGGCCGGAACCAGCGCGGAGAGCGTCACCAGCAAGCCGAAGATCAGCAGCATGAGGATCGCGAGCGAATAGAGATGAACGCGAAATGAGGCCATGCCGAGGCGCGACTCGCCAGGCGTCGTCGAGAGCCCGACGCGCCGCACGCCGGAGAAGTTGAGATAGAGCAGGACGAGGATGATTCCGGGCAGGACGACCACGTGCAGGAAGTAGAAACGGATCAGGAGGAGATTATCCGGTTCGGTCCCCCCGACGAGGAAGCGCAGGAGCGGACCGAGCAGCGGGAGCGACCAGACGATCTCGAGCGCCCGGATCGTGGACCAGTAGCCGCCGCTGTCCCAGGCGAGCAAGCGCCCGGTGAAGTCGGAGTTCGTCGCCGCGAAGAAGAGGAGGATGGCGAGGATCCACAGTCCCTCGCGCGGCTCGCGATAGAGGCCCTGGAAGTAGAAGCGCCAGGCGCGGACCAGCAGGATCAGGAGCAGCGCGTGGGCAGCCCATCCGTGGATCTGATGCACGAACCATCCGAAGGGGACGTCGCGCACGATGGTCGTGACCGATCCGTAGGCCTCCTCGGGGGAGGGCTGGTAGTAGAAGGCGAGCATCACGCCGGTCACTGCGAGAAACAGGAAGAGCATCAGCGAGAGTATTCCGAGGACGCGGGGCCAGCGCGCGTAGGATGGCATGGGCTGCTCGAGCGAGGCGCGGATCGCCTCGCCCATGGGGCGCGACGTATCGAGAGGGAGGGGAAGGAGACCGAAGCTGCTCAGGAAGGAGAACATCTCGGTGAGATTGAACCGCCGCTCGAGCCAGCCGAGGGCGTGTCTCAAACCGTCCTCCCCGTGCGGACGATGATCTCGCCGGCGCGCACCTCGCACGCGTAGCGCGGGAGCGGACGCGACGGCGGCCCCGAGAGCACGTTGCCGTGCCGGTCGAACGACCCATCGTGGCAGGGGCAGCGGATCGAGCGCCCCTCCGGGTCCCACTGGAGCACGCATCGCATGTGCGTGCAGATCGCCGAAAGGGCGACGACCTCCGTGTCCGATTCGCGCACGAGAATCAGGGGCTCCGCGCCGTGGGGGAAGAAACGGGCATGCCCCACGGGGAGGCCGGTCAGCGCCCCGCAGCGCACCTGCGCGGCGACCGGGCTGCGCTCCTTCTCGGGAGCCTTCAGGAAGAGGATGCCCACTCCCGCGGCCGCGAATCCCCACAGAGACAGGAAAGTCCCCACCAGCCAGCCGAGGGCGCGGCGGCGGCCGGCATCGGCCGGAACGTGAGAGACGGGCTCAGTCATCGGATTCCTCCGGTGATCGCGAAGCAGCCTCCCTGGTGCGGATGGCGTCGAGCTCGGCGGCGTGCTCCTCGGCCATCTCCAGCTCGGTGAGATGTCCCGACAGCCACGCGGTGCTCATGGGGTAGACGTCGGGGTTGAACATCACGTAGTAAAGATGCCACACGATGATGGCCAGCGTGGCGAGCCACGCCTCGTAGTAGTGGACGGTGCGCGCGACGTCCCAGCCGAGCTTCGTGAGCAGCCCGATGGAGGTGTTCTCGAACCACAGGACGATCCCCGTCAGGACCATCACCACGGTCCCCCAGACGAGCGCCCAGTACTCCATCTTTTCCATGTAGCCGAACCGTCCGAAGCGGGGTTTCGCGTCCCCGAGGTGGAGGTTGTACCTCAGCATCGCGAAAACGTCGGTGACATCGCCGCGGCGCGGCAGGAGATCGACGAAGAGCCGGCGTCCCCGCGCGGTGAAGGCGAGGTACCAGGCGTGCACGATCGCGGCGAGCACCATCACGATGCCGGAGGCACGGTGGACGATCCCTCGGGCCTCGAACGCGCTGCTGCTGAGGGACCGCAGGCCGCGCACCCACCACGCATCGGGATAACTGAGCATGAACCCGGTGACGACGAGGAGCGTGAAGGAGATCACCAGGGCGAAGTGCTGCAGCCGCTCGGACAGAGTCATGCGGAGGTAGAGGGCGTGCCCCGCCTCCGGCTCCGTGAGCGCGCCCCGGCGGATGCGGAGCCGCCGGCCCGCGCGTCGCGCGAAATCGAGGCCGTTGTGGACGAGCATGCCGCCGATGGTCAGCACGATCACCACGACGTAGATCGTGGCGACCCAGTAGATGAGCGGCTCCTCCTCTCCGCCCCCCCGCGGCACGTGAACCGCGCCCACCGTGAAGCGTTCGTTGGCCCCCGGGTGGCACGTCCCGCAGGTGGCGGCCAGGTTGGCCTTGTGGGTCGGGGACGCAGGATCGGTCGATGGGAGGATGTCGTGCGCCCCATGGCAGCTCGCGCAGTTGGCGACCTCCAGCGAGCCCCCGCGCAGCGCCAGCCCGTGGAAGCTGTCGGCGAAGGTCTGGAAACGATCCGACGCGATGCCGTATTTCTCGCTCAGCCTCACGGAGCTGTGGCACGGAGAGCAGACCTGGGCCGAGAGGTTGGCGGCCGCCACCCGTGACCGCGGGTCCGATGGCCGGAGAATATCGTGCTCGCCGTGACAGTCGGTGCAGACCGGGGCGCTCGTGTTTCCCTTGTGCACCGCCGCGGCGTGCACGCTCTTCCCCCAGGCCGCGGCGGCATCCGCATGACACCCCGCGCACGTCTCCGGAATGTGGGACTTGTTCACGCGCGCGGCGGGGTCCATTCCATGGAGCATCTCGTGACTGCCGTGGCAGTCGATGCACGTCGCCGCGTTCGCGTTGCCTCCCATCAGCGCCGCCCCGTGCACACTCCGCTCGTAGGCGGCGATGAACCCGGCGTCGGGCCCCATCCGGGCGCGCACGTCGGGGTTATCGAGGTGGCATTCGAGGCACATTCTCTCCTGGGCGATCTTTAGCGCGGCAGGATCCCCGTCCTTGTGTCCGTTGATCGCGGCGATCGCCAGGCGATGGCAGGCGAGGCAGGTCGGAGCGCTCGACGCTCCCGAGGCCGCCGCCTTGCCGTGCTCGGATCGCCTGTACTGCTCGACCACCTCCGCGTGGCAGCGCGCGCAGGTTTCGGCGAACCGCGCCCCGGACAGCGGCGCGTCCGGCGCATCGAGGGGCACGATGGCGTGGGTCCCGTGGCACTCGGAGCAGGCGATGACAGGCTCTTTCCCGGGCTCCTCGATTCCGGCGTGGAAGACGTGCGACGACGCCGTGTCGTGACAGGCCGCGCAATCGACGGCGCGCGGTTTCCTGCTGTGCGGGATGCTGTCGACATCGAGGCCGGCGTGGCAATCGGCGCAGGCGAGATCCGCGTGCGGCGATCCGGAGAGCGCTCCGGCGGCGACGTGCAGGGAGATCGTGCGGCCGCCGCGCTCTGTCGTCAGCCCGGCATCGCCGTGACAGGTCAGGCAGTCGTCGTCACCCTGGGCGGAAACGGCCATCCAGCTCCCGGCCGTCGCCAGGGCGAGCGCGACGATCAAGACCATCCCGCTGCCGCGGCTCACGCCTCGATCCCGCGGATCACGAGCGCCAGCGCGAGGATCACTGCGGCGATCACGATCAGCGACAGAGCCAGCCCGACACGGCGGTACCGCAGCTCGGCGAAGGCGCGCTCTCCCGCCGCGATGCCGGCCTCGGCGGCCGCGAGCCCCTTGGCCGCCGTCTCGCTGAACTTGCCCAGGTCGAATCCATGCACCAGCACGCGCGCTTCGATCAGGCTGTCGTCCGCCTCCTGGAGCGCAAAGCGGTCGGGACCGACCTCGACACCGGCGCGCCCCGCCCGATCGAGCTGGTCACGGGCCTCACCGAGACGGGCGCCGATGCGCTCCAGGGATTCCCGCATCGTCCCGGCGGCCTTCCAGCCGGCGTCCCCTTCGAGGTGGCATCCCACGCAGGTCGATCCTGGATGCGTGCCCAGCATGTCGATCGTCGGGCGCTCGATGGCGTGGTTGCTGTGGCAGACGGCGCACTGGATGCAGGCTTCGAGGTTCATGTTCCGGCTCATCTCGGCGTCGCGGAACAGCGTCGCCTCGCGCCCGTGGCAGCTTCCGCACACGTTGGCGATGGTGTCCACTCCGGGAGGCGCGGCGCCGTGGCTGCCGTGGCAGTCGTTGCACGTCGGCGCGCTCAGGTCTCCCGTCTCGTACAGGGCGTGGGCGTGGACGCTCTTCCTGTAGTCCGCGTGCGGGTCGCCGCGTCGTCCGTACGTCGCCATCAGCTCCTGGTTGGAATGGCACCGGGCGCAGGTCTCGGCGACGTGGAGCGGGTAGACCGAGGCGCGCGGGTCCTTCACCGCGAGGACCCCGTGCATGCCGTGACAATCGACGCAGGTGGCGACGTTGGGATCGCCCGCGGCGTTGCGCCGCCCGTGGACCGACGTGACGTACTCGCTGTGCTGATCGACGCGCGCCTGCGGGTCGAAGCGCTTCATGTACGCGGCGTCCGCGTGGCACCGCGCGCAGAAGAGAGGCGTCGCGAGGCGATCCGGTTTTCCACGGAACGAGGCGTCGTGCGCCGCCTCAGGGTCGCCGTCGAATCCGGCGCGCGGGTTGCCGCCGTGGCAATCGTTGCAGGAGAGGCCCGCGGCGAAATGGACGTCCTGCTTCGCGAGCGCCGCGGGCGACTGCTCCGAATCGTCCAGCTCCGCGTGGCACGTGACGCAGCTCGTCTCGAAGGGCCCCATCCTCCGCTCGGGGGCAGGGGGCTCCTTGCCTTGCGCAAGAGTGCGCGGCGCCGCCAACCCCGCCGCCAGCGCGAACCAGAGCGCAGCGGCGAGGACGACGAGGAGCCGCGCGCGCGCCGCATGCCAGCTCATGAGAGGTACTCCCGCGCCGTGAGGGCGGCGATGAAGGCGATGGCCAGCCATCCGATGACGGTGAAGACTGCCGCGCGGCGCGAACGTCCATCGCCCACGCCCGCCACATCCCGATCGATGAACGGCACCAGGAGCCAGAAGACCGCGGCGAGCGAAATGGCGATGATGCCGATCAGCTCTCCTTCGATGCCGGCGACGTGGCCGGGCAGCAGCTTGAGGATCTGGAACATCCAGACGAAGTACCACTCGGGCCGGATGCCGGCGGGCGCCGGGGCGAAGGGGTCGGCCTTCTCGCCGAGCTCCCAGGGGAAGACCGCCGCGAGGGTCGCGAGGCACGCGAGCGCGACGCACCAGCCGATGAGATCCCTCAGGAGGAAGTTGGGGAAGAAGGCATGATAGCCCCGCGGCTCAACCCCCCGCGGGACGCTCATGCCGTGCTTCTGCACCAGATAGAGATGCAGGCCCAGCACGACCGTCGTGAGCGCCGGCAGCACGGCCACGTGCATTCCATAGAAGCGCGTCAGCGTGCCCCCCGTCACCTGGGTGCCGCCGCGCAGGAACCGCAGCGCGAAGTCCCCGATGAGCGGCAGGGCCCCCGCGACCTCCGTGCCGACCTGCGTCGCGAAGAAGGCGAGCATGTTCCAGGGGAGGAGGTACCCCGAGAAGCCGAAGCCGAGCATCAGAAAGAGGAGGAAGATCCCCGTCACCCAGGTCAGCTCGCGGGGCTTCCTGTAGGCGCGCATGAAGAAGACGCTGAACATGTGGACGAAGAGGACGAAGATCAGGAGGTTGGCCGACCAGGAGTGGATCGATCGGACGAGCCACCCGAAGGGGACCCGGGTCATCAGGAACTGCACGCTCTCGAACGCCTCTTCGGACGAGGGACGGTAGTAGAGGAGCAGCAGGATCCCCGTTGCGACCTGGATGCCGAAGAGAAAGAGGGTCATCCCGCCGAAGTAGTACCAGATCGAATGCCGGTGCAGCGGGATCTGCTTCTTGCGTCCCAGATCCGCGAAGAGCGACAGTCCGAGGCGCTCCTCGAGCCATCCCCACAGGCCTCCTCCTCCGCCGGCGCCCCCCGGGTCCTGGCTCATTTCCGCGACACGACGATCTCGCCGCCGGCGACGTTCACCGCATACTCCTCCAGTGGGCGTGGCGGTGGCCCGGAGACGACCTGGCCGGAGGTGTCGTAGAACCCGTTGTGACAGGCGCACCAGATCTGTTTGAGATCGCCGCGGAACTGCACCGTGCAGTTCAGGTGCGTGCAGGTGGCGGAGAACGCGCGGTGGTTCCCCTCGGGGGTCCTGATCAGGATTCCGGGGGTGTTGCCGAAGCGGAAGATCTTCGCCTCCCCCGGGCGCAGATCCCCCTCGCGTCCCGCCGTCACGCGGGCGGTCTCGGCCTCGGGGACTTCAGGAGGAGAGATGTACCGCGCCACCGGGTAGAGAACCGACACGCACAGCGCCCCGACGGAGGTGCCGAGGAACCAGTTCAGGAATCCGCGGCGCGTCGCGTCACTTTCCCCCATCGGACGCCGTCGTGGGATCCGGGTGGGCGATCTTCGCGCAGTATGTTGCGAAGTCGAACTCCTTGAAGGTCGGACTCTCCGGGTTGTGGCAGCCTTTGCAGGTCTTCTCGTCGGGGAGGACGAGCCCTGCCGCGACCGACTGGGCCTTGTCCTTCATCACGGGGATCTTCCAGTAGTCCCCTCCGGCCCCGTGGCACGACTCGCAGGAGACCCCTTCCGCGGCGCTGTACTTGTCGGTCAGCAGCGCGGCGGCGGCGCCATGACCGGCGACGTGGCACTTCAGGCAGGCGTCAGCCTTCTGGGGATCCGCGATGCCTTTCTCGGTGCCGATCGTCTTCGCCTTCTCCGAGCCGAGAACCTCGAACGCCTTCGCGTGCGGCCCCGCCAGCCACTTGTCGAACTGGGCCCCCTTCTCGGCCTTGTTGTGACACATCTTGCACTTTGCGGCCCCGACGAAGGCATGGTCGGCCGCCGACGCTGCCGCCGGGCCCAACGCCAGGAGAGCCAGAAGCAAGAAGAACACGAGCCGAGTCGTCAACCTCGTCCACCAACGTGTCATCGGCACACCTCCGTTATTCGATATTAAGCAGTTTGCGTGCCAACGGCCACGTCCCGTGCCGACGGCGCATCAGTTGTGGCGTCGGCTGCGACGCCTGGCTGGATCATCGGAAAGCTCCTTTGTCGTGGCCTCGATTCGAGTGAGGAGGGTCTCGAAGGCATGAAGCAGCTCCGACTCGTTGCGGCGGACGAGTCCGGCAAAACGGCGCAGAATGCGCAGCTGGTGGGTCGTATAGCGCTCCTTCGCCACCGTTGGCGTTGCCGTTGCGGCGCCGGCGGCGACTCCCGGCGGCGTCCCCGCAGCGTCGGAGGCGATGAGATCCATGAGGCAATGTCCGCTCTGGCTGATCGGACAGGGCATGCCCTTGTGCTGTGGTGGCAGGGGACCCAGCAGTTCATCGATCCCCACCCGCAACGCCGTGGCGATCCTCATCGCGGTGCGAACGGTGGGGTGGATGCGTCCCCTCTCCAGCCTGGAGAGATACGACGCATCGAAGCCCGCGCGGCGGGAGACGGTCGCTTGCGAGTAACCGCGTCGCTTCCGCAAAGCTGCGATGCGCTGGCCGATCTCGGAGTGGTTGGACACGCGTAGCATTCTCTGCATTCCATCATGACTGGAATGTACAGGGTTATTGTGGTCCAGCCTTGATACATGAGTCAAGCAGGATTATTGTGATCTCAGGATCGAGGAAGGCGCGGAGAAAGTTGAGGTACGCCATGAGCGCAACACGAAAAGACACAGTCGAGGCTCCCCATCGGAGGACGGGTATCATGACGTGTGAGTTCGACCAGGTCGACTCGCCCGGCGTCTACATCGAGAATCGCAGGGGCACCCTCCTGCGCATCCCGGCCGATTCCCTGATTCCGGGTCGCAGCCCGGCGATCGAAGTGATCTCCGATGAACCATGGCTCGTCACGAAGATCTCCGAGGATCCGTTCCTGCCGTTGACGAAGGCCCGCATGATTGCGGCCGATCTGGACCTCCAGGTCCACTTCTAGCAGGGGCAGGCAGGCGCCGGATCAACCGTCCGGCGCCCAACCAACGCAAGCTCCCGGCCTTCCTCGGTCCTCTCTCCAGTCAGGTGCGTGATTTCACCCAAGAGATCTGCAACGGCTTCGACGAGTCGGGGTTCCTCGCAAACTGAAACGGATCCGGCCGTCCCTGGCGCGCACCCAGGACGCAACGACACGCGGTGCTAGGATTCCCGCCGCGATGAGCCATGACAGCTCCGCTCATGCCCCTGGGAGAAAGAGCCTCGTCTCATACGTGCACGATCTCTCCCGCTTCGGCGGGAGGGAAGCGTGCCGCTGGCGTGAGGGGGTGCGCTGGCGCGTCCGGACCTACGAGCAGATGCACCGCCGCATCCTGGCGTGCGCCGCGCTGCTGCGGGAGGCCGAGCTCCCGCGCGGCGGTCACGTGCTCATCGAAGGGCCCGACGGGCCCGACTGGATCGAAGCGCTGCTCGGGACGATCTGCGCGGCAGGGGTGGCGGTGCCGCTCGAGACGGGCTCCACCGATGCCTTCCGGGCGTCGGTGGCCGCGGCCTCCGGCGCGCGGCACGTCATCGCGGCCGGCCAGATCGCGGCGCCCGCGGGCGTGCGGCGCATCGTCATGGGGTCATGGGGGGAGGCGGGTCCCGGAAGCGTCGCGATCGCCGATCCGCATCCCACCGACCGCGCGGAGGTGATCTTCACCTCGGGGACGACCGCGCGTCCCAAAGGCGTCGTCCTCACACACGCGAACATCATCTCCGACCTGGCCCCGATCGAGAGAGGCGTCGCGAAGCGGGAGCGCCTGCTCGGATGGTTCGCGATGACGGGGCCGCTGCGGATGCTCTCCACGCTGCCGCTGTCCCACATGTTCGGCCAGGTGATGAACGTTCTGCTTCCTTTCTCCATGGGCCTGACGGTGATCTTCGTGCCGCCGCGTCCCGCGGACATCATGGAGGCCGCGCGGCGATGGAAGACGTGGGGGCTCTTCACCGTGCCGCGAGTGCTCGAGCTGCTCTCGATGGAGGCGCGCCGGTCCCTCAAGGAGAAAGGAGCGCTCGCCTCGTTCGAGCGCCGTCAGGAAAGACTCGCCACCCGCCCCTGGTACCTGCAGGCGATCGCTTTCCGGGGAATGCGCCGCCTGCTGGGCTGGCGCTTCCGTTTCTTCGTCGTCGGCGGCGCCGCGCTCGCGGAGCCCGTGCAGAAGTTCTGGGAGCGCAGCGGATATCTGGTGGTGCAGGGGTACGGCCTCACCGAGACCGCGCCGATCGTGTCGCTCTCGAACCCCTTCGACCGCCGCCATCACACCGTCGGCCGGCCTCTGAGCGCCATGGAGGTGAAGCTGTCGCCCGATGGCGAGGTGCTGGTGCGCGGCCCGAACGTGATGCAGGGATACCTCGACTCCGGGGAGGAGACGACGGAGATCGGCGGATGGCTGCACACCGGTGACGTGGGCTCGTTCGACGCGCAGGGGCGGCTCACGATCCGGGGCCGTATCAAGGACATCATCGTCACGCCGGAAGGGGAGAACGTCCACGCGGTGGACGTTGAGGAGGCATTCCGGGGTCTGCCCGGGGTGCGCGACGTGAGCATCATCGGACTGCCGACCGAGCGTGGCGAGCAGGTGCACGCCATCCTCCTGATGGCGCCCCGGGGCGACTCCGCCGCGGCCGTGCGCGCGGCGAACGAGAAGCTGATGACCAAGCAGCGCGTGCGCGGTCACACCGTCTGGCCCGATGCCGACTTCCCTCGATCCGGTGTCGGCAAGGTGCGCAAGGGGATCCTGCGCGAGCGGATTGCGGCGATCACGGGGGAGACCAATGCCGGGGCCGCGAACGGCGGCGCGCGGCTGGATGCGCGTCGCCTGGTGGCGCAGGCCGCGCGCGTGCGGCCGGAGACCCTCGAGGATACGACCCGGCTGGAGAAGGACCTGGGGTTGAAGAGCCTCGACCTCGTCGAGTTGAGCCTGTCGCTCGAGGAGGAGTACGGCCTGCGTGTCCCGGAGGGGTGGCTCGCCGACGCGACGGTGGGCGCCCTCGAAGCGCTGGTGTCTTTCGCGCTCGCGCCGATTCCCGGCGCGACCGCGCCGCCTCCCGGTGACGCGCCTTCCGATGCCGCCGCACTGGGAAAGAGCGCGACGTCTCCCACGGAGATGCCGGGGGGCGCTTCTTCGGAGACGGTGGCGTCTGCGTCGGCGTACCCCTTGCCTCTGCCGCGGTGGGCGAAGCGCTTCGTGCCTCACGCCCTGCGCAGGGTCGCGGAGGAGCTGCTGTACGTCCCGGTCGTGCGGCTGTTCGCGCGGCCTCGCGTCGAGGGGTTGCATCATCTGCGCGGCCTGGAGCTGCCCGTCCTCTTCGTCGCCAACCACCGCAGCCACATCGACGGCGGGCTGTTCAAGACGATGCTGCCGCGGCGCATCAGAGGCCGCATCGCCGCCGGGATGACTGCGCGGCACCACCGGACCTACTTCTCGGGCGCGAAGGCGTCGGCTTTTCGCCGCGGGCTGGAGTGGGTGCAGGTGCGTATCGTCCAGCTTCTCTTCCATGCATGGCCCATCCCCGAGGCCGGGGGCTTGCGCGAGAGCCTCTCCTACGCGGGAGAGCTCGCCGACGCGGGCTACTCGCTGCTGATCTTCCCGGAGGGGCGTCACATCGCGGAAGGGCACATCGAGGCGTTCAAGTCAGGCATTGGAATGTTCGCGCGCGCGCTGCGGATGCCGGTCGTGCCGGTGTACCTGGAGGGGACGGCGCGCGTGCTCCCCGCGGGGGCGTGGCTGCCGCGCTTCGGAAGGACGCGGATGGTCCTGGGGGCGCCGCTCTGGATCGACCCCGAGGCCGACGCCGCCGATGCGACGCAGCGGATCGAGCGGGCGGTGCGAGATCTGGCAGGGCCTGACAGCGTCCCGCCGACCCCTTTCAGGGGGGCGTCCCCGCCGGAATGGCCCCAGATCCCATAAAAACTTCCATCTTTAACTTAAATCAGTTGACATTTGATATAAAAGCCCCATCATATAGCCTTAATCTTCCTGACCGAAGGGCCGCGCGGGCCCTTCGCGACCGCCCTGGAGGCCCCCTCATGCAAGCGCTGCGCGATTTCCTGGAAATTCCCTACGACAAGCTCACCGAGATGAACCTGGCCGCGAAGGCGGAGCGTGTGGAGCGCAAGGATCCCGGGAAGATCCGCGAGGCGCGCATGAAGTACCTGCGCGACGAGAAGCGGATCAAGGCCGTCACGGTCTGCTTCACGGACCTGGAGGGGCGGCTCCACATGCTCGACTACGACAAGAAATTCCTCCTCGCCTCCGCCGACAACCTCACCTTCGACGGCTCGTCGATCCGCGGCTTCTCCCGGCAGGCGGAATCGGACCTGAGGCTCGCCATCGACTGGCCCGCGTTCTACTGGCTCCCGTCAGACGTCTTCGGGTCAGGCAAGGTGCTGGTGTTCGGCGAGGTGCAGGACCAGGACGGCACGCCCTACGCGGGAGACCTCCGGGCGCGGCTCAAGAGCTACTGCAATACGCTCGCGAAGAAGGGGTTCACGCCGCACGCCTCCAACGAGATCGAGGGGTTCGTCTTCAGCGGGCGCGACGCGGAGCGTCACTACGGGGAGACGGGGACCTTCGAGTTCATCTCGACGGGGGGTTACTACCACTCCCTTCCGGGTGATCCGCTGCGCAAGTTCATCGATACGGCGGCCGAGGTGCAGAGGGCCCTGGGCTTCAGCAACGAGAAGGATCACCCTGAGGTGGCTCCGTCGCAGTTCGAGATGAACTACAGCTACACCGAGGCCACCACCGCCGCCGACCAGGTGCAGCTCTACAAGCTCGTGGCGCGCCAGGTGGCCGCGCAGATGGACATGACGGCGTGCTTCCTCCCCAAGCCCGTGGCGGGGGTCAACGGCAACGGCATGCACACCAACATGTCGGTCTCGAAGGCGGGCAAGAACCTCTTCCACGAGAAGAAGGGGCAGGACGGGTTGTCGAAGGCGGCGTGGGCGTTCATCAACAGGGTCCTCGCCAACGCCAACGACATCTGCCTGATCCTCAACTCGAGCGTCAACTCTTACCGCCGTCTCGATCCGCACTTCGAGGCGCCCAACCAGATCAAGGTCTCGCCGAAGGATCGCGGCTCGATGGTCCGGATCCCGATCGGCAACGAAAGGACCGCCCGCATCGAGGTCCGGTCGATCAGCCCGGATGCCAACCCCTACCTCGCCATTTATGCGCTCTTCCGCACGGGGCTCGAGGGGCCCCTGCCGGACGACGAGAACGACAGCAAGCGTGCGCGGACGCGGTTCCTCCCCGACAACATCTATGACGCGATCCGCAACTTCAAATCGAGCCGGTTCGCGCAGGAGCTGCTGGGGACCGAAGTCCACGAGAAGTACGCGGAGCTGAAGCTGGCCACGGCGGAGCGCTGCCCCAAGTCTCTCGGCACGCGCGTGAAGCGCTCCGAGGTGATCTTCCACCACGAGGTGACGAACCAGTACCTCTGGTCGCTGTTCTAGACCAGGACTGCCAGCTCTATCTGAGAAGCGCGCGCCGTAGGTCGCCGTTCATCAGGGCGATGTAGTCGACGCTGATCTGCTTGGGGCAGGCGTTCTGGCAGGCGCCGTGGTTCGTGCAGGAGCCGAACCCCTCTTCGTCCATCTGGGCGACCATCCGCAGCACGCGGCGATGTCGCTCGGGTTGCCCCTGCGGCAGGAGCGCAAGGTGGGACACCTTCGCCGCGGTGAAGAGGGAGGCCGAGGCGTTGGGACAGACAGCGACGCAGGCGCCGCAACCGATGCACTCGGCGGCATCCATGGCCTTCTCGGCGTCGTCCTTCGGGACCAGGATCATGTTCGCCTCGGGCGCGCTTCCCGACGCCACCGACACGAACCCGCCGGCCTGGATGATGCGATCCAGCGCGGAGCGATCCACCACCAGGTCCTTGCGCACCGGGAAGGCCGCCGCCCGCCACGGCTCGATGCGGATCGCGTCGCCGTCGCGGAAGCGGCGCATGTGGAGCTGGCACGTCGCGACCCCACGGTCGGGGCCGTGGGGGACGCCGTCGATCACCATCCCGCACGAGCCGCAGATCCCTTCGCGGCAATCGTGCTCGAAAGCGATGGGATCCTTGCCCCCCTCGATGAGGCGCTCGTTGACCACGTCCAGCATCTCGAGGAACGACGCGTGCTCGGAGATGCCCTTCGCCTCGTAGGTCTCGAAGCGGCCGCGCGCCTTCGGCCCGCTCTGGCGCCAGACATGGAGAGTCAGGTTCATCACTTGTAGCTCCTCTGCGCCATCTGGACGGATTCGAATGTCAGCGGCTCGATATGCCGCTTCGGCCCGTCTGCCGTGGACTCCCACACGGCGACGTGGGAGAAGCGCTCGTCGTCGCGCCGCGCCTCTCCTTCGTCGGTCTGGAACTCCTCGCGGAAGTGCCCGCCGCACGACTCCTCGCGCGCCAGGGCGTCGAGGCACATCAGCTCGGCCAGCTCGAAGAAATCCGCCACGCGCCCCGCCACCTCCAGGGCCTGGTTGAGGTCCTTCGATTCTCCCGGGACATTGACCTCGGCCCAGAAGCGCTCCTTCAAGCGCGGGATCTCGGCGAGCAGCGACTCCAGGCCGGCCTTGTTGCGCGCCATGCCGCATCGGTCGAGCATCATCATCCCCAGCTCGCGATGGAACGCGGTTGCCGTGCGCTTGCGTCCCGCTTCCATCAGCCGCCGGTTGCGCGCCTGCACCTCGGCCTCGACGTCCCGGAAGGCGGGATGGGAGGGTTCGATCCGTTCGAGCTTCGTGCGCGCGAGGTAGTTGCCGATCGTGGCGGGGATGATGAAGTAGCCGTCCGCGAGCCCCTGCATCAGCGCGCTCGCGCCGAGACGGTTGGCACCGTGATCGGAGAAGTTCGCCTCACCGATCGCGAAGAGCCCGGGCACCGTGGTCATGAGGTCGTAATCGACCCACAGCCCTCCCATCGTGTAGTGGGGCGCGGGGTAGATGCGCATGGGGGTCTCGTAGGGGTTCTCTCCAGTGATCCGCGCGTACATGTCGAACAGGTTCCCGTAACGCTCCTCGATGACGTCGCGCGTCAGCCTGCGGATGGCGTCTGAGAAGTCGAGATTGACGCCGTTGCGCAGCGGGCCGACGCCGCGCCCGGCGTCCACCTGTTCTTTGGCGCGGCGCGACGCGATGTCTCTCGGCGAGAGGTTGCCGAAGGCCGGGTAGAGCCTCTCGAGGTAATAGTCGCGCTCCTCGTCGGGGATGGCGCCGGCGGGACGGTCGTCTCCGGCTTTCTTCGGCACCCAGATCCGTCCGTCGTTCCTCAACGATTCCGACATGAGCGTGAGCTTGGACTGATAGTCGCCGCTCTGGGGGATGCAGGTCGGGTGGATCTGGGTGAAGCAGGGATTGGCGAATCCGGCCCCGCGGCGCCACGCCCGCCAGATCGCCGTGACGTTGCATCCCTTGGCGTTGGTCGAGAGATAGAAGACGTTGCTGTACCCGCCCGTCGCGAGCACGACGGCATCGGCGACGTGGGTGCTGATCTCTCCCGTGCTCAGGTCGCGCACCACGATGCCGCGCGCCCTCCCTTCCACGATCACCAGATCCAGCATCTCGGTGCGCGGGAACATCCGGACCTTGCCCGTGGCGATCTGGCAGGCGAGCGCCTGGCAGGCGCCGAGCAGGAGCTGCTGGCCCGTCTGCCCGCGTGCGTAGAAGGTGCGCGACACCTGCGCGCCGCCGAAGGAGCGGTTGGCGAGATGGCCGTCGTACTCGCGCGCGAAGGGGACTCCCTGGGCCACGCACTGGTCGATGATGTTGACGCTCAGCTCGGCGAGCCGGTAAACGTTGGATTCCCGCGCGCGGAAGTCCCCTCCCTTGATCGTGTCATAGAAAAGACGCTGCACGCTGTCGCCGTCGTTGCGGTAGTTCTTGGCGGCGTTGATCCCCCCCTGCGCGGCGATGCTGTGCGCGCGGCGCGGGCTGTCCTGGAAGCAGAAGGACGTCACGTTGTAGCCGAGCTCTCCCATCGAGGCCGCGGCCGCGGCTCCGGCCAGACCGGTTCCCACGACGATGACGGAATACTTCCTCTTGTTGGCGGGGTTGACCAGCTTCATCTCGAAGCGGTGCCGCTGCCACTTCTGATGGATCGGGCCTTCAGGGATCCCGGGGTCGAGGCGCATCGGCCGGCTCCTCCTACCGGACCAGCCCGCCGAGGACGGCGAGAGGGACCGCGATGAATCCAATGACGACGGAAAGCGCGATCGCCGCGGCCACGGGGCGGCGCAGCGCTGCAATGCGCGGGCCATTCAGGTCGAGCGTCTGGCACGCGCTCCAGATCCCGTGGTAGAGGTGCAGCCCGAGCGGGATCATCGCCAGGACGTAGGCGACGCTGACCACCGGCCGCTGGAAGGCCGTGACGACGTTCGCGTAGGGCGATTCGCCGAACGCTGGATGCACCGTCCCGGTCGTCAGATGGAGCAGGTGGTAGACGACGAACGCCAGGATCGCCACGCCACCCCAGCGCATGGTCCGGGACGCATGGGAAAAGCCGATCGACGCGGACGTGTGGTAGCCGACGGGCCGGGCCGCGCGGCTCATGCGCCACGTCTGCCAGGCCATGACCATGTGAACGGTGACTGCGAAGAGCAGCCCGATGCGCGCAATCCAGAGGAACTGGCCGTACCCGAGGAAGGGCTCGCCGAAGGTGCGCAGCCCGTGAGCGTAGTGGTCGAAGCTCTCCTGTCCGAAGAAGACCTTCAGGTTGCCCACCATGTGACCGATGACGAACACCACGAGCGCGACGCCCGTGACGGCCATGAGGATCTTCTTGCCGACGGATGTGGACAGCGCACCGACAGCGTCTTGCACGCATCCTCCTGCGGCCCCGTGGGGCGGCCGCATGAACCGTCTGCCGTGTAGGGGGTGAGGCTCCAGCCAGGCGTCGTGCCGACATGGTAGCAAACACGCGCCGGCCGAAGGGGTCGTCGCAGGCCCCGATGCTCCCCCCGACAGGCCCCCTCAGGACCCTCGTCGGCGGGCCCTTTTCGCCGTAAATACCTCCTTCACAGCAACCGTCACGCTCCTATCTGAATCGGACCAGCGGGAGATCCCAGCGGCGGCAGGCGCAGTGTGCCAGGCGACGAGTCGCCGGGGGGCGATTGGCGCGGACGACAGTACGTTTCATCGTCGGACTTCTGTGTGCGTGCGGGCTCTTGCCGCTTGCGGCGGCGCCTGCGCGGAGAGGCTCAGTCCGTCTCGAGAGCGTCTTTCCCTCCCGAACCTTCACCGTCCCCGGCGTTCGCGTAACGGCCGCGGAGCCCCAGCGCTACGGCGCCGTCATCCCGCCCCGCGAGCGCGACTACGTGTTCCACCCGTCGACGCCCCGCCCTGAGGTGATGGAGGGTCCGGCCCCCGCGCTGGCGGGCCCCCTCCCGCTGCCGATCTCGACGCTTCCGTCGGGACCGAGCCCGATGCTGCTGGCGTCGTTCGCGGCGCTTCTCGACAACGACACGGTCGTGCCGCCCGACACGCATGGCGCGGTGGGGCCGGATCATCTCGTGACGTTACTGAATCAGGATTACGCGGTGTTCGCCAAGGACACGGGCGCCATCGTCGCCGGTCCGATGCCGATGACAGCCTTCTGGGCCCCTCTCGGCACGCGCTCCCTGATCGTCTTTGACCCGAAGGTGCTGTTCGATGCCGACGCGGATCGCTTCGTCATCACGTCCGCAAGCACCTACCGCTCTCCGTTGTCCTCGGTGCTCATGGCGGTCTCGAACGGCTCCGATCCTGCGCTCGGCTACACGATGTTCGCGGTCGACGCCGATGCCAACAACGCGTTGTGGGTCGATTTCCCGATGGTGGGCATGGACGCCAGCCACATCTACCTCACCGGGAACATGTTCAGGAACGTCGGGGGCTTCAAGGAGCCGAAGTTCTGGGTCATCGACAAGGCCTCGGCGCTGTCGGGAGGCCCGCTCGTCGTGCACGAGTTCATCGGCAGCGCCACGAATCCGTTCCCAGGGTCGAACTGGCAGCCGACGCAGGCTCTGGATCCGGCGAATGGCTCCTACTTGCTCGACATCGTCCTCGGGGCGCCGGGAGTCTCCTACCTGCATCTGCTGGGGTTCACGTTCCCGGGCGGCGCTCCCGTCCTGAACGATCACGGGCTCATCCAGGTGGCCGACTTCGGCCCCGCCCTGCCGGCGGATGCGCCGCAGCGGGGCACGAGCCAGCTCATCGACACGGGCAAGGGGCGCATCGAGAACGCCGTGCTGCGCAACGGACGCATCTGGGCGGTCCAGACGGTCGACAGCCTCGACGGCACCGGTCGCACGGAGGTCGCCTGGTACGAGATCGACCCGGCGCTCGCCGATCCTGTGGGCTCTCACGGTCCCGCGCAGCAGGGGCGCGTGGGCGACCCCGACCTGTGGCTCTACTTCCCGTCCATCGCGGTCAACGGGGACGAGGCCGTGGCGATCGGCGCCACCGCTTCGGGGTCGGCAGTCTTCGCCGGGGGGTACTACACGGTCCGTCAGCCCTCCGACCCCCCGGGCTCGATGAGGAAGCTCGCCATGTTCCGCGACGGCGAGGACTCCTATTACAAGACGATCCCCGGCGCGAGGAACAGGTGGGGTGACTACAGCGCGACCGTCGTCGATCCGGTCGATGACACGGGCTTCTGGACCATCCAGGAATACGCGGCGACGAGCGCCGGCAACTGCCCGATGTGCGATCGATGGGGAACATGGTGGGGGAAGTTCGACGCCACGGAGTGCACCGCGGATGCCGCATGCGACGACGGGGTCTTCTGCAACGGACTCGAAGTTTGCGACACCGGCGTCTGCGTGCGGCTCTCCCAGTGCGACGATGACAATCCCTGCACCAACGACGTTTGCGTCGAGGCGACGTCTTCATGCCAGAACGTGGCGCTCGCCGACGGACTCGCGTGCGACGACGGGGTCTTCTGCAACGGCACGGAGAGCTGCCAGTCGGGCGCGTGCTCGAGCGCCGACTCGCCGTGCGAAGACGCGAACGCGTGCACGACCGACACCTGCGACGAAGACACGAACGTCTGTGTCAATGCGGTCAGGCCCGATGGAAGCTCCTGCGACGACGGGCTCTTCTGCAACGGCATCGAAGCGGGATGCTCTTCGGGAGTGTGCGCCAGCGGTGCCTTGCCGTGTCCCGACGCCAATCCCTGCACGGTGGCCACATGCGACGAGGTGCAGAATCAATGCTTCAACACGCTCGTCCCGGACGGAGAGACCGATCGCGGCGCCGATCGCTACTGTGGCACGGCCGACGACAACCTCGGGCTCTACGGGGCGGACGCCGCCTGCGGTCAGGGAGCCACTCTCACGGGCGATGGGTTCTGCGACGCCATCGACAACTGCACGCAGATGCACAACCCGCAGCAGAAGGACAGCGACGGCGACGGTGCGGGCGATGCCTGCGATCCCACGCCGTGTCCGACGCCGGGAGCCGGCGCGTGGTCGTTGGGGCTCCCCGGAGGGATGAGCCACCCGCCGGGCGCCGGCGTCGGCGTGCCCCTGGTCATGCAGGGATCCATGGATCAGGCTGTGCTGACACTTCGCACCACGGTTCGCTTCAACCCCGACGTCGTCCAGCCCGTCTCGGTGCTCCCCGGTCCGCTCGCAGCAGGGTTCAGCCTCACGTCGGATCTCAGCCAGCCCGGCACCATCGTGGTCGAGCTCACGGGGAGCCAGCCGCTTTCAGGACCGGGGACGCTTGCCACGCTGACCATCGACGTTGTGGGAGATCCCGGAGAAGGGAGCCGTCTGGATCTGGTATCGGTCATGTTGAACGGCGCGGAGTCTTCGGCGTGCCGCGCCGACGGGTGGCTCATCATCCCGGCCCCGGCGGTCGGCTCCGTCCCTGACGGTTTCGAGACGCCGGGGGAGTGGCTCGAGATCGAGCCGGCGGGTGATGGGGCGATCAGGCTGAGCTGGGGCGCGGGGTGCGGCGCGGGGGCCGACTACGTGATCTACGAAGGGAGCCTCGGCAGCTTCGCCAATCACGTGCCGCTCCTCTGCAGCACGGGGGGAGAAAGAAGCGCGACCTTCGTCCCCTCGGCGGGGAACCGGTACTACCTGGTGGCGACGAGGAATCAGTTCGTCGAGGGATCGCTGGGAGTGCGAAGCGACGGGAGCGAGCGTCCCCGGGGTCTTGCGGTCTGTCTGCCTCCCCGGACCGCGACGTGCGATTGACCGGAAGCGAAGGTCAGTCGATCGTGGTCGTGATACTCCCCTCGAGCTGACCCTTGTACACTTTCACCGGGTGAGTCATGCCCGCGATCGGGCGCCCCTCCTTCGGTTGGAGCATGATCCGGAGCAAGTAGTCTCCCGGCTCCTGCAGGACGAGCGTTCTCTTGAACGTCGGCAGGATCGGATTCTCGGGCACGGCGCCCGCAATGCAGGCGTGCTCCGCGCGCTCCACCAGATTCATCCCCGATGGAGTGAGGTACGTGCGATCCACCCTGATCGTGCAGGACTGGATTGTCGTGAGGTCAACACCGCGAAGCTCCCCCCTGAGATCCACCTCGAGCGGGAAAAGGCCGCTGTGCGTTGAGACGCGCAGGTAGAGCTCCTGCTCCGCGGTCGGTGCCTGGTAGGTTGCTTCCGCGGCTTGTCCTGCCGCAGCCGCGAGGAGCATTACGAGCGCGAGGATTGTCATGAGGGGCCTCCCGGTGACGTGCCAATCATACGTGGCCCGGCGCGTATCAGCAAGGGGCTAGTCGTTGAACTTAAGCTCGCCCATCTCGCTCGAGACGGTGAACCTCAGGACGGGGAGCGGGATCTCTTTCGAAGAAGCCTGGCGCCCGGTGCGCGGGTGGTCGATCCCCTCGATGATCACGCCATCGGGAAGCGTAACTCCAGCGCCTCCCATGGATTGGCGGATCTGGATCTCCGCGTCCCTGAGCCACCGCCCGGTCAGGTCGAGGTCCATCCCGCCCATGCTGATGTCCACGTCGAGCCTCCGGGGGCTCGCGTTGCCCAGCGATCGGAAGCTGCCACCCCCCATGCTCGCCTTGATGGAGAGGCTCTCGATCGGCTCCTTCAGAGGCTCGTCGATGCTCATCTCCACCCCCCCCATCGAGAAGGTCAGATCGGCGGAGGTCAGCCAAAGGCCCCCCAGGCGGACGAGCCCCTCGCCTTCGCTGAGATCGATGTCGAGATCGATGGGGACATCGGGAGGGATCAGGACGCGCACCTTGGGGGTCTTGCCCGCCATCCCTTCGAACATCTTCGCGAGGAAGCCGAGATCGCGCTTGAAGCGAAGGCTGTAGGTCCAGCTCCCCGCGTCACCGGGCTCGAAGATCTCCTCGAGCTCTCCCGATGCGCGGTCGTAGCTCGCTTCCACGCGGATCGGCTCGCCTGGTGGTCCCGGCTCGATCTGGAACTCGGCTTCCGAAAGATTGAGCACAACCCTTCCCCCTTTGGGGAGGATGCCTTCCTGGGGAAGGTCCGCCGCCAGCGCTGACGGCGGAATGGGCTGCTCGGGAACGGGGCGCGTCAGGACCTGTGACTCGGGCTTGCTCGAAGAGGCCTTCATCCAGGCCAGACCGGCCACGAGCGCGACGATCATGACGCCGAGGCCGAGACATCCGACCAGGACCAGACATCCGGTCTTGAGACAGGAGCGCCCGCCGGCTTGATCCGTCATCGCACCTCCGTTCGTCCGCGCGGGAAGAGCCGCCGCGTTCGTGACCGCCGATGTTACCGCAACCCCAGGCCTCTCGCGTCGAGCTCGTCGAGACCCGATGGCCAGTCGTCGCGCAGGAGGCGGGAGAGGGTCAGGTCGGCCAGGATGCGCCCGCCCGTCTGGCAGAGCGGGCAGTAGTTGCATTCGTTCTCGGCGTGGACGATCCGCTGCACCGCGGTGCCGCAGTCGGGACAGGGCTTCCTGAACCGGCCGTGGACCGACATCCCCTCGCGGAACGCGGTGACCTTCTCGGGGAACTCCGTGCCACGCTCCTGCCGCAGGCGCCTGGTCCATTCCATCAGGACGTCGCGGCAGGCGGTCAGCAAGCGGCCGGTCTGATCCTGATCGAGCGCGTCGGTCATCCGGAACGGCGAGAGGCGCGCGCGATGGAGGATTTCATCAGAATAGGCGTTGCCGATGCCGCTGAACAGCCGCGGGTCGGTCAGGGCGCGCTTGAGGGTATGGCGTTCCCGCAACAGCGCGGCGCGAAACGCCGCCGCATCGGCGCCCAGCACGTCCAACCCTCCAGGATCGTGAAGCGCCAGAGAGGCCTCCCCTTCGACCACGTGGAGCGACGCGCGCCGGCGCGTCCCCGCTTCGGTCATCACCAGCGCGCCGTGGGCGAAGTCCAGGGCCAGCAGCCCCGACCGGCGGTGAAGCCTCGCGCGCGGCTTCGTCCAGCGCAGCCGCCCGGCGATCATCAGGTGCAGGACGAGGAAGATGTCTCCTTCGAGACCGATCGCGATCCGCTTGCCGAGCCGCGCGAGGCGGGTCACGCGCCGCCCCTCGGCGCGCTGCGGCTCCGGCGCGACCGAGCGGAGCACGAACGGAACACCAATCCTGACCTTCTCCAGCGTGCGCCCCGCAATACGCTCCTCGAGAGCCTCGATGTAGACCGTGATATCGGGAAGCTCAGGCATGATGCTTGGCTATAATGCGGACATGACGCTCGCCGCAATGCACTGTGTCGCCTGCCGGAGGGACGCCCCGCGCGTCACGCAGGAGGAGACTGCGAAGCTGATGCCCGAGATCCCGGCGTGGAGTCTCGTGGAGCGGGACGGCATCCCGAGGCTGGAGCGCGTCTTCACCTTCTCCGACTTCGCGTCCGCTCTGGAGTTCACGAACCGCGTGGGGGCCCTGGCGGAGCAGGAGGACCATCATCCTGCGCTGTTGACGGAATGGGGGCGCGTCACCGTCGCCTGGTGGACGCACAAGATCCGGGGGCTTCACCGCAACGACTTCATCATGGCCGCGAAGACCGACGGACAATACGAGGGCTCCGTCACGCCTTCCGACGCCGCCTGACTCACGGCTTGTCGGACGCCTTCTTCGTGTCTCCGCCGGGATAGTTGTAGTCGATTTCCTTCGTCAGGAGTTTTGCGCGGGTGCTCGCCCGCGAATGATCTCCGAGGAAGAAGTTGGTCGCCGCGCTGGACTCCCCGTACTTCTCGGCGAAACGCTCCCACAGCTTCGGCCCCTTCGACACGTCGTACCCGGCCTCGAACGCGTAGCGCAGGCCGACGCGATCCGCCTGGTCCTCGGCGTCGCGGCTGTAGACGTTCACCAGCGTCATCGCCGAGTACCCCATGCCCATCTTCGTGAGATCGCCTGCCATCTTGTTCTTGATCAGTCCGCCGGCCACCTCCGAGGCCACGGCGGTCCCCTGTTGCACGAGGGAGCTCTTCTCGTACTGGCGCCGGCTGTGCTCGTAGGTCGCGTGGGCCAGTTCGTGTCCCACGACGATGGCCACCTCGTCGTCGTCCATGTCCCGAAGCAGGCCGCTGAAGACGTAGATCGAGAAGTTCGGCGCTGCCATGGCGTTCCATTCGTCGTTTTCGACGACGTAGACGCGGAAATCCTCCGGCCTGACGGACGGCGGCGCGAGGCTCGTCGCGATCCTTCGCGTGCGCTCCACCATCGGGCCCGTGGTGAGCAGCTTGCCGTTGTCCTCGACGACCTTGCCGTTCTCATCGGTCATCGCCATGCGCCCCTGCTTGACGTAGAGGGCCTCGACACCGTCGAAGCCCTTCTTCAGCTCCACGTCCACGTCGGTGTCGCGGTTGCGCGATGATGCGATCTCCTTCGCCAGGATCGAGCCGTCCTTCTGCCTGGACCCCTTGATGATGAGCTCGTATCCGAGCGGTATGGCGGCGAAATCGCGGGCCTTCTTGCTGGTTCCCTCGATCTTCGTCCTGCCGTCGGCGACGATTCTCTGACCGTCCACGATCAGAGCGTTCCCCTTGCGGTACTCCACGTAGCCGTCGACCTTCTCGGCTGCCTGAGCCGCGACAGGCGCCAGGAGAAAGACAGCGAGAACGAATCCGCGGGTCGTCATGGTCGCACCTCCATCCTGAAATCGATGCGGCCATGATAATCGCCACACGGAAGGCGGGAAAGTGGAGTTCTCACCCTTGTTGGAGGGGTGATTTGCCGGTACATTCAGGCACACACAGTCATCCCGGTGCGGCGGTCCGGATTCCCCTCCTCATCGACAAGCCGCTGAGGCCGCCGCATCGTTTCGGTCCAAAGCCCAGGGACGGGGTCCTGGCAACGGAGCCCCGCTCCCCGGGTCGCCGGATCCGGATCGGATGCCGGATTCTCCGCCGCCCGGCTCACCGCGCCCGTGCGGTGGTCCTGGTTTCCCTGCCGGAGTAGTTGTAGGCGATCTCCTGCTGGAGGAGCTTCGCCCGTTTGCTCGCCCGCGAGTGGCTCCCCAGGAAGAAGTTGACCGCCTGGGGGGTCTCGCCGTACTTCCCTGCGAAGCGCTTCCAGAGCGCCGGGCCCTTCGCGACGTCGTAGCCGGCTTCGTACGCGTAGCGCAGCCCGACCCGATCCGCCTGGTCCTCGTGCTCGCGGCTGTAGACGTTCACCAGCGTCATCGCCGTGGCGGCCGCCCCGAACCTCGTGAGCTCGTTCAGCCTCTGGTCGTCGATCGTGCGCGCGGCAAGCGCCGCGGCGACGGCGGCCCCCGTCTGCACCAGCGAGTTCCTTTCGTACTGGCGCCGGCTGTGCTCGTAGGTCGCGTGGGCCAGCTCGTGCCCCACGACGATGGCCACCTCGTCGTCGTCCATGTCACGAAGCAGGCCGCTGAAGACGTAGATCGAGAAGTTCGGCGCGGCCACGGCGTTCCATTCGTCGTTCTCGACGACGTAGACGCGGAAGTCTTCAGGCCTGACCGACGGTGGGGCGAGCCGCGTCGCGATCCTGCGTGTGCGCTCCACCGGCGGTCCGGACGTGAGCAGCTTGCCGAGGTCTTCGACCACCTTCCCGTTCTCATCCACCATCACCATGCGCCCCTTCTCGAGAAAGAGCGCCTCGATGGCGTCGAAGCTCTTGCTCAGCTCCACGTCAATGGCGGTGTCGCGGTTGCGCGAGACTTCGATCTCCCTGGCGCGGATCGAGCCGTCGTCTCTTCGGGTTCCCTTCAGGTTCACTTCGTACCCGAGCGGTATCGAAGTGAAATCACGAGCCTTCCTGCTGGTCCCGTTGATCTTCGTGCTCTTGGTGACGACGACCCTCTGGCCGTCGACGATCAGGGCCTCACCCTTGCGGTACTCGGCGTAGCCCTTCATCTTCTCCGCGGCCTGCGCGGCTCCGGTGGCGACCAGCGCGAGCGCGAGAAGAGTCGGAAGTGTCCTTCTCCAGGTGTGTGTTCTGCATCTCATGATGAACCTCCTTGGAGTCGTCCATGAAGGCATCATAGAAGCTGACACAGGGATCCGCGATGAACGCGCTCACGACCGGCGAAGCGCCGCGCGGGTTGCATCGGCGAAGCGCTGCGCGGGTTACATCGAGGTTAAGAGGAAGCGGAGCGCCGACCTGACTCCCGTTTCAGATTTTGATGGGGAGCAGGCAACTCCAGAGTCCATTCTCGCGCGATGGCGCGACGATGGGGTTCCCCTGTTTCGCGGCCCAGGTCTTCCAGTGCTCCGGCTGCATCCTGGGATCGTCCGAAAACACCACCTGCAGCCTCCAGAGACCGCCGGGAGTTTCCACCTCGACGTGGATGTGCGCCGGGATGAAACGCGCCGGCCCTTCCACGCCGTCGCGCTCGGGGTAGGCGCCGGGCCGGACGGTGCGGAAGACGAACCTCCCTTCGCCGTCGCTGCGCATGTATCCGAAGATCCGTGCCCTCGGCTCGTCCATGGCGCCTTGCCGCGAATACCAGCCGGTGGCATCCGCTTGGAAGACGTGAACCAGGGCTCCCGCGACGACCACACCGTCGCCGGTGCGTATCTCCCCCGTCACTTCGAGGGGCTCGCCGGGCTCCTCAGGTGTCACGAGGATGAGCGGCCGCGTGCCCGCGTTGCCACGGATGAGCGCCTTGAATGCGGGCTCTCCGTGAAGAGGGAGCAGGACCGCGTCGGACAGCACGAGCCCGACGTCGTCGAGACCCGACTGGAAAGCCTGTCCGAGCGCGGCGATCGCATCGGCCGGGCGCTCGTGCTGCATGTGCTCGCGCGCCTGCGCCAGCGAGCCCGACCAGGGCGTCTCCTCAGCGGGGGAGGCTCCGGCGGTTGCGATGAGAACAGCGATGGCGATCGCGGACGTCAGCCGCATCGGTCTTCCGGCTCAGTGACAGACTGCGGGGTCGGGAGTGCGCAGGACTCTCACGCTCTGGATGCGCGTGGTGAGGACGTTGTTGCCGAACTCCAGGAACAACCCCTGCCCGGCCACGACGTCATGCCGGATGACGCTATGACCGTAGGTGCAGCCGTTGATCTTCACGCGCGCCGGCGAGAGCCCCTGATGGTCGAACCACCCCCCTGACACCGCGAACTGGTCGCTCCCCAGAACCCAGATCGAGTAGACGGAATTCCGCGTGGTGACGACGACGCGGTCTCCGATGTCGAGATCGGCGCGCTTCACGGCGGCGTCGTTGCACGCGTGCTCCGTGATGGCCGACAGGGTCCGCGCCATGGACGAGTGCGCGGCGGTGGTGGTGAGGGACTCGTCGTCGTTTGTGTTGGCGCCGATGCCGCTGTGGGTTTGCGAGAAGGGACGCGTACGGCGCCTGCTGTCAGGAATGTTCGGGGCCTTGTCAACCGCTCTGGTGGCCAATCTC